>PDWJ01000527.1_pt1 | contig 55797 bp, 51 predicted proteins | sample 1430881 | NCBI WGS metagenome assembly PDWJ01 (sample SAMN01162460, study PRJNA174530) | Oral metagenome, whole genome shotgun sequencing project. | biome: Marine environment; feature: Marine mammal; material: Swab sample of the gingival sulcus; isolation source: swab sample of gingival sulcus...
CAACCGAAATAATTGTAAGCAGGAGAAAAACCTGCAATGCTGTGGAAACTTGTTGAGGGGTCTCGGCTTCATTGATTCCCAGAGTTACAGTGGGAATGGACAGGGCGGAGCATGGATCCGGGGTAATATGCTGCAGTGCTGTTATTCCAGAGAGCAGGAGAAAAACTGTTGATATGCGAGAGTAGTTTGTTTTTTGCAGTTTCACTGTCCTTCCACCTTTTTCTGCGTACATTTCAATGTATTAGCAAAAGAATTCTGATCTGAATTCAGTGTTGCCAAATGAGTAATGGAATCGCCAGTTAAACCAATAAGAAATTCCTGACCCTTAACTTCTACGAGGCAAAGAGCCTTTTTCCCCATGAGTGGTTTTATTTCTGTGATCTGTATATGCTTGTCCCCGGATGTTGTTAAAATCGAGAAACGTTTCCGCACAAGCCCATAAATGATGAGAATACTACCTGTAACTACGAGCAGCCCCCATATTGCCCGGTAGTACAGCTCTGTTGTTGATAAAGAGTTTTCCGCTGCGACAGCATACAGGGGGGTACCCGGAAGCACAAAAAAGAGGAGTGCTCCCGATAGTATTGTAAATAATTTTTGAGGGGTTGGTCTGGCCGGTTTCAAAATAATATTATCCTAGATTTTCAAGGCGGTCTGTAGTGCTGACCACATCGGTCAGGCGGATGCCGAACTTGTCGCCAACCATCACAGCTTCACCTCTGGCTATGAGCTTGGAGTTGACATAAAGGTCCAGGGGCTCACCGGCGACCTTATCAAGTTCGAGTACGTAACCTTCTCCCATCTGGAGCAGGTCTTTCAGCAGGATCTTGCTGCGTCCAACTTCAACAGATATTTCCAGAGGGATATCATACAGAAACTTGAGTTCTCTCTGCATATGGTCTGCTTGTCTTACGTCGCCTGGTTTTGGCCCATCATTCAGTAATTCCTTAATCTCTTCAGGATCGGGTCTGCTGTTTTCCTGTGGTGCTGACATGGTTATCCTTCTTTGTATTCACTTATAATGCTGATTGCCTTGTTGCCGTTATTTGTCCCTGGTATTGCGAGGAATTTGGGTATATTTTCAACCAGTATCTTCAAAGGTGCATTGGGGTCGTAGTCTATTGTCAGGATGTCTCCTGTCTTGAAATGCAATAAATCTCGTATTGTTGTGCGTATGTTTCCTGAGAGTGCTGTCAGGCTGACCGGCACGTTTTCCATCTCATGCTCCATTGTGGTCTGCCAGTTGCTTTTTGCCTGGCTTTTTATACTGAGTAATGCCTTGAGCGGCTCCTTTAATGGTTCCAGGGTCGTAAAAGGAAAGACGAGCTGCAGCTCACCTGTGTAGTCCCCGACTTTTACCTTCAGGGTTCCAACAACAACTTCCGATTCCGGATCAACGATGGATACCAGCCTGGCGTTGTTTTCCAGCTTGACCAGTTGAGTGTCCAGCTCGACGAGTTGTTCGAATGATTGATTAATGTCCTGACAGGCATCAATAATCACGGTTTTCAGAATATTAAGCTCAATGGTGGTCAGCCTGCGAGAGAGTCGTGGTGAATCCAGTTCAGAAGATGCCCCAAGCATTAACTCCAGTAAGGAAAAAGAGAGATCTGGATTCATGATCATCAGGGCGCCCTGTTTCAGCGGAGACATTGTCAGGATTCCGATTGCGCCGGGGATGTCCTTGTTGCCCATAAATTGTTGAAATTCGCAGGTTTCCAGGGCAACGCGCTGGATCATAAATGAGCGCTGAAGCTGATTGGTTAAGGAGGTGGAAAACAACCTGGCAAAGACATCCAGAATAATATCCAGATTTGGAATGCGGAGCTGGTCTTTATTCGGTTTTGCCAACTGAAACAGATTGAGCGGGGTGCATTCCAGAAACTCCTGGTGACCTGCTTCACCTGATTGCTCAAGGGGGATTCGCCCGGCCTTGATTGCTCTCAGCAGGTCAGATATTTCTTTTTGAGTTAAAATCGGTTCCATGGGGCTGTCTTACTGCACAACAAAATTGGTAAAATATATTGATTTAACCTTTCCGTTTTGAAGAAAGGAATTTATTTTACTTGTTAATTCAGCCTTGAGCTGTTTTTTGCCGTGTAGATCCTGTAGCTCTTCGTAGGTCTTATTACCAATGAGAAGCAGTATGGCATCTCTTACCTGAGGCATTCTCTGTTCAACTTCGGGTTGAACCTCTTCGTTACTTAATTCAACAGTCAAGGACGCCTTTACGTAATGTGGATTATCTGCACTGATGATGTTGACAATAAATTCTTCAATGTTGACCATTGGGCCAATGGTTGCCTGAGCCGCCAGATCAGGGACCGGAACCTGAGCGCCAGGATCAAGTTCCTCTGGAGGAGGCTCCGGCTTTCTGAGAAGGAAATACCCTGCAATACCGCCTCCGATTAACAGGAGCAGGACAACGATACCGATAAGAATGAAAAGCTTCTTCTTTGTTCCACCGCCTTCTTCTGTTTTTTCAACGTTTTCTGCCATAAATTTCAACCTGTCGTTTTATTCTTGAGATTAAAAGGGTACAGCCTTGTTTGAACTATTGCTGGTGGACTTTTTACTTTGGAGTTTTAGATGGAAATCAACCCTTCGGTTTTTCGCCATCTGCTCTTCGTTGGTGTTGGCTACAAGGGGACGTGTCTTGCCGTAGCCAATAGCTGACATCCTGTCCAGAGGCAGTAGTTTGCTTTGTGTGAAAAATCGTAGTACAGCCACAGATCTGTCCACAGAGAGATCCCAGTTGCTGAAAATTGACTCCGATATCTTTCTGTTATCTGTATGGCCTTCGATTCGTAAATCTACGGGGAGAGGGCGGATAATATCGGCAACGGTGCGCAAGATGGAATACGACTGCGGGGTTATTTTACTCCTGCCCGGCTCAAAAAGTACGGAATCATTTATTCTGAGAACAATGGAGTCATCATCTTCCCTGTATACCCCGAGTTTGTTGTTTAGCCGCATAGATTCGATTTGAGACCGTATCTTCTCGTAAACCTTTCGGGCGGCTTGTTGCTGTACCGGTGAATACGGGGTAACCGGAGGCGCGGGAAGGACAGGGATTGCAAATTCGACATGGGCAGGTTCCTTATGAATTCCAAAAGCATCCTTGAGTGAACTCGAAGCCTCGGTAAATCGAACAGGATCCATGCTCGCCATAGACAGCAAAAGAACAAAAAAGGTCATAAGAAGGGTAACGAGGTCTGAGTAGGTTGTCATCCAGGCAGGTGCACCGGCGGGGCACTCTTCCTGTTTTTCCTTCTTCTGTTCTACAACTACTTCTTCTTCAGCCATATACAAGCTCTCTTCTTTTAGCCGTTAGCCATCCTTTATAGCAGGTTATTTATTGAAGGTAGACTCTCGAAGCTTTGGTGCTATAAAGGCATGGAGTTTTTGTTCCATTATTCTCGGGTTCTCTCCTGAAAGAATGGCCTGCATTCCTTCTATAATGAGCGTTTTGGTGAGGACCTCCGACTCGGATCTGTTTTTGAGCTTTCCTGCCATTGGCTGGCAGAAAATATTGGCAATTACAGCGCCGTAAAACGTTGTCAGAAGTGCAACCGCCATTGCCGGGCCAATGGCGGCAGGGTCATCCATGGTCTGCAGCATTTGTACCAGACCAATAAGTGTTCCAACCATTCCCATTGCCGGGGCATAGGCTGCAATGGATACAAAAATATTTGCGCCCTTACCATGGCGCATTTCAATATATTCAATTTCTGTGGACAGCATACTGCGGATTGTTGCAGGTTCCTGACCATCCACTGCCATTTGCATTGCTTTTTTCAAAAAATCGTCATCCACTGACTCCATTGCGCCCTGGAGGGCGAGTATCCCTTCTTTTCTTGCCTTGTGGGCGAACTCCATGAGTTGTTCTATGAGATCGTTAATTGGCACTTCTTTATGGAGCAAGGTTTTTTTTGCAACATTTATGGCATCAAAGACATCCTTGAAAGGATAATGTACCAGGGTGTTTCCGAAAGTTCCCCCGCAAACAATGATCAGCGAAGGGGCGTTGATAAAAATGGATAGCGGTCCACCCTGCAAGATAGCCATCAGCATAAGACCGAATGCCGCACCGATACCAATTATGGTTGAAAGATCCAAGGAACTGCCTCCTGCAACGTCAGAAAAATAAGAAAATTTACAAAGAACTCTTTATAACTATTTTACAAGTAATCTAACATAAACCCATTAAGCAAAAAGTATTCCATTAAGATAAGGGCGTGTGCGGAAATGTGTGAAAAAGGGGAATAGCTACAATTTGTCAGAGAGGGGGAGATAAAAGACGAAACGTGTATCGACAAAAACACCACTTTTCTTTGCCGTTAAAGAAAAGTGGTGTTTTTGTCGTGTCAGAAAAATGACAGATAAGATGCTCTCCAGCTATCTTTTAATATTGATGAGCTCTCCCAAAAGTTCATCAACTGTAGTTATTACCTTCGAGTTGGCCTGAAAGCCACGCTGGACGGTGATCATGCGAACCATCTCAGAACCCATATCGACATTTGATTGTTCCAATGAATTTGTATAAACTTTTCCCATTTCATCCCCTGGGATTCCAACTCGGGCTTCACCGGAATTCTGTGTCTTTTTATAAAGGTTGGAGCCGGCAAGCTGCAACCCGTTAGGATTTGCAAATCGAGCCAATGCTAACTGGCCAATTTTGGACTCATCACCATTCGTATAATATGCTGTCAGTATACCGTTTTCGTCAATTTTTACCTCATTAAGGCTGCCTGCTCCGTAACCATTTTGATCCTGTGAAAGAATCCTGGAGTTGGTGTTGAACTGGGTTGTATCAAAATTCAGCGTTATTGGAGTGTCTGCTGAACCATTTGCCCATGGAAGGGCAGGGGTAACAAACTCCACCTTGCCTGGGTTGTTGGTGGCATCGAGCTGTTCGCCATTATTGTTAAAATTAAGGATACCTGCATTTATTGTTGTCGGATTGGCCGCACCTGCCGGTGTATAGTTAATCTTTACCTGCCATTGAGCCGTTACAGGGGCGGCAGCTGCCAGGGCCTGCTTTACGAAATAGACATGGACAAGATGAGAATTTCCCAGAGAGTCATAAACCTGTACCGCTGTTGAGTGGTTGTAGGTATCGGTCGCCGGATTGACGTTATCAACCCAGGCTGCGGCAGGAGCTTCATCAGATGAATCAAGGTTGGCAACGAAATCGATTTTGTTTGTTGCCTGCCCCCCAACCAGTCCTGTATCCTGAACTTTCAGATCGCCTTCATCTCCAGCTGCAAGGTTCCCGGCCTCGTCGAATAACTTACCCTGGACACGGTAGCCTTCCGGATTCACCAGATAGCCGTCCGAGTTAAAACGGAAAGCACCTGCCCTGGTGTAAAGAGATTCTTCGACCCCAGCTTCACTAACGACAAAAAAGCTGTCTCCGTCAATGGCTACATCAAGATTGGACTCAGTGTTTTCAAATGTTCCCTGGCTGAATATCTGGTCAACAACAGACATGCCGACACCTCTGCCTATCTGGGAGCTTCCACCTGAACCGTTAATATTGCTGGAAAGAAGGTCGGAAAATATAGAGCGTGATCCTTTATAGCCGAGGGTATTGGTGTTTGCCAGATTGTTTCCAATAACGTTGATGGCGTTGGAATTTGTGTTCAGGCCACTGACGCCGCTATAAAGTGCACTTGACATACCCATTATCTGTTCTCCTTCACGTGTAGATTGAATACTTGTTGCAAATTTATCAGGCTGAGCGTTTGGTAATATTGCTCAAATGTGTCGTCCGTGACATCTGAAAAACTGGTTATATTAAAAAATTATAGTACTGTTTTATCGCTATTTTCTTCTTCGTTGTGAGCTGTGTCTCTCTCGGCAGTCTCTGTGCCTGCATCTGTTATGGTTTCCCTCGGCTCAAAGACGCCAAGGATCGAACTATATGTAATCTCCCCTGCCTTGGTTAACAGTGTTGTTTGATTTTCATTATTGAAGTCAATACCTGTTACTTCGGCTTTAAGAAGAGGACTTGCCGTGGTCTTGGAATCTTCGGCCAGTTCTGTACTTACCACTATCTGGTATTCCCCCTCCGGGGCTGCTTCACCGCTGTTTGTTTTACCATCCCAGTCAAGATAATGGTTTCCTTTATTCAGACCGGTGCCGTCAAGTGTGGCTATGATCTCGCCATTATGCCGGAGTTGTATCGTAACCGCTTCAGCTGGTCCGTCCAGGGTGTAACCAAGATGAACAGGTTCCCCGGAGTAAAGAACAGAGTCACTTTTGTAGGCGACTTCCTTGCCGATAGTATTGAGGCTTGAGAGCTTTTCTGAATTATTGAAATTATTGACCAGGGAATTCATGCCTCCATTGAGATTTGTTAGTTGCTCAAGGGAGCTGAACTGGGCAAGCTGAGAGGTAAATTCTGCGCCTTCCTGGGGGGCCAGGGGGTCCTGGTTTTCCATTTGTGCGACAAGTAAGGTAAGAAAGTCTTCCTGGCCGAGGGTTTTCGATTTGGATTCGCTGGAATTCTTATCCGTAGTCGAGATATTGGCTGCCTTGTTTATTGCATCAATATATGAACTCATAGTTAACTCCTGGTTATGCGGTGAGGTGAACCCCATCTGAAGTAGTAGTGACCCCTATATCGTCAGTTAACTTTGAAATGTTAAATGATTCTTCACTGTTTTGGTTGTTTTTATTGTGGCTGGATTGTTCTTCCTGCCCTAAAAATTGTTGCTCCTGAAAGTTGAAGTCATTTTTCGGTTGTTGTCTGGCCGTGATGGTAATTTCTTCAACAGTCAGCCCCTGCTCATTAAGCACCGTTTTTAGTTTGCCCACGTTTTTTTCTATGACATCCTGTGCCATCTGGCTTTGAGCAATAACATTTGCCTTGATGTTACCCTCTCTTATCGAGATATCAATCTTGAGTTCTCCGAGTTCAACAGGGTGTAGCTGCATATTGATCCGGGATTCCGGTAAATTTGTGTTTACATGAAATTTATCGTAAATTTGTTGCATGATTTCATGTTCAGATACTGTGTAGTGAGCTGCTGGCATTACCGGGGACTGTGTTATTATTTGTGATGTTCCTGCGGGTGTTGCTGTTGACGCTGGCAAAGAGAATATCCCTGTACTTTCTCCATTTGTTACTGCGGACTGTAGTAATGTCGTGTTTGTTGTGGCTTGCTGGGAGTTAAACTCGTTGCTGTTTTGTTTGTTGCTTGATATTTCAACCTGATTATCACTGTTTTCAGTTTGAGCGTTTTGGGTCAATTGTGCGTTAACCAGTTGATGCGTCATGCTTTGCCGCACACTGTTTTTACCACTTTCCCCTTGGGGAGGACTGGTGAGTGGTTGAAGTATTTGTCTCTCTGTGATGGTTGCTGTTACAGAAAAATATTGCCCGCCAGCCTGGCCTGAGTTTGCCGTTGTTTGAGATGATACGAGCGTCTCCGGGATTGGTATTGTCGAAGTTGCCAGTGTATTTTGATTAATAGAGCTGTCTGCCGACGAAGAGGAAAGGGTGATCGTCGGGATTTGGGTTTCATTACTGTTCAAAATAATATTGTGAATAGTCGTATGAAATTCCTTTAAGCTTTCCCACTGTGCTGGCAGCGTAGACAATATAAGGGCAGGTGTAGCTGTTTGTGCGTTGGTTTGCTCTGTGGTTTGCGGCAACGTTGATAGAGGCTGCCTTTCCCCGGTTTGCGATGTTGTGGTGATATTTTGTCCAGGGACTGTTGCGGACGTTATTGTCATTGGCTCGGAAAAAACAGTTTCTGAGGTGTCTGGGGAAAAAATCATTAACTGTACTTCCGTGGAAATAACTGTTGATATTTGTTGTTTAGATGGTGTGATACCCTCTTGAGAGAGGACCTCATCATTATTTTTAATGGCGGCAGAATCTTCCAGCTTTTGCTCCGATTCTTCTGTTGCTTGAATGGGAGATACTGAATTTTCATTTCCTGCATCTGAAGTGTCATCGTTTTTTGCGTAAGACGTATTCGGTTTCTGCTCTATTGCAGATTGTGCATTGTTCTTTTCCGGATTTTTCTGGTCGGAAGCAATAGCAGAGTCCAGTTCCTGCCTGAAACTGGAGTCTTTAGCGGAGGATGCAGCAGCGGTTGATTCTGTGGAGGAGATATTCTGTGGGGTCTGGGGCGGGATAGGGGCAAAAATTTCCATTTCCATATTGTCTCATTCAATTTGTAAAGTTGAATATTCCGTGCTAAGTGCAGCAGCTTTCTGCCGTGCAATCTGGTCAAGTATTTTGGCTGCTGACTTAACCTTCATTGACTCCAGAAGACTGGTTGCCAGTTTTTCATCAACTTCTGAAAGGGCCTGCGCCGCTTTCACGGGGTTCATTTTCTCGTAGATTTTAGCCAGACTTTCTGTTTTCTTTTTTTCAGCCAGGGATTTTTTCCTGAGCAAGGCTTCAATCTTTTTCTGTAAAACCCGGAGCTCCTCAATTTTTCCGTCGAGTTCAGCTAATTTTTTATCGACACCCTGTTCAAGAGTCTTTAGCTCCTTTTCTCTTAATGCGAGCTGTTCCCTTTCTCTTTTCAGGCTTTCCCGCTCCTGAACGAGGGTGGATTCCAGGCGTCTTTCCTCAACGGATCCATACTGTTTTTCCTTTGCATGAACCGGAGATATGCAGATAAAAAGAATAAGAACTGTTAAAAAAATACAGAATTGACTAAGGAAAATTTCTGGATAATTTTGGGCTTTCATTTTTCTCTTAAAAAAAACGGTGGGGTTAAACATCATCAGTTTCGGCTGCATGCTTGATAATTGCTATTTCATCAAGCATGGCGGCTTCCTTTTTATTGAGGTAGTTCTGGTAGCTTTTGTTCTGTTCTTCTTTCAGGCGTTCAAGAATCTGATGTTCCTGCGAGCATTTCAGAAGATTTTTTTGTTCTTGGGCAACACAGCGTTCTTTCTCTGTTAAATTTTTCTCTATACCCTTTATATTGCTGGCCAGCGAGGCGAGTTTTTGTTCATTAAGAATGAGCCTGCCAATAGCAACGCCTTCAGCCTTTTCCTGTTCATTCGTTTCCACGGCATAAGAAAATTGTTGTTTGGCATCTTCCAGTTTTGTCCTGACATCATCCCGTATATTTTTAGCCTCGGCCAATCGTGCCTGGGCGAGATTTTCCAGGCGTTTTTTGTGGGCAAGAAGAGTTTTGAGTCTGAATGGTCGCGGTTCCATTGGGTGCAGATAATTTATCAAGGCGTGCAGATTTTATGTGTCTGAACGTCTCCTGTTTTTTTGTTCTGGAATTTCATCCTTACGCTCACTGAGGATAGCACCAAGCTGCTCAAGAGACTTTTCCAGTGAAGTATTTTCGTTGAATCCCTGCCTTAAAAAGCCATTGAGTGCATCAATCTTACTAATGGCGTAATCTATCTTGCTGTTGGACCCCTTAACATATGCACCAATATTGATCAGATCCTCGGCTTCTGCGTAACTGGCAAGTACATTACGAGCCTTTCCCGAGAGCTGCTGATGCCTTGGCGAGGTTATATCTCTCATGGTGCGGCTTGCTGAGGCAAGTACATCAATTGCCGGGAAATGATTGCGGGCTGCCAGTGCGCGGGAGAGCACAATATGTCCATCAAGAATGGATCGAACCGAGTCCGCCACAGGTTCTGTCATATCGTCGCCATCTACAAGAACTGTGTAAAGACCTGTAATGCTTCCTTTGTCCAGAAAATTTCCGGCACGTTCCAAAAGTTTGGGGAGTGTCGCAAAGACGGAAGGAGTATAGCCCTTTGTGGTGGGAGGTTCTCCAACCGCCAGACCGATTTCCCGCATTGCCATGGCAAATCTTGTAACGGAGTCCATCATTAACAGGACATTTTTGCCTTTATTGCAGAAATATTCGGATATTGCCGTGGCCAGGAAAGCACCCCTCATTCGCAGCAGTGGAGATTGATCCGAGGTGACTACTACTATGACGGAACGAGCCAGGCCTTCAGGGCCAAGATCTCTCTCTATAAATTCTCGAACCTCTCTTCCTCGCTCACCGATAAGGGCAATAACATTCACATCTGCTTTCGCATACCTGGCCATCATCCCGAGCAGGACACTTTTCCCTACTCCGGAACCTGCCATTATGCCCATTCTCTGTCCTGAGCCGCAGGTTATCATGCCGTTGATTGGACGAATACCAAGATCTATTTTCTCGGTAATATTTTGTCTTTCCATAGGGTTTGGGGGAAGGGAATAAAGATCTTGTTCATCCTCAAGCATGGGAAGGGGCAGCCCGTCCTGGGGCCTTTCAATTCCATCAATAACCCGGCCCAGAAGATTGTTACCCACCTTGACGGTAGCGCTGCTGCGGATGACCCTTATAAGGCTGCCTGGTCCCAGGCCCCGCAGTTCTCCGAGGGGCATGATGAGTGCCTTGTTGTCCTTAAAGCCGACAATTTCTCCATATATATTATCCCCGGGGGTAATGGGCGTCAGTTCGCACAGCGAGCCAACGCTGGAGTGGGGGCAGTATCCTTCAATCACAAGACCGACAATACGCGTTACTTTCCCCCATACCCGGATAACGTCGATATTCTTGAAAATTGTGTGATCCAGAGTCATTCTGCTGTGTGTTTGCCTTTCAAAAAAGATGTGTTCTTAATGGCGCTTTTTTAGTTCTTCCCGTATGGATTCGAGCTGTCCGGCAATGGTTGCGTCAATGGTACAGTTTTCCGATTCGATTCTGGCTCCGCCGGGTTCAATGGTGTTGTCAATCTTGAGAACAATGCCTGTAAGACCGGAGATCGCATTAACTATATCTTCAGATTTGCTGTTTACAACTTCATAATCATCCTGATGAATGTAGATAATGAATTCGTCTGAGCGGACTGCCCGGTTAAGAGCTTCTTCAATTGTTGCAATGATGGTTTGATCCTGCTCCTTGATGGAGAAACGAAGAATGCGTTCAGCAAGGCTGAGAGCAAATTCCTGTATCTCTTCTGTTATGTTGCCGAGGATGGTCTCCCGTATCGTGTCAAGTTGATGACATAGCGAGTTCAGTGCGTTGATTGAGGTGCCGTATTCCTCCAGGAGCTCGGTCTGTCCGGCAGCAAAACCCCGCTGGTAGCTTTCTGCTGATTGTGTCTCTGCATCTGTAATAAGTATATATTGAGCAAGGTCTACTTCCGGTTGCTGTGGTTCCGGGGGGGGCTGCCGAGGTTGCTGCACGTCCTGTTCTGGAGAGTCTGGTGCAGGGGAGGGTTGTCGGTCGTCCTGTTGTGGCGGGACAGTTTCTTCGCCTGGGAGGTTGTCCTGCTGCGTGTGTCTCGGTTCGGCTGCGTTATCTGGGTCAACATGCTGTGGACCTGGTTGAGGTGATTCTGCAGGGGGGATTGATGGAACCCGGGATTCAGCCTGAAATTTTATTTCCTCCCTTACAGAATCGGGATGCCAGCCTGTAATATCGGGTTCAGGGACGGTCTTTTTGACGATTTCCTCTGCTTTGAATGAGTCTATTCGCTTGTAGTACCTAGACAAGCTCATCGCCGCCTCCACTGCCAAGAACCAATTTGCCTTCTTCTTCAAGTTTCATGGCGATTTTAACGATGGATTGCTGCATAACTTCAACTTCAGAAAGTCGTACAGGTCCCATAGCCTCAAGATCATCCCTGATCATATCTGCAGCACGGGCAGACATGTTTGCAAAAATTTTCTCTTTCATCTGTTCAGATGCTGTCTTGAGAGCCATTGTCAGAGAATCGTTGCTGACTTCTCTAAGGATCATCTGAAGTGATCTGCCGTCCAGAGAAACAAGATTTTCGAAGGTAAACATCTTCTTGCGAATCTCTTCAGCCATATCTGGGTCAACCTGTTCCATTTCCTCCAGAATATCGCTGTCAATATTATTTTTAACGTGGTTGAGGATTCCAACAACGGCATCAATGCCACCAACTTTTTTCTGGGCCTTGCCGGAAACAAGACCAATTTCACGGTGGAGAGCGTCCTCAATTCTGTTGATTACGGTTGGCGATACTTTTTCAATTTTTGAAATCCTGTATGTAACATCAGAGCGAATTTCTTCTGGCAGATGCGACAAGATTTCGGCTGCATGTTCTATGTGTTGTGTGGAAAGTACCAGGGCGACGGTTTGCGGGTGTTCCTGTTCCAGCAATCCGGCAACCATTTCCGGTGCCATGAGAGCAATGGTTTCCAGGGATCTGGTTTCGGTCCCTGAAAGAAATTGCTCCATCAATAATTCTGCCCGTTCCTCTTCTGATGTCCCTGCAATTGCTCTTTTGGCAAAATCACTTCCCTTGACAAAAAGTCCGGCAAATTGTTCCTGGGATTCCCTGAAACTGTTGAAAACCCGTTCTTTCACGCTCAATGGAATATGGTTAATTGCGGCCATGGCACGGGTTACCTGTCTGATCTCGTCATCAGAGAGTTCCTCAAAAATTTTTGCGGCAGCTTCCTCGCCAAGGCAAATGAGGAGGATGGCGACCTTGTTTATTCCGGTGAGAGTCTCAATGGCCATAGGGCTTAACCTTCCTGGATCCAGTTTTTCAGTATAAATGCTGTTGGTATGTGGTTTTGCATTACTTCCTTTCTCAATGTAGTCAACATATCTTCTAAAGGCTCCGGTGGTTCGACGGGTTCCTTTTGCCTTTCTGGTTCCTGCAGTTGTTTTAGCTGTTCCAGTTCAAGCTGTTTCACTGTTTTGTAATGTTCCTTTATCTCACCTTTCATTGTCTTTACAACAGGTCTGATCAGGAAAAAATACAGAAGAAGCATACCAACTGCAATCAAACCGTACTTGACAAAAGGGAGGTACTGGTAGAGAGAATCTGTATTCTCAATGTCCTCAGGCTGTAAAAGACCTGGGTCGGCCACAAAGGGCATGGAAGTAACATTGATCTGATCACCTCGTTCAATGTCAATTCCAAGGGCTGTTGACACCATAGCCTCAATGGATTGCAGTTCTGCCGGAGTTCTTGGCTTTGTTGTTGATGGCTGACCTTCTTCGCCTGGTTGTACGCTGTCTGCCACGAGTACGGATACGGAAAGTTTGGTAATTGTTCCTACAGGGTTAACAATCTTACTGATAGTTTTGCTGATTTCATAATTTGTTGTCCGGGAGTTTTTTGATGTCCCCGGGCCAGTTTCCCCGCCGCCAAGCTCGTTGCCCTGAAGGTTGGATTCGACCCCGGGAATACCGCCAACAGCTTCGGCAACAGATGTCTCGGAGTTAATCTGTTCACTGCGTATAACCGGCTCTTCCGAGTCGAAAAGCTCCTCGGTTTTTTCAACCTTCGAAAAATCAAGAGTGGCGGAGATTCGGACCATGGCGTTGTCCCTTCCCATGGTTTTATCCAGCAGATCCTGTACCCGCATCTCCATCCTGTGTTCAACTTCCTGCTGAAAGGCGAGCATGTCGGCTGAAACGAGTTGCGAGTCGTCTTTTTCTTTCTCTGGTTCCAGCACCATCCCGTTGGAGTCAATAAGTTTTACATTCTCTGGCTCCATTCCCGAGATTGAACCGGCAACGAGGTGAAGAATTCCTTTAACCTGTTGTTCGTCAAGCTGTTTTCCCGGTACCAGGGTAACAATGACAGAGGCTGTTGGCTTTTTCTGTTGGTTGCGAAAGACCCGTTTTTCCGGCAGGGCAAGATGTACCCGGGTTGATTCTACCGGTGCAAGGGAAGTTATGGTTCTGGCGAGCTCTCCCTGCAAGGCTCTGGTATAATTTACCTTCTGAACGTAATCTGTGAGGGCAAAGCTTTGTTTGTCAAAGACCTCAAAGCCCACTCCGCCGCCGCTTGGCAGCCCTTTTGCGGCGAGGTCCAGACGAGACTGGTAAATTTGTTCAGCGGGAATCCAGATATCCTTGCCTCCATTTTTCAGAGTGTAGTCAATTTTCTGGTTTTTCAACCAGGTAACTACCTCTGAGGCATCGTTTGCCGGAAGATTGGCGTAGAGAAGCTGCTGGTTCGCATTTTTCCCCTGAATAATAAGGGCAGCAAAAACGATGATGGATACAACGAGTACCACACCTGTTGCTATTTTTCTTGAGAGCGGCCACTTCCTGAGGGTTTGAACAAAATTTTTCCTCTCAAGAGCTGCTGGTTCCTGTATTTCGTTTTTCTGGGTGACTTCTACTGTCTGTTCCTGAACTGCCATGTTTCATTCCTTAATGCAGTACGAGTCGTTTGCAAAAAAATCCTGATTCTGAACGAAATCCCGCCCTTATTAAAATTCTGACGGGGCAGGCTATATCTGCATGCGCATAATTTCTTCGTATGCGGCTTGTGCCTTGTTGCGAACTTGTACCAGCATGCGCAAAGATACGTCAGCTTCTTCCACCTTTATCATAACGTCGTGGAGATGGTCGGCGTCACCTGCCTGCAGCTTTTTAATGGCTTTGTCGCCAGCTTGTTGGGACTCGTTGACGTTATTTACCATGGTGCTGAGTACATCCCGGAAGGATTCTGAACTTTTTGCAACCTCACTTCGACTGGAAAGCGGTTCCCGTGTGTTCTGTTGAAGAGGGGCCGTCGGGGAAAATGTGTTGATACCATTCATGCTTCAGCTCCGTTATTGTCCTATTTCAAGCGCTTTGAGCGCCATTCTTTTGGCCATTTTTATCGAAGTAACATTTGCCTGGTAGGAGCGGGTGGCTGACATCATATCTACCATCTCCTCAAGTACGTTGACGTTAGGCATTTCAACGTATCCGTCTTCGCCTGCATCGGGGTGTGACGGTTGGTATACCTTTTGTGGCGGTTTGTTGTCTTCAACGATTTTGGTGACTTCAACTCCTTGCAGTTTGTTTTGCAGACTGGTATTCAATTGTTGCTTGAAGCCTAAAGGTTTGGCCGTAAAATAGGTGGATTTCTTTTTATATGGTCCACCTTCGGGAGTTGAGGTCGTTTCAACGTTGGCAAGATTGGAACTGATTGTGTTCAGTCTCAGGCTCTGGGCCTTTAACGCCGAGGCACCTATCTTAAATGTATTAAAAATATCCATAAGTTAATCCTTGATTTACTTCCCTATTGGCCTCCAGAAATGACATATTTAAGCAGGCTCATTTTTTTCTTGAGCAATTGGGCTGATGTCTCGTAAAGAAGCTCGTTTTCAGAAAGAGCCAGCATCTCCTGATCAACACTCACTCCATTGCCGTCACCAATGGGGTTTTCGCTTTTTTCTATACGGACTTTGCCGACAACGGATTCAAAATTGTTTGGTCCCAGAGGGATGTGTCCCGGGTGAGATGTTTCAAGGGTGATATCTTTGGAACTGGATATTGCGTGGGCAAGCTCTCCTTCAAAATCAAAGCGTACAGGCGAATATCCGGGAGTTTCTGCATTGGCAATATTCGATGATATGGTCTGTGCCTTTTCCGCCCTCAGATCAAGCACTTTCCCCAGGAGTTTCATGTTGGAGTCGAAAGGTTGTAGTGGGTTCATATCTGCTCCGTGTCGTCTTTTTCTGTGCCGCAGTTTCGGTCAAAAAAAAATTAATAAATGTTCTTTAATTTGTTATATTGCAATTCTCGTTCCGCTAATTCCTTCCATCTGGAGTTTTTACCTTTTTCGACAATTTCTTTCAGTAAGCTTAGGACTTTTTTCTCATCTCCTTTCATCCTGGCAAGCTCAGCCAGTCGGTAGAGGCTCTGTTCGTAGAAGGGATTATCTTCGCTGATATCGTTATAGGCCTGTTCCATAAATGAGTATTGTTCTAATTGATAAAAATTTTCTGCGAGTAAAAATTTTTCCTGTTCTGTCAGTTTGTCGGAAAGTTCAAGCGCCTGCAGGGAAGCAAGGCTTTTCTGATATTTATTGAGGCGAAAATAAAGCATACTGGTAAGTCTATAGTATTTTACTTCATCAGGTAAGGGATCGGGGAGAAGGGCTTCCGCATCCTCTAATCTCTCGTTGTATGCCAGCGCACTTATCCTGAGAAAGAGAATGTCATCGGCGTATTTCCCGTCTGGGTAATTGTAGGCGTACTGGGCTGCATAGTCGTCTACCAGGCTATAGTTGCCGTGGTCATAAGTTGCCTTAATCATAGGGAGATAAAAATTTTCTCTACGATCTGCCGGCATGATCTCTATAAGATAGAGGTAAAGTTTCTGTGCCTCATCAAAAATTCCGATCTGATGATACGCCCTTGCGATATCAACAAGGAATTTGCTGTCAATCCAGTTTTGTTGAAAAAACGCCCTGTTTTTTTTTGCAAGAACCAGGGCCTTCACATATTCCCCTGCATCAACCAGTCGTTTTATTTCTTCAGGCAGTAATTCAATCAGCAAAGCCTGAGCTGAGGTCTTTACGTTGCCGCTTCTGAAATTACGCAAAAAATCCATCAGCATATCAATGGCAAGGCCCTTACGGCCTTGTAGAACATGCAGCAGGATACCTTTAAAAAGAGCCTCTTCCCTGATGTTTCTTTTGCTGGCATTATCCGCAATTTGCAGATAGTTTTTCAGGATTTCTTCAGGGTTTTCATCAGTTAACAGGAAAAGGAGATCGTTTTTTTTTATTGCCGCAAGATAGCCGCCCTCGGTGTTTTCAAAGGCGGTTTCAGTCAGGGCAAAGGCATCAATCATTTGTTCGCCGGGAGTAAATTTGAGCTTTGCCATGTTTGCCCTGTATGAAATGAGGCTTAAAGGCTCTCTTTCAGTAACAAGGGTTGACAGGAATTTGTAGCTTTTTGCTGCATTTCTGAATTTTTTTTGTTCATAGAGCGTGGCGCAGTAGCCATTAAAGGAGTATGGCTGTCGGCGTAAAACTCTGGAGTCTGCCAGGAGATTGTATGAGGCATATGCTTTCACCGGACGCTGAATGGCGTACCAGTAGTCGGCTTGCCTGATAATCACCTTGTTTTTAACGTCTGGCGGGAGACCTATGGAGTCGTTGAGCAGCAGTTTGTTCATGCGGGGATACATTTTTCCCGAGAGAGCTGTTTCGATACGGGATAATAAAAAAAATGGAGCGATAGCCAGATGATCCGGTATTTCCGGCTCCAGTTTTCTCAGATTGAAGTCAGCAAGTAAAGGGTCCTGGTGTATGGCCTGAAGCAATACCAGCATGTATTGTGCGTAAACACTAAGTAGCTCTTCTCTAAATTTTTCTTCAAGGAGATATAGCTGTTTGAAGGCTCCCTCAAAGTCGTCGCTTCGCAACAGGGTTTCACCATAGGTGAGTGCAAGTAATTTTTGATGCTCAATGTTTTTTGTTTGACTGATGGTATCCAGCAGCAGGCTGTTTAGATGATCCCACAGTCCCTGTGTTGCCAGGTTCCGCATCTCTTTACTGAAAAGATCTTTATTTTTGTCAAGTGCAGGAGGAAGCAGGGCTACTATTGGAAACTCAGGAACAGAAAAAGTAACAGGAACTTCAATGTGTACCGGGCTTTCGTATTCCGAGTAAAACGATAACCAGTTCTGGGTATAGGGGCTTGCTATATATGGGTTATTGAAGTCAATAGTCTGACGATCGACAATGGTGAGCCCTTTCAGTCTTTTGGCAAGATCCTTGTAAGATTTACTGTATTCGTTCCCCAGCAGAACATCGAAAACTACCGTGGAGTGACCGCTTGGTATTACTTTGAAGGTTTGCGGCTGGTAGCGGAAGAAAAAAGAGAATATAAGTTTACCATCAATCTCCTTTGTCAATATTTTGACTATATCGTTGTCTTCTGAAATCATTTTCAGGTCTTTTACTTTGGAGCTGTTGTAAAAGACAATGTCGATACGTCTTTTGTCTGCGTTGGTGGAAAAGCGTGGAGATTTGTCAAAATCAAGATAGAGCTGGACGGTATCCTTGGCTCTTGCTCTGGATATCTTCAGAAGTTCCCCTGCATGGGCTGAGCCTGCATGAATAATTACTGTAATCAGCGTGATTAGTGTTATTTTTTTCATATACGTAATTATGCAATTTTTTTGCCAGCTGGTACTATGCTCCTGCTTGTATCGCTTCAGGGGAGCAAATGACACCGGATAGCTTGAATTGACTCAGGTCTTTTGGCATGAGTGACGATTTTCTATTTTATTCCTGTAAATGTTGACTTTTTAAATTGCCTTAAAGATAATATTTATCGTAGAAGTAGAGTTGTTGTAAAATAATTTACCAGTACAGTTTGATTGCTCTGGATCTCTTGTTCAAATTCGGGCCGGGGTGTTCAATTGACTGGTTAGCTTAAAAAAAATAGAGGAGACAAGAATGGGTAAAAGTGTATTGCTGGTTGATGATTCAAGTACCATGAGAAAGATTATTGGTCGTTCTTTGAGGCAGGCCGGACTTGAGTTTGATAATATTTATGAAGCTTCTGACGGTTTGGAGGCTCTTGAGGTTCTTGAGGCGAAACAGGTGGATATAGTTCTCAGTGACATTAATATGCCAAATCTTGATGGTATTTCATTTCTCAGAGAAAAAGCCAGCCGTGATGCAATAAAGGGAATCCCTGTATTGATGATTTCCACAGAAACCGGAGATGATATTATTGGTGAAGCAAAGTCTTTGGGGGCTGTCGGCGCAATTAAAAAGCCTTTTACCCCGGATAAGGTAAACGAAGTTCTTGGGCCACTTCTCTAAACAACAGGTTAGGGGAGAATGACGTGAAAATTGCAGAAAAAATTGCTGAATCGGCCTTAGAAATTTTTTCCACAATGGTCATGATGGACATTGAACAGGCTGGTGGACTGACAGAGGGGAATCTTCCGTTTAAAAACAGTATTTCAGGTGTTATTGGTCTGGCCGGTACCCGTAAGGGTGTGCTTGCTATTCATACGCCTGAAGCTGTTGCCTTTGCGATTACTTCCGGTTTTCTTGGGATGGAAGTTACTGAGGTGAATGCTGATGTCGAAGATGCTGTTGGTGAAGTGGCTAATATGCTTGGTGGCAATATAAAAATGTTCTTGACTGATAAAGGCAGGGATATTGAGCTTTCTCTCCCTTCCATTGTGAAGGGTGAAGCGTATGATTTTCAACCAGGTGGCGATGTGGAAAGAATCGTTGTGCCGTTTACCTGTGCTGCCGGAGATTTTTTTATTGAAATTCAATTAGAGAAGTAGGTGGCAGCGCTGGAAATCCGGTTTTTGAGATAAGACTTTGTAATTTTTTAAGGCAGCATCAGTGCGACTGGTGCTGCCTTTTCACGATTTTATGCAGGAGAATGTTTAGAAATGAATGAACAACTTGATATTGGCCAGGAGATTATTGACGGGGTTAAGGACGTTTTTTCTACAATGTTGATGATGGATGTTGTTAATGAAGATGTTGTTTATGATGCTCCGATTGAAATACCGTCTAATCTAACCAGTATGATTGGACTTGGTGACAGTATCAAGGGGGTTTTGGCCGTTCATTGTCCCAAAATTGTTGCCACTTCCATCACTGGCGGGTTTCTTGGGATGGATGTTGAAGAGCTTGATGATGATGTCCGGGATGCCATTGGGGAAATTGCAAATATGATCGCCGGCAATCTCAAGGTGAGTTATGCTAAAGCGGGCAGTAATATTGAATTGGCCATACCGACATCAATTGTCGGTGATTCCTTTAAGATTTCTGGCATGGCAAATGCTAAAAGAATTACCGTACAGCTAAAGATCGAAAGCGGTACGTTCTGGGTAGAGCTTATGTACATCGAGAATTGAGCAATACTGAGGGTTTTTCTGGAAAAGCTCTTTTTTATGATCCGGCAAGCGGTTGCGAACCTGTTTATGGAAGAAAGCGGAATCCTTCGGGGAATAAATACCAGGTTTTTGCCGTAAAATCATGCTCCCTTTTTGCCGATACAGTAAATGATGAATGGCAGGTTATAAGAGTAATCCTTCCCAAAAGAAGATATGAGTGAAGAAAAAAGAATAGGAAAAATCCTTAAAGCGATAAAGGACAGGGTACAGGAAGAGGTAAAGATACTTCTTGGTGCTGACTTCGCCATATCTGGTGCTGAAACTGCACTTCTTTCAAAAGAAGATATCTTCGATGAACTTGCAGGTAAACAGATCTGCGCCCGCATGGACATCCTGGCCGGGGAAAACAAGGCCAAAGGCTGCCTTTTGATTGGTATCAAGGATGCTATCAGGCTTGGTGGTACGCTTATTATGCTGCCTGATTCTGAACTGGAAGAATTTGTCGGCAGGGAGGATTACAGCGAGGAGATAGAAGATTCTTATGGTGAGATTGCCAATATTATTGCGGGGTCATTCACCAAGGATTTTGAAGAGATGCACCCTAAGGGGTATCGCTTTGTTCGCAAGGAGCAGGAAATTCTCCTGCCTGTAAAAATCGAGCCTGAATCTGATGAACCTGTACCGAACACCGTTTATTATCGGGTTATCTTCACTATGACGCTGGAAGGGAATGCGCTTGGCAGCATGGTCATGCTCATGCCCGGAGAGTTCTTTGGACTTGATATTTCGGGCATTGAAGCCGCAAAAACCGAACCTGTAGCTGATGAATCAGTTGAAGAATGTTTTGAGGGAGAGCAACAGAAGCCTGAAACTGGAGAAACTGCACCTTCCGATTTGATAGAACCCAAAAAAATAGATGTAAAAAAACATAAGGCCCGGATTGATCGTCTGCTTGAGGAATGTCAGAAACGTTTGCAAACGGAAGTTAGTGAACTCCTTGGAACAACGGTTAGATTCACGGAGCTGGATAATTATTTCACAACCAAGGAAGAGTTTTTTGATAACCACATTGATGGTAAGCATGTCATTGCTGATATGGAGGCTGTCGGCGATTCCCAGGGAATGAGCTATTTTGTCGCATCTCTTGCTGATGCCATCAATCTGGGGGGAGTTCTTATTATGCTCCCTCCTAATGAGCTTGGTGCTGCCGTTACCAAAGAAGATTTCAGTGAGGATATAGAGGACGCTTATGGTGAGGTTGCGAATATTGTTTCTGGTGTCTACACGGCAATCTTTGAGGAAAATTACATTGAAAAACTTCGTTTTATAAAGAAGAAACTCACTACGGTAGTTCCGGTAAAGGTTGAGGCTGAAGGTGACGAACCGATAATAAATTGTCGATATTATGTAAGCAGGCTGCAAATTGCAATTGAAGAGAATGAGCTCGGTTCTGTTCATATGCTTTTTCCTGTGGAATTGTTGCAGCTGGAGGATTTTTTTACTGAAGATGAAAAAGGCTTCGAGCCGAAAAAAGATCCGGTTGAATTTCGGGAACGTGATGCGATAGACGGTGAAAAGAATGGTCCTTCCTTTGGTAGTGGGGGGGCAAGAGCGGGAGACAGTCGTGCCGATCTTGAAAAAAGGCAAAAGAAAGTTGATAAACTGCTCGCCATTTGCCGTAAAAAAATGGAAGAGGAAGTGACCGCGCTTCTTGGTACTGACGTCAGGTTTTCTGGAATGGAAAACAGGGTTATTACCAAGGAAGAGTTTTTTGAGGAGCAGGTTGTCGGAAAGCAGGTCTTTGCCAATATGGAGGTTGCCGGCGATCTCGAGGGGATGAGCTACTTCTCTGTGGATATTAAGGATGCTATCAGAATTGGTGGTGTGCTTATTATGCTGCCTTCTTCCGAACTGGAAAATGCGGTGACAAATGACGACTTTAGCGATGACACCAGGGATGCCTACGGTGAGATCGCAAATATCGTTGCAGGAGTATATACCGAAATTTTTGAAGATCAATATTCAAAAAAATTGCGTTTTATCAGGAGGGAGGTTTGTGATGTTTCACCCCTGAAGGTGGATATTGATTCAGATGAGCCCATGCCCAGCCAGAAATACTATCTCAATTCTTTGAAGCTGGAGATTAATGGAGACTCTTGCAGCCGGGTAAATTTTCTTGTTCCACTTGAGATTTTTGATCTCCTGGGGCTTGACTCACCCGTCGACAATTATGATACTGATGCCAGTGATGATTATGACGCAGTTTCTTCTTCTGCGGGAGTAGTTTCTGCGAATGCCCTTGACATCTTGCTGATAGGCGATGATGAGATTGAAGCAGATAAAATTAAAGTAACCCTGGAGAAGAGGGGATACAGGGTGAAGCTCCTCTCTTTCAAGGATAATATTCACAATTATCTTCCCGGCGACTTGAAAGCTGTTTATCTGGTGACGAGGACTGTCAATGAGTTGGCTTTTGGTACCGCGATCAAGGTGAGCAGCAGCTGTTCTTTTCCAATTGTTGCGGCGGGGCCCGGCTGGACGAGATCCATGGTGATCAAGGCTGCCAAGTACGGAATCTCAGATATTCTGCTAACCCCTGCAAGTGAGGAGACAATCGAAGTTAATGTGAATAATAACTTGCTGAAGAAGGCAGCGTAAGCTGTTCTAATTATTCTGTTTTTCCCATAGTCCGTCGATTTCTTTCTTTTTTATCTTTTCCAGAAGAGTTGTTCGTTTAAGGTTAAGCAGCTTTGCCGCTTCTTTTTTATTTCCCGAGGTTTGCTGCAATGCCCTGATAATTAGTTTCGTTTCAAAATCATTAATAAGCTCGTTAAAGTCTACTGACTCGCTGGCGGAAAAATAATCATCCACTGAGAGGTGAGAGGGTGAGATTTCTGCGTGATTCTGTGCAGGTTCTTCATTTTTTAGAATCTGTGCGGGAGTAAAGCGATAGTCTTTGGGGATTTTGATATTTTGAAATTTTTCGGGAAGATCAGCCAGCTCTACATGTTGTCCGCTGTAGAGTATGGACATGTGCTGGATAAGATTTTCCAGCTCCCGTACATTGCCTCTCCAGTTGTAGTGAATGACGGCAGCAATGGCTTCATTGGAAAAGGTGAATTTCTCGCGGCCTCTTTTGCTTGCATATTTCTCAAGGAAGGTGTTGATAAGATGGGGTATGTCCTCTGTTCTTTCCCGGAGGGCCGGAATTGTAAGCGGGATAACACTGAGACGATAGTATAAATCTTCCCTGAATGTCCCTTCCTGAACCATTTTTTCCAGATCACAATGGGTTGCTGCCAGGATTCTTGTGTTTATCGGGATGGATTTAAACGCGCCCACCGGTTCAAACTCTTTTTCCTGGATAACTCGCAGTAGTTTGGCCTGGAGAGACGATTTCATGTCCCCGATTTCATCAAGAAACAAGGTGCCCTTGTCTGCGTACTGGATTCTGCCCGGTTTGTTGCCTGTCGCCCCGGTAAAGGCGCCTTTAGTGTAACCAAAGAGTTCGCTCTCCAGAAGATCGTCAGGAATTGCAGCACAGTTTACGGGAACAAAGTTGTTTTTTGCTCTACTGCTTTGGGCGTGTATAGCTTTTGCGACCATTTCTTTACCTGTTCCTGACTCGCCGCGTATGAGCACTGTGGCCTGGTCATCTTCCGCAACCTTTTCAATAAGATCAAAGAGCTTTCTCATTAATCTGGAACAGCCAATCATACCATGAAAGGGGTCCATTGCAGTTTGGGGTAATTCTGCTGTCTCCTCTTTTCTTTCAGGCAAATTTTCATAAACTCGCTTTAAGGAAACTGTCGTCTCGGTTGGATCCAGTGGTTTGTGAAGGAAGTAAAAAAGATCAAGTCCCAGAACATCCTTGATTAACTGAGGCTCCCCCTGAGGAAGGATGGGAAGAATGGCCAGTTCGGGGTTGTCGGTTTTTAAATGTTCGATAAATGAAATAAAGCTGTCATAAAGTTCAAATTCAAAGTCACTATCAACTATCAGGATATGGGGATTGTTTTCCTGAATCGATTTTATAAGCGTCGCACCGTTTAGTACATGGTGGAAATTTGCCGTAAAGTTCAGGTTGAGGCTCCGGTTGAAGATGTCTTGCCCCTGCGGGTCGTTGAAGGCGACAACTATTTGGATTGGTGATGACATAAGTGATGTAGTGGACTGCTTTTGTCTTTTATATGAAAGTCATCGCTGAGGGTTTGAAACCTGCAGCTGAGATTTTCATTGGTCGTTGAGGCTGAGGCATTTGCTCCAACCATGCTGGTTAGCAGAAAGGCAAAAAATACTTTTACATTAAATCTGCGAGTTTACTTGTTGTGCGTCTCATGTTCAGGCTCAGGAGACGGGCAATTTTTTGCATAACCTTTATACCCAGCATCGGATACTTTTCGGCAAGAATAGTAAACCCTTTGTCTGTTAAGGTTACCATGGTTGTGGGCTGTCTGGCGATAACTGTTGCTGATCTTGGAGAACGATCAATGAGAGCCATTTCTCCGATAGCACTTCCTTTTGTTAAACGGACCAGAGGTATATTCTTGCCGCTATCCGACATCTTCTGTACTTCCAGGAGTCCGGAAACAATAAAACCCATAAAATTGCCCTGGTCTCCCTCGTTAAAGAGGGGAGTATCCTGCTCTAGATGGAGAAAACTCATATGTTTTGATAGTATAGCAATCTCTTCAACATTAAATGAAGAAAAAATTGGTAAACTGATGAGAAACGATCGGGTTTCCTCTTCTGTTGGACTGATTTCCTGTTCGTCCATAGGTCTGTCTTTTTTTGTTTTCTGGTCGATGAACACGGACTGTTGCCTGCAACCTTAGTTTATCACATAAAAAAGAAGTAAAAACAATAATCTTTTCGCATTTATAGAGAGAAGTGTCAAAAAATTAACTTAAAAAGTGTTGAGATTGTGTTTTATGAGGAAAATAACGTTGATTTTGAGATTTATGGTACTGACGGCGGGGTGCTTGTGTTGCCTCTTTGCTGGAGATGCCATCGGAGAAAGTTTTCAGGCGAAAGTTGTCAGGATTATTGATGGGGACTCCATTGTTGTTGAGGACAGCACCGGATTCCGGGAAGTTCGTTTATATGGTATTGATTGTCCCGAATACGATCAGCCGTATAGCAGGAAAGCAAAACAGTTTGTAAAAAAACATCTACAAAAACAGCAGGTTAATGTTACGACATTTGGTTACGATAAATATGGGCGAGAGATTGCCATGGTCGAAAAAAATGGTGTCAATTATAGTGGTTTGCTTGTGCAGAAAGGATTTGCCTGGGTTTATCCAAGATATTGTCACAGGGAAATATGCCGTGATTGGATAAAGTATGAGGCTTCGGCGCGGAAACATAAGATGAACCTCTGGAAACACCCAAAAGCAATATCTCCCTGGGTATGGAAACATCGGAAATAAATATACGGTTTTTGTTATTTGTTTTATGTTGGCACTTTTATTCTATTCTTTTATGGTGGCTATCTACAGGGTGTAGAGTGCTTGCCGGAGTTATGCTTGTTGACCTGGTGACTGGTTATATTTTTATGTCGGGATACGAGTCCGGATTTTAACGATAAATTACAACTAAAGAGATTAATTATGAATAAACGTGTATTGTTTTTGTCATCTCTGACTGTGTTCCTATCTATTCCAGGAGCTATTTCTTTTGCTGGGCCAGGCGTAACTGCAAAAGAAAATTTGCAGACATTATTGAAAACCAGAGCGTGTCGGGGGTGTTATCTTGCTGAAATTAATTTTAACCGAATGGAACTGAGTGGTGTAGACCTGGAAAATGCGGATCTTTCGCGAGCCACATTTAATCTGGCAAATCTTTCCGGAGCCAATTTGAAAAATACCAGATGTAACGGGACTGTTTTTGGGGGTACAGATCTTGGGAGGAGCGATCTTCGTGGGGCAGACCTGAGGGGTGCTTCTCTGAGTACTGCGTATCTTGGTGGAGCTCAAATGACAGGAGAGATCGTAAAAACGAAGCCATATGCTGATGTTGCTGAAGTTGAGCGGGAAATATACAGTGAAGATTCTGTAAAATCAAAAAAGTTGCCTGAGGCAGCGGGTGTTAAAACCGCAGGTATAGTAGATCATACGGAGACCCCTCCGGCCAAACCTGTGGTCAAAAAAAAGCATGTTGCAGATGCTGGAGCTATTGAAAATGTGGAAGAAATGTTTCCTGAGGTTGCGACTCCAACCATGCCAAAAGCAAAAACTGCCCACCCTGTAAGTCACGTGGTTATCGCAGATTCTAAGGAGGATGTTGCTGGTCAGAAAGCGGGACAAATAAAAACTTCCCGCCAGATTGTCGATGCAGGCGGGCCTGCCAAAAAAAATGCGCCTGTTATCGCTGCTGCAGTTACTCCTGCTGTCGAAAAGATGGAAAGATCCGGGAAGATTGTTAAAAAAAATACCAAAAGGGATGCTGTCTTAAGAGAATTTAATGAGAAGCGCATGAAAAAAAAGGCTTTAGCTCGACTACTTGAGAAAAACAGGTGTTATGAGTGTGATCTTGCCGGAGTCAATCTCTCTGGAAAAAATCTGGAGGAAGTTGATCTGGAAAAAGCAAATCTCGTTCGGGCTAATTTGGCAAAAGCAAATCTCGAAGGTGGAAACTTGAAAGGCGCAGATCTAAGAGATGCTGTGCTGCGAAAATGTGACCTTCGGAGAGTTGATTTTTACAAGGCCGACTTGCGCGGCGCTGATTTGACAGGCGCAAAACAGAACGGTGCTATGTTTGATGGTGCCCGGTTGGATGGTGTGATTGGGCTTGATTCTGCGGTAATGTCCAATTAAACATGGTGTCTGGGTACGCCAGAAAAATTCGGCCAGGAAGTGCAGGAGAAGGTGTAATGATTTTGTAATGCGGCTGGTTGTTGCCCGGGGTTATATAGGGAACATCTCTTGCCGTAAGTGTCGTTATGATGATGTAAAGAACGGATGAAGTTCTGTTGATAAATTCTCTTGACACGCCAAAAACAGTCGAGTATAAAACCGACGCGATTGATGACGATCTGTTTTGCCTCGTTGCACGGGCGTTCGGCTGAGGTGTCGAAACTGGTGCCCTGGCGGCAGTCGATTACGATAAAATCAATTAGTTGCAGAGGGAAGTTCAAATCCCTTCATCTTCATCATAATTTGAGTTCGACTTTGACAGCCGGGCCCTGAGCAATAAAGTGTCGCAAACCCCGCCAGGTCCGGGAGGAAGCAACGGTAGCGAATTTCTTTGTGTGCTCCAGGTAACCCGGCTGTCATGTTTGCCGGCCCCCGCTATTATTTTATATCGCCCCGTAGCTCATGTCTTATCTCGTTCTTGCAAGAAAATCCCGCCCACAAACCTTTGAGCAGGTTGTTGGACAAGAAAACGTAGTAAAAACCCTCAAGAACAGTATCAAGAGGGAAAGGATTGCCCATGCAATACTCTTTTCAGGAATTCGTGGGGTTGGTAAGACCACTCTCGCCCGGCTCATGGCAAAAGCCATAAACTGCGAAGCAAGCAAAGAACTGCGCCCCTGTGGTCAGTGCTTGCAATGTCGGGATATTGCCTCTGGGGCTTCTTTAGACCTCTACGAAATTGACGGTGCCTCCAACAGGGGAATTCAGGAGATTCGAGAACTTAAAGAAAAAATCAAATACCTTCCTACAAGCGCGAAATACAAGGTCATAATTATAGACGAAGTTCATATGCTCACTGCTGAGGCGTTTAATGCCTTGCTCAAGACGCTTGAGGAACCGCCAGCCCATGTGTACTTCATGTTCGCAACCACTGAAATTCATAAAATTCCAATAACAATTCTCTCCCGTTGCCAGCAATATGAGTTGAAAAGAGTGCCGGCAAATGAGCTCAAGACACATTTTTCAAAACTTGCCGAAAACGAAAATATTGTTTTAGAACCAAAAGCACTTTCACTCATTGTCCGTGAAGCTGGGGGTTCCATCCGGGATGGACTATCACTGCTTGATCAAATGTTTTCGTTTGGGGAGGAAAAAATTACGGAAACAGATGTGATAGAGGTGCTTGGGCTTGTAAACAGTGAAATACTTAACCGCCTGACAATTGGCCTGTTGGAAGGAAGTCGTTCGCAGTGCCTTACCGTACTTGAAGAAATTTTCAACTATGGGATGGATATTAAGAGATTCTTAGAAGATCTCTTGCAAAATTTTCGTTCACTTCTGCTTTGTAAAATAGATGGTTGTGATTCGCTGATTGATCTCCCATTGGATGAACTTCAGGTATTACACGACATCGCCGCACAACATTCAGCAGAAACTCTGCATCTGAAGCTCTCTCTTTTACTTCAGGTTGCAGATGAAATCAAAATGAGTAGCCAGCCTCGTTTAACTCTGGAAACCTCTTTTCTGAAAATTATTGAAGCGGGTAACGTTACCGGGATAGATCTATTACTAAATAAAATAAATAAACTTGCTCCAGAGCTTTCGTCGGGAGAACAGAGTAGAGATAGGTCAGGCACAACACCCTTAGTCCTGGAGAAGCGACAAACCACAAAAGCTATACCTAAAGAAAATGCGGCAGAGCAATCTCCGGAAATTCGTACTCCAACGATCACCCTTCAATCAGAGGAGCCTGAACAAGCAGCTGCAAAAACAGAAACAAAAATAAAAAACGAATCAGCAACAGTGGTAACAACAGAGCCACCTTTTGAAGTCCCGCCCGTACATCCTTTTCCCAAGGATGTACAGAGTCAACAGGTGCAGGCAGTTCAGAAAGAGCCTCGGAATGAGCCACCGCAACAGCATATTCATTTGAAAGATGTAAGCAGGAACTGGTCGCATTTTGTTGAATATGTTCGTGATAAAAAATTATGGATGGCTCAGGATTTACAACGTGCAAAAAAAATTCTTGAGGCCGATGGGGAGCTGCAGATAACATTTGACGATGCTCTTAACTGCAGCCTGCTGAGGCAGTGGGAAAACAGCAAACTTCTTGCGGGGTTTATTCTTGATTATTTTCAGAAACCACTGCAAATCAAATTTATATTTCCGGAACCGGATGAAAGTGAGGATGCCGCGGGTGATGACTCTCCACAAAAACAGAGACAGATGCTGGCCAACGATCCGCTGGTTCTCATGGCTACAGAGGTTTTTACTGGCCAGGTCGGAGACATTCGCATTGAACCACGAAGCAGAAAATAAAAAAAAGAGGTAAAGAGTATGGATCTCAGTAATATAATGGAACAAGCTAAGGCTATGCAGGAAAGGATGAGCAAAATCCAGGACGAGTTAAGTAAAAAAACAATCACTGGAAGTGCTGGAGGAGGGATGGTTCAGGTGAATGTTAACGGTCAGGGAGATGTTTTGAGTACCAAAATAGAACAGGCCGTAATTGACCCTCAGGAAGCGGAAATGCTTCAGGACTTGATTACAGCCGCGACCAATGACGCTTTAAGGAGGGCTAAAGAGTTAAGTAAACAGGAGTTGGGGCATCTTACCGGGGGCTTAAACATTCCTGGGCTAACCAACTTCATGCGCTAAGCAATCAAGATCATGCAAGTTATTCCTCCTGCCCTTGAGGCACTTATTGAGCAATTTAATAAATTACCCGGGGTAGGGAAAAAAACAGCCTCCAGGATGGCTTTAAATATATTGAGAAAGCCGCCTGCTCTTGCGCAAGATCTTGGCAATGCCCTGTTGCAGTTGCACGGCTCTATACGGCTCTGCTCAAACTGTTTTACCTTCTCGGAAACAGAACCTTGTGCAATATGTAATGATTTCAGAAGAACAAGGGAAGTAGTTTGTGTGGTGGAGCAATCTGGAGATTTGCTTGCAATTGAGAAAACTGGAGTATTCCGTGGACATTACCATGTCCTCCATGGTGTCCTGTCTCCCGTTGATGGCGTTGGTCCAGATGAAATTAAAATAAGAGAACTTATAAGTAGAATCCGCAGAGAAAATATTGTCGAAGTCATTATCGCAACAAGTTCTACCGTGCCGGGAGAGGCTACCGCATCCTATATCTCTGACGTGCTTGAAACAGAAAAAGTACAGGTTACCCGGCTTGCCTGCGGGATCCCTATGGGTATGGACATAAAATATGCAGATAAATATACCCTGGCCAAGGCAATTGAAGGCAGACGTGACGCCCTTTGAAGTTGACGATTTAAAGCCTTCTTGTGATTTTTATTGACTGGGGAATTTATGTTTTTTCAATTGATAAAAAGCATAAAAAAATCTTGCGCACAGGTTTCAATCATGTTAATAAGTGGCTCTTGCCAGGCCCAAGCAAGTCTTGTTCCTTGTATCTGGTAGACGAGACTACATACGATTTTTTAGGCGCGTAGCTCAGTGGGAGAGCGCCACCTTGACGTGGTGGATGTCGTCGGTTCAATCCCGTCCGTGCCTACCAATATAAGAAGGCTAAAGTAAGAACTCTGTTTTGCAGGGTTGGTTCTTTAGCCTTTGTTTTTATATGGCGTTACAACTATGAGCAACATAAAAGTATCTGTACATGAAGGCGACTCTCTCGAACTTGCTGCCGGATCTACGGTTCGGGAAGCATTAGGGGCTCTTCTTTCCAATAAGCAGCGCAGGCAAACTGTTGCCGCAAAAATAAATAACGAAATAGTTGACTTTACTACCGTCCTCACTGCAGATACCGTTCTCACTCCAGTTAAAACTGACGATGCAGAGGCTCTGGACGTTTTGCGTCACAGCGCTGCGCATATAATGGCGCTGGCTGTCAGGGAGATTTTTGGTGAAAATGTCAAGGTTGCTATAGGTCCCGCTATTGAAAACGGCTTTTACTACGATTTCCAGAGAGACGAGGCGTTTACTCCTGAAGATTTCGAAAAAATAGAAGCTCGAATGGAAGAAATTGTTCGCTCCAGTCTCCCTTTCACTAAAACAGAAATGAGCAGCACCGATGCCATTAAAAAATTCGGGGCTGAGAAAGAACCGTTTAAGACAGAATTGATTCAGGAGCTCGGAAGGGACTCAGTCTCCTTTTACCATGTTGGTGAATTTACCGACTTGTGTAAAGGGCCGCATGTTCCAAATACCTCATTTATCAAGGCATTTAAGCTCTTGAGAGTTGCTGGTGCATACTGGAGAGGTGATGAGAAAAGGGATGTTTTGCAGAGAATATATGGAACAGCCTTTTTTGACCAAAAGGCCCTGAAAAAATATCTCAATGCCCTTGAGGAAGCAAAAAGACGTGACCATCGGAAACTTGGTAGGGAGCTTGAGCTGTTTACGATGCAGGATGAAATTGGTCCTGGTCTGATTCTCTGGCAGCCCAAGGGAGCGCAGCTGCGTCGTCTGATTGAAGATTATTGGAAAGAAGAGCATTACAAGCACGACTACGAGCTCCTCTATACTCCCCATATTGCACGACAAGCTTTATGGAAGACATCGGGACATCTCGACTTCTACAGTGAGAACATGTACTCGTCGATGGATATTGATGAGGTTCAATATCAACTGAAGCCGATGAACTGTCCTTTCCATATAGGTGTGTATAATAGTGGTAAGAGAAGCTATCGGGAGTTCCCGATTCGCTGGTGTGAGCTTGGGACGGTGTATCGTTACGAGCGTGCCGGAGCCTTGCATGGGTTAATGCGGGTTCGTGGGTTTACCCAGGATGATGCGCATATTTTTGTCCGTCCGGATCAACTTGAAGATGAGATTTTTAACATCCTTGATCTCAACCTTCATATCTTGAAGACTTTTGGCTTTGACGATTACGATATTTATCTCTCGACCCGGCCAGAAAAATATGTTGGCAGTGACAGCAACTGGGAAAGGGCAACGGAAGCACTGAAGCTTGCCATGGAAAAGAAGGGTTTGGATTTTGAGATTGATCCGGGTGAGGGCGTGTTCTATGGGCCAAAGATCGATATCAAAATTAAGGATCAGATAGGTAGATCATGGCAATGCTCCACTATTCAAGTGGATTTTAACTTACCTGAACGTTTTCAAATGACCTACGTAGGTAAGGATAATGCTGAACATCAGCCCATTATGATTCACAGAGCTCTTATGGGGTCTCTGGAGCGATTTATCGGAGTGTTGATTGAACATTATGCGGGAGTCTTTCCGACCTGGCTCGCCCCTGTTCAGGCTCGAGTCATGAACATCACCGATAGCCAGATTGATTACTCAGAAGACGTGTACCGACAGTTGCGCAAAGCTGGACTCCGGGTTGAAAAGGACATCCGTAACGAGAAGCTGAATTACAAAATCAGGGAGGCTCAAGTTGCTAAAATCCCTTATATGCTTATCATCGGGGACAACGAAAAAGCAGATGGCACGGTAACTGTTCGCCTTAGAGACGGTAAAAATCTTCCTGCGATGAGTATTAAAGATTTTGTGGATAAAATCAGGGCAGAAGTTGTTAGTGAGCGTGGTTACTAAATGGTTGCCGCCTAAAGAAGCAGGAATACTGTTGTGAATTTTTTATTTGGGTGGCAATTCATATAAAAATATAGCTTTAATGCGTAAACTTTTTTATAAAAGGGGCGCAGCTGGTCGACACTGGTATCGACCGTATTATCAATATACTAAAGCTCGTGGATCGAGGAGGTAAGGTTATCAGAAAAGGAAGAGGTGGCCCGGTACAGCGTGAGGTCAAAGCGTTAACTAATGATGAAATTCGTTTTCCAAAAGTTAGGTTAATTGATCAGGAAGGTGAGCAAAAGGGTATTGTTTCGATAGATCAGGCCAGGGATATAGCGTACGAAGCCGGGCTCGACCTGGTTGTTGTTTCTGAAAACGCAGACCCTCCGGTTTGTCGGGTTATGAATTATGATAAGTTCCGCTACGAGCAGAAGAAAAAATCCCAGGAAGCCAGAAAAAAACAAGCTACCGTTGAAACCAAGGAAATCAAGTTTCGACCCAAAACAGACGAACATGATTTAAATTTTAAAATTAAAAATGTTCGTAAGTTTTTGGCTGCAAAGCATAAAGTGAAATTGACCATGCGTTTTAGAGGCCGTGAGATTGTTTATAGTGAGTCAATAGGTATCGAAGCTATGAATAATATAGCCGCAAATCTTGCTGAGGATGCAGTTATTCTTCAACCTCCGCGTATGGAAGGGCGCCAGCTTGTTATGTTTGTTGGCCCTAAATAGTTTTAATAAAAATTGAGTATAGTTAAGTTCAGTATAGTATAGAATTGCTGTTGATAAGGTGTTCTTTCACAGCTGATGAAAAAATCGATTTTGTTCGGTTGATATAGTGTAAAGGAGTTCATAATGCCTAAAATGAAAACAAAAAGAGGCGCTGCAAAGCGCTTCAAACTGACAGGTTCAGGGAAACTTAAAAGAAGTAAGGCCTTCACTAGTCATATTTTAACCAAAAAATCAACCAAGCGTAAGCGTGGTCTCCGCCAGAGCGATATCGTTGACGCAAGTGATTTTAAGAGCATCAAACGTATTTTGCCATACGCATAGTTTGAACCATACGTACTGTTCTTTATTACAATTAATCTACCGCATACAACTGGATATAGAGGAGTTTGAAATGCCACGCGTTACCAGGGGTTTTAAGGCCCGTAGAAGAAGAAACAGAGTGTTGAAACTTGCCAAAGGTTTCAGAGGTGGACGTTCACGTTTGTACAGAACTGCTACTGAAGCGGTTGATCGTGCGTTAACTTACGCATATAGAGATCGCAGAACCAAAAAAAGAGATTTTCGTCGTCTCTGGATCACCAGAATTAATGCTGGTGCGAGAATGAACGATATGAGTTACTCCAAGTTGATGGGTGGGCTTAAAAAGGCCAATATTGACCTTGACCGTAAGGTGCTCTCCAATATGGCAATCCTTGATGCGAACGCATTTTCTAAAGTTGTTCAAATAGCTAAAGAAGCGAACGCATAACTGTTTTGTCATTCATAGTTTTTTCAGCGTGCCGGTTTTGGTTCCAGGAACCAATACCGGCACGCTGTTTCTTTGAGTCTGAACTTTCACGTATATAATGGAAAAAGAGTTAGAAAGTCTACATATTGAGGCGAAAAAAACACTGGGAAATCTTTCCAATGAAGCTGAGGCTGAGGCATTCAGAATTCGTTTTCTCGGACGTAAAGGTTCCTGTACAACAATAATGCGTTCCCTGGGTAACGTTCCTGCAGAGGATCGTCCCCGTCTGGGGAAGTTAGCCAATTCTATAAAATCGGAAATTGAAACACTGTTTAAGGCAAGATTGACGGAGATTAAATCAGCGGCTTCAAGTAGTTCAACAGCTTCTGCTCCAGATCTTACGTTACCCGGGCGAATGCCTGCTCCGGGGAAATTGCACCCCGTTACCCAGATTATGCAGGAGACTTGCGAAATTTTCGAAAGCCTCGGCTTTTCTGTTGCAGAAGGGCCGGATATAGAGCAGGATTACTACAACTTTGAAGCTCTTAATATTCCGGCTCATCATCCTGCAAGGGATATGCACGATACCTTTTATGTGAGTGACTCAATTTTACTCAGAACCCACACCTCACCAATGCAGGCACGGATTATGGAATCCCGGCAGCCTCCATTACGGGTCATTGCTCCAGGAAAAGTATACAGATGTGATTCGGATATAACTCACACTCCTATGTTTCATCAGGTAGAGGGCTTTTTGGTAGATAAGAATATCTCGTTTGCAGACTTGAAAGGTGTGCTGACTGTCTTTACCAGGAAGATGTTTGAACAAGACCTCCCCTTGCGCTTTCGTCCCTCCTTTTTTCCTTTTACAGAACCAAGTGCCGAAGTTGATATTGCTTGTGTCATGTGCCACGGGTCTGGTTGCCGCGTTTGCAAGAAAACAGGTTGGCTTGAAATTCTTGGCTCCGGTATGATTGATCCAGAGGTTTTTAAAATGGTTGGTTATGACCCTGAAATATACAGTGGATTTGCGTTTGGACTGGGCATAGAAAGAATTGCCATGCTCAAATATGGAATTGACGACATTCGGCTCTACTACGAGAATGACCAAAGATTTCTATCACAGTTTTAGATTCATAAATATTTCTGGATAATTCGTATGAAGCTCACACTCGACTGGTTAAAAAACTATGTAGATACTGGAAGCCTTACCCCTGAAGAGCTTGCAGAACATCTAACCATGCTTGGATTGGAAGTTGATTCGGTTACTCCGCTGTTTCGGGAGCTTGCAGATCTTAAGACCGGCCTGGTTGTTTCCACTGAAAAACATCCAGATGCTGATAAACTCACTATCTGTCAGGTTCTGATTGGTGATGATACTCATCAAATTGTTTGTGGTGCACCGAATGTAAGAAAAGGATTAGCTGTTGTTGTTGCCCTGCCTGGCGTAATTTTACCAGGCAATTTAAAGATAAAGAAAACAAAAATTCGCGGCGTTGCCTCTGGAGGGATGATTTGTTCAGAGCGTGAGCTCGGACTCAGTAATGATCATGATGGTATCATGGAACTTTCTGAAGGTACTGCCCATGGGCAGTTTTTTATTGATGCAATGGGCTTGTCTGACATTGGAGTTGAAGTTGACCTTACGCCTAACCGTCCAGACTGCGCCTCTGTCATTGGAATAGCCAGGGAAGTTTCCAGCATAACCAGGAAAGAACTTAAACTTCCTGTTTCCGGGGCTGAAATTACAACTGAAAGTAATACCTTTGAAGTAGAGATTCACAATCCAGAGCTCTGTCCACGCTATGCAGGTAGACTTATTGAAAATGTTAAGGTCGGTCCGTCTCCATGGTGGCTGCGTAAAAGACTTCTTAGCGTCGGTCTTCGCCCTATTAATAATATCGTTGATATAACAAACTTTGTGATGCTTGAGTATGGGCAACCTCTCCATGCCTTTGATTTTGACCGTCTCGCCGGCGGAAAGATTGTTGTCAGAACTCCAACCGCAGAAGAGGGTAATTTTACCACTTTGGATGGGAACGAAAGAAAGCTAGAGGAAAATATGCTCCTTATCTGCGACGAAAAGAAACCTGTTGCAATTGCCGGAGTCATGGGGGGAATGAATTCTGAAGTTGAAACATCGTCTACCAGGATTCTACTCGAAAGCGCATGTTTTAACGCCGTTTCTATCCGCAAAACAGCGCGTAGACTTAATCTTTCAACGGATTCATCCTATCGTTTTGAAAGAGGAGTTGACCCGAAAGGTACGATTAATGCGTTAAACAGGGCAGTAGATTTGATTTGCGAACTTGCCGGTGGCATGGCTGCACCAGAAGGTATTGACCGCTTTCCTGGAAAACAGCAACTTGCTCAACTACCTCTTAATATCTCCAGAGCAAACAGGCTTCTTGGTTTAGACTTGAGTCAGAGCGAGATAATTGATCTGCTTGAGTCAATAGAGCTTCGCTGCCAAATCGTAGATACCGATAAGCTCAAAGTGACTGTACCGGCATTTCGGGTTGATCTTGAGCGGGAAGCTGATCTTGTGGAGGAAATTGCCCGTTTATACGGTTACAACAATATCCCTACAACTCTGCCTGCTGTGAATTTAAGTTTTCCAGAAAAAGACAATCATCGTCTAAAAAGGCTCAAAATCACCAGGGCTCTTCCTTCTATAGGTTTCAGCGAGGCAATAAATTACAGTTTTACTTCAGTTGCAGACATCAGAGCCCTTGGTTTGGAAGAAAATGATCCAAGAACCAAAACCGTAAATCTGCTCAATCCCTTGAGTGAAGACCAGGCGGTAATGAGGACTATGCTTCTTCCGGGACTTCTGGGAAATGTACGACGGAATATTAATTTCCAGAAATCGGCAATTAAACTTTTCGAACTTGGCAAGGTATTTACTCCCGTGGCCAAAGCTAATCAGCAACCTGTTGAACGTCATTTTCTGGGCGGTGTTCTTTCTGGAAATCGTTTTGGCGATATAAGTTCTCCACTTCACTATAAACACGATGAAGTCGATATTTATGACACTAAAGGTGCTGTTGAATTTATCTTTTCCCGGCTGGCTCTTCCAATCACTACTGACGAGACTGCCATTCACTTTTCGATCCCAGAAGATTTGTGCTGTGAACCTTTTGTAGATGAGGGACATTTTCTGTCTGTTTATAATGGAGGACAATTACTTGGTTCTCTCGGGCGCGTAACGGAAAAGGTACTGAAACATTTTTCTATAAAAAACAGGGTCTACTACTTTGAACTTGACTTTGATGCTCTTTGTGCGCTAAAAGGCCAAACCAAGCAGTTTTGCTCTCTTCCTGTGTTCCCGTCTGTAACGCGGGATATTGCCTTGGTTGTACCCGATAGCACACCAGCAGGTGACTTGCTCGATTCTGTGTGTACTTTCAAGGACAAGCTGATCGAAGACGTTAAAATTTTTGATGTCTTCAAAGGAAAAAAAACAGGAGAGGGCTTCAAGAGTGTTGCTTTAACAATAACTTATAGGTCCCAAACAAAGACCCTTACTGAAAAGAATGTGGAAAAATCTCATTCTAAGGTAGTGCGTATGTTGACGGATCGTTTTGGGGGAAGTTTTCGCAATGAATAAAAATAAGAACCTGACAAGAAAGGAACTCACTGAAACTCTTGCCGACCAGCTTGGGTTTTCCCAGGGCAGCTGTGCGATGATTGTTGATAGTTTTTTAGACAACATGAAACAGTCAATGCTTGATGGAGAATCTATTAAACTGGTTCATTTTGGAACATTTACCGTAAGAGATAAATTCCCAAGGCGAGGAAGAAACCCCAGAACGGGTGAAACCATTACCATAAAAAAGAGACAAACGGTAAGCTTCAGACCCAGCAAAAAACTACGGGAGCTTGTTAACGTTTAATTTTTTCGCGGCAAACCTTTGGAGGTTGAGTTGTTATTATGGATCAGTTTATGCTTCCAGATAAGCTCTATTTCAAGATAGGTGAAGTTGCGAAAATTGCTGATGTGCCAACCCATGTATTACGGTATTGGGAGTCTGAATTTGCAGAGATAAAACCTAAAAGAACCCATTCCAGACAGAGGTTGTATCGGCGTCAGGATGTTGAGTTAATTTTAAAAATTAAATCTTTGTTGTACAAAAGAGGATTTACGATAGTCGGAGCTAAAAAAATCCTTACGGGGGATAAGGTTGATCAAACTCAACAAGCCAATAAAACGGATTTCAATAGGTTGAATCAGATAAAAAAAGAACTTTTGCAAATACAATCCTTGCTAAACTCTCAAAAAAAATAGAAATTTTATTCCGTTGGTTGACACCATAATAAACAAGTGGTAGATAGACTTTGAGTGTCGGGATGTAGCGCAGCCTGGTTAGCGCACATGTCTGGGGGACATGGGGTCGGAGGTTCAAATCCTCTCATCCCGACCATGATTTTTCGGGTCTATGTCAAAGAATGGGATATGCTGTTTTCAACTGCGACTTAATGGAGTAATGACCTCATTTTCTCTTTATCCGCACAAGACTCTAACTCGTAATCTGTAATTTTCCAAATTTCTAAATCCGTATTCTAATCTTTGGGTGGGTTGCATTTTTACTCGGGGGGGATAATGCTTACCCAAACCTTTTTCCTTCCCCATCTTAGTGCACCCTGATGGGATGAAAAATAAAGGTCGATCCGGTCTGGACCCTTTATTGCTCCGCCTCTGTCAACAACTTCTCCCCACCCATAGCCAGGAATATACATCCTTGTGCCAAATGGATAATATTGTGTGTCAGCGGCGATTGATCCATCCTTGGGCATAAAATACCAGGGAAACAGGAGAAGCCGCCCTGGTATTTTCCATGGATGATAGAAGGAATCGGTGGAAAATAATCCCTCCTGTGGCTCCCGTGGTTTTTTCCCCGAAGCTGTCAGTCCGCTATACGGGCGGTTCTTTGCTCTGCCTTTAGAGACATATTTATTCCAGAAATCCAGCTTAAGCCATTTCCAGCTTCCCCGCTCCCAGGAGCAGCATTTTGAGCACCCACAATAGCCTGTGGTTTCCATTACCCTGGTAGGATTTCTTTTTGCGCAGCCGTTTGCTAATGCCACAAGGAGCATGAGAAGGAAAAAGGAGCGAAATATGGGGAAAAAGGATGTTTTTTGCTGTTTTTTCATGTCCTGTAAAACCATTTTTTCACCTCATCGCTTGAGAATTGCTTTACTACTGGTCGACCATGGGGGCAGTGGGAGAAAAGATCCGCTTTCGCCATATCGTCAAGGAGTTTATTTATCTCGGTTTCGGAGAGTGTCGTACCCGCTTTAACCGCAGCTTTACACGCCATGGTGGCCAGTATGTTGTCAAGATAATCTCCGCCGCGGTTTTTATCGCTTTCACTGCCAAATTGTTCCAGTATATTGAGGAATAATTCCCTGCCGCTGGCCGTTCCCGCCAGAGCCGGAACGGCGGAGATGATAAAAGTGTTTCCTCCAAAATCCCGGATAGAAAAACCAATACGATTTAATTCTTCCATGTTTTTTTCCACAAGCTGGGCCTGGAAAAGGGTGAGTTCCACCTGCTCGGGAAACATCAGGGTTTGTCTGGCAATCCTGCCTTCCATATATTGCCTGCGGAATTTTTCATAGAGCAATCGTTCGTGGGCAGCATGCTGGTCAATAACGACCAGCCCTTCACTGCTTTGACAAAAGATGTAGAGATCAGTGAATTGCCCGATAACCAGCAAATTATGTTTTTTTCGAGAGGGTGAGGCAGACGGTGATTCCTGTGTTTGCGATGCTGGAGCTGTTTTTTGATCTGCTGACAGGGCTTCAGGAAAAGAGTGTTCCTGAAGCAATTCTTCCGCCTCCATTTCCTCCTGCCTATGCCCTTTATTAATGGGTTCTGCCGTTTCCAACAGGGGCTGAGAGGGGAGGGGAGGGGGGGCGGATGCTGTATAGACCTGGTCGGAATCCTGAGAAAGTGATGCGGGCTGTTGTCCATTTTCTTTTTGCTCTGTTTTGGTAAAAGATTGACTAAATGGATGCCAGCTATTTCCCATCGGAGCTTTTGTCCGTGGAGTCTGTTGTCCACTGTTAAAAATCGATGCTTGCAAGTGATTTTGGTGATTCTGTATTGCCGAGGTTATCCCTCGCTGAATAAAGGTATGAACGTCCCGGTTGTTACGAAACCTGATCTCATGTTTTGCCGGGTGAACATTGACATCGATTTCATCTGGACCGACGATAAGGTGGATCAGGCCGGAGGGATTTTTACCTTTCATCAAAAAACCCCGCAGTCCTTCGGTAACAGCGTGAATAACCATCCTATCCCTTACAGCCCGACCATTGACGAAGATGCGCAGCCGGGCTGGCCCGGTAGTTACCTGTTCCGGCGGCACCAGAAAACCTGATAGTTTTCTGGGTAAGGGTTTTCCCTGGGTGGAAGATACCGGTATAAACTCTCCCTTGTAATTCATAATCGTCGCCAGACGTTTTTTTATAGACTGTGTTTTGTCGAGGTAGAGAGAATCCTTGCCGTTGATACGCAAGATAAAAACCGTCTTCGGGCTGCCAAGAGCATAATTTTTCACGATTTCCTCGATATGTCCCACCTCTGTTCGGGTGGTTCGCAAAAATTTTCTTCTGGCTGGGGTATTACCAAAGAGTCTTTTCACCTCTATGGTTGTACCGAAGCTGCAACCGGTTTCATGAACCTTGGTCAGTTTTCCATACTCCATCTGAACCCTGGTTCCAAGATCCTGGTTTTTTGGGCGGGAGATCAGGGTTAATTTGGAAACAGAGCTTATGGAGGGAATCGCTTCGCCTCTGAAACCGAGGGTCGCAATCGCCCCTAAATCTTCTTCCTTTGTTATTTTGGAGGTGCCGTGTCGCTCAAGGCTCAGCAGTAGATCGTCTTCATCCATTCCTTCACCATTATCAATGACACGAATAAGCTGTGTGCCACCCCCCTCAATTTCTATTTCGATACGTGTTGCTCCCGCATCCAGGCTGTTTTCTACCAGCTCTTTGACCACAGAGGCCGGGCGTTCGACTACTTCACCGGCCGCAATCTGGTTAGCCAGTTGTTCTGGAAGAATTCGGATTTTTGACATGAGGACTTTCCTGTTACGGTTAAAAAATGGTAGAGTATCCTGATATATTTTAGAGTAATCTGTAGCTGCTCATACCTCCTGCCTCCCAGCGATTATGATTTCCCGTATAACATGCTCGTCATTGTGAGAAATGGTGTTTGCCGGGATGTGGGGTACCTTGGCTATCAGGAACCAGATTAAAAAATGTAATTGCAACGGGTTGTTAACCCTGTGAACGATTATATATTATCATGAGTTGTCACTGTGTCATCTACTAAAAAATCCGTAGAGAAAAAAACGGCAAAAAGAGCCGCCGGGAGAAGAATTTATACGGAAAAGCATATTTATCTTTTTCTGGTATGTCTTTGTCTGTTGCAGACCTTGTTTTTGGGCAGCCTGCTTTTTGTCCTTACCCTTTTGCAGATTCCAGATATTCGTAATGTGACCAGGTACAAGCCGCCTGAGACAACGATCATCTACGACAGCAAGGGAAGGATTGTTGATCGCATGTTTACTGAAAATAGAACTGTGGTGCCCATAACGCAAATGTCATCCTATCTGCCCAAGGCATTTGTCGCAGCCGAAGATGGGCGTTTTTTTGAGCATCAGGGGCTGGATTTCTTTTCCGTTATTCGGGCGCTTATTGTCAATCTGAAGGATGGAGCTAAAAGTCAGGGTGGTTCAACCATTACCCAGCAGGTGGCTAAGTCTCTTCTGCTCACTCCTGAGAAAACCTATATAAGAAAGTTCAAGGAGGCTATTCTTGCGTGGAGGATTGACAAACTCCTGAGTAAAGAAGAGATTCTTTATATCTATCTTAATCAGATTTATTTGGGGGAAGGTGCCCACGGGGTTGAAGCGGCTGCTCAGATATATTTTGGCAAGTCCGCAGCACGTCTGAGTCTTGGAGAATGTGCCCTGTTGGCGGGGCTGCCTCAGGCTCCCAGCCGCTATTCCCTGTTCGATCATTTGGACAGGGCAATTGACAGGCAGCGGTATGTTCTCAATAGAATGGCGGCAGATGGGTATATTACAAACAGTCAGGCAAGGAGGGCTTTTGTTTCCGATATAAAACTTAACAGAAGATCTCAGACGGCGGGCGAGGAAAACGGTTATTATCTTGAGATTGTCAAGACGCAGGCGAGAGAAATGCTTGGAGGGGCGGCTCTTCAGCAGGCTGGGGTGAAAATATTTACCTGTCTTGATTCGACTATGCAGCAAAAGGGGACAGATGCCATCAAAATTGGGGTGCATGAGCTTGCAAAAAGGCTTGAAGTTACCCGTAAAAAGGGCATAAAGCCCCAAGCTGCCCTGGTGGCAATTGAATCAGGGAGTGGAAAGGTTCGTGCTCTGGTTGGGGGAAGTTCTTTCAGAAGATCTCCTTTTAATCGTGCAAGTCAGGCAAAACGGCCTGCTGGTTCCACGTTTAAACCTTTTGTTTTTGCAACGGCTGTAAAGATGGGCTATGGGCCTTCAACTACAGTGCATGACAGTCCTATGGCCATTAAGGGAAAAAATGGAAAGCTTTGGCGTCCCAAAAACTATGGTGGAAAGTATTATGGTAGAACCACGTTTCAGGATGCCCTGGCAAAATCCCTGAACAGTGTCTCTGTACGAACAATGCAGAAAACCGGCTATAAAAATGTCCACAGACTTGCCAGAAAGGCCGGAATCCAGGGAAAGCTTACTCCTGATCTTTCACTGGCTCTGGGGGCTGTTGATCTGTCGCTGCTCGATTTGACCGGGGCGTATACTGTCTTTGCAGCGAATGGAGTTGCCAGAAAACCACAATTTATTGAAAAAATCGTGCGTGCAGACGGTAAAACGATATATCCGAAAAAAGAAGAACCGCAGAGGGTTTTGTCAGTAGAGGAAAATCAAAAAATGAGACAGATGCTGCATGCCGTCGTCACTGTGGGTACAGGCAAAAAGCTAAAAGATGTTCCGGGTATTATGGGAGGGAAAACCGGCACATCGGATGAGAGTCGTGATGCCTGGTTTGTTGGTTATGATAACAGTCTTACAATAGGAGTTTGGGTTGGTTTTGACAGGAACCAATCCCTTGGGGCAAAAGAGAGTGGCGGCGCAACTGCGGTGCCTATATGGAAAGATTTTATTATGAGGGCTAAGGGGTACCGCTAGAAAAGCTGCCGATGAAAACTATGAAAACTTGAAAATATTCGGGGAAAAATTACCTGATAGTTTTTTTGATGCTACCAAGTCGTTTGACTTTATCAACTTTTTCCTTGATTTCTGCCGCTTCCTTAACTCCGGGGATGTCGTCGATTATTTCCTTGCCTTCGTCTTCAACCTCTTTTATTCCTTTCCTGAAAGAGGTTATGGCCTTACCCAGCCCTGTGCCTATCTCGGGGAGTCTTTTCCCTCCAAAGATAAGAAAAGCTATAATCAAAATAATAACAAGTTCGGGGGTTCCAAGGCCAAACATAATAACTCCTGGTCAAAGCTGGATGAAGGATGTTTATCTTGTTTTAGACAACAAAGAAATTACGCCTTGTTGTCGTCTTCCTTATCTCGCTCGTTGAGTTTTGGGGCTTCCTCATTTCGAGTTGCATCTTTAAAGTTTTTGATGCCTTTACCAATACCCGATCCTATCTCCGGGAGTTTGCCTGCGCCAAAAATTATTACGACAATTACCAGGAGAACAAGCAGCTCTGGCATACCTAATCCAAACATAATTTTTCCTCGCTATATCCTGCCTGCTGTCACACGGGCAAAGTTTGTATTACAAAAAACAGCGTAACTACTCTGATTGTCTAATTTCCTGATCTCAAAACGTGAGATTAGAGTAGTCTGGCTCTGTTGTCAAGGTTCGCATGAGTCCCTGGGTCGGTTGTAATTGCAAAATGAAGACTCCGCTATGACAGAACGTACCACATCCCAAATCGATTTTGCAACGTGTAAACAACATCAGGTTCAAGGTGGTTTCAGAGGACAAACATTATCTGCAACAGTGGAATGTTCCTGTTCTGAAACCTGTTGCGGGTTCCATATTCTCATTGATGATCTTTAATAAATTCAAATGCAGAGTGTAAAGTATAAAATCTGTCTTGACACGGGGGCTGCTTCAGTGTCTATTTTTTTTGTACGGCAGGCCGTGCCTTTACTAAATAATTTCTGCGAGTTATAGCCACTGGGATGTCATTGTTTAGGAGGGGTTCGCCGGTTTGTCCGTCTGGTATTCACTGGGTTGCACAGTTAATAATACTTTAACACAAGGAGCAGTTATGAGACGTAGATTGGTTTTGAAAGGGATCCTTTTTTATGCTGTTTTTGCTGTGCTGTTGCCAGGTCTTGCTTCAGCGGAGAGTTATCGGCTTGTTTCTGGTCCACAGGGTGGAAACTGGTTTGTTCTGGGTGGAGCGTTTAGTTCGTATTTTACCCAAAACGGTCTCCAGACTTCAGCGTCAACTGGTGGTGGTGTTTCCAATGTAATAAATATAGATCGGAAAAAAGCCGATGTTGGTTTTTCTGTGGGCTCTCTTTTGGGTGCGGCCATCAAGGGCAAGGGGAAGTTTAAAAAGCCGGTGAAAAACGCTGTGGTCTTGGCAAACCTCTATCCGCAGGTGACTTATTTTATTGCTCGGGCAGATTTTGTTAAAAAACATAATATCAAAACTCTGGGTGATGCCTTGAAGGTAAAGGATATCAGAATTGCCAGCCTGAAACCGGGGTCATCATCGGAATTTGTAGTAAGCTCCCTGTTAGAACTAGGTTATAACACTGGCTGGAAAGAAATAAAAAAAGCTGGAGGTAAGGTGCAATTCGCCTCATATTCTGACGGTGCAGGATTGATAGCCGATAACCACATTGACATGTTTACCTTTTCTGTCGGCCAAATCGCTTCCATCGTCATGAATATTGAGAGTCAGACAGAGGTTGTTATCCTGCCAGTAGAAGAAGCGGCCTTAAAGGAGTTAACCAAGGCCTACGGAACCGGTGTTCATATGATCAAACCGGGGATTTATAAAAGTGTTACCGAGGAAATTCCTACGGTTGGTGATTATACCATCGCCGTTGTCAGAAAGGATATCTCTGATGACGTTGCCAAAAAAATGGCTGAGACCCTTTTGGCCAAAAAGGATGAGTTAAGCGATACTATCAAGGATTTTTCTTCGTTTAATGCCGAGACTGCTCTCTCAAAAACCTTACCGATGCACCCTGCTGCAAATGCCTATTTTGAGTCTCAAAAATAAAATATTCCCGCCCCGGAGAGATTCTGGGGCTGTGTTCATAGATATTCATGAGAAAATTTGAAAGTTCCCCCCTCGTGGCCGCACTTTCTGTCTGGCTTATTGCGGGAGTTGTTTTTCATCTTTATACCGCGGCCTTTGGTGTGCTTGAAGCCTGGTTGCAACGTCTGATTCATCTGACCTGGGTTCTTCCTTTAGCCTTTTTATACTGGCCGTTTTCCAGGAATTCCCCAAAAAACTCGATTCCCTTGTACGACTGGGTGTTAGCCCTGCTTGCCATCTTGCCGGGGATATACGGCATCATTCATGCGGAGGATGTTATCTTCCGGGTTTTTTCCATTGACGAGGTGACTGATGTCCAGCTTGTACTGGGGTGTCTGCTGGTTGTACTTTTAATTGAGGCAACACGCAGGCTTTTGGGATGGCCACTTACCGTCATCAGCGCTTTTTTTGCCGTTTACATGGTGTGTGGAGAATACTTCCCAGGTATGATGAAAGGTGAGGCCTTTACTCTGAGGGAAGTTATCGAGTCACTGTTCCTGACGACTGATGGTATCTTCTCGATTCCTTTGGGGGTTTCGGCGACTTATGTAGTCGTATTTCTTATTTTGGGGGCATTTCTCGAAGTGAGCGGTGTCGGGCCCTGGTTCATGGACTTCTCTTCACGGGTTGCCGGAAAATCTATCGGTGGACCGGCCAAGATTGCTGTTGTCAGTTCCTGTCTGTTTGGTTCCATTTCTGGTTCTGCTGTGGCCAATGTCTATTCCACTGGGAATTTTACCATTCCGATGATGAAACGAGTTGGTTTCCGTTCCTTTCTTGCCGGCGGTATAGAGACCATGGCGAGTACCGGCGGTCAGCTTATGCCGCCACTGATGGGGGCCGGGGCATTTGTTATGAGTGCCTATCTTGGCCTTGAGTTCAGGATCATCATGATCGCCGCCTTGCTTCCAGCGCTGTTGTACTATGGAACAGCGTTGATGATGATACATTTCATTGCCAAAAGAGACGGGTTTACCGGACTTTCCGAAGAAGAGCTGCCCCGGTGGAAAGATGTGTTGCAAAGAAGTTTTTTACTACTGCCGATTCTGGTGTTAATTGTTGCCCTGTTAAGCGGGAGAACCCCGATGCTTGCAGGTCTTGTTGCTATTGGCATTTCCTGGGTAGTCTCTTTATTAAACCGTGGCTACGCTATGGGCCCCGGGAGGATTTACAAGGCTTTTATCATGGCTGGCCACTCTGTTCCGGTTATCGCTGTTGCCTGTGCCTCCGCCGGGGTGGTTATTGGTTCCATCGCTTTGACCGGCATCGGCTTTAAGATTGGAGCCATTATCGCTGCCTTGAGTGCAAATCATGGGCTACTGGCTCTCGTTTTAATAGCGATGCTCGCCGTGGTTTTTGGGATGGGACTGCCGACAACCTCGGCCTATATCATCGCTGCGGCTCTTGGGGTGAGTTCCCTGACGGCCCATGATTTCCCGGCACTTAATGCCCATCTTTTTGTTTTTTATTTTGCGGTACTGTCAAATATGACTCCGCCGGTTGCTTTGGCTGCGTTTGCTGCAGGAACCGTTGCCAAGGACAGTCCGATGAAAATAGCCCTGACGGCAATGCGCATTGGCGTCGTCGCATTCATTGTGCCCTTTGCCTTTGCCTATGATTCAAATCTGTTGCTCCAGGGGAGTTTCTCTGGGACTGTCTGGGTAATGGTTGTGACCTGTATTGCCGGGTATTTTCTCTCCATTGGTTTTGCCGGATATTTAAATCAGAGATTGCATCTTGCACAGCGGATTCTGCTGGTTGGAGCCGGACTTTTGATGTTTTTCCCGATGTGGCACTACCGGGTTGCGGGAATGATCACAGGGAGTCTGCTCTGGTTGATGTTTCGTAAACCCGAGATTTCTGAAAAAGTAGCCTCAGCATAAGGTAATTGCTGATTTCTATTATCCGCTTTGTCTATTTTGCGTAAGTTTGGCTGTACGGTGTGGTGTCTGTATGTTTTCAGGGGTGCAGTGCATGTTTTCTTCGTGCATTTTGGGCGAGATAATCCTGGATGTCGTCTTTATCTGCATTCATAACCTGACATCGGGACGGCTTTTCAAGCAGGCCTTTTAGTGAATCTGGAAGCCGTGGTGCTTTGTTTATGGCCGTGGTAACTACGTCAGGAAATTTTGCAGGATGTGCGGTTGCCAGGCATACCATGGGAATTCCGACAGCCTTGTTCTTATACGCGGCTCTAACGCCCACTGCTGTATGAGGATCCAGGATATAGTCATGCTTGTTGTAAAAATCCCGAATCGTTTCCACTACCTGTTCTTCGGTAACAGCGACAGCAGCAAAATCACGTTTGGTGCTGTCCTGGTAGCTGGAGAGGTCTATCCGACCGTTTGCGGCAAACTCTTCCATATATTTTTTAGTTTTATCCGCGTTGGAATCTGTGAGATAGTAAAGATATCTTTCAAAATTAGAGGCCGCCTGGATATCCATTGAAGGGCTGGAGGTAATCTTCACTTCGCCGAGCGAGTAGTCACCGGAATTTACGTATCTACTGAGAATATCGTTGTCATTGGTTGCGAGGACAAGTTGGCGAATTGTTCCCTGTGGGAGCATCCTCTTGGCTATATACCCAGCAAAGATATCACCAAAGTTTCCGGTTGGTATGCTGAAGTCTACGCATGGGTCTTTTTCGTGTTTGGCTATATAAATACAGCTGTAGACGTAATATACAACCTGTGCCAGCACCCGTGCCCAGTTTATTGAGTTAATCGCTCCCAGGCTGTATTTGTTCTTGAACTCAACATTATTAAAAATTTTTTTAACAATTGCCTGGCCGTCATCAAATGAGCCTTCAATTGCAATATTAAAAACATTGTCGTCAAGCACCGTGGTCATTTGTTTTTCCTGAACCTGACTCACTCTGCCTTTTGGGTGGAGAATGAAAATATTTATTCTCTCTTTTCCCCGTACCCCGTAAATAGCCGCAGAACCGGTGTCACCCGACGTTGCGCCAATAATATTGAGTACGGAATCATTTTTTTTCAGAAGATACTCAAAGAGGTTCCCCAGAAACTGGAGTGCAACATCCTTGAACGCAAGTGTTGGTCCATGAAAGAGCTCCAGGATATGGATATCTCCGTGGTGAACCAAAGGGGTAATCTCTTCATGATTGAAGGCTGCGTAGGATCGGTTGATAATCTCCTGGAGATCGCTTGAAGGGATATCGTCGATAAAGCGTGACATTACCTCAAAGGCAAGTTCCGGGTAACTGAGCTGCTGCCATTCCTGGAGGGTTCCACTGCCAATTCGGGGAATGGTTCTTGGAAGAAGGAGTCCACCGTCTTCAGCAAGACCCATCATGACCGTTTCTGTGAATGAAATTGGGGAGATCCCACCTCTGGTGCTTAAGTATTGCATAAGTAGTTACCAGGTTTAAAAGTGTAATTTCAGTAGATTTTAAGCCCGTGAATAGTTACATTTTCTGTTAAACAGATGAGTGAGCTACTATCTTAATCCCTCTGCTCCAGATTGACACGAACGGCATCCGACCAGAGCCCTTCCAGATCGTAAAAATCCCGTTGCTCATGATAAAATATGTGACAGACAACATCATCAAAATCAAGTAATACCCACAAACCTTCCTTTAGACCTTCAGCCTTGGAAGTACTTATCCGTTTGGAGCGGAGCTGAGCCTCGATAGCTTCGGCAAGTGCCTGGACATGACGGGTGGACTTGCCATTCATTATGACAAAATATTCGGTAAACGTCGTTAATCCTCTTACATCAAGGATAACAAGATCCTCGGCCTTGGTGTCGAGGGCTGCGTTTGCGCAAATCTGTGCCAGGTCATGACCTGTTTTGTCACGAAATTCTTTTTTTATTTGTTTCATCGTACACTCTGAAAGGCTAACGTTATTTACTTTTTTGTGCTCTTTTTGATTTACGTGGCGGAAATTCAAAAGTCACCGCACCTGTTTTGTCAAGCAGCAAGTATGCATCAAAGGGGCGTTTCTTTTTAGAAATAAATCCGGTTATAAGCTCCGTCTTCCCATTGGCAAGAAGTTGTCTGACGTTCGCTTTGCTTAATTCTTTTGAAAGAATGACCTTACTGATACGTAATCCTTTTTTTGAGTCGCCGTCAAGAGATGATTCAGAGACGAATGCCATTGGGGTCTCAAAAACCCTGGTGCCATCAATGGGAGAGACTCCTAAAGGCTCAGTTTTTTTGATGGTTTCGATATCAAGATTATCTGTTGAGTCGGCAAACATAAACTCTATTTTATTGTTTACAAGTCGTACCGAAGCGGTGAAGAGTTTTCCCTTTTTGGATCTAAAGTCGCTGTAAGGGCCAATGGTTTCTCCCTTTATAAGTGCGACGACATCGCTTTCTTCCAATAGCCGGCCGCCAAGGATTTTTCTGATGGAGATTTTCTGGTCTTCAGAAACAAAGGCGGTGGGGGTGGTGTAAAAGACTGTTCCATCAATGGGACTGAAGGGTGCCTCTATCTTGTCTGCATTGGTTTCAAAATTCTTCACCTGATTGATAATATGGACTGTCATCTGCCGAATCTCTTCCATAAATTTCTCTCTGGTGAATTCTCCCTTGAGGATTTGGTTGAGTTTATACTCCCATTCTCCTGTAAGTTCAGGGGAGGCCAGAAGGTCAATCTTCATTGCTTCAAGAAGGGCCAGTAGTTCAAATGCCTTGCCGGTTGGGGCGAGTTCCTTAGCTTCTCTTACCAGATATTTTTCATTAATAAGTTTTTCTATGATTGCTGCTCTGGTTGCCGGGGTGCCGAGCCCTCTCTCTTTCATTGCGTCGGCAAGCTCGTCGTCATCCACCAGTTTATCAGAATTTTCCATGGCCGAGAGCAGGGTGGACTCGTTGTAACGAGGAGGCGGGGTTGTTTCGTTTTTGCTCGGGGTGACCTGATGACAGATAATTGCGCTGTTGTCAGGAAGAGGGTCTAATATCTTGTCTTTACCATCAGTCTTGCCGGTGCCATAGATAGCTTTCCAGCCAGCTTCAACAAGCACTTTCCCCTCAGTTAAAAAGGTTTCCCCTTCAACAAGGGAATACCGTTTTGTGTTCATGAAAATCGCAGGGGGGAAAAATACTGCGAGAAATCTTTGCACCACCATGGTGTATATCTTCAGTTCCGGTTCCTGGAGATTTTTGGGCAGTATGTTTGTCGGAATTATTGCGTGGTGATCAGATATCCTGGCGTTATTAAATATCCGTTTTTGAGGCTTGATATATTGTTTGCTGATACTGGTGGCGGCAAATTCACCGAACCGCCAGTTCTTCTGGATAGTCGTTATCTTTTTAACTGTTGCAATATAATCTTCCGGCAGATGCTTAGAGTCGGTTCTTGGGTAGGTCAGCACCTTGTGCTTTTCATACAGGGCCTGGGCAATAGCCAGAGTGTTTTTAGCAGAAAACCCAAAGCGTGAGTTTGCTTCTCTTTGCAGCAGAGTAAGGTCGTAGAGTTGTGGAGAGTTTTGGGTCGTTTTTTTCGTCTCTTCGGTTACCTCTGCCGGTTTGCCCTGGCATTTTTTTTCGATGTTTCCGGCTTCTTTCTCAGTCCATAATCTGTCTGCTTTGTGGTGAGAATTGGACGGGTCCTTTTTGAAATTGGGGTCAATCCATTTTCCCTGATATTCCCCATTGTCAAAGGAAAAATCTGCGAGAACGTTCCAGTATGGTCTTGGTTTAAAATTTTTACGAATTTTCTCTCTCTTAACAATAAGTGAGAGTGTCGGGGTCTGAACCCGCCCGCAAGGGGTGAGGAAAAAGCCGCCCCTTCTTGAGTTGTAGCCAGTTAACGCCCTCGTTGCATTGATCCCGATCAGCCAGTCAGATTCCGAGCGGCAGAGTGCTGTATCTTCAAGAGGCAGCATTTCCTCATTTTCACGGAGTGAGGCAAAAGCGGCCTTGATCGCGTCCGTGGTCATGGACTGCAGCCATAGTCTCTTGAAGGATTTACGGGCAACTGATGTGTTCCATACGTACTTGAGGATGTATTTGAAGATCAATTCTCCTTCACGTCCAGCATCGCAGGCGTTAACAATTTCCGTAATGTCTTTTCTGCGAATCAGTTTTTGTAGCGCGTTGAGTTGGGCTTTTGTCCCGTCAAGACCTTTAAGGGGAAATGAGTCCGGTAAAATAGGGAGATTGCTCATATCCCATTTTTGAAATGCGGGGTCAATCTCTTCGGGGTAGCAAATTGAGACAAGATGGCCAATTGCATAGGACACAACGTAGGTGTCGCCCTCATAGTGAGTCTTGGTCCTTGTAAATTTCCCGGGCAGAACTTTTGTCAGGTCTCTCGCTACGCTGGGTTTTTCTGCAATAATGAGGGTTTTGTCAGCCATAAATAATGTAGTATCAAATTCTATGTGTTTATGTGAAAGTCACCGCTGAGGGCTGGAACCCGCGGCTGAGACTTGCGTTTGTTCGTTATGACTGAAGCATTTGCCCCGGCCATATCGATCTACTTTATTCGTACAGAGCTAATTGTGTATAATAAAGTGTAAGTCTTTAAAATTACGGGAAGAAAATAAGCCTTCCTTTCAGAATAAAGTTTTCGGATAGAAATTTCGCACAGTCGACTTAATATATGGACTAGAGAGGTTTGTCAAATATATTTCGTGAAGGATCCTATTTCAGGCGTACTCGTTTCTGAGATGTGTGTTTCGCAGTGACAAGTATCGATTTATTGTTATTACAGTATGTTACATACTTGTATTGTGTCTGTCTTGTTAAAAAAACTTGACAAGTCAGTTTTGGTACTGTTACATTAGTCCTCCGGGTAGATTTTGACGGAAGTTTCGTCGAAGTTTAAAGTCATACCTTTTGATCGGGCTGTTGATCGAAAGTGTTTCGTGAAGTGGGCTTTGCCCGCTTTTTTTTATGCCTGAGGTATAGGTTACACTTTAAAACTGCAGGTAAAAAGATCGGAGTTGTTTCTGCGTTATGAGCGAAATGATTGTTGAAAAAGTCCGGATTTTTTTGGAAGATTTGTTGCCAACATTTGGGCTGGAATTGTTCGATATTCAGTTCAGAATGGAGGGGCACGGCTGGGTGCTGCGTGTATTTGTCGATTCTGAAAATGGTGTTACGTTGGATGACTGCAGCAATGTGAGCAGGGAACTCGGTTTGTATCTCGACGTTGAGGATGTTATTGACCACGCCTACAATCTTGAAATTTCTTCCCCTGGGCTCGAACGGCCTCTGCGGTCATATGCTGATTTTGAGCGTTATCTTGGGCGGAAAGCGAAATTGAAATTCCACGATGCTCTTGAGGGTGAGAAAATTCATGTTGGTATTATCGAAAAAATTGAAGACGGAGTAATTTTTCTGCGGAACGAGGACGGTAGAGATGTCTCGTTTACCTGTGAAATGTTGAATAAGGCCAGGTTGAGCTTGTAGTGCTGGCTTTGAGAATAAAAAGTGCAGTGCATTCTTCCATGTGTAAAAAGGAGAATGTTATATTGACGGGGTTACAATAATGCTCTCAGATTTAAAGCGTATAATAGACCAGATCAGCAGGGATCGCGGCTTTGATAAAAAACTTTTGATTGAAGCAATAGAAGAGGCTGTGCAGTCCGCAGCCAGGAAAAGATACGGAAGCCGTCGTGATATAGAAGTTCGTTACAATGAGGAACTTGGAGAGGTTGAGATTTTTCAGTTTCGTATCGTTGTCGAAAACGCTGAGGATGAGCAGACCGAAATTAGTCTTGAGCAGGCTAAAAAACTTGATTCTGGCGTTCAAATCGGAGATGAACTTGGCGAGAAGATGGAAAATATTACTGATTTAGGGCGAATTGCAGCACAATCGGCCAAGCAGGTTATTATCCATAAAATGAAAGACGCTGAGAAGGAAGTTATCTACGATATGTTCAAGGATCGTATTGGCGAAGTTGTCAGTGGTATTGTCCATCGCTTTGAGCGTGGAAACATGATTGTAAATCTTGGTCGAACTGATGCGATACTGCCAAAGGATCAGCAGATTCCCAAGAGGTCGTTCAAGCAGGGAGACCGCATCCGGGCTTATCTGAAAGAGGTTCGTCAGACCTCCAGGGATTCCCAGCTTGTTTTGTCAAGAACCTGCGATGAATTCCTTGCAAAATTGTTTTATCTGGAAGTTCCGGAGATGAGTGAGGGAATTGTGCGGGTGATGGGTGTGAGTCGTGAACCCGGCTTCAGGGCGAAGATTGCTGTGAGTTCTTCTGAGGGTGATGTTGATCCTGTCGGCGCCTGTGTTGGAATGAAGGGTTCAAGGGTGCAAAATGTTGTTCAGGAGCTGCAGGGAGAGCGTATTGATATTGTTACCTGGAGCCCGGATCCTGCCAAATATGTGTATAATGCACTTGCACCGGCTCATGTTACCATGGTCAGGGCAGATGAAGATAGCCGATCGTTGCTTGTTGTTGTTCCTGATGATCAACTGTCCCTGGCTATTGGGCGTCAGGGACAGAATGTTCGTTTGGCCTCAAAACTGATTGGCTGGAAGATTGATGTGAAGAGTGAGCAACGTTATGCCAATTTATCCGATCCTGGATACAAATCCCTGCTTAAACTGCCTCAGGTGGATGAAGGGCTTGCCGATCAATTGCTGAGTAAGGGAATCACCTCTACGGCAGTCCTGGCCGCCAGTACGATTCAGGATTTGACGGTACTTCGGGCTATTGATGAGGAGTTGGCGCAACTGTTGCTTGAGGAAGCTGCAAAAATTCCGGTAGAAGCTGACGGAACTGCAGCGGAGAAAATTGTGAAAAATGACATTGAGCCGGTAACAGAGGGTGACGTTGATGATGCCGTCTCTGTATTGAATGAGGAGCAGTGAGCGCAGGTGAGTTTGAGGGCACAGCCAATACGTACTTGTTGTTCCTGCTGGAAGCGGCGAAATAAGGATGAGTTGATCCGGTTTGTGTGGGATGGAAACAAGATCGTTGAAGACAGAACCCGGAACCGGCAGGGGCGAGGGGCGTACTGCTGCGATAATGAAAAATGTTATACGTTGTTTTTTAAAAATAAAAAGAATTGGCAAAGGGCGTTTCGGTTGTAGTTGGATGTTTGGTTATCTTTCACTGGGCGAAAATTGACAGGTTGTGTTGCATACGGGAGTAGAGGATGAGTAGAGTTAGGGTGTACGAGCTGGCCAAGGAAGCTGGCATGAGCAGTAAGGCATTGACCGAACAATTGATTGAGCAAGGCTATGATGTCAAGGCCCATAGTTCATCCGTTGATGATGAAACTGCGGCGAAAATCAGAGAAACGGTCCTCAAATCAGCCAATACAGAGCTGGTTGAAAAGCGTATTGACAGCAGCGATGAAAAGGACGGTGGAACAGTTATCAGGAGACGGACGACAGTTATCAGGAGACGGGCAAAGATTCGTGAAGATGTCGCTGACAATAAGGTCGAGGCTGAGAAAAAAGCTGAAGTGGTCTCAACTCCGGATCCTGAGCCTGTGCCTGAGCCGATAGTGAAAAAAAAGGAACCGGTAAGGGTTGAGCCTGCTGCAGAAAAAGGTGCTGCCAAAATTAAGGATCAATCCGTTGCTATTGCTGAAAAAAAGATGGAGAATAAAGCAAAGGATACTCCCGATCCTGTTGCTGAGACGGCTCCGCCTGAAAAAGAACTTCAGCAGACTGAAGCCGCTCCAGTGGAAGAGTCTAAAAAGAAGTCAGGCAAAGCGAAACAGGAGCAGGCCAGAAAGCCTATGGCAAGGGTTGTGCGGACAATTGAGCTGCCAACCGAGGCTGATGATACTCCGACTCGGCCCAGGAAAAAAAACAACCGTGGTTCTTCTGGTGCGAATCGGGGTGTTGGAGCAGGTAACAGGCGTATTGACCTTCCTGTAGATACAGCCCCGCATCCTGGTCCTGTAAATGACGACAACGTTCGCGGCAAGAAAAAGGGCAAAAAAGGTAGAACTAATTCCAGGCAGGATGATGACTACGATCAGCAGCGTCGGGGGGGGAAAAAGGGCGGAAAGAACGTTAAATTCACTCATTTTGGTCAGGATTACCAGAGGCGAGATGGTGGTAAGCGCGGCAAGAAGGGGAAAAAGACTGCCAAAGCAGTACAACCTCCCACAGAGATGAAAGCGAGCAAAAAGCGTTTCAAGGTCTATGATACCATCACTGTTGGTGACCTTGCCCAGAAAATGAAGGTTAAGGCTGGAGATGTTATTGCCAAGCTCATGGGGCTTGGGGTGATGGCCACCATTAATCAGCCTGTAGATACTGATACCGCAATGATTATTGCATCTGAATTTGGCTACGAAGTAGAGCAGGGTGTAACCGAAGAGATCGGCATGCAGCTTCTCAGTGAGGCCGAAGAGGGCGGTGAAAAGGTGGTTCGCCCACCCGTTGTTACTGTCATGGGGCATGTTGACCATGGTAAGACCTCTATACTCGATGCAATTCGTAAAACCGATGTTGCAGAGGGAGAAGCGGGTGGTATTACCCAACATATTGGTGCATATCATGTACGGTCTGCAGCAGGGGATGTGACTTTTGTTGATACCCCTGGTCATGCAGCCTTTACTGAAATGCGCTCCCGGGGTGCCCAGGTTACTGATATTGTTATTCTGGTTGTTGCCGCCGATGATGGGGTCATGGATCAGACCCGTGAGGCCATCCATCATGCACAGGCTGCAGATGTCCCGATTATCGTAGCCGTTAACAAGATAGATAAGGACAACGCCGATCCGGATCGTGTAAAACGTGAACTCTCCGAGCTTAATCTTATGCCTGAAGACTGGGGGGGGGATACGATGTATTGCCATACCAGTGCCAAGCAGAATATCGGAATAGACAGCCTGCTTGAATCCATTCAGCTCCTTGCAGAAATTCTTGAATTTGCCAAAGAGATTGGTATTGATCCCATAGAAGAACCAGAGCTGATGTGGCTGGCACGGGAGGGCATTGTGGCCCCACTGCCTGGGGAGTGGAAACCATGGTGAGTCAGCACGGGCGCCGCCTTCTGGCTTGGCCTTTGAGGCGGAGGGGGGCTGACACTGGAGATCAGCTTTAACCGGCCACCTTTCGAAGCCTGTCCTGCAATGGGCCGTCCCTCTGCTGGGCCGCCT
>PDWJ01000933.1_pt1 | contig 55795 bp, 44 predicted proteins | sample 1430881 | NCBI WGS metagenome assembly PDWJ01 (sample SAMN01162460, study PRJNA174530) | Oral metagenome, whole genome shotgun sequencing project. | biome: Marine environment; feature: Marine mammal; material: Swab sample of the gingival sulcus; isolation source: swab sample of gingival sulcus...
TCGTCGGTTGCTTGCTACCAGCAGGCGCCCTTCTCGCTCCTACGCCGTGATTCCGCATCCTTCGCGCAGCTCGGTCCGGTAAGCTGATCAGCGCTCTAGGCACACCCCCCCTACTCGTAGTACTCGAGGCCGAGGTTGGTGATCGGGGTCTCGCCGCGCATATAGCGCAGGGTGTTCTTGAGCTTCGAGAGCTGCACGAAGAGGTCGTGCTGTGGGTAGAGTTCGGGAGCGACCATCGGGGTCTTCCAGTAGAAGCTCAGCCACTCCTGGATGTCCTTCATCCCGGCGCGGTGGGCCAGGTCGATGAAGAGCGCCAGGTCAAGCACGATCGGGGCGGCGAGGATGCTGTCTCGGCAGAGGAAGTCGACCTTGATCTGCATCGGGTAGCCGAGCCAGCCGCGGATGTCGATGTTGTCCCAGCCCTCTTTGTTGTCGCCGCGGGGCGGGTAGTAGTTGATCCGCACCTTGTGATAGAGGTCGCCGTAGAGGTCGGGCTGCTGCTCGGGCTTGAGGATATGCTCGAGCACGCTGAGCTTGCTGACCTCCTTGGTCTTGAAGGACTCGGGATCGTCGAGGACCTCGCCGTCTCGGTTGCCGAGGATGTTGGTGGAGAACCAGCCCTCGATGCCGAGCATACGCGCGCGGAAGCCGGGGGCGAGGATCGTCTTCATCAGCGTCTGGCCGGTCTTGAAGTCCTTGCCCGCGATGGGCAGGTTGTTCGTCTTTGCCAGCTCGCGCAGGGCGGGCATGTCGACGGTGAGGTTCGGTGCGCCGTTGGCGTAGGGGAGGCCGGACTTCAGCGCCGCGTAGGCGTAGATCATCGAGGGCGCGATGCCCGGATCGGAGGCGCGCAGCCCGGCCTCGAAGGCCTCGAGGCTCTGATGTACTGGCCCTTGCTCGAGGTAGATCTCTGTGGAGCCACACCAGACCATCACGGCGCGGGTGCAGCCGTTGTCCTTCTTGAACTGCGCGATGTCGGCGATCAGCTGCTCGGCGAGGTCCATCTTGGACTCCCCCTCCTTGACCCACTCGCCGTCGAGCTTCTTGACGTAGGCCTTGGAGAAGACCGCCTTCATCGGCTTGACGGCCTCGAGATCGTCTTGGATCTGATCGAGCAGGGTGCGGTCGAGGACGCCAGCGTTGCAGGCGGCCTTGTAGCAGTCCTCCTCGAAGATATCCCAGCCTCCGAAGACCAGGTCGTTCAGGTCGGCTAGCGGGACGAACTCCTTGATCTTGGGGTTGCGCTCCTCGGTGCGCTTGCCGAGGCGGATCGTCTCGAGCTGCGTCAGCGAGCCGATGGGCTGGGCAAGACCGCGGCGGATCGCGTTCACGCCGGCGATGAAGGTCGTGGCCACGGCCCCGAGGCCGGGCAGCAGGATGCCGAGCTTGCCATCGGCGGGGCGGATCTCTGCGGGGGAAGGGATCATGGATACACCTGCTTGTCGGGGCGTCAGGGCGTCATCGACGCGCGCTGACGCGGAGGGTTTTTCGGAGGCCTGCGCGCCCTTTTGCGCGGCGCAGGAGGCGCCGTGCGGCGGGCACCTTACTACGCGGCCTCGCCTGACACCATGTGTAGCCGAACGAGCAGGTTTGTCACGGTGCGGCGGTCACACCTCCACGAGAAAACCCGCAACGAGCGCTGGACGGGCTAGCGGATGTGCTTCTTCAGCGCGGCCGGGTCGGTGAGCTCTTCGAGCACCTCGCCGCAGAGAGTGCAGCGGAGCTTCACCTTGCTCGGCACGGTGGAGATGCCGAAGAGCACGGTGAACCAGCCTCCGGCGCTGTACTCCTTGTCGACCGTGACCATGTAGTGGTCGCGATCGTGGCCGCAGCGGCAGGTCTTGCGAGCGCCCTCGCCGCTCTGAGCACCTACGGCGGCCTGGCTGTCAGCGTCGTGGGTGGCGTTCTTATCGACCTTTACCATCGTTTTTCTGGCTCCCTCTGGTCGCCTCAGCGGTCGGCACCTTAGGAGCTTCCCCACACATTCGGGACCGAGCCGGGTGCTGAGCTGCCGCGCCGATTTCGTAGCCGAAGAAATGAGCCATACGGGTGGTATGGCGAACTCTCTGAGGCCTAGAAAGCGGCCGGCAGTGCTGTACCCGGCGACGAGCGGCATGTGTAGGGGTGCTCTTAGAAACGAAAGGTGCTACCGAGCACCAAGAAGAGCAAGGAGCGTTTGGCTCTCGCCATGATGTCGGCGTCGAAGCCCCGAGAGGTGCTTCCGACGTTATAGGAGGCCGCGAGGGTGATCGTGGCGCGGTCGACCTCGTAGCCCACCGAGCTGGCGAACCCGAAGCGGTCGATCGGATCGCCGAAGGGGTTCTGCAGCCGCTCGCGGCAGACGTCGTCGTTGGCGACGCAGCGGTCCGGGCCCTCGAAGGAGGAGAGGTTGGTGAAGAAGCCAGCGCGGACAGACAGCGAGGGCAGGATGTAGTACTCACCGCCGACGTTGAGCTGCCAGATCAGCCGCTGGTCGAGGGGAAAGAGCGCGGCGCCGCTATCGAGCTCCATCACGTTGTAGGACGAGGTCGGCCCATAGAGGCTGAAGTCGACGCTGACGCCGACACGCTGGCGTCGCGTGTAAGCTACGCCGAGGCTGAGGCGCCAGGGCTTGCGGTCGTTGAAGTCGCCGCCGACGGAGGCCTCGTCGACCGTCAGCTGAGCGTCGATGGTCTCGCGCGCCGCCTGGATCACGTTGACGTCGAGCTTGCTCCCCAGCGAGGCCTGGGGGCTGCGAAAGGTCAAGCCCAGGCGTAGCCCGGGGAGAGGCTCGGCGAGCACACCGAGCAGGCCGACCAGCCCATAGTGTTTCAGCTCGGCGGCGATCCGGAGGCTGCGCCCTTCGACGAGGGTCGTGTTCCCCGCGCTGTCGCGCACCGTCTGCCCAGCCAGATCGTAAAACTGGTAGAGCCCGCTGCGCATCGTGAAGAAGGCCGTCGCGCCGACGTGGAGCCAGGGCAGCGGTCGCCAGGCGTAGCTGAGGCCGATCCAGAGCGTGTCGTCCTCGGCCAGCTGCACCTCGAAGCCGCGCTCGGTGAGGTCTTGGTCGTTGCCGATGTCCTGAGCCGCCGTCTCGTAGCGGGTCAGAGAGCGACCGACCCGCGAGAAGGGCGTGATCAGAGAGAACGCGGCGGTCATCCGGCCACGGCCATCGTTGTCGCCCTCCCGGAGGCGTTGGATCCACACGGCCGTGGTGGGGTAGCTGATGAAGGTCGTGGCGTCGCTGCTGAGCAGCCGCGCGTTGGCGGAGGTGAGGTCGAGGCTCAGCGACTCACTGGCGAAGCCGTAGACCGCGGCCGCGAGGCTGACGCTCGACTTGTCGAGCTGCGTCAGGCCAGCGGGGTTGTAGAAGACCGCCGACGAGTCGTTGGCGATCGCCGTGAAGGCGCCCCCATAGCCCACCGCGCGCTCGCCGATGAGATAGTTCTGGTAGTGGTTGTCGTCCGCGCGAGCCGCGGAGACGCCAGCGAGCAGCGCGAAGAGCCCGACGGCGCAAGGCGCGAGGGCGCAGGTAGTGTGTGGTCTAGTCGAGGTCAACGGCGCCTCCCACGTTGATCGTCACCGAGAGGTCTTGGGTCGTCCCGAACTGGTAGATCGTGTCGAGCGGCTGCTGCGGCGAGGTCGGGCGCGGGATGGTCAGCCGCGCGGCCTTCCCCGAGCCGTACATCACCTCCACGGCGAAGGTCAAAAGCGAGGCCTTGTTGGTGCGATAGGCGCCGCCGATGCTGCCGCCGAAGAGATCGATGCTCTCCTTTTCCTCGTTGAGCAGGGTCGGATCGGTCGGCTCCGGTTGGGAGGCGACGTTGGTGAAGAAGCCCGCTCGCAGCGCCAGCTTCTTGGGCCAGACCCAGACCTCGGCGCCGACGTTGGCGTTGACCACCAGGTTTCGCTCGACGCTCAGCCCGATCTGCGCCGGGATCAGGGGGTGGCGGATCGCCTGGTAGGCGCCCGTAGAGAGGTGCAGCTTGATGTCCGCGGCGACGGAGAAGACGCCCCGCCGCGTGTAGGCCACGCCGAAGCCGAGCTTCAGCGGGACCTTCCAGTAGAACTCGGCGTCATCGAGAGTCTGCAGCTGAGCCGTGCCGGGGCCGCTCTGGGGGTTGGTCGGATCGCGGAAGGCCTCAAGGGAGTCGAAGCGCCCCGTGCCCTCGAGCCGCACGTAAGGGGTGGTGAGCGTCAGCCCGAGGCGCAGCCCCAAAAGCGGCTCGACGATCGCGCCGATCTGCCCATAGAGGCTCCACATCGTCATCTCGGCCTCGGTGTAGTTGAGGTTGCTGATCGTGTCGTCGACGCTGCTGAGACGCACCGTCAAGGTCGACAAGCCGGAGGCCGAGACGTCCCGCACCACCAGCCCGACGCTGACCCCGAGCTGCAGCCAGCGCCAGGGGCGGATGGCGTAGGTCAGGGCGCCGACGAAGACCCGGTCGGTGAGCCAGGAGCTGCCGCCGAGATCGAGAACGCGCTGGTTGCAGTCGGCGTCCTCGAGCAGGAAGGCCTGGGAACGCTTGGAGGTGTAGGGCACCAGCAGCGAGAGGCCGATCGCGTGGCGGATCGTCTCGCCAAAGAGCTTGACGAAGCCGACCGAAGACGGGAAGCCGAAGAGCCCCCCCTCGTCCTCGTCGAGAGTCTTGCCACAGACGTCGAGCACCGTGGTGCTCTTGTTGCGCCAGCGGTAGGCGCTCATCGAGACCTGGATCAGCGTCGACTTGTCGACGAGGATGCCCGCCGGGTTGTAGAAGCTGGCGGTGGCCTCACCGCCGAGGGCGATCGCGGCGCCGCCCATGCCGGACGCTCGCGCCCCGAGCAAGGTGTCCTGGTAGTGCGTGTCGCTCTCCGCGAAGGCGGCGGGCGCCGGGGCGAGCACCGCGAGCAACGCTAGCGCAGCTGTATGTCGCATTGCCATCTCCGAGATCCGGCTCGCTCAGGCCGATGAGCGGCTGGGCTAGTACGTCGTGGCGTTGGAGCACCTACCCATCGGGAACGAGCCGGGTGCTGAGCTGCCGAGCCGAAGGCGGCTAGCCTTCTTTGTTCGCGTCGGTTGACGCTGAGCTTGCCTCCTCCGAGGCGCCCCTCTTGGCGTCGCGGTAGAAGACCGCCATACCGATGATCGAGGCCAGGCCGATCGCGCCGAGGACCAGCCAGATGTACCAGGGCTTGTATCGGTCCCAGAGCAGCCGAGTGGCACCCCATTGGGCCTCCGCGTAGGCCCTCTTGTCGGTTTCCGCCGTATCCGAACCCGGCAGGCCTTTGACCTTGGCGATATGCTGCATCATCAGCTTCGGATCGGGCTTGCCCTTGGCCTTACCTTTCTTGACCACGAGCGTGTCGAGGGTAGCCTTTTCAACCTTCATCTCGTCTTGGAGGTAGCGCCGAGCGAAGGTCGTGCGGTCGGACATCACGCCGTAGAGCGGCCCCGAGAGGAAGTTGCCGCCAGCCCAGCCGATGGCAAAGGGGATATTCGAGTAGCCCATGTAGAGCGCCTTCTTATCGGGCGGCGCCGACATGCCGATGTACTCGGTGAACTTCGGGCTGCAGATCACCTCACCCAAAGAGAAGAGGAAGATCGCCATCGCGACAAAGCCACCGTTCATGCTGACGCCCGTGCCGACGAAGCCGATGGTGCCGATGATCATGCCCAGCATCAGCGCGGTGATCATCTTGAAGCGGGCGAAGAGCCAGGCGATGGGCAAGCAGAGCAGGATGATCGTCGCGGGATTGATGTTGACGATCATCTCGGGCTTCAGCCCGCCGGTGGCGTTGAGCAAGCGCGGGGCCCATTGGAAATACGCGCCGACGCTGCGGGTGTCGACCCACTCGGCGAGAAAGACCGGCAAGAGGTCCCAGAGCTGCATGAACATGAACCAGAAGCCGGATATGATGAGCAAAAAGACGAACATCCGCGAGTCGCGCAGCAGGTTCGAGATCGTCCCGGCGAAGACCTGAAGCGGCTTCTTCTCGCGCGCCGTGGGGTCGATCTCCGGCTCGCGGAAGAGGAAGAGCGTTGGGAGATAGTTGACGGCGGTGGCGATCGCCGCGCCGTAGAAAGCGTAGTGCCAGGTGGGGTTGTCGTCGTTGCCGCGAAGCGAGGCGGCGACGAAGGGCGCGAGGGCGCCGCCGATGTTGACCACCCAGTAGAAGATCCCGAAACCGAGGCCGGAGTTGTCCTCGTTGAGGCTCTTGGCCATCGAGCCCTGCACTGGGGGCTTGAAGATCGCCGTGCCGAGGCCAACCAGGCAGGCCGCGGCGAACATCGAGCCGAAGCTCGAGGCGTTGGCCATCAGGCTGTAGCCGCCGATGTTGATCGCGAAGGCGATCATCATCGAGAGCCGGAAGCCATAGGCGTCGGTGTAGCCGCCAGAGACCATCGGCACCAAGCATTGGATCAGGGCCCAGGTGCCGAGGATCCCGCCGCGGGCCGAGTCCGAGAGCTTCAGCGCCTTTTTGATGTAGAGCGAGCGGATCGAGCTCACACCAAAGAAGGCCAGCCGCTCGAAGGACTCGATGATGTTGCAGACCCAGAAGTTCCAGCCCATGGTCTTCAGCTGCTGGCCAATGCCGAGCTGCTTCTTTCGCTCGCCGTCGCCGGCTTGTTTGGGCTCGGTGGGCTCTTGATCGTTCGTCTTGTTGGTGTCGTCTGTGGCCATCGTCGCTCCCGATGTACAGCCTGTGGGGAGATGTTACGCCTTGGAGAATGCAGGCGTGTTCGAGCGTCGTTTTACGGCGCGAGGGCTCGTCATGGCAAGGGTAGAACAGGGCTGACCTTCATGAGCATGGGAGCGCTCCGCCCCCTACCTGGGGCGGGCTCGGGTCCGTGCTCAACAGCTTCCCCACACATTCGGGACCGAGCCGGGTGCTGAGCTGCCGAGCCGCTGTGATGTCGCAGACCAGCGCGGCGACGGGAGGTCAGCGCGAAGGATGCGGCTTCACAGCGTAGGAGCGAGAAGGGCGCCTGCTGGTCGCACGCAACCGACGAGCGACAACCGCTGGGATGTCGCAGACCAGCGCGGCGACGGGAGGTCAGCGGCTCTGCAGCGTGCCCTTGCCGGTCTGGGTATCGATCAGCAAGAACTCGCCCTTGTTGGTGAACCCAAAGACCTTGTTTTTGCCTTCATGCTTCCAGAAGCCGAGGCCCCAGACGCCCTTGTAGCCGATCTTGTCGATCAGCGTCGCCTCGCCCGTCAGCTCGTTGATCTCGGCGAGCCAATCCGAGTCGGTGTAATTCGACGGCAGGCTGCGAGGGCGCTCGACCGTGACGAGGGTCTTGAAGCCGCGGACCGAGACGATGTCGCCCGCCGCGCGGAGGTTCTCATCCTGCGCGATGGGGTCTTTGCCGAGGCTGCCCACCGTTTTCGAGTCGCCGGTCTTGGGGTCGATCTCGTAGACCGTGCCGTCTTTGCCGAGGCCCATCAGGTACTCGCGCTTGTCAACCGACTCGTTGTCGACGACGTAGGAGAGCCCGACATAGTGGGCCTTCGCGGTGGAGAGCTTGGTGCATGCAGCGGTCTTGACGTCGACCGAGTAGACGTTCTTTTTGGTGACCGCGATCATGTTGCCCCGCTTGTCGAGGGCGAGGTCCGTGACGCGCGGCGACTCAGAGGCGCCGGCCTCGGCGAACGCACCGATCTCGGTGACTTGCAGGGTCTGCGGGTCGATCTTGAACAGCTTCTCGGCGGTGTGAGCGTAGACGACCTCTTTGCCGATGATGAAACCATCGGGGGGCACGAATTGGTCGGAGATCCAGGTGTCGGGCCAACCAGCCTCGCTGCCGGCCTCGGCCTGCCCGGCTTCTGGATCGGGGGTAAAGCTGTCGTCGGCGCAGGCGCCGAGCAGCAACGCAGCGGTGGAGAAGGCGACAAGATAACCACGCATGGAATCCTCACTCTCGAGCAGCCGACTCTTGGGGTCGACCCAAGCTACTCTAGACGAATGTTCGCAGGGTGATGGCCCGGCGCACAAGCGAAGATCCAGTGAAGTGTGGACGTTCTTGCGACGCCTCTGCTCGCTGATTCCTGAATCGGGCTCGAGTGGCGCCGGATCAACCGCAGGACAAGGGACCGGCGACGCCTTACATGGCGCCCGACAGGGGTACGTAGCAGGAGAAAGCACCCGTGCCACCCAACACGGCGCCCGACATGGCGCCCGACTGCGGCGGCAACGCGATACTCTGCATGACGTCGGCCGCCAGCAGCTGCCCGTTGAAGCGTTGGCGAGGTCAGAGTGAGCGCAGCGCGCTCTCGATGTCACCGCGCTCGGGGCATTTCGGGCAGAGCTCCAGGAAGCGGCGGTAGCCACGCTTGGCCTCCGCCTTGCGCTGACGCTCGTGGGCGCGGGCCGCCTGGACCAGGATGGCGTAGGGGGCCGTGGGGTTGCCGGCGAGGGCGCGCTTAGCGAGCTTGCGGCCGCGAGCCATTGCGCCGCGGCTATAGGCGTGCCAGGCCAGCCGCTCGAGGGCCTCCCAGCCGCGCTTGTTGACCTTGAGCGCCTTGCGCAGCAAACGGAAGGCCTGGCCACGACGGCGCTTGGCGAAGGCGGCGTTGGCTTTGGCAATCAGCTCGGTGTAGCGCGGATCGGTGCCGCCAGCGGGCTTGGGATCGGCGCGGCTCTCGGCGGTCGATTTGGGCGTTTGAGTCTTGGCGGCGGCGGTCTTGGGCGCTCTCTCGGTCGTCTTGGCTGCCTCGGTCTTGGCTGCCTCGGTCTTGGCTACCTCGGTCTTGGCTGCCTCGGTCTTGGCTGCCTCGGTCTTGGCTGCCTCGGTCGTCTTGTCGCCACCACCACGAGGGCGATCACGATCGACCTGTAGGTGAGTCGGACCATCTCCAAGATAGGGGTTTTGGTAGACGCCGTAGTAAAGCGCCGGTCCACCGACCAACAGAGCCAGCGCCAGGACGATCAGCGCAGCGCGCTTGCCGCCGCGGCGACGCTCCTCGCTGTAGTCGTCGAAGATCGAGTCGGTATAGGGATCGGACTCGTAGTCTTGATCGAAGAAGGCTTCGCGAGACTCATGCAGCGACGAGTTGCTGAGCTCGACCGCCTCGTTGGCGAGCGGCTCCTCGCTCAGGGGAGCAGGCTCTGTCGCGCGGGTCGCCTCTGGCCTCTCCACCGCCTCTTCGAGCTCTGCCTCTCGGGCGTCGGGGGCGGCGACCCACTGATCGACCTCGGCCTCGCGCTCCGCCTCGCGCTCCGCCTCGCGCTCCGCCTCGGCCTCGCGCTCCGCCTCGCGCTCCGCCTCGCGCTCCGCCTCGCGCTCCGCCTCGGCCTCGCGCTCCGCCTCAGCCTCGCGCTCCGCCTCAGCCTCGCGCTCCGCCTCGGCCTCGCGCTCCGCCTCGGCTTGCGCCGCCGCCTGCGACGAGATCACGGCAGCCTCGGCCTGTTGTGCGGCCTGCTGTGCGGCCGCCGAGCGCTCCTCGGCCCAACGTCGTTGCGCTTCGACACGCTCGAGCTCGGCCCGGGCCGCGGCCAGTCGCTCGTGCTCGAGGCGCGCGAGCTCGCCCGCCTCGCGCTTGGTGGCGCTCTGCTCGGCCCAGGCCCGGTTCGCCGCCTGCCGTGCCTCCTCGAGCTCACGGCGCTCGGCCTCGAGCCGCTCGCGCTCGGCCTCGAGCTGCAGCCGCTCGGCCGCGAGCTTCTCGAGGGCGTCATGGTGGCGGTTTTCGTCGCTGGATGCCTCGGTCGCCGTGGCCAGTCGCTCGAGGGTGTCCGCCGCTGTCTCCGGCGTTTCACGATCGAGGGCTCGGCGCTCGACGCCCGTAACCGGCACGCCAAGCACCGTCGAGGCTACGGTGCGCCGCCCGCGTTCGCTCGGGCTGCGGGCCTCCGCTAGCGCCGCCGCCTCGCCGAGGCGCGTACGCAGCTGCTCGGCGTCGAGGGTCCCGGCCTCGGTCAGCATCTCGGTCAACGCATGGAGCATCGTCGCGAGGTGGGCGATCTTGTCGTCCTGCTCCCGGTCGAGATCGAAGAGGCGAGCCAGCTGGCCTGCGAGGTAGCCCTGGCTCGGGCTCAGGCGTTGCAGCTGTTGGGCGGCGTCGTGGATATCGGGGGGCTGCTCGTCGTCCCCACCGGAGCCCCACCACTTGGTTTCTTTATTCATCGCGGAAAGCCTAGCGCGTCGAGGAAGAGGTTGGCCAGAAGCGCCGGCCTCACCGTCGCTTCGCAGCGCCTCGAGGTCGGTCGGTGTGTTGAGGTTGAGCAGCCGTTCCTCTTCGAGCAGCGGGACGGCACGCCAGCGCAGCTGCTCCTCGACACAGCGCAGTCGCCGCTCCCCCTGCTCGAGGGCCTGGTGAAGCGTGGTCGCGGCAGCGCTGCGGTAACAAGCGACCAGCGGCTGCGGTCGCCCGTCATCGTCGAGCGCCAGCGCAGCGTCGAGCTCGGGGTCGTCGAGGGCCTGCTCCAAGCGCGTGAGCAGCTCGCGCGACAGCAGGGCCGCGTCGCAGGCGACGACCAGCGCTCGATCGTATTCCTTCGCGGCGACCTCGGCGAGGGCGTCGGCTAGCGCGGGCAAGGGTCCAGCGCCGGGCTCCCGATCGGCGATCAGCGGGGCCCCTGCGAAGGCGTAGCGATCATCCCCGGCGCTGATGAAGCAGGCCTCACAGCGCTCCTCGAGTGAGGCTAGCAAGCGCAGCAGCAGCGCCTGACCATCCAGCGCGATCAACGCCTTGTCTTGACCCATCCGACGCGACGCCCCGCCGGCAAATAGGATGCCGCAGCAGCTCATATCACCTCATACGACGACCACCTTCGAAACGCACATGAACTTGCCCTTTCGGGCATGCGCGGTGTCGGATGGAGCGCTATCTTCGGCGCCGAAGAGAACCCCATCGACGGAGGCTCCATGTCCTTGCACGAACTCGCCGGCAAGCCGGCGCCACGTGAGCTGCTGATCAACGTCCCACGTCTGGTCTCGGCGTATTACACCCACCGCCCCGACATCGAGGATCCAACCCAGAAGGTCGCCTTCGGCACCTCCGGGCATCGCGGCAGCTCGTTGAAGTGCAGCTTCAACGAGCGCCATATCCTCGCGATCTGCCAGGCGATCTGCGAGCACCGCGCCGACGCCGGGATCAAAGGGCCGCTCTTCGTCGGCATCGACACTCACGCCCTCTCGGAGCCCGCGCTGGCCACGGCGGTGGAGGTCTTCGCCGCCAACGGCGTGACGATCCGCCTGCAGCAGGGGCTGGGCTACACGCCCACGCCGGTGATCTCCCACGCGATCATCACCTTCAACGCCCAAAACGCTAGCGCCGTTCAAGCCGACGGCGTGGTGATCACGCCCTCGCATAACCCGCCCGACGATGGGGGCTTCAAGTACAACCCTCCTCACGGTGGGCCAGCCGACTCCGACGCCACCGGGGCGATCCAGGACCGCGCCAACGCGATCCTCGCCGATGACTGCAAGGCGGTGAGGCGCCTCGGCTACAGCCAGGCGTTCGCCGCGGACACCACCGAGCTGGTCGATCTGATGCGGCCCTATATCGACGATCTGAGACATGTCGTCGACGTCGAGGCGATCGCCGGCGCCGGGCTGAAGATCGGCGTCGATCCCATGGGGGGCTCGGGCATCGCCTTCTGGGAGCCGATCGCCGAGACCTACGGACTGAACATCGAGGTGGTGAACAAGGCCGTCGACCCGACCTTCTCGTTCATGACCGTCGACAAGGACGGCAAGATCCGGATGGACTGCTCATCGCCCTACGCGATGGCCTCGCTGATCGGTCTCAAGGACCGCTTCGACATCGCCTTCGGTAACGACGCCGACTACGACCGCCACGGGATCGTGACCAAGAGCCGCGGGCTGCTCAACCCCAACCACTACCTCGCGGTGGCGATCGAGTATCTCTTCTCGAACCGCCCGGGGTGGTCGAAGGACGCAGCCGTGGGCAAGACGCTGGTCTCCTCCTCGATGATCGACCGCGTCGCCACCTCCCTCGAGCGCAAGCTCTCCGAGGTGCCCGTGGGCTTCAAATGGTTCGTCGATGGCCTCCGCGACGGCAGCTACGGCTTCGGCGGCGAGGAGAGCGCCGGCGCCTCGTTTCTGCGCGAGGACGGGACAGTCTGGACCACCGACAAGGACGGCATCATCCTCGACCTGCTCGCGGCGGAGATCTGCGCCAAGACCGGCAAGGATCCGGGCGAGCACTACGCCACCCTCGAGCAGCGCTTCGGTAGCCCGATCTACCAGCGCACCGACGCCCCGGCGACGCCGGCGCAGAAGGCGGTGCTGAAGACCCTCTCACCGGAGCAGGTCACCGCCGACGAGCTCGCCGGCGAGGCGATCACCGCCAAGCTGACCCAGGCGCCGGGCAACGACGCTGCGATCGGCGGGCTGAAGGTCGTCACCGAGAACGGCTGGTTCGCCGCCCGCCCCTCCGGCACCGAGGACGTCTATAAGATCTACGCCGAGAGCTTCAAGGGCCAAGGACACCTCGACCAGATCGCCGAGCAAGCCCAGGCCATCGTCGACGCCGCGTTCAAAGCCGCCGGCGTGTAAGACCTCTCCTTGATCCCACTCACTCGTCGCCGAGCGCGGCGTCGCCGGTTCTTCAAGACCGTATCCGAGCCCCGGACGACCGCCGATCGCGGCGAGGGCGGTCGGCTGCGTGACGATCAACTGCGTGACGATCAACGTGGCGATCTTGCCGACGAAACTGCGGTGGAGGGCGTTCGCCCTGCTCTTCGTCTTCGGCGCCGGCGATATCGTGGCCACGGACTCCTTTGGCTATGGCGCGGCCAAGATCTCCGCCGTCGACCTCGCGATGCCCCTCCGCGCCAGCGACCGAGGCTTCTTCGCCGGGCTCGGGCTAAGCTATCGCCGCCTCGGCTACGACGTCGACCGCGGCTGCGCGTTTCAGAACCTCGGCTGCCATGAGGCAGGCGGCGCCCTCGACCCGATCACCAACATCGCCTTCGAGCTCGGCGATTCGATGTGAGCTTCGCCCATAACGCGTTATAACGCGGCTCATGAGACACGACGGACGGAAGGCTGACGAGCTGCGGCCGATCACGATCACCCCGGGGTTTCAACGGAGCGCCGACGGCTCGGTGCTGATCCGCTGGCAGAACACCTGGGTGCTCTGCGCAGCGTCCATCGACGACCACGTGCCGCCGTTCCGCACCGACAGCGGCGGCGGCTGGGTCACCGCCGAGTACGCGATGATGCCGGGCTCGACCTCGCCGCGAAAGGCGCGCCGCGCCGGCGGCCGCGAGAAGGAGATCCAGCGGCTGATCGGGCGCTCGCTCCGCGCGGCGGTCGACATGCAAGCGCTGGGGCAACACACGATCACCATCGACTGCGACGTCGTGCAGGCCGACGGCGGCACGCGAGTGGCCTCGATCACCGGCGGCTGGATCGCCCTGGCGCTGGCGATCGAGAGGCTGCGCGCCGACGGACGCCTGCCGCCGGGGGGCGAGCCGCTCGACGCGCCGGTGGCCGCCGTGAGCGTCGGCATCGTCGACGGCGAGCCGCGCCTCGATCTGCCCTACGTCGAAGACAGCGCCGCTGGCGTCGACATGAACGTGGTGATGACCGCCGCTGGCAAGCTGATCGAGGTGCAGGGCACCGCCGAGCACGGCACCTTCACGCGCGACGAGCTCGACACGCTGCTCGATCTCGCCGCTCGGGGCATCGAGGCGCTCTGCGGGCTACAGCGCCGCGCCCTCGAGGCCGCCAGGCGGGGCGACACGTCGGAGCTCACGCTAGCAATGGAAACGACGAGACAGCAACGTGAACGACGAAACAGCAACGTGAACGACTAGACTCTTCGAGGCCTCACCATGAAGCTGCTCTTCGCCACTGGAAACCGCGGCAAGCTCCGCGAGCTGCGCCAGCTGCTGCCCGACCTCGACCTGCTCGAGCTGCTCTGCCTGGCCGATCTGCCCGGGCCCCTCGAGATCGAGGAGACCGGCGAGACCTTCGCCGCCAACGCCGAGCTGAAGGCTCGCGAGGCCGCGGCAAGGACCGGGCTCTCTGCGCTGGCCGACGACAGCGGCCTCGAGGTTGACGCCCTCGACGGACGCCCGGGGGTGCGCTCGGCACGTTACGCCGGCGCGGACGCCTCCGACGCTGATCGCGTCGTCAAGCTCCTCGGTGAGCTCGAGGGTGTCGAGCTGGCCAAACGCACGGCGCGCTTCCGCTGCGCCGTGGCCCTCGCTCGACCGACCGACGAAGGCACCGAGCTCTGCGCCCTGGAGGAGGGCGCCTGCGAGGGCCGGATCATCGACGCGCCTCGGGGCGCTGGCGGCTTCGGCTACGATCCGGTGTTCTTCGTCGAGGAGCTCGCCTGCACCTTCGCCGAGGCCGACGCCGCGCAGAAGAACGCCCTGAGCCACCGTGGTAAGGCGATGCGCGCCATCGCCCCAGCGGTGCGGCGCTTGCTTGAGCAGCCCTGATGCGGCGTGCCAGCGCCAGGGTGAGCGCGCTGCTCTGCGTCGGCTGCTCTCCCTCACATTGACGGCGACCCGCGCCCAGAGCGCACCTCCGCTCACCGGCAACGACTACAACCTCGACGTCCACCAGGGCACGATCATCGGTAGCACCCGCGTGGTCGGGCTGGGAGGCCTACACGGCGATCGCCAAGAATTCGGAGGGGCTGCTGTTCAAACGCATCGAGAGCGGCCAGCCGTGCTGTGCCCGGCGATAGGAGGCATGTGTGGCGGTGCTCCAAAGGTCCGCTTCGGTTTCATCACGCTGGCCACCAAGCTCGGCTCGACCGCTCTCGCATCGTATCGCCTGGCGCCCTGGGCGCCGGGGTAGACATGAACTCATCAGAGCGGTGTCGATCGCCCCGCTAGCGATCAGCTCGCGCTCCGCTATGATGCGCACCATGCGCGCACGTCATCTGCTGACTCTACTCTCCTTCGCTCTGACCATCATCCTCGCGGGCTGCCTCGAGTCTTTCCCGCAGCCGAAAACACCGCCGACCTCGCGCCCAGCCAAGGCAGCTGGCGGCGCCGCGGAAAGGGACAAGACGCCCCAAACGACCGCGAGCGACATCCCTGGCCCTCAGGACGGCATGCTCTCGGGAGCCCATATTCTGATCGCCTACGACGGCGCCAGGCGCTCGAAAGCGACGCGGAGCAAGGCTGAGGCGCTGGCGCTGGCCAAGAAGCTCGCCGCAAAGCTTGGCGCGAAGGTCCAGCCTGACGCCTTCGCCGCCCTCGCCTCGAAGCACTCCGACGGCCCCTCCGGCCAGAACGGCGGCGACCTCGGGACCTGGAAGAAGGGGCGGATGGTCGCCGCCTTCGACAAGGCGATCTTGAAGCTCCCCTTCAACGGGGTCACCGCCGAGCCCGTCGAGACCCCCTTCGGCTTCCACCTGATCATGCGCTACCGGGTCTTCGACGACATCCAGCTCGACGCCGCGCAGGTGCTGATCAGTCACGTCGGCGCGCGGCGGATGCCGGCCAACGTCACCCGCGACCGCGCCGCAGCCCAGGCGCTCTGCCGGCAGGTCGCCAAGGAGGCCGCCGGCAAAGACCTGGCCGCCTTCAGCAAGCTGGTCGCCAGGTACTCCGACGCGCCAGACAAGGCCAGCGGCGGACGCCTCGGCGTCTGGAGCGCGCGTACGTCACCGCTCCCGGCTGCGCTCAACCGGGCGGTCTACCAGCTGAAGATCGGCGCCGTCTCCGGCCCCGTGATGTCCCCCTTCGGCTGCCACGTGATGCTGCGACTGAAACCGAACAAGAGCTAGAGCGCTGATCAGCTTACCGAACCGAGCGGCGCGAAGGATGCGGAATCACGGCGACGGGAGGGGTTTGTCGAGGCGCTCTCAACGCCGAAAGAGCCAGAGCGCGGTCAACAACTCCACCCCCACGACCCAGAGCGTGGTGCTGATCACCGAGCTGGTCATCCCCCGGGTCACGTCCTCGGCCTGCTCTTTGCGCTGTGTGCCACGGTGCACGACGTCGGCGGCGATACCCACGGCGTAGAGGCCGATCAACCAGCCCGCCCGGCTGCGCAGCATCCAGCGGTCGGGAGCTGGAGCGAGGAGATCACCGAGGAGCAGCGGCCAGGGGCGCTCCACGCCGGCGCTGTAGGCCTGGTAGGCGCCTCCGGCGGCCATCCCCGCGGCGAAGAGCGCGGCCACGACCAGGAAGGCGACGACGAGCGCTAGCCACGCTGGCGTCCAGAGGTAGACATCGCGGCGGATCCCCAGCGCCTCGAGGGCCGCGGTCTGGCGCGTGAGGTCCATCGTGCCGAGCCAAGCGTTGAGCGCGCTGCCGCTGGTCGCCGAGAAGAGAAAGGCACAGACCGGCGGCGTGAGCGCGAGGATATACGAGCCGCCGACCAGCTCGACCGCGCGCCCGACGCGGAGCCCCTCGGGCAGGGAGCGCGCGATCACGTAGAGCACGGTGTAGCCGAGAATCGCCGCGACCACCGCGTAGAAGGGCGAAGGTCGCAGCATCCCGGCGATCAGCGTGCGAAAGAAGACCCGCCCGCTATCTCTGAGGTGGTGGCGTAAGAGGGTCGGCAACGCCAGCAGCGCCGCGCCAGGGATCCGCAGCGCGCCGAGCTGGGAGAGCAGCCAGCGCCCGAGGCCGGGGAGCGCATCCAGCAAGCTGGTGGAGCGCGGTGGCTCACCGTCTGGTGGCTGCGCCAGGGCCTCGCAGAGCGCGAGATGCACGGCGTGGCGACGCGAGGCCACCCGCTCAGCGTTCGGCTCCTCGGCGAGCGGACCTTTCCAGTCGTCGACCAACGGTCGCAGCTCGCCCTCTTCGCCGTGGGGATCGAGGAGCAACAGCCGATCAGCCACCCCGCAGGCGAAGTCGAGGTCATGGGTCACCACCAGCAGCGCCACGCCGCGATCGGCCTGCGCGCGAAGCAGCGCGACCAGGCGCTCGACCCGCAGCGGATCGAGGCCCACCGAGGGCTCGTCGAGGACCAACACCTTGCGCCCGCCAGCGAGGGTTCGTGCCACGGCCAGCCGCTGGGCCTGGCCACCCGAGAGGCGCCCCACCGAGCTGCCGCGCCGCGCGAGCTCGGCTGGGAGGTCGACGTCGCGGAGCCAGCGCTCCACCGCCTCCTCAGCGCTCGGCAGAGCGCTCGTGTCCTCCCCATCTCTGCGCGCGTCGCGAAGCCGCTGGCGATGCGCGATCGCGACGTTGCCAGCGACATCCAGGTGATCGAAGAGCGCTCCCCGCTGCGGGACGAGCCCGAGGCTGCCATCAACCTCCAGCGCATCGAGCTCGACCGAAAAGCCCGCCGCGCGCAGCGCCGTAGGCTCGAAGAGCGCCCGGATCAGCGTCGACTTGCCGGCCCCGGAGCCACCGAGGAGCACCACGACCTCACCAGGGGTGAGGCTGAGGGAGAGCTCGCGAAAGAGCGCCCGCCCATCGGGGAGGCCAACCCGCAAACCCTCGAGGCGCAAGAGCGACCGGCGCTTCGCCTCATCTCGGCGCTCTTCATGTGTCCGAGTCGTCATCGGTGCTGCATCACCTAAGAGCACCCCTACACATTCCTCCCGTCGCCGGGTACGGCACTGCCGGCCGCTTTCTAGGCCTCAAAGCGTTCGCCATACCACATACCACCCGTATGGCTCATGTCTTCGGCTACGAAATCGGCGCGGCAGCTCAGCACCCGGCTCGGTCCCGAATGTGTGAGGAAGCTCCTAACCTACGCTTTCGTCTGTGGTGCTACCATCAGCGACCCGAGCGCCCCAACACAAACACCAAGGAAAGCTGATGCACGCTTCAGAGCTGGTCATCACCACCCGCGGACGTGGCACCCAGGACATCACGCGACAGATCGCCGAGGTCGTCAGCGAGGCCAGGGTCGACGTCGGCCTCTGCCACGTCTTCGTCCAGCACACCAGCGCCTCGCTGATCCTCTGCGAGAACGCCGACCCGGACGTGCGCGTGGATCTGGAGACGATCTTCGCCCGCCTCGCCCCCGACGGCGATCCGGCTTACCTTCATACCGCCGAAGGCGACGACGACATGGCCGCCCACGCCCGCTCGATCCTCACCAGCAGCGGCCTGACCCTTCCCATCCGCCGTGGCCGCCTCGCGCTCGGCACCTGGCAGGGCGTCTTTCTCTGGGAGCATCGCACCCATCCCCACCGTCGCCGCGTCGCCATCACCGTGCTCGGCTAAGAAAAGGCGCTCCTCAAAACGCCGCAGGGCCCTGCGATGCAGAGCCCTGGGAAGAGGTCGGGGTGAGGTGGGGTCTCAGAGGAGGTTATGCGGGAACTCGAGCTCCGGTGCGCTGGATCGAGTTAGAACGAAGGTGGGCTTTGCTGCGCACCCAACGATGTCCATCGCGAGCCCCTGTCCTGGCGTCTGAACTCATTCGAGCTTTGGGAAAGAGCGTCATGCCAGGTTGGGTTCCTCTCGTGAACGCCCCCTGTCTCATGCATGCTTTATGCCAAACACCTCTTCACCCCAAGTTAGGGAACTTTAAGGGCGCAGTCGTCCAAAGGTAGGATATGGTAGGGGTCTGTGTACCCCTATCGGCGACTAGTCTTGTCACCACCTGTCAGGGATCTGAGTACCAGCTGCCCTGAGCTCGATACGCTCCCATCTCGGCCTCGAGCTCGGTGAAGCAGCCCATGGTGGCGATCGATGTCGCATCGACCGCGGTGATCGGCGCATGGCGTCGTCTCATCTCCATCCGAGCACGCCACCACCTCCGAGCGGTTTCATGCAGTATGCTCGGGACATGACCAAACCGCACCGCCACGCTCCGCACATGGCTCGAGCCCTGGCGCTGGCCGAACAGGCCGCTCAGGAGGGCGACGTCCCCGTTGGCGCCGTCGTGATCGACGAGGAGCGCGGCGTGATCCTCGGCGAGGGCCGTAACCGGCGCGAGGCCGAGCACGATCCGACCGGACACGCCGAGATCGTCGCGTTGCGTCAGGCCGCCGCCGCCCGCGGCCGCTGGCGCCTCGAGGGCACCCGGCTCTATGTCACCCTCGAGCCCTGTCCGATGTGCGCTGGAGCGCTGGTCAACGCCCGCGTCGACTGGCTGATCTACGGCTGCGATGACCCCAAGGCCGGCGCCGTCCGCAGCCTCTACGCCCTCTGTGATGACCCGCGGCTGAACCACCGACTCCAGATCACTCGTGGCGTCGAGCGCGAGCGCTGCGCCGAGCTGCTCTCCACCTTCTTCGAGTCAAGGCGAGCGAGACGATAGCCCCTCGCACGCTCACGTTTTCGCGCGACGCCCCGTTGACGAAGGGAAACCGACCCACTATGCTGCGCCTCCTGAAGGCTCTCGGTGGTCGTCTCTGCGGCCCTCGCGAGCCGAGGAGAGATGGCCGAGCTGGTCGAAGGCGCCTGATTCGAAATCAGGTGTACGGTTTTCCGTACCGGGGGTTCGAATCCCTCTCTCTCCGATCAGAGTGTGTCATCCTGGAGAGGTGACCGAGTGGCCGAAGGTGCACGACTGGAAATCGTGTGTGGGGCAACCCACCGAGGGTTCGAATCCCTCCCTCTCCGCACGTGACCGAACGCGCTCGTGACTCCGCTTCGGGCAGAGCGAGCGCCTTATGGCTCCGGGTGACGATCGACCCATGAACTCCGCCAGGCCCGGAAGGGAGCAACGGTAGTGGGAAGATCGGGTGCCCGGGGCCGCTTTTTTTTCGACCCTCCACAGACTAGAGTGCTCGACGGCGCCGCCCAAAGCAGGCTCGGCGCTGTGGGAGGATGCCCTTGGTGGAGCAGCAAGCTGCGACGCGGACCGAGCGAAGTGAATACATCGTCCTAGCGCGGCGCTACCGGCCGACGCGCTTCGAAGACGTGATCGGCCAGCAGCACGTCACGCGCACCCTGCAGAACGCGATCCGCGCCGGCCGGGTGCACCACGCGTATCTGTTCACCGGCTCGCGCGGCGTCGGCAAGACGACCGTCGCGCGGATCCTGGCTCGCGCCCTCAACCACGAGGGCGGGCCCACCGCCGAGCCCCCGCCGCTGACAGACCCCCACGACGACCCCGGCAGCGCCGACGTGATCGAGATCGACGGCGCCAGCCACACCGGCGTCGACAACGTGCGAGAGCTGCGCGAGAGCGTGCGCTACCTGCCGTCGCGCAGCCGCTACAAGATCTACATCATCGACGAGGTGCATATGCTCTCGACGGGGGCGTTCAACGCGCTCTTGAAGACCCTCGAGGAGCCGCCGCCGCACGTCGTCTTCGTCTTCGCCACCACCGAGCCCCATAAGATCCCGGCGACGATCCTCTCGCGCTGTCAGCGCTTCGACTTCAAGCGCGTACCCACCGGGGTGCTGGTCGAGCATATGCAAGGGCTGCTCGGCCAAGAGGGCGTGGCGGTCGACGCCGCCGGCCTCTCGCTGATCGCCCGCGCCGCCGAGGGGGGCGTGCGCGACTCGCTGAGCTTGCTCGACCAAGTGATCGCCTACGCCTCGAGCGACGCCGAAGGCGAGATCAGCGCCACGCAGGTCGCCGAGGTGCTCGGCGTCGCCGATCGGCGCGTGCTCTTCGCGCTCTCGGCTGCCGTGCTGCAACACGACGCGGCGGCGGCCCTGAACGTCGTCGACGAGCTCTTCCGCGACGGTCACGATCTCTCCCAGGTCGCCCAGGCCTTCACCGCTCATCTACGCGACCTGGTGGTCGTGGCGACCTGCGATCACGCCGCGCCGCTGCTCGACGCCACCGAGGCCGAGCTGGACGAGCTGCGCAAGCAGTCCAGCCAGGCCGACACCGGGCTCCTGACGCAGCACTTCGATCGCTTCGCCCACGCCGCCGAAGAGATCGCTCGATCGTCCTTTCCGAGGCTGCTGTTCGAGATCGCGCTGGTCGAGCTGGTCAACGCCGAGCCGCTCTTGCCGCTGGGCGACCTCCTCGAGCGCCTCGAGCGCCTTGAGCGCGGCCTCGCCTCGGGGGCGGCGGGCGGGGCCGGCGGCTCATCGGGAGGTCGGGGCGGGGCGCCAAAGCCCCAGGCCAGCAAGGGCCCCCCGCGCCGCGCTCCGCTCGACTTCAAGACGCCAGGGCTCGACGGAGGGCCGAAGAGACGAGCAGACGGAGCGCCAACGCCCCCCCAACGTGAGCCCGAGCCCCCTCGACGCGGGCCGGAGCCGCCGCCGATCGAGCATCGCGGGCCGGAGCCGCCGCCGATCGAGCATCGCGGGCCGGAGCCGCCGCCGATCGAGTCCGCGTCACCTGCGCCACCGCAGACGATCGAGCCCTCGGCGCCACAACAAGCGCCCGAGCCAAAGGCGCCGCTCCCCGAGCCTACCGCCGAGTCAGAGTCAGCGCCCACGGCGCCAACAAGGAGCGCGGGAGGCACAGCCCTCTTCGCTAGCGGCGACGAGCTCTCGCGCTGGCAGCGCCTGCTCGAGCGCGTGGGCGCCCCCCTGGCGACGACCTTCGCCGCCGGGCGGCTGCTTGGCTGGAAGAACGGCGCCGTCGAGCTCGGCTACGCCTCCGGCGCCTTCGAGTTCTCCTGGGCTCAGGATCCCAAGCGCCGCCAGACCTTCGCCGAGCGCTGCGCCGATGTGCTGGGCAAGCCCCTCGAGGTGCGGGTGCGGGCGCTCACCGTCGACGAAGAGCGCTCCCCGGAGGCAACCCAGCTCTCGGCGATCGAAGCTCGTGAGCGGCAGCGTGAAGAGCGTGTGCGCAGGCTGCGCGAGGAGGCCGAGGGTCACCCGATCACACGCTCCTTGATCGACAACTTCGGCGCGAAGATCCTCCGGGTCAGCGTCGACAACGACTAGGAAACGAACGATGAGCGAGAGCGAAGGCGGGGGACTGCCTAACTTCGGCGAGCTGATGCAGACCGCCCAGCGGATGCAGCAGGAGATGGCGCGGATCCAGGCCGAGCTTGGTCAAAAGACCGTCGAGGGCAGCTCTGGCGGCGGCATGATCAAGGCTGTGGCCAATGGGCGACAGCAGCTGGTCTCGATCGCCATCGAGCGTGAGCTGATCGATCCCGAGGACCCTGCGATGCTCGAAGATCTCGTGGTGGCCGCGGTGAACCAGGCGCTCGCCCGCGCCTCCGAGCTGGCCAAGCAAGAGCTCTCCGCCGTCGCTGGAGGGCTGCCGATCAAGATCCCGGGCTTGATGTAGGAGCGCACCGTTGGATCCACTGGCGAGGCTCGTCAAGCAGCTCTCCAAGCTCCCGGGGATCGGCGAGCGGACAGCGCAGCGGCTCGCGTTTCATATCATGCGAGCGCCAGAGAGCTACGCCGAGCAGCTCGCCGACGCGATCCGCGACGTGCGCACCCGGCTGACCCATTGCAGCCGCTGCTGCATGCTCACTGAGACCGACCCCTGCCATTTCTGTGACGACGCCCGCCGCGACGAGACCTTGGTGCTGGTGGTGGCCACGCCGCAGGATGTGCTCGCCATCGAGCGCGGCGGAGGTTATCGCGGCCGCTACCACGTGCTCCACGGCCTGCTCTCGCCGCTAGACGGCGTCGGCCCCGACGACCTCCGCGTCAAGGAGCTCTTGGCCCGCGTCGGCGACGACGCCCCGCAGGAGGTGATCCTCGCCACCAGCCCCAGCGTCGAAGGCGACGCGACGGCGCTCTATCTCGCCCGCCTGCTCACGCCCCTCGGCCCTCGCGTCACCCGCATCGCTAGCGGCCTCCCCATCGGCGGCGAGCTCGAATACGCCGACAGCGTGACCTTGTCGCGCGCCATCGAAGGCCGCCGCGAGGTCTAGCAGTCTGGAGAGGCAAGAGTGCTCGGCCACGACGCCCACGACAAGAGAAATAGTGTAAGGTAGGCGAAGTTGTATCCACTAACGGAAATGAGGGAGATCCATGCGTCGTTTGATGCTGGCCATCGCTGTCTTGTCTTTTGTGCTATTTCCGCTCGCGAGCTGCATCGTTCACACCCCCCGCTCCGGCTATCGCCGCCAGCACAACTGCTATCGCCACTGCGCGCGCTTTCGCGTCCGTCGCACCTGTGAGCGGCGCTGCTCAATCTATCGCAACGGCGTCTGCGTCAGCTTTCGCCAGGTCTGCCGCCAGAGCCGCTACTGCGCACGCTACGTCCGCCGCTGCCGCTAACACCGCCCATTCCCATCTCTTCCTCGCAGACACCCGACGATCGCGTTGCCTGACAGTCGGGTTGCCTGACGGTCGCGTTGCCTGACGATCGCGTTGCCTGACGGTCGCGTTGTCTGACGATCGCGTTGTCTGACGATCGAGTTGTCTTGCGACGAGCCCTTACGTAGACTCCAGGAGCTTTGGTGTCCTCCGACGTCAGCAACCTCGATCTGCGCCCCTCGCTCTCCCAGGTGGAGCGCCTGCGAAACCACGGCGAGCGGAGGGCGCGTTCCGAGTGCAGCTCCCCGGCCACCCCTGAGAGGAGCGCACCATGAGCGAGGAGCTGCATCGTTTGCTGGCGAGCCTGCTTGGCCGTGTCGCTCACGATCTGAAAAACCCGCTCTCGGTGATCGTTGCCAACCTGCGCTACCTCGAAGCGACCGGCGACCAAGACCAGCGCGAGGCAGCCCAGGAGTCGTCCCATGCCGCGGAGCGTCTGACCCGGATGATCGACGATCTGGCCCAGCTCGAGCGGCTACGCAGCGGTCATCCCCCCCCCCTTATTCAGAACGTCTGGCTCCCTGAGCTCATCGACCGGCTGCGAGCCAGCCTCGCGCCGCAGATCGGCTCGCGGAAGCTGGCGATCAACTCCCCCGATGTGACCTTCGCCACCGATCCCGAGCTGTTGACGCGGGTCTTGCTCAACCTGCTCGAGCATGGGCTACGCCAGACCCCCGCTCGGGGCACCATACACCTCGAGATCCAGAGCGTCGGCGACGAGCTCTCCCTCACCGTACGTGATGGTGGGTTGCCCTTCGATCCCAAACGCACACCAAGCTTCCTCCGCGAAGAGCTCCCCGAACGTGCGGAGACGCCAGACGGATATCGCAGCGATCAGGGGCTCGGGCTCTTCGTCGCTGGCATCGCCGCTCGAGCGCTCGGCGCCAAGCTGGCGATGCCCCCCCTAGATGACGGCGCCTGCTTCTCGATCCGTCTGCGGAGCCCGAATGCGAGCTAGAGCGCTGATCCGCTTTCCGGACCGAGCTGCGCGAAGGATGCGGCATCACGGCGTAGGAGCGAGAAGGGCGCCTGCTGGTCGCACGCAACCGACGAGCGACAACCGCCGTGATGTCGCAGACCAGCGCGGCGACAGGGCAGTTGGTCAGCGCTCAAGGGCCCCTCGGAGCACCCCCACAAACGCCTCCCGTCGCCAGACACAGCGCTGCCGGCCGCGTTCTAGGCCTCAGAAAGCGAAACACAACGTGCTCGCAGGGCTGCTGTCCACCCTCCTCGCCGGATGCGCAACCACCGGCGCTATGAGGCCGCCGGTCCCGTCCGACGAGGTCGACGATTGTCCCGAGCCGCCGGGGATCATGACCTCCGTCGCGCAGCTGCAGCTGATCAGCCGCGTCACGCGGGAGGCCCGCGCCAACCTGCTGGTGCAAGGCACTCTCAACGGCGAACGTGTCGTCGCCACCCTGCACCCCCCACGGCTGGCCCTCGCCGAGGGCGTGCTCGCCGGTCCACGTCGGGCGCGCCGGCGCGATCCGCGCTGGCTCTCGCGCCACCTCGACACGACCTTCGTCGATCTCCAATGCGCCAAGGCGCTGCCCTCGCTCGAGTTGAACCTCGCCGATGTCGCGCTCACAGACGGCGCCGGGAAGCGAGCTCCTCTGCTCTCTTTCACCCGCTATCGCGAGGGTGGACAGCTGCGCTATCACCTCGTCTTCGGGGCCCCCATCGACGCCAACGCTCGGGCGCAGTGGACCCTCGAGCTGCCGACGTCGAAGGGTAAGCCGCTGAAGCTGGGCTGGAGCGTCGCCGCCGCGAACCCGGAGCGCTTCGATGAGCTGCCCCTGCTCTTCTCGCTGGCCCATCTGCGCGCTCAGGCGCGCGCCCGCCGCGCGGCCCTCGCTGGTGATCCTCGTCGTGGCCTGCGCCACCTCGAGGACGTCCTCGACTGTAGCGCGGACCCAGGCCCGGCCAAGGCCCTGGCGGCGCGGCTACTGATGACGCTGAAGCCAGCGCGCGTGGTCACCATCCCCCTGGTCGCGGGCGGTGAGGACGAGCCCAGCCTCACACCCAAACGTGGCGCCCCGGAGGGCAGCCTCCGTGATGGGCTCGCGCTGCGGGTCGCCATCAGCCAGGTCCTCGCCCAGAGCGCTGCCCGAGGGCTGATCGACGGCGTCCGCTTCTCGAGGGCGATCGAAGAGCTCCGGCGCGCCGCTGGCGCCATGAACGAAGGCAAGGCGAAAGACGCGATCGAGCTGACGCTCGCCCACGACCGAGAGCTCGCGCGACTACTCCGCGAAGCCGCGCGCCCCACGGGCAAGCTCCACCCCTGGACAACGCCGCTCTCGCTGTCGGCGAGGGGCGTCACCATCTCCACGGCGCGGGTCGCGGCCGCGCTTCGGAGGCGCGTCGCCGCCGCGAGCCTCGGGCTAGAGCCGCGCTGGATCTCCGCCGCTGGACAGCGCACGCCGGACGACGTACGCGCCCTGCTGACCTCGAGAGGGACCGACACCCTCGAGCTCGCGATGGCCACCGAGCGGCTCGGTCTGGGTTTTTGGCATCCTGGGCTGCGACCGAAGACGACCTACGCCATCGGCTTCAAAGACATCGGTCCGGGCCACTGGCGAAGACTTGCTCGCGACGCCAAGGGTCTGGATGGCTTGCGAGCGCTCGCGCGGCGGGTGCTCGCGCGCGAGCGCCATACAGGCGGGCGAGCGGCCTCCCTCGCCGTCGCCGGGGTGGTCGCGCTGGCCAAGAGCCCCGCCGAGCTGAAGCCCTTGCTCGCCGACGGCGCGACGATGCCGGCAGCGCTGCGCAAGCTCGCGCTCTCGGAGGACCCGAGCGCCGAAGGCCGGCTGCTGCGTCACGCCCGCGGGTCGAGCGTCGATCACAAGACCGCCGCGCTGGCCGGCCTCGGGTGGCGAGCGCTGCGGGGCAGGCTCTCGCGCGACGCCAAGCCGCTGCTGAACGCGGCCCTCGACAGCCCAAACACCGCCGCCTCCGTGCTCGCGGCGCTCGGCCTCGTCACCGCTCGAGATCGAAAGGCAGCCGAGAAGGTCGTGAGCTGGCTTCGCGACGATCGACGCCGCAGCGAGGTCCTGCTTGGTTTGCTCGTCACGCCCAACACGCGACTGACGGCGACCCTCGGGCCGGCGCTGCGCCGAGCGCTGCGAGGCAAGGTCAACCCCCAGCTGGTCGAGGCCGCCGCGCGGCTTGGCGACCGGGCCTCCCTACGCGCGCTGAGATCCCTCTACAAGAAGGCGCCGCTGCGGCCGATGCTGCTCGAGGCCGCGGCGAGGGCTCAGTGTGGACCGCTGCTGGCTCTGCTCGATCCGAGCGAGAAGGTTGATCTGGGCGTGCAGCGACGCGTCGTGATCGCGCTCTCGAGCGTCCCCAAAGGCCAAGAGGCCCGCCTCCAAGGCTGGCTGAGCGGGTCCCAAGACCGAAGGGTCCGCGCCGCAGCCCAGGTCGGGCTCGCGCGCTTGAAGCAAGGCCTCGCGCTGCTCGCCCTCGGCGCGTCAGCCCGCGGGAGCTGCCTCCTTCGTACCCTCGCGATCCCCGTCCTCAGCGCGTCGATGGATAGGAGCTCACGCCGCAAGCTGTTACTCGACGCGATCGCGGCGTGTCCCGACCACGCCTCGGAGCTCTGGAGACCGGTGGTCGCGTTGCAAGCGAAGGACCCTGAGCTGCTTCGAGCCGGGCTCGGCCATCAGCGGCCAGAGGTGCGAGTGCAGGCGGCATTGACCGTGTTGGGATTGCGGCGTGGGGCAGCGTTGGGCCTACCAGGCTTTGCAGCGTGGTGACGTGTGGCGCTGGCCTCGCCAACCGACAACCGCGCCCTGCAGCAAATTGTCTTGAACGATTGAAATGGGTTTGTTATCAAGCTGTTCATCGTCGCCCCATATCCCTCGAGCTTAGGCGGTCGAGACAACCCCTCCCCTTGAATGGGGACAAGGAGCGCTAGGCATGAACCAAGAGATGGTCATGTATGAACAGGAGTTTCAGCAGATCCAGGGAGTCTGCTCACAACTCCATCGCGATGCAAATGCCAGCGCGGTTCTCCTCATCGACAAGAACGGTCAGCTGATCGCCGACGCCGGCGATGTCAGCAACCTCGACACAGTCTCGCTCTCGTCTCTCACCGCCGGTAACGTGGCGGCGACCGGCGGCATCGCGAAGCTGCTGCGCGAGCGTGAGTTCACCGGCCAGTTCCATGAGGGGGAGCACACCAACGTTCACATCAGCTTGGTGGCCCAACGCGTGATTTTGGTTATTCTCTTCGACGAACGTTCATCTCTCGGCCTGGTCCGCCTGCGTGTCAAGCGAGCCAGTGATGAGCTCACGCGCATCTTCGACGAGATGATGTCGAAGGTTCAGGAGCCCTCGGCGCCCTCGATCTTCTCCGAGATCACCGACGAGGATATCGACAACCTGTTCAACGATTGAGCTGATGTCGTTCATCAACTACTCGTCGCGCGAGATCAACTGCAAGATCGTCTACTACGGCCCTGGGCTGTGCGGAAAGACGACGAACCTGCAGTACATCTACAACCGCACGAATCCTGACGCGAAGGGCAAGATGATCTCCCTCGCTACGGAGACTGAGCGGACCCTCTTTTTCGATTTCCTCCCGCTCTCTCTGGGCGAGATCCGCGGCTTCAAGACCCGCTTCCACCTCTACACGGTGCCAGGTCAGGTGTTCTACGACGCCAGCCGCAAGCTGATCCTCAAAGGTGTCGATGGGGTGGTCTTCGTGGCCGACTCGCAGATCGCTCGTATGGAAGCGAACATCGAGTCCTACGAGAACCTCTACGACAACCTGCTCGAGCAAGGCTACGAGCTCGAGAAGCTGCCCTTCGTCGTGCAATACAACAAGCGCGACCTGCCCAACGTAGCCCCCGTCGAGCAGCTCCGGGAGATCTGCAACCCCATGAACGTGCCCGACTACGAGGCCGTCGCCACGACGGGCTTTGGCGTCTTCGACACGCTCAAAGCGGTCGCGAAGCTCGTGCTCACTGAGCTCAAGCGTGGCCGCTAGCCGGCTTGAGCGTGGCCGCTAGCTGGGCTCGAGCGCGGCCGCTGGCTCCCAGCGGATGGAGAGCTTTCCATGTCGAACGGTCGTCGGCTTGGTCGCTGCCGACGGCTTCTTGGCTTATTGCTGGCTACCTGCCGCGAGCCGCCTCGAGCGCCTTCTCGGCCTGCTCGAGCAGCTCCTCGCGGGTAGCGTCGTTGGCGGCGACGATCCCGCGACGCGCTGTCGTGAGCAGCGAGGCGGCCTCGTCGAGCTCACCGTGCTCCATCAAGAGCTTCGCCAGCTCGACCCGCAGCTGACCTCCATCGGCGTCCTGTCGGGCGTGCTTCTCGGCACGGCGCAGCACCTCGAGAGCCTCTTGCGGATCGGCCCCGCGCTGCAGAATCAGCTGCGCCAGGTGTTGGCTCGAAGGCGGGTGCTCGTCAGTGGCGGCGACCACCTCGCGGTAGAAGCGCTCGGCTTCGGCCAGCTGGCCGTCCATCCTCAGCGCGTCGGCGAGCTTGATCGCGATCTCCACCTGTCGCTTGCCTGGCGCCGAGTCGAGAGCGTCACGGTAGGCGGCGGCGGCGGCGCCGAAGTTGCCCAGGTGAGCATGGATCAGGCCCAGCTTGTCGGCCATCTCGTAGGCCGGCCCAGCGAAGCGCAAGAAGCGCTGCGACTCGTAGAATGGCAGCAGCTGATCATCGGCGCCCTCCTGCATCAGCCGCAGCACCTCGTTGCCAAAGACCTTGGCCCGCGGTCCAGCGAGGACATGCAGCAGCAGCTCGGTAACGACGACCGGCGCGATTACGATCGCTATCGCCGGGTAGCGTGAGAGCCCCAGGCGCACCACGAGGATCACCGCGGAGATGGCGTAGCTCAGGTAGAGCAGCCGCAGCGGGAAGAGCTTCAGCCGTGGCGCGTTGGCCACGCCGCTGTTAGTCGAGGAAGCGATGACCTTGAACCTCTAGCACGTCGCCCATCATCGCCAGCCCGAAGCTGCCCTCGGCGATGGCACCGTTGACCTCTGCGCGCCGCCCATCGACCAGCAGCGCCGCTGGCGCGTCCTTGAGCTGGTAGACCACACCCTGATCCGTCCGGAGCAGCCATTGCCCGCCCTCGACGTCGGTGCGCTCGATCGTCCCTACATATTTGCTGCCCATACCGCCTCTCTTTAGCTCGTTCACGCGGACCCTAGCGAAATCACCCCGCCGGTGCCAGTACAACGGATACAATCAGCACACAAGGTCTGAAGGCAAAAGGCCGAAGACATGAGCCATACGGGTGGTACGGGTGGTCTCAACAGGCTCTTCGTCCTGGCCCTTACCGCCTTCGCGTTGCTCGCCAGCCAGACACTCAGCCCCCGGCTCCTTCCCAAATCCGCGGGTGCTCCTATGCTACATTGCCCATCGATGGTTAAGAGCTTCCCCACAAATCCGGGACCGAGCCGGGGGCTGAGCTGCCGACCCGCTTTCGTCGCCGACGAAACGAGCCATACGGGCGGTACGGCGAGCTTTCTGAGGCATCGAAAGCGGCCGGCAGTGCTCTGCCCGGCGACGGGAGGGATTTGTAGGGGTGCTCTTAAGATCTCGAGCGCTCCGTCTGCTCTTCGTACGCGAACGCTGCTATTCGGGGCTCTCTCTGCTCGCTGGCTCGGCGTCGCCTCGCTGCCGCGCCGTATCGCGGCGCTCTCTTTGATCTTGATCACGCTCTCCTTTCTCTTCGCCAGCGGCTGCCGCTGCGAGGGAGAGGATCCGAAGCTGAAGAGCACGAAGCGCCCCCCGATCACCGAGGCCGAGCGGCTGTCACGGATCCGGCGCGAGGAGTGGCGCCGGAGCACCGATCCTGGCTGGCTCCGTCGCCAGCTCCAGGCCGCCTCACCACGAGTTCGCGCCCGCGCGGCGCTCGCGATCGGCCGCATCGGGCAGGGCGAGAGCCTCGAGGCGTTGTTGCCGCTGCTCGGCGACGCCGAGGCCACCGTGCGCTCTGCCGCCAGCTTCAGCCTACGGCTGCTGCTGCTAGACGCAGCGCCTGGGCCAAAGCGCCGACGCCAAGCGGTGGCGGCGCTACGCCGACGCCTCGCCCTGGAGCGGGACGAGGCCGTTCGACGCGAGCTGCTCTCTACCCTGGGCTGGACCGGCGGGTCCTCTGAGCGCCCGCTGCTCGAGCGCGCCTTCATCGGCGCCCAGAGTCCGGCGGCGATCACCGCCTGGGGCGTCCTCGCGGCGCGCGGCCATGGGCATCGAGGGAAGGCCAGCGCCCTCGCCCCGCTGCTGCACAGCGAGGACGCGCGGCTGCGCTGGCTCGCCGCCTGGGCGGTCGCGGTGACGCCGCCGACCGATGAGCCCTCGCCACTGCCGAAGCTGCTGCGGGCTCTCGGCGCCGATCCGGATCCAGGGGTCCGTGCCGCGGCGACGCGAGCCATCTCCAAGAGCCCGCAACACCACACCAGCTGGCTTCTCGCGCGCTACCAGGACGCCGAGATGCGAGTGCAGGTCGCGGCGGCTCGCGGCCTCCAGCGCGGCAACCTGCGAGCAGGGGTCAAGTTGACCAGCGAGATCAAGCGCCTCTGGCGTCGCCTTGGGGCGAACCATTTTCGCCTCACGGGTCCCCGCATCCACGCCGTGATCGCGGGGCTACGAGCCCTCGAGCCGCGAGCCTCCGTGGCGACCCTGCACCAGCTGGCCGACGACATGCTCGAACTCGCCGACGCCAGCGACTCTGCCGTGCGCTACGCGCCGCTCCAAGCGCTCTCGATCGATCTCGTGCATTGCGCGGCGGCTCGACTCTACGACCTCGGCAGCAAGCGTATCGATCGCACGCCAACCTGCGGCACGGCCCGGGCCCCGCAGCTCGACGCTGTCGCTCGGCGACGCTTGGTGGTCTCGACCATCGCGAAGATGCCTGGGCGCGACGCCCTCTGGAAGCTGCTGCTCCTGAGGCGGTACCTTCGCGCTCCTCAACCGGCGCTCCGCAGCGCCGCGATGCGCGCTCTTCGAGAGCTCGACACCCCAACCATCGGCGCGGCCCTCGCTCATGGTCTGAGCGATAAAGACCTCGCCGTGCTGCAGGCCGCCGCCGAGAGCGTGGCTCAAAGAGCGCAGCTCTTGGCGCCACAGGAGCTGACCCGACCGTTGCTACTGCGCCTCCGCCAGCTGCACCCTGGGCGACACCCAGAGGCCTGCTGCGCGCTGGCGCGAGCTTTGGGGAAGCTGAAGGATCGTAGCGCGCTACCCGAGCTCCAGCGGCTGCGCGGCGTTCCGCTGCGAGGTGTACGGCGCTGCGCCCACCAGGCGGTGCTGGGGATGGCTGGCTGGGTCCCTGCTCCCCCGGCGCCTTCGTCTCGGGGCGTCCCCGATCTCCAGTGGCATCATCGGGGGCGTGAGCTGCCGCGCCAGGCCATGTTGGTGACCCGCCGTGGAGAGGTCACGATCGAACTCTACCCCGAGAGCGCCCCGGCCGCGGTGGCCTTCTTCGCCCGCCGAGCTCGACGACAGCGCTACCGTGGGACCCGCTTCGATCGCGTGCTCCCTGGCGAGCGTGTCTTCGTCGGAGGCCGCCTCGATGGCCTCGCCCCGAGCTCCTACCGGCTCCCTTGTGAGCTCACGCCACGGCCAGTCGAGCGAGGCCACGTGGGCGTCGCTCTGTCCGCGGGACGAGACAGCGGCGGCACGAGGTTCTTCATCGCGCTGCGCAGGCTGCCCCTGCTCGATGGTCGGCGCACCCTGCTGGGCAAGGTCGTCTCTGGGCTGTCGATCATCGAAGCGCTGCACCCTGGCGAAAGGGTCAAAGATCTGTATATCCCTCGCCGACGCCGGACCAAGACTCCGGGCAACGAGACGACGCCCGGCCGGGGGATGACAAAGCGCACAGAAAAACGCGCCAAGGCGCGCTAGAGCAGATTGTGGGAGAGTCTCATCGTGAGACCTACCCTTCCCGACGTCGAGGAGAACCGATGCTTCGCACCTCCAGCTTGCTCGCCTCTGGACTCGCCCTCCTTTTGGCCTCTGTACTGCCCGCGTCTGCGCAGGGGGGCGGGGCGGCCGTTACGCGTTGGCGTCTCCCCTCCCGAACGCTCCAGCCCGCCGACCGAGTGGGCGAGCGCCTCTTCGGTCGGGCCGGCGACGAGATCGTCGCGATCGACATCAAGACGGGCAAGAAGCTCTGGGGCACCCGCATCGGCAACCTGCGCCCCGGCGCCCGCGTCGTCGGAGCGGACGCAAAGGCGGTCTATGCCCTGGGTGAGACCGGGCTCTACGTATTGGCCCTCGACTCCGGCGCGATCATGCACACGCAGGCGTTGAAGAGGCCTCGCGAGCTGATGCTCGCCAGCGGCTCGATCTACGTAGCGCTCAACCGCGGCGTGGTCCGCTTCGCCAGCGGGGGACGCAAGCGGCTGGCCAAGAGCAAACGCTTCACGGGCATGCTGCGTGGGGCCGCCGGCCGGCATGTGCTGCTCTACCGCGACCTCCGGGGCCAGCGACGCCCTAAGGGCAAGCTCCGCGGCAGCCCTGAGCGCTTGACGGTGGTCGACCTGAAGAAAAACAAGAAGGTCTACGAGTTCCGGCTGATCCGTGGCGGTGGCCACCACGTCGTGCGCTTCACCCAAGATCGGCTGGCCTTCCTCGACTACTCGCGCCAGAAGACGGGCAAGGGGGAAAAAAAGCTCTTCTTCACCGAGGTCGACTACAGAGCCAACAAGAAGCTGCGCGACCTCTCACTCAAACACCACTACGGTGCGGCCATCGCCGACGTTTTTCATGGCCGCGCCGTCGGCGACAATGGGCTGATCCTGGCCCAGACCGGGCCGGGCTGTGGGCCCAAGGCCCCCTCCAAGCTGCTCTACCTCGACCTCGACGAGAAGACGGTGCGCTGGACCATCTCGCGCCCCGCGCCCCTCGGCGTCCCCCTGCGGCGCGGCGGTCAGGTCTGGGCCTCGGTCGGGGGAGCGACGCCACGTCTGCTCGCCGTCGAGCTCGACAACGGCAAGGTCGCCCGCGAGCTGAGGCTAGCGAGCCCCGCAGCGTCCACCCTACGCCGAGGTGTAGGTGACGCGCTGCTGCTACGAGACGCGAAAGGGTTGGTCGCCCTCTCTACCACGGCGACCGCCAAGGTCGCTCCCGCGTCCAAGCCGACCGCGCACACGCAAAAAGGATGGCGACGCTATCGCGACACCATCGCCGGCTACGTGATCGAGCTCCCGGAGGCGTGGCGACTCAACCCCAAGCACGTGCGCCACTTCGGTCGCGGCGCCTTCGCCGTGCCCTTCGTCCGCTACGAGATCACGGGAGGCCGCTGGCGCTTCTTAGCCAGTATTCACGTGCTGGTCCGCCCGGCCCGCGGACAGACGATCGATCAGCTCTGGAGAGCGGTGCTCGCTCAGCGCCGCGCCCGCGCAGGCGTGGTGAAGGTGCTCGACGTCACGCGCAAAACCCGCGCCAACGTGCCACACCTCGATGGGCGCTACAGCTTCAAGAACCGCTTCCACACCACCGAGATCGCTCGCAGCCTCTGTGTGGTGAGCCACGGCGTGGCCTTCGAGCTGCGCGCCCGGGTTAGGAGCAAAGCCAAGGCCGTCGAGGCCGAGATCAGCAAGATCTTCGCTCGCTTCCGCGTCCGCTCCGATCTCAAGCGCGCTCGCCCTTGAACGCCGCGCCAGCCAGCGACCGGAGGGAAAGGTGCGGCGGGAGCCTGGCCCTGCTAGAGTGCTGATCAACTGGTCGGACCGAGCTGCGCGAAGGATGCGGAATCACAGCGTAGGAGCGAGGAGGGCGCCTGCTGGCGGCGAGCAACCGACCTCTAACCAGGCGAGCGACGACCGGCGTCCTTTCACAGACCAGCGCGGCGACCGGAGAGACGTTGGCCAGCGCTCAAGAGTCAGCACCAATCCAGCTCCGGTCTGCCCCCGCGCACCTGGGGCTCGCGAAGGCTCGATGCGAAAGCTCTCTCTTCTTCTTCTGACGGTCCTCGTCTCCCAGCTGGTGGGCTGCTCGAAGACCAAGCAGATCCCCTGGTCCGAGGCGATGGCGATCTGGTTCGGAAACGCCGCCGCCCAACCCAATGACCCACCACGGAAGCATTGGACCCGGAGCGAAGAAGATCTCTTCCTCAAGCGCCTGGGCTACGCCGACCTCACCGTCCTCGGCGAGGTGCGAATGGTCGGCACGTTCACCAAATACGAGAAACCCAAGCAGGTGACCCTGACCTTTGTGCCACTCCACACCTTCTACGGCGATCTCGAGGAGCGCGTCGATGAACGTGGCGAGCTGGTGTTGAAGCTGGCCAACGTCGCCCTCGACTTCCGTCGCGCTGTACAGGTGCAGCACTTCCTGCCAGGTAAGCGCTATGTGCTGCTGCTCAAAGAGAAACCCGCCGACCCTGATGGCGACAAGCCCGGCCGCGGCTGGCAAGCCTCCCTCTGGCGCCCGCCCCCGAAGGCCAAGCCCATCTATCGCTGGGCGCTCTACCGACCTGAGCGCGCGCTCCTACGGCAGATCCGCGATCTCTACGAGCTGCTCGGCAAAAAGAAAAAGTGACTGCCCGTTGGGGTGCTCTTAACGTTATGAGGAGTGGGATCAGCTCGCCTCGAGGGCGCGGGGCGCGAGCTGTGCCAGCCCGAGGGCCGCGCACGCGCCACAAGACCAGGCGACCACCCCGGTATGGACGCCGCCGAGGGAGAGGCCCCCAGCGCCGAGCAGCGCCGCCGCCTGGAGCCAGCTCGTCAACGGCAGGTAGAGCAGCAACAGCGCGGCCCAGAGCGGAGCCCCAGCGCTGCTCTGGCGCGGCAAGAAGACCAAAAGAGAGAGCAGCGAGAGGCCGAGCAAGGCGAAGGGCAGCAGCCGCTTGAAGAAGAGCGCGAGGCTCTCTGTGGGGGGCGCCGAGAGGCCGGCCAGCAGCGGCATCGTGCCCTGCTCGGGGATCAGCAGCTGCGCGAGCAGCCCAGCCACGGCGAGCGCCGTGAGGCCCCGCGCCAGGCGCGAGCCCCGGCTCCGCGCCCGCAGCGCGAGCGCCGCCGGCAGCAGCACCAAGAGCATGGCGAGGCCAACCTGCCGACCCGACGCGCCGGGGAGCCGCAGGCCGAGCTCGGCCAGCCCGACGACCATGGCCACCAACGCCCGCACCCGCATAGAGAGCGGGAGCAGCGCCGAGGCGATGAGGAGCACCCCTCCAATGATAAGCAAGGCCCGCTGAGCAAAGGCCAACGCTGACAAACGGCGCAGCTGCTGCCAGATGAAGGCCTGGTCGTCGGCCAAGCTCCAGGGCGCCGCGAAGACCCCGAGCAGCAACACGCCCGCCGCGAGCATCGTAAACCGGAGCGCCCGAGCCGGCTCCTCAGCCAACCGTCGCTCGCTCGCCACACCCGACCGCAGCACCTCCTGAGGCAGCTCGAGCGCCTGCTCGCCCTCCACCATCAGCGGATGCCCCGACAGCGAGCTGAAGGGTGGCTTGGCGACCGGGCTGAGGTCGGCGTTGGCCGGAGCCTCGTCCTCGGTCTCGAGCGCCGTGTCGATCCTCAAGGGCTCCCGTCGAACGGTACCTCGCCGACGCCTCGACTGCCCCGTGGAAGGCCGCGCGCGTGCCGCTGGGATGGTCAGATCATGACCACAGCCGCCGCAGAAGCGCGCGTCTTTAGGGTTGTCAACGCCGCAGTGTTGGCAGGCGGCCATCGAGCTCCTTTCGGAGCGCTAGTATACCCGGCTTGACGAGCAACGAGCCGTCGCGCCGCTGTTCGGAAAGGCCGCTCTTCGGAAAGATCGAGCGCCGAGGTCGTGTTACAATCGCCACCATGGGATGTCACGCCGCCCCGAGTCAGAGCCGGACCCGCAAGCGCCTTCGCCCCGCTCTTCTCCTCCTCGCCTCGCTGCTCATGGCGTCACCGCTGTCTGCCTGCAAGAAGAAGCACGAGCCTGAACATGTGATCGAGCAGCGCAAGGCCGCCGAGCAGCGCAAGCATCGACTCGAGCTGATCCGCAAGGGCAAGCTGAAGCGTCATAAGGACAAGCGCGACACCCACGCCCACGGGCCGGGGAAGCCGCTGGGCCAGCACGACCACGGCCACGACCGCGGCAAGCAGAAGCCCTTGGCGCTGCCCGAGGAGAAGGTCGACACGAACACGTGGCCCAAGACCCTCAAGAAGGTGCTCTTCAGGCTACAGAAGGCCCCACCCCAGCACATGCCGGCGCTGGCCGTCGCGGTCGCGCAACATGGCCATAAGGGCTACGAGGCGCTGCGGGTCGTGGTGCGGCAGAAGCGCCAACCCAAGGCCAAGCGCGCCTTCAGCGCGATGCTGATCGCCGAGGGGCATATGTTCAAACCCGACGACCTCGCGCGGATGGGCCACGAGGCCTTGCTGCCCTACCTGCAGCGCGCCGCCATCGAGAACCTGGCGAGGCTCAAGGATCGCTACAGTCAACGTCTCTTGGGCAAGCTCGCCAACGACGAGAAGCCGATGGCCAGTTTCATCACCGGGGCCAACCGACGCCCTGGCGTGACGTTCACGCGTGAGCAGCTCGAGCTCCTCGACCGAGTGCTCAACCCGAAAGACATAGCCGCCCTGAAGAAAGACCTGCTGACGATCAACACCTTCGAGGTGGAGAAGGGCCTCAAGAGGGTGCTCAGAGCGCGAGGGATCCGCCCGCTGCAGCGAGCGCTGATCGCCAAGCGCTTGGTCTCGTTGGCGACCAAAGGCGACCGGCAGCGGCTACGGGCCTACGCTCAGGGTAAACACCACCCGCCGATCTTGCGCGTCGGCGCAGCTCAGAGCCTGCTTCACAGCAACGACCCCAAAGACAAGGCGACGCTTCAAGCGATCGCTGGCGACACGAAAGATCCCATGGCGCGGACGCTGAAGCGCCTGCTGGCCGAGAAGTAGACCCTCGCTGACCCTCGCCACGTCAGGCCCCTATAGATGCCTCCTGAATGGGTAGGGTGCTCTGAGGAGCACCCCCACAAATGCCTCCCGTCGCCGGGCCGATCGAGGGCATATCGACACGCCCTCGCGGTGCTGGGCCTGGCCCCGACGACGGTCACTCCAGCCGCGGCCGGAAGCGGCGGCCTACCAGGGGGGCAGCAGCGAGCCGAAGGACGCGCTTGGTGAGAGCTTGCCGCTGGGCTGGGGTGGGTTGCAGTTGAGGCGGATCCGCCCCACGCCGCCGCCGCCGCCGCCGCCGTTGCAGAGGTCGTCGGAGTCGACGCCACGCTCGGCGGCGCCGAGGGCCGCGCCGCCACGGCCGCCGTTGGTCCCAAAGAGCATCACGCCAAACAGCACCGCCTCGGCCTTGCCCCCCGCGGCCTGATCGCCGGAGAGCTGCCCTGGCTGTCCAGAGTTGGCGGTGTTGGCAGAGAGACCATAAGCGCTCCCCGCGCCGCCTCCGCCGCCGTTGGCCACCACTCGACCGTCGATCTGCAGAACGGGAGCCTCGAGCAGCACGGCGCCACCGGAGCCACCGCCGCCGCCGCCGGCCCCGCTCTCTCCACCCCAACCACCACCGCCCCCAGCGTCGATACTGCCCTCGGCGCTAACCACGAGCTTCTCGCCGACAGAGATCTGGAGCGCCCCGCCGCCGGCGCCGCCGGCTCCACCAGCTCCACGGACTCCGGAGAGGTCGGGGCCACCACCAGCGCCGCCGCCGCAGCCTCCGACCAAGGGCACGAGCTTGAGGTTGCCGAAGCTGTCGCCGCCGTCACCGCCGAGGGCGGGCTCATGGGCGGCGACGCCGAGGTTGCAGCGCACGCTCGCGCCTCGCGCCCCGATCGCGCCGAAACCGCCGCCGCCGCCGCCCGCTTCCCACTCGTTACTGAGCACCTCGCGTTCGCCGCCGCCCCGGCCCGAGCCGTGGCACATCGGATCGCCGTTCTGCTTGTCACGGGCGCCGCCGGCTCGCCCTCCAGGGCCCGGACCGCTGACGTCCGCCGCCACCGAGATCGCCCCCGCGATCTCGACCTGCCTGCGAACAAAGAAGATCACCGGGTAGCTGCCGCGGACGCGCACCGAGGTCCCGGCCTGCACGCGGAGCGCGCCCATCGCGAAGACCGCCACGTCGCTGCCGTCTCGCTGCTTCATCACGGCCCAGTAGACGCCACCGCTCGCTGGAGGGTCACTCACGCTCCGGTAGCCCGGGATCTCGCCGGTGTCCGCGTTGATCTCGACGCTACCCCCATCGAGCACCACGGCCCTCTTCGCGACCTCGTAAAAGCCTCTCGGGTCGAGATTGGAGGGGGTGATGCGAAAGCAGCGATCCTCAGCGGTGTTGCAGCCGAGGAGACACGTCTCTTCGACGCAGGTTGGCGCGCTGTCGACGTTGAGCTCCGGCGCGAGATCTGCGAGGTCTGCCGAAGGCAGATCACCGCTGAAGTCCTCGTTGACAGATCGCCCCGGAAGACCACTACCATCGAAGACGCAGGCGTCGAGACCGATGAGCAATGCGCCGACGCCCAACAGCCCTGCGGTGAAACGAGTGAGCATACACAAACAATACACCAGCGGGTGACACTAGCGGGTGAAAGTCGCACCCACGTCGCGACGGGTCCTGCGCCGTCGCGACGAAGCGACGGGTCCTGCGCCGTCGCGACGAAGCGACGGGTCCTGCGCCGTCCCGACGAAGCGACGGGTCCTGCGCCGTCGCGACGAAGCGACGGATCCTGCGCCGTCCCGACAACGCGAGAGAGGCGCCGGCCTCGTGACGATCGATGTCAGCGTTTCAAGAGCTCCGGCTGCACCCGATGCTCGCCAGTGAGCTGCTCGATCCGCGCCCGGGCGACCTCGGCGAGCTGCTCGGCGAACGCCGGCACGGCGTCACGAAGCCGCTGCACCGAGCCCGCGGAGAGGAAGAGTACCGTTGATGGGCTCGTGGTTCGCGCCGCGGCCTCCGCCGGAGCGCTCGTGAGGGCCGAACGCACGCCGGCCATCCCGCCTGCCGCCAACACGAGCTCCTCGTCGCCGTCGAGGCGCACCTCTCCCCGGAGCAGCAGATAGACCCCCTTGACCACCTCTCCCCGCTCGAAGAGCGTCGTCTCCGCAGGCACCTCATAGGCCGAGCAGCGCGCCAGCAGCTGCCTCCGCTGCTCAGCGTCGAAGGGGCGAAAGAAGGGGCTCTGGTCGAGGAGGTTCTTCAACCAACGGTTCTGCGCGATCTGGTCGAGCACTGGCGCCAGCTGATCGAGGTCTTTGCCGATCGCCTCCAGCGCCCCGGCGCCGAGCTCGAGCACGTCGGCCGCCTCGGTGACGGTCACCGTGGCCAACCGCGGGGCGCCGGTGATCAGCGCCATCTCCCCGACCAGGGTGCCGGCGGCGAGGGTCGCCAGCTCGCGCTCTTCGCCCATGTCATCGGGGGCGCTCACGCGCAGCCGCCCGCGAGCGATGATATAGCAGGAGCGCCCAACATCGCCGCGGCGCATCAACACATGCCCCGTCGGCAAGCGGTGGACCCAGAGATGATCGAGCAGCGCGTGAAAGCGCTCTGGGCCGAGGTGGCCGACCAGCGCGGGCATGGGGAACGCCGGCGGCAGCTGCCCCACGGTTGAGAGATCTGCCCCCAACGTGGTCGCCTGCTCGACCAGCTGCGCGATCGTGCGCTCTTTGCGCAGCTCCTTGCCCGACACGTAGACGTCCTCGGGGTAGAGCACGTTGAGGCGAGCGCCGACCGCGCCGATCCGCTCTGAGCCGCGCGCGTAGACCCGCACCAGCTCCTCGCGCAAGGCCCGCCCTTGCTCTTTCGCGCTCGGTCGTTCGAGCGCCTCGAGCGCGAAGATCGCCACACAGGCGGCGAAAGGCAGCCCGCCCTCGATACAGAGCCTCGCCGTCGCCTGATAGACCGCTGCCGCCTGCTCGATGTAGCCGCCGTGGACCAGCGCGTCGCCGATCGCCTGGCGCACCGTATGATCCTCCGGCACTCTCGAGAGCACGGAGACATAGGCGCGCAGCGCCGCCGCATACTCTCCGCGAGCGAAGAGCCCATCAGCTTCTCGACGCAGATCTCCCACCGTGAGCTTCATCTGGCCTCTCTTCTCTCGATCATCCCCACCGCATCGTCACCCGGCCGCTCCCGGCTGTCCACTCTCTGTCGACCAAAGCACGAAAACGTCCCGCCACGAGCCAGTGAAGTGTATTCTTGGCACGCTAGCCGGTGTTTCAGCCTGCAAGATTCCCTTCAACAACGGTCGTCTCGACGTCACCGATCGCTTCTGGCCGCTGTGGTGTGCGGCGGTAGCGGCGCTCGATGAGGGTAACCTACAGCGCAGCTGCTCGACGAGGTGGAGGATCTGCTGACGGTGGCGACGGTGCTGTTCCCTGACATCCTGCGGGGTACGATCTCCCCACTGATTCCCGCTGGGCGCGCGATGATCAACCGGGATCAAGCAGGTTTCCTGGCGGCGACACAGACCGGCAGTCTCCCGATGGGCGCCACACCCCTTGGCTACTTGCGCTGCTCTCGAAGGGGCGTTAGCTCCTGGTCATTATGAACAACTCACCCCAAGGCCGCAGCAACGCGGCGGGCTGGCATCTCCCCTTTCGCGCCAGGCTGCCGGTCCTCGCCGACTACGTCTACCTCAACACTGGCACAGCTGGCCCCATCCCCCAGGTCGCCGCCGACGCGATGGCCGCCGAGGCGAACCGCGAGCTCGTCGAAGGGCGTGGCAACTTCGCCACCTGGGATCGCTTCTTCGCCAGGCTGGTGCATTGTCGTCAGCTCGCGTCCGACGCGATGGGCTGCTACGCAGATGAGATCGCCCTGACCCACCACACCTCTGAGGGGATCAACATCGTGCTCTGGGGGATCGACTGGTCAGCCGGCGATATCATCGTCTCGACGAGCCTCGAGCACGACGCCATCGCCGTGCCCATGGGGATCCTGCGCGAGCGGCGCGGCGTGGAGCTGCGCTTCGCCGAGATCGGTCTCGGCGAACGAGCGCCATGTCTGGCGAGCCTCGAGGCCAGCTTGGATCGGGCTGGCGAGCGCTGTAGGCTGCTGATGCTCTCCCACGTGGCCTACAGCAGCGGCGCGCTCCTGCCGCTGCAGGAGATAACGGCCCTGGCCCACGCCCGGGGGGTCCCTGTGCTCGTCGACGGCGCTCAGACCTGCGGCGTGATGCCCCTCGACGTCAAAGGCCTCGGCGCCGACTTCTACACCCTCTCTGGGCAAAAGTGGATGCTCGGCCCCGAGGGCACTGGCGCGCTCTACGTGGACAAAGAGCGCCTCTCTGGCCTCATGCCGACCTTCGCCAGCTACTTCACCGCCAAGCGTCACGACTTTAGGGGCAACGTCGCGCTGCAGCCCACGGCCCGGCGCTTCGAGACCGGCATGGTTCACCGTCCCTCCTGGGCCGCCTTCGAGGCCAGCGCCAGCTGGCTGCTCGAAGAGGCCGGCCTCGAGCACGTGTGGCAGCGCTCGCTGGACCTCAGCCGCGCCGCGCGGCGGCGCCTGGAGCAGATCGACGGCCTCGAGGTGATCACCCCTGCACCACAGCAGACGCCTCTGCTCTCCTTCGATCTTCCGGAGTTCACGCCGCAGCAGCTCTTCGCCCTCTGCATAGACCTCGCCGAGCGCGAGCGCCTGATCATCCGCAGCACCCCCCACGCCCCCTTCTGCCTACGCGCCACCTTCGGCTTCTTCAACGACGCGAGCGAGATCGAGCGCCTCGCGTCGGGACTCGAGGGCGCCATCCAACGCGGCCCCAACGCCTTGACCATCGCCGGCTACGCCGAGCGCCTTCCCTCAACGCGTTAGGAGCACCCCAATACAGTCCTCCCGTCGCCGGACACAGCACCGCCGGCCGCTTTCTATCAGCCTGTCGAGGGGGAACGTGGCGTCTGGCGACGCTTGCCGGCGCTTGACAGAGGCATCTGAGATTCTAGAGTCTAAGATGATCGTCGTGGATCCTCGCAGCACAACCCCTCAGGGCCTGCTGGCGCGCGCACGAGTCTGCAGCGTCGCCGTCTGTGGTCTCGCTGTCTGCACCGCGGCTGGCTGCTCTGTCGCCGATCCGCGCGACGCCTGCCACCACGATCACATCGGCTCTCAGAGCCAGGCTGTCAGCTGCAGCGGCGCCCCTCCGGCCAGGAGCTTCAGCTCACCGATCGACCCGCTGGCCAGCTACGACCCCCAGAGCACCTGCGATCCGACCGCCAAGGCCGGCGTGAAGGCCTTCCGCGATCTGATCTTGGCCACCTACCCCTGCACCGGCGACTTCGGCATCGAGCGAGCCTGCAACGTTGGTGGCACCAGCGAGCATAAGGAGGGGCGGGCCTGGGACTGGAAGGTCGCCGTCGGTAACCAGGCCGCCGACGATCTCCTCGCCTGGCTGCTCGCCCCCGACGCGCAAGGCAACACCTACGCGATGGTTCGCCGCCTGGGCGTCATGTACATCGTCTGGAACAAAAAAATCTGGGGCGCCTATCGACCTCAAGATGGCTGGCGGGCCTACTCCGGCAATCCCCACACCGACCACGTGCACTTCTCGTTCTCCTGGGCCGGCGCGAACAAGACCACCAGCTACTGGGGCGGTCAGACGCTGCCCCTCGACAGCGGCGTGACGCCCACCCCCGACAGCGCCGCGCCGTCGCCTGATGGTGTAACGCCGCCACCCGATCAGGGGCAGCCCAGCCCCGACCAAGCCACGACGCCCAAAGACAGCAGCAGCGTCCCGGAGCTCGAGGTCCCAATGCCCTGGCGCGACAGCGGCGCGGGGCAGAACGCCCGCGGTCTGCTCATCGGCGGCTGCGCCATCAGCGAAGACACCAACCTCGGCAGCAGCGCGACGTCGCTGATCTTGGCCCTGCTCGCCCTGGCGGCGCTCAGAAGATGTGCTGGAAGCCAAAGTAAGCGCCGACAGGATCGGCGTCGGGCGACCAGGCGATATCCCCACGCAGGATGAACGTCTCACCCCACTGCAGCCGAAAGCCCCCGCCCACGCCCACCTTGATCCCCACGGAGTCGCCATCAAAGCGCGTCTCGCCGCGGTAGTCGCTCCAGATCCGGCCCAGGTCGACGAAGGCTAGCAGCCCGAGGTTGAAGCGCTGCGAGAGGATCGAGAAGGGCAGCAGCTTCGAGCGCGCCTCGAGGTTGCCCATCAGCTTGATCTTACCGCTGTAGCGCTGCAGCGGCACACCGCGGACACCGCGAGCGCCGCCGATCCCGGGCTGCGCCTCGAGGCCGCCGAGGCGCGCCAGCTCGTAAACGGGTGCGTCGCCGAAGAGCATGTCGAGGGTGATCCGCGCCGCGAGCACGAGCTTGTCGCCGAAGACGGCGTAATAAAAGCGGCTGGTTACGTCGAGGCCGGCGAAGAGAAAGGAGAGCCCCGGTGAAAAGCGCCACGAGATCTCATGAAACATCCCGCGGGTTGGCGCGAACTCGTGGTCGCGTGTATCCCAGAGCCAGCCGACCACCGCTGTCAGCAGCGCGTGGTCTTCGACGCCATGGAGCAGGTCGTCGAGGCGCTGGTCGCCTGCGCGGAGGTCCTGATCGAGCTTGCTGTCTTGACTGATCTGGAGCCAGTTGTAGGTGAACTCGGCGCCGAAGAGCAACGCGATGCCGTGGGGGAAGCGCCAGCGACCGAGCAACGAGACGCTGGGGTTGGTGCGGCCATATTCGTTGAAAGCGTGGACAGAGTTCATCGGCGTATCTGGCGAGGCGTTGCCCACCCCGAAATAGCCCGTGTCGGCGTAGCGCCGGAAGGCGACCTCCATGTCGAAGCGCAGCCGAGGGTGGAGAAACCCCGGCACGTCGAGGTGCACATAGTGGTCGTGAAAGGGCAGCTGCAGCGTGTCGTCTTCACGCCGCTCCACCGACATCTGCGTCGCGATACGCAGACGCCAACGGTAGGGCGCGTAGTTCTTGCGAAAACGCACGACCACGCCATAGGCGCCGAGGATGATCCCGCGATCCGTGTCGCCCAGAAGCACAGGCAGAGCGCTGATCTCAAAGCGGTCGGGGTTTGGCTTGTCGTCGTCGTCCTCGCCAGCTGCGAACGCAGGAGGGGCAGGTAGCGCGAAGAGCGCGGCGAGGAGCGTGATGATGGGGAGCTGTCGCGAGCAAAGCATCGGTCGTTGCCGGCGGGTTCGAACACCGCCAGCTGAGCATGACCGATGAAAACGATCGAGTCAGCCTGCTTTCTGACGATGGGTGAAACTGTTTCGCCTACTTCATGAAGACCTCGGTCCAGTAGGGCTTGCCGTCGCAGTCGTACACGCCGATGCCGATACGGGTGTAGCTGCCGTTCATTCGGTTTTGGCGATGGCCTGGGCTCTTCATCCAGCCGCGGTGCACGCCAGCGGCGGTTGTGTAACCCACGGCGATGTTCTCGCCAGCGCCAGAGAAACGGACCTTGCCGGCGCGGAGACGATCCCAGGGCGCCAACCCCTCGGGGGAGCGGTGATCGAAGAAGCCGCGCACGCACATATCCTTACTATGCGCGCGGGCGACGACGGTGGCGCGAGGATCAACGCGCAGCGCGCTCTTGCCCCGACGTTTACGCTCGGCGTTGAGCAGGGAGAAGGCCTGCGCCTCGAGCTGGGTCAGTGTGGCGACCGCGACGCGGGGCTTGGCTAGGCGAGCCGCCTTCCCTTTGGGCGCCGCGAAGGGCCGCCGGGGCGCGTTGACCGTTGGCGCCGGCAGCTTCGCCAGCGGTGGGGTGATCTGGCGACGGGGCAGCGGCATCGCGGGAGGCCCGTCGCGGCGGGGCAGGGTGATCGCAGGCGGAGCGTCGCGGCGGGGCAACGTGATCGACGGTTTGCTCGCACGCGGATGACGCGGAGTACCAACCTCGGGGCTCGGGATGTCGTCTCGACGCAGCGCTGGCGGGATGACGTCACCGCGGTCGGTCAGCCAGCTCGGCTCTTCGGTGTGCCGCTCAACACGACAAGCGCGGTGCACCTGGCCGTTTCTGTGGATGGTCGTGCACCGGCGCGTCTCGATGTAAGTCCACGTACCAGACTGAGCTTGCGCTGGGGAGGCCACGAGCGCTACGAGGGCCAGCACCAGGGTGGCGTTGAGCAGTCGTTCCATGGCGTCTCTCCTTCCGACCCCTCTCCGGGGTACGCCGGTGAAGCAAGCAAGCCATAGGCCAAACTCTAGAATCCAATAAACACCTGTTTTTATTCGCTTTTTATCCCTTCGCTCTGTCCCACTCCCTGCAGCAGTGAACATACGTCTACAACCGTAACCGTTTGTTTTCGGTTGGTCGCTGGTCGAAACCATCGTAACCTAGTCACGAAACGATCAAGGAGAAGGCAATGCTCGAGCGACATCAATCCGCTAGACCCTGGCTCTTGCTCGTCGCCTGCTGTTGGGTCTGGGTGGGCTGCGCGGACGACGCAACCACGCCCAAGGACGCAGCGGTGAGTGGGGACGTCACCCAAGACCAGTCATCATCTGACACCGCGCCGTCGGACACCGCGCCGTCGGACACCGCGCCGTCGGACACCGCGCTAGACACCGCGCTAGACACCGCCCTGGCGCCGGACGGCCCACGCCTTGATTCGCCAACCGCCGACATCCTCCCATCCGACGCCTCGCCCAGCCCCGACCTCGGCAAGACCAAGGCGCTATGTCAGCAGCTCGACAAACAGTATGTGAAGGCGATCCAGAAGGCCAAGGCCTGCTCGCCAATGCTGCCGGTGGTGCATTGTCAGCAGCCGGTCAAGGCCAAGCTGATCTGCCCCTGCCTGCCCATTCAGACCTTCGTCGAGAAGAAGACCTCTGAGCTGACCAAGCTCGACAAGCAGTACACCAGCCTCAACTGCAACCAGTACTTCATCTGCCCCAAGCCCCCCTGTATGCAGCCGACGGGCGCCAAATGCGTCGCCGGGTCGGGAGGTGCCGGTGGTACCTGCGTCGACAACCCCTGACCGCGAGAGCCCTTCCTAGAGCGCTGACCAACTTACCTCCCGTCGCTGCGCTGGTCTGCGAAATCACGGCGGTTGTTGCTCGTCGGTTGCTTGCTGCCAGCAGGCGCCCTCCTCGTTGTTGCTCATCGGTTGCTTGCTGCCAGCAGGCGCCCTCCTCGCTCCTACGCCGTGATTCCGCATCCTTCGCGCAGCTCGGTCCGGTAAGCTGATCAGCGCTCTAGCGCCACTCTACCGAAGCCCCGGTTTATCCCTGGTTCACGGCCGCCAGCCGCGCCTTCCTCGCTCGCGCCCTCGCGACCACGCTGCCCGCCTGGTAAGCGACGCCTTCGAGCAAGCCGCGGTCTTCGCCGGCTCTGTGGTAGCATCGCGCCGATGCTGAAAGACAAGCGGATCTTGCTCACCGGTGGCGCGGGCTTCATCGGTACCCACCTCTGCGAGGTGCTCTGCCCTGACAACGATGTGGTCGTGCTCGACACGCTGCGACGCAACGCCCTGACGCCGACGGGGCTGACCGAGCACCCTCGGGTGACGCTGATCGAGGGCGATGTTCGCGATCCCGAGACCGTGCGCGACGCGATGGCCAGCTGCACCCACGTCGTACACCTGGCATCGATCGCCGGGGTCGACACGGTGATGCAAAACCCCGTACCAACGATGCAGACTAGCCTCCTCGGCACAAATAACGTGCTCGAGGTCGCGCGAGCCCACGGTCGCATCGAGCGGGTGGTCGACTTCTCCACCTCGGAGGTCTTCGGCGCTCACGCGTATAACGTCGGTGAGGGCGACGTAACGACCCTCGGCGCGGTCGGCGAGGCGCGCTGGACCTACGCCGTAAGCAAGCTCGCCACCGAGCACCTGGCGTTCACCTTCTACAAGCAATACGGCGTCCCCACCTGCGCGATCCGCCCCTTCAACATCTACGGGCCCAGACAGGTTGGCGAGGGCGCGATCCACCACTTCATCGTACGAGCGCTCCGCGGCGAGGCGCTGACGATCCACAACGATGGCAGCCAGATCCGCGCCTGGTGCTACATCAACGACATCATCCGCGGCACGCTGCTGGTGCTCGAGCGCCCCGCGGCGATCGGCCACACCTTCAACATCGGCAACCCACGCTCGACGGTGACGATCTACAACCTGGCGCGCGAGATCGTACGCCTCGCCGACTCGAGCTCACCCCTTGAGTTCATCACCTGGCCCTTCGCCGACGTCGAGCTGCGGATCCCCGACATCGCCAAGGCCCGCGAGCTGCTCGGCTTCGAGCCGGAGGTCGACCTCGACGAGGGGATCGAGCGCACGATCCGCTGGTACGAGCGCGAGCTCGCCGGTCAACAAGACACGCGTCCGGCCAGCGCCATGCCGGAGCGCGCGACGACGCCCCTGCGGCCCCTGCGGCCGGGGCGGCTCGCCACCGGCCCACAGCTCTCGTCGTCGGTCTCTCCGTCTGACGATCCGGTCGAGCCCGAGTCGACCACAGATCCTCGAAAAGAAAAAAAAGGGGCGTGAGGAGTCCGCAGATGATCCGCCTCGCAGCCCCGGAGATCAACGCCGACGACCAGCGCGCTGTCGCTGAGGTGTTGGCCAGCGGCTGGCTCTCCGGCGCCCCGGTGATCGGCCGCTTCGAGCAGGCCGTGGCCGAGCGCTGCGGCGTCGCTCACGGGATCGCCCTCTCGAGCGGCACGGCGGCGCTGACCCTCGCCCTCGAGGCCCTCGGCGTCAGCTCGGGCGATGAGGTGATCCTTCCCTCCTTCAGCTACATCGCGACGGCTCACGCGGTGCTGCTCGTCGGCGCCACACCGCGGATCGTCGACGTCGACGCGTCGAGCTGGAACATCGACCCGCTGGCGGCGGCGGCGCAGATCGGCCCGAAGACGCGTGCGCTGATCGCCGTCGATCAGTTCGGCCTGTTGGCGAACCTCGACGCCCTCCATCAGACCTGCGGTGAGCTCCCGATCATCGAAGACGCCGCCTGCGCCCTCGGGGCCACGAGCCGGTGCCCGGCTGGGTCGGCACGCGACGCCGAGCGGCGCTGCGGACAGCCTCCCGCGCGGCTCGCCTGCCTCTCCTTTCATCCACGCAAGGTGATCACCTGCGGCGAGGGAGGCATGGTGCTCACCGACGACGACGAGCTCGCGGCCCGCGTGAGAGAGCTGCGCAACCACGGCCGCGACGACCAGGGTCGTTTCCGCGGGGTCGGAGGCAACTACCGGCTCGCGGCGACCGCGGCCGCCCTCGGTCTCTCCCAGCTCGCGCGCCTCGATCGCTTCCTCACCGCTCGCCGAGGCCTCGCGGCGCGCTACCGCGAGCGGCTCGCGGCGCGGATCGAAGCTGGCCAGCTGAGCCTCCAGGCAGCCCTTGATGGACACACCTACCAGACCTTCGCCGCCGCGCTAGCGGGACCACCCAACGCCCAGCGGCGGGACGCGCTGCTCGCCGCGCTACGCGAGCGCGGGGTCGAGAGCGGCATCGCCACCACCGCCGCCCATCAGCACCCACCCTACGCCCGAGCCCATCCGCCGGGAGCGCTCCCCCTCGCGGAGTGGTTGGCTTGCAACGGCTTCGCCTTGCCATTACACATGTCCCTCGACGATAGCGACATCGATCACGTCTGCGACGCCCTGGACGCCAGCCTCAGCGACATCTCTCGATGACAGCATCACCCGACAGCTCTCCGACGCCCAACGCCAGCTCCGCTCCCACCAGCGACCCGCCGGCGCTCTACACCAAGAGCCTGGTCAAGACCTTCGCGCTTGGCTTCTTCCGCAAGAAGGTCGAGGCCGTCCGCGACGTCGGCTTCGCGGTCAACCGCGGCGAGATCTTTGGCCTGCTCGGTCCCAACGGCGCCGGCAAGACCACCACGCTGAAGGTGCTGATGGGGCTGGTCAAGCGCACGTCCGGCGAGGCCACGGTCTTGGGTCGACCACCTGCGGATCGCGCAGCTCGGCAGCAGCTGGGGTACCTGCCCGAGGCGCCCTATTTTTACGACTACCTGAGCGGCCGAGAGCTGCTCGTGCTCGTCGGAGAGCTCTGTGGGCTGAGCCGCCGCGACGCGGGTAAGCGCGCGTCATCCCTGCTCGAGCGCGTGGGGCTTGGTCACGCGGCCGATCTGGCGATGCGACGTTACAGCAAGGGCATGCTTCAGCGCGTGGGCTTGGCTCAGGCGCTGGTCAACGAGCCCCAGCTGGTGGTGCTCGACGAGCCGCTCTCCGGTCTCGATCCGATCGGCCGCAAACAGCTGCGCGAGCTGATCGCCGAGCTCCGAGAGGAGGGGCGCACGGTGCTCTTCTCATCGCATATCATCTCCGACGTCGAGCTGCTGGCCGATCGGGTCACGATCGTCGTGCGTGGCAAGACCGTCGCCACCGGCCGCGTCGAGGAGCTCGTCGACGCCCGAGTGCTAGCCACGGAGGTGCTGGTGGGCAAGCCCGAGGGCCAGGCGCTCGGCGAAGCCCTCAGCGGCGCTGGGTTCGAGAGCGAGCCAATCGGCGACCTCTTACGGATTGAGCAGCTCGGCGACGCCCCGGTAGACCCGCTGATCGACCTGCTCCGCGAGCACGGGGCGCGGATCGTCTCAGTCACGCCGCGCAAGGAGTCTCTGGAAGACCTCGTCGTCCGTCGCGCAAACGACGGCGACCACGAAGACGGCGACCACGAAGACGGTGACCACGAAGACGGTGACCACGAAGACGGTGACCACGAAGACGGTGACCACGAAGACGGTGACCACGGAGCCAGGCAAGCGCGCCAAGACCAGGGCGCGCGGGAAGGTCGGGAGGATGCGTAAGATCTCGGCGATCGCCCTCAACACCTTCCGCGAGGCGATCCGCAACAAGGTGCTCTACAGCCTGCTGGCCTTCGCGCTGCTGGTGATCCTGGCCTCGTTGGCCTTCGGCGCGCTCTCGCTCCGTGAAGAGGCGCGGCTGACGCGAGACCTCGGCCTCGGCGCGATGAGCCTCTTTCTGGTGATCATCGCGATCTTCGTCGGCGTGAACCTCGTCTACAAGGAGCTCGAGCGCAAGACCGTCTACATGCTGCTGCCCAAGCCGATCCACCGCTACCAGTTCGTGCTGGGCAAGTTCCTCGGCCTGCTGCTGACGCTGGTGGTGCAGCTCTTGGTCATGAGCGCCATGCTCGTCGTGGTGATCTCGATTCAGGGCGATCCGGTGGGCGGACCGCTGGCGCGGCTGATCCTGCTGATCTGCTTCGAGGTGGCGCTGATCACCGCCATCGCCGTGCTCTTCTCCTCGTTCTCGACGCCCTTCCTCTCGGGCATGTTCACCATCGGGATCTTTCTGCTCGGGCGCAGTGTCCCGGACATCCGCGCCATCGCCAACAAGATGGACGACTCGATGGTCTCGCCCTTGATGCACGCCGTGGCGCGGATCGTGCCCGATCTCCGCTACTTCTTCGTCACCGGCGCCGAGGTGAACGGAGCCCATGTGTCGATCAATGGCGCCTTCATCGACTGGGCCTATATCGGCAACGCGGGGCTCTACGCGGCGATCTACACCACCCTCGTGCTGCTCATCGCGATGGCGCTCTTCTCTCGCCGTGACTTCATCTAAGAGCACCCCCACACAGTCCTCCCGTCGCCGGGCACCGCACGGCCAGCCGCTTTCTAGGCCTCAGAACGTTCGCCCTACCACCCGCTACGACATCGGCTCCTCCCCCAAAGCGCCACGTGATTATGCGAGCCGTCCGATCTGGCAGCTGGTGCTCGGCCTCTTGGTGCTGGTGGGCGCGCTGCTGGCGGCGCGGATGCTCCTCGGTGCGCGCGCGGAGCTCGTGCGGGCGGAGCAAGCTGCCCACGCCCCAGACTCTCTCGCCGTCGATCGCCACCTGCGACGCTGTGTTGCCTACTACCTGCCAGCCAACCCCTGGGTAGCGGCCGCCGTAGCCCGCCTGCGTCATCGCGCGCGGCGAGCTGACAGCGCCGGAGACCTCAAGACAGCGCTCGCACGCTGGCGTGCCCTGCGAGGATCGCTGCTGGCCCTTCGGGGAGCGACTCAGCCCTACGCCTCGCTGCTGCCAGAATGCAACCAACGCATCGCCGCGCTGACGGTCGCCGCGGTGAAAGGCAGAGGCGCCGATGAAGGTGCCCGCGCGCTGCGCAACGCCGACGCCGAGCGGGCCCTGCTGCGCCGCCTCGAGCGCCCAGACGATCCACACCCCCTGTGGACGTTGATCGGCCTGCTCGGCTTCGTCGGCTGGGTCCTCGGCGGCCTGCTGCTGATCGCCCGCGGCCTCGACCCCAAGCTGCGCTGGCTGCCAAGCTATGGTCGCCCCGCCCTGATCATGCTCATCATCGGCTTGAGCGCCTTCGTCGCCGGCATGAGCCTCGCCTAACAGTCTCTTGATCGAGGAGCACCCCCACAAATGCCTCCCGTCGCCGGGCGGTCAGCGCTCTAAAGCGCTGATCCGCTTACCGGACCGAGCTGCGCGAAGGATGCGACATCACGGCGCAGGAGCGAGAAGGGCGCCTGCTGGTAGCGCGCAACCGACAAGCGACAACCGCTGTGATGTCGCAGATCAGCGCGGCGACGGGAGGTCAGGTGGTCAGCGCTCCAGGCCTCCGAACGTTCGCCAGACCACCCGTATGGCTCGTTTCTTCGGCTACGAAGTCGGCTCTCGGCAGCTCAGCGCCCGGCTCGGTCCCGAAGGTGTGGGGGGAGCTCCTGAGGATGCCCTGAGGGTGGGCGCGGTGATGTAGATCTGCGCTCGACCTCACGACGTCACGCGGCCGAGCTCGCAGGAGGAATCGAAGCGGATCACATCCCCTCGACCTCGGGGGCCGTGGAGAGGCGGAAGGCGAGGCAGAGCGTCTCGCGGCCGTGGGGTGGGAGGGTCACCTGCCAGCGGCAGAAGCCGCGCTCGTCGACCTTCGGCGGCCGGGGCTTGCAGGCCTGGTCGTCGATCTTCACCTGGACGTGCTCGATCTCGGAGACCGGCACGCGCTCGACGACCTCGAGGGCCTTCTCTTCGCCGGCGAGGTTGGAGAGGTAGAGCGTGACCCAGGCGTCGTTATGGGTCCAGCCGTCGATCGCGTCGACCTCGGATTCGTGCTTCTGCGTGCGGTAGACGCGCAGCCCGTCGTCGTGGCCGAAGGAGAGCTCGAAGCGCTCGCCGGGGGCGACGTAGAGCACCTGCGTCCAGCCCACGACGCCGCTGTCGCGCACCAGCTCGACCGGCCCGGCGAGGATCGGGTAGGGCGAGGTGTTGGCCTGGACGGACTTGTCGAAGGTCTTCTGCGCCAGCTCTGGCATGCAGAGCAGCTCGCGCTGCGCCTCGACCTCGAACTCGAACACCGGCACGACGTTGAGCAGGCCGTTGGAGACTACGGTCGCCTGGCCGAGGGCCTTCAGGTTCTGCACCTCGCCACCGTCGTCGACCCCGGGCAGATCCACCGCGCTGGACGCCAGCGGCGCGGCTTGTGGCTCGCGGCCGAGGCCCGTGCTCTGCACGGCGACCTGGCGGCGCTCGACCACGACCTTCTCCGAGCGGCGCTGCGCGGCGAGCAGGTCGTCGTCCAGCAGCGGCGCCTCGGTGCCGAGAGAGGCGCGTGCGGTGGAGAAAGAGAGCGCGACATCTCGCCAGTCTTCGCCGCAGTTCTGCCAGACCGCGGCCCGGCTGCAGAAGCGCAGCGTCTGGCCCTCGAGGCGCGCCGAGTGGAAGGGGCGCCAGAGCGCGTTGGGCACGACGTACTCGACGCTGAGCTCGACCTCGCCGCCTCTCTCGCTGATGACGTCGAGCTCGATGAAGGCGCAGAAGCTGACGTCGCGTCGATCGAAGGCGCGGCGCTTCTCGGCCAGGCCCTCGACCTCCTCGGCGGCGTCGAGCTGCTTGAAGTAGCGTCCGGCGATCACGTCGAGGAGGTCTTGCGCGCGCTTGGTCAAAGTCTCGAAGGTGTCGGCCCAGACCTGCCGGTTGACCAGGCCCCAGGCCGCGTCCTCGGGGATCTCCGCGGCGCCCTTGGCCAGCATCTCGAGCACCACGCCGTAACGATGCTCGGCGCGCTCTCGATCCTCGCTGGCCTCGGCGTATTGACGAAGCTGCTCGTCGATCGCGGCCTCGAGCTCGCGGATCTGCTCGGGCTCGTCGTCGCGGCGGACGCGGATCGCGCGACGGACGCGCAGGTCCGAGACAATGGCGCCGCGGCAGTCGCCAACGAGCTCGCCGCGCAACGACACGTCTTGCAGCACTGGCGCCACGCCGTCGATGCGCAGCTGGTTGCGCCCGACCTCGAGCGTCACAGTGCCGCGGCGACAGATCTGCGCCCGATCCTCGAGGAGGGTCACCTCCCGCACCGGCAGCTCGAGGGGGTGGTGGTCTTCGTTGCGCCCAGGGAAGTAGCGCTCGTAGAGCTGGGTAGCCTGGCTGCCCTGGCTGTCATGCTTCGGCTCGCCGCTTTTCTCGCCGCTCATTTAGGCCTCCCGCCGGTTGCCACCAACGAGCTCGTTGTTGGCGTAGATCTTCACCACGTAGCCAGCGCGCAGCCTCTGCTTGGCGCCGGCGGCGATCTCGACCTTCCAGCGGCGACCCCCGTAGAGCTCACGCTGACGCTCGCTCTGGTCGTAGCGCTCCCAAGGCGGCTCCACCGCCACCTCTTCGACGACCACCTCGGCGTTCTCATCCGCCTGCGGGATCCGCTCGCGGACCTCGCAGCGGGCGCTTCGCCCGAGGTGATTGACCAGCTCGATGGTGATCCCGTGGTGGAGCTCGGTCATCGCCACGACCTTGGTGCCGCTGCGCTTCTCCTCGAAGGTCGTGTTGCGCGCGACCTTCAGCGCTTGCTCCACGCCGAGCCCGAGGGCGATCTCACCCCCAGGCGCGACCAGCGGCAGGGCGCTGGTGAGCACGTACTCGCCGCCGACGTGAACCTCCACCGGTCCGGGGAGCAGCGGCGCGTCGAGCGGGTTTTTCAGCTGGGCGAGCCGGTAGGCAGCCGCGTCCTCCCGGGGGACGATCACGTAGGTCACGTCACTCTCGGCGGCGCGGGTGCCCAGCGGCACCGAGTGGAAGTCGCCGTCCGAGTCGACGTCGACCGGCGCGTCGGCCTCGTAGGCATAGTCGAAGGTAGCCGCGGCGCGGCGGACGTCGGCGGCGCCCTCGGGCAGCGGCTGGGCGCCCACGTCTGCTGCCGCCTGTTGCGCGCGGTTAACCACGGTGACCACGTCGACGTGGATCTCGACGGCCTCCGCCGCGGCGCGGCCGAGGGTCTCGAGGTAGAGGATGCGGGTGTCTACTGGCTGCAGCCGGTTGCGCGACCCGTGGTCATCGGCGCCTCCCAGGCGCAGCTGCGAGAAGGGCAGCGACGAGATGCTGACCTCTTGCCGCAGGCCGTCGTCCGTGAGGGCGGCGACGGCGCGCGTCAGCTCGGCGCTGGGGTGGCGGCGGCGGGCACGCTTGGCCATCGTACGGGTTGAGCGAGGGGTGGGCGCTGCCTGGGAAGCAGGGGCCTGGGGCGCCATCACCTCCAGCGTGTCGGGGTCGGGGAAGGCATTGGCGGCCAAGACCTCCTCTTCGACCTCGTCGGTCTCGAGGGCGTCGAGCACCTCTGGCGCCGCGCGGGCGGCCACGCCGCTGTGAAGGAGCCCCGCCTCGGCGACCTCCGGGTCGGGTATGGGCGCTGGTGGCTGCGGTGAGAGGTGGGGCGCGCGCCAGGGCTGTGCCACCGGCAAGAGCGCGCTGCAGCCCTGATGGTCCCGGTCGTGGTCGGCGAAGAGGGCGGCCGCGCCGCGAGGAGGCGGACGAAACCCCCGCTTCTGCGGCGGCGGCGCTTGCGCTCGACCAATGCGAATCGAGGTCAGCTCAGGGAGCTCGGTCCAGGACAGCGGCGCCGCCGTCGACAGCGAGAGCTTCACGCCACGCCAGTCTTCGCCGCTACGCTGTGCGACCAGCGCGCGCAGCAGGATCTCGGTCTGCTGACAGTCGCGGCTGAGCTTGACCTGATAGGCGGGTGCCCAGCGGGCCCCGGGGATGTGGTAGTCGAGGCCGAGCACGATCTTGGTCGGGCGCACGTCGTCGCTGGTAAAGAGCTTGACGATCACGGTCTTGCGCAGCTGATGCGGCTTGACCTCACGGGCGTTCGAGGAGCGGCGCAGCCGCTCGTGGAGTACGCCGATCTGCTGCTCAAGGTCGTCGATCTCGCGGCGCAGCGCGCGCGCAGCTCGCAGCCGCTCGCCGACCGCGTCGTCAACGAACTGTTCGAGCACCACGCGAGCGCTGACCGGCGAGGCCGGCGGAGGCTTGCCCTCCTCGCCCCGCGGACGCTCGGGCACCTCCATCACCGCGAGGTAGCTGCGCTCGAGCTCAAGCTGCGCGAGCTGCTGTCGCTTGCCGAGCAGCTCGCGCTCGTGGGCTTCGAGCTCCTTGCGGTCGCCGTCGTTGCCCGCGTCGGAGCGGGAGGAGGCGTGCAGGCCAACCCGCACGTCGCCGGTCCAGACCCGGGCCTCGGCGGGCTCGACCGACTCGACCCACACGCGGACCATCCCGTCGACGAGGGCGAGCGGCAGCGCGGTGATCTCGACCTCCGACGGCACGTCGGCGGCGGTCGAGAGCTCGACGACGCGGGAGACCCGCGCGCCGGCGTGATACACGGTGACGGCGTCGATACGCGAAGCGACGATCATGCAGTCCTCTCGAGCGTTGGAAACGGGCTGAACACTACCACAAGAACAAGCTCACTCCCCGCCTCTCGCGCCCTCGCCTGCCCTTTTACAACGTGGCGCAGGCTCTCCGCTGTGGGGAATCGACCATGCCGCATGATCGTCGTCAGCAGCCTGCTGCTCCTGCTGTTTCGGGGTGCCTTCGCTGTCGCTGGCGCTACGGCGAGGTTGAGCGACAAAGAACCCGGTTTGAAGGGCACGTCGCGACGGGTGGGCTAGATGAACCGCTAGAGCGCTGACCAACTTACCTCCCGTCGCTGCGCTGGTCTGCGAAATCACAGCGGTTGTTGCTCGTCGGTTGCTTGCTACCAGCAGGCGCCCTCC
>PDWJ01000528.1_pt1 | contig 55748 bp, 48 predicted proteins | sample 1430881 | NCBI WGS metagenome assembly PDWJ01 (sample SAMN01162460, study PRJNA174530) | Oral metagenome, whole genome shotgun sequencing project. | biome: Marine environment; feature: Marine mammal; material: Swab sample of the gingival sulcus; isolation source: swab sample of gingival sulcus...
AACCGGTTCGAAATGGAAGGACGTATCCCAGGGTTTTTAACAACCGAAGTGGTCGATTTCATACTTGTTACAAACCGGTTCGTTAAGTTAATGACATTGGATAACAGAACACAAACGCATACCGAAAGTTTCCTGAAAATTTAAATCAAAACCGACCCAAAGCGTCAGATCGTTGCGCCCCTGTTGGAAGCCCCCATTTCACCGGGAAATAAGTTCCATCCTTCGGAAAAACATTCCGGAAAATAAAGACGTCTCCTTTCACCCAAACCCTGCTATCCTTGTATCATCCATCCGGCACGCGAATTGAAAAACCTGTTAAGGTTATCCCCCTTGCTGACCGATAAGACAAACAGACGGGTAACACCACCCATCATACGGTAAGGGCCCGTTGATTCAAATGGAGGAAAATCGTCATGGCAACAGGCAGTATCAGCAGTCTCGGCGTTGGATCCGGCTTCGAACTTCAGTCGATGATTGAACAGCTTCGGGAAGTCGATGAGGCCCCCATCCGTCTCAAAGCGGCCCAGCAGGAGATGATGGAGGCAAAGCTCACAGAATATGACGCACTGAATGCCAAGATCCTCTCCATGAAATCCAAAGCCCTGACTCTCTCCCTTTCCTCGAATTTTATCGAAAGAAGCGTTGAATCCTCGGATACGGAAATTCTCTCGGCAACGGCCCAGACAGGCGCCAACCAAACCCAGTATGATATCACCGTCAACCGCATTGCGAAAAAAAGTTCCTGGCAAAGCGACGGCGTTGCGGAAAAAGAAACCCTTGTCTATGCGGCCCCGCAAACCGGTATCACGGATCCGGATCAAGCTGCGGTCTCCACGGACACCGCCCTCTCGTTCACCATCGGTCCGCCGGGCGCCGAGAAGACGGTGAGCCTGACACTGGCCGCCGGATCCAGCCTGAACGAGATGGCCGATGCCATCAACACTCATGCCGCCAACCAAAATGCCGACGGCAGGACGGTTGTCACCGCTTCGGTGGTGAAAAACAAGGGCCAGTATGCCATCCGGCTGGCATCCACCAACACGGATGCCAAAACCAACAACCAGATCCTGGTTGCTGACGGACCGGCATTTGTCAAACCCGACCTCACCTTTGCCTACAAACTGGGTGAAAGCGGAGATACGATTTATACAACCGTCACCATGGGGATGAGTTATCAGGATCTCGCCAACCAGATCAACACGGATACAGCCAACACCGGCATCATTGCCCGGTTGATTGACGATGGCAGTGCAAATACCCCTTACAAGCTGACCCTGACGTCAAAAGCAACTGGTGAAGACAATCGCATTTTCATTGACGGCCTGGCGATGACAGAAGTCCAGGGCGCCGGCGGTGAATCACTGAACGCGGAGTTGGTGGTCAACGGCGTGACACTTCAGCGTCAGACCAATACGGGCATTGACGATGTGGCCCAGGGACTTACCCTGAAACTGAACAAGGCGGGGGATGCCACCCTCTCGGTCAAGCCGGAGACAGCGGCGATCAAGGAAACGATTACCGAGCTGATCACCACATTCAAAGACGTGCTCGCCGACATTCAGTCGAAAAACAAGTACGATAAAGAAACAGAATCGTATGGCCCCTTTTCCCAGGAATCCGATGTCCGGCTGGTCCAGAGTCAGCTGGTGGATCTGATGAGTACCCGCCTGGATACCGGCGGCAGCATCAACAGCCTGTTCGACCTTGGCATGGAGCTTTCCGAAGACGGAACGATTTCCCTGAATGAATCGGTTCTGGACACGGTGCTGTCCACACAGATGGAAGATGTGCAAAAGCTCTTCATATCTGACACGGATACCGGCACCACCGGTTTGGGTGATCTGTTCAACGAATCCTTGAGAACCTTGACCAGCGCTACCGGCGCACTTGAATCCCGGAAAACAGCCCTTCAGGAACAGATCGATCGTGCCGATGAGAGTATTCAAAGCACCACGGAACGACTCGACAAAAAATACGAAACACTGGCAAAACAGTTTGTTCAACTTGACGCGGCCATCGGAACGCTCAAAAATCAGGGCGAGTACCTGACCAGTATTTTTGATGCGTACAAGGCAACCTTTCGTCAAGATTAGACATGCATCATCATAAAGGAGTATGGGAATGAATGCCGCAACCGGATGCAATGCGTACCTCAACAACCATTATGACGGGATGGATCCGCAGCAGCTTATCCTGATGCTCTATACCGGTGCCCTGAAGCACCTGCATCATGCCCGTATCGGTGTCATGGAGGCAGACCCCCGGAAACGGGGCGAGCACCTGAGTAAGGTCATCGCCATTGTTTCCGAGCTGAACGCCAGTATCTCACCTGAATTTCAGGATGAATCGACCCAGTTTCTCCGGGGGCTTTACAACAGTATCCTGTTTGAACTCCCCAAGGTGTCTGTCACCAACGACATCAGCATCCTGGATCAGACCACCCGGTATATCCAGCGTCTCAAGAACATCTGGGAACAGGATGTCATGGGCCGGTCCGGCAGTAACGCGGTTGCATCCCAGGCAAAACCAGCGCAGGTAAATCCACCCCAGGCACCGGCATCGGGATATCATCCGACAGGCCCGACGCCGCTCCAGCGGCCCGCCTATGGCGGCGGGAACAGGATGCAGCCGTCTTTTAACGATGCGCCTGCCGTGCCGGTAAGAAAAACATCAATCATGGTCTGAGGTAACAGCGATGCACTCTGCAAACAAATATGAGGCACTCACGACCTGCCTTGACCAGTACACAGCCATGCAGCACACGCATCTGACGGAGCTACAGAACAACGTGATGCCCGATGTAGGACGCATGAATTTTGAACGTTCCGGCCAGTTTAAAGCCATGAAAACCGTATTGAACGCCTTGCTCAAGCAGATTCATGAAGAACGGACGGAAATCGAAATCCCGTTTCTGGAAGCCGTGGTCCGGCGGCTTGCGGAAATAAAAGAGCAGGATAACCGGATCACGGAAATCATGACAGAACACCGGGACAGTATTGCCCGGCACATGAAAAAGCTACAGCGCGGCCGAACCGCCATGCACGGCTACGGGCAGTCGATATCCGCGTATGCAGATTCAATATAACTGTTGAATTGATGACCCCCCTTTACACGGGAGGATAGGAACCATGAACGTAAATCCAACCCATGTCAGTACCGCAGCGAGGAATGCAGCAGCAGATCGCTCCGGCGCCGCCGAGCAAGCGCAGCGTCCCCATCTCATTCTGCAGAAGGGTTCCCCGGAAGCGGCAGAAGCTGCGGACGCATCGTCTGCGCTCGGGCCGAATGATGTTGAGGAAATTGTCGAAGCACTCAATGATAATATGGATGACCTGCAGACCAGTCTGGGCTTTGAACTCAACGATGACATCAATGAAGTGATCGTGACCGTGATGAATCGGGATACCCAGGAAGTCATCCGGCAGATACCGGCAAAGGAGCTGGTGACCATCCGGGAAAAAATGGCAGAGCTGACGGGAGTCCTGCTCAACAAATTAATTTAAATGTGATCAGCGGGCACCCGGGCTGCAAAAGCCTGTAAAAATCATTACGCGAGCAAGATAGCCTATTCGTATAGGCTATCTTGCTCGCGAAGGGGTGTTCAGTCACTGCTGGATCGCACTGGACACCGTTTTTTTTCAGGCAATCACCTGCTGATGGGAATAGGGGCTGTCTGCGATCACCATCTGCGTGGCCTGCTTCAGCCCGGTATGGATGACAATCGGTCCGATGAGGTTGGCCGTGATCCGCTTGTTGCCGTTTTCATCCACACCGATGGTGGCAACCGTATACACGGCGATTTCCTCTTTTGCCGAAACCGCCCACCCCATGGCTTTGACCATGGGCTCGACATCCACTTCATAATCCGGCAGCACCTGAAACGGATCCATGACAATGAGGGCAATGTCCGGGTCATCAATGGACTGAAACCAGAAAAACGGCCGGATCTCCTCGAGCTCAAGCAATGCGAACTGTTTTTTGCCGGGGAATCCGGGCAGGCCGTCCGGCATGGTCAGAATACGATCCGAAAACACCGTGACCATTCCGAATTTCCGCGTTTCAATATCGACTGTTTCTGCTTTTTTCACTTCATCACCGGAAGCAGGCATGGATGTCATCGGATAGAAATCTCCCTGGGGGTTTGGTTGTTCCATGGATTCAGCTGTCATCATGATCCCTTTTTCTCCCGCCACAACTCAAGGAAAAGGTTGACGCTTTCCGCACTGTTGCGTGCGGCCTCTATATTTTCCTGACGGATCCGCTCATACACTTCATCGCGATAGATGGCTGTCTGCCGGGGCGCCTTTATGCCGATCTTGACAGTCCCCCGCCCCACGTCCAGCACACTGACCACCACATCATTTCCGATCCGCAGTTTTTCACCGACCTTCCGTGTCAGTACCAGCATCTGCCCTCCATGGCATGATTCCAAGCTATTCGTATGGTTCTGTTGTTCTTATCGGCCGATCACATGTAATCCATTAGGCTCATTTTCAAAAGTTTGGATGACGCATTCAACGACGCCTCATAGGCCAGCTGTGTGGTCTGAAGTTCCATGATCGCTTCCACATAGTCAGCATCTTCAAGGGTACTGCGACGCTCCGTGAGACTCAAGTCCATTTCAACGCGAATCTGCTCTTGAATATCAAGCCGGTTGTACTTCACCCCGTTATCGGAAATCACCGAAGAAAGATGTGCGAAGTTGGCGTCCAGCCTTCCCAGGGACCGCTCAAGTCCATCCACATCATCATTGTTCAAGTACCCTTTCAGGTCAATCAGGGTCTGGAAAATACCCCACTCTGCTTTCCTCGAGCTGGTGGACGGCAGCCAGGTATCATCCTTTGGGTCAAACCCGAGAAGACGCCCGATAGCTTCCCCGGTTCCGCCGGTGGCGGTATCCCGGTTCAGACCGGTTTCCCACAAAAGGCTGAACGCACCAAGGGTGTCACCGGTCTCCTTGAACGAGAATTTACGGGTATCCGGATCATAGGTCACCGAATAGTTCACCTGATTTCCGTTATCCCGGGATTCCGCTTCCATGGCCTGTTCGATGGCCGCTGCCAGCGCATCATAACTGGCATAATTCCCGGCAGGCACCGCTGCGGTCAGCTCACAGACAATATCTTCGGTTTCACCATGAATGATCTCTTTAAAATCCAGTTTGTTGTTGGACGCATCCACGGTCAGGCTCACCACAGGAGCGTCGCTTTGTGCAAACACCACAGCGTCATCACTGGACCGGTCAAATCCCAGGGTGCGTGCAGCCCCATCGGCGAATCCCGGGCCTGTGGCCCAGCGCATATGAAACGCGCTGATCTCAGGCGCGTTCCCCTTGATGGAAAACAAACCGGAGACCGCATCATAGGAAACAGCGTACATCACCCCGTTGCCCGCTGCTGCGGAAGCCGATCTCAGGCTGGTTTCAATGGCAGCCGCCACATCCGCCATATTCGTATACGCCCCTTCCGGAATAAGGGCTTTCAGATTCTCCGTGGTGATGCCGTCACGATCAACCTCCTGGAAATCAATGACATTGTTTTCTGCATCAAAGGTCATGAGCACCGTGTCATGATCACCGGTATAGCTGGTCACGCCTGCTGCTGCCGCATCGGCTGCCGCAGTGAAGCCCAGGGTTTCACCAATGGAATGCTCCGCAAAGGGACCGGTGCGCCAGAGCAAGTGCAGTTCGTTCAATACCGGGCCGCTGTCTTCAATGGTAAACCGGCGGGTTGCCGCATCATATCCCACCGCATAGGTCACCCCATTCACACTGGCCGCATTCATTTCCGTTTCAATGGCTAAGGCCAGATCATTCACATTCCGGTATTCGCCAGTGGGAACAAGAACGGAAATCGGACCGCTGGAAACACCGGCCCCGTCAATTTCTTCAAACTCCAGCCGGTTGTTGTTGCTGTCAATGGAAATCACGGCAGCGGTGAAGGTGTCACTCACCGGATACGTGACCCGGTCATCCACGGGCTGAAATCCCAGGATATCACCGGCACCGCCGAGCCCGCCGCTGGGTCCGGTATTCCAGCACAGACAGAACGTATTCAATGCGGTGCCGGTTTCCCGGATGGAAAACCGGCTGTGTTCCGGGTCATACACAACCGTATAGTCGATGCTGTTGCCTGAAGCCACGGATTCAGCCTCGATGGCGCCTTCGATGGCAGCCGCAAGAACATCCATGTCTGTGTAGGTTGCCGCAGGAATGGCGGCGGTCAGAATTCCCGTGGAAACACCTGCCGCATTGACCTCTTCAAAATCAATCCGCTGATTCGTGGCATCAATGGTGATGTCCGTGATAAATTCTGCCGCGTTGTCACTGGCCACCGGCGCAATCACCCGATCACCGGTAAACCCGAGATCCGATCCGATGCTATGGTCACCAAACGCCGGTACAATGTCAAATTCGATATAGTCTCCGGTCTCTGTCAGGGGTTGCTGGAACCGGATCTCGATATCCGGCTGACCGTCATCCGAAAAATCAATGGCAAGATACTCGGCGGTGCCCGCTAGGGTGGATGTCATAAAATAGCCGGGATTGTTGTCCACATGCCATGCGTTGGCATGGGCGTCCCAGGTGAACCGCATAGGATCGCTGCCATAAGGTTCAGGCGTGGCAAGCGTCAGCGCGCTTTTGTTTCTCACCACCACATTCACATCCGCAGGGTCGATGTTGCTGCTAACCCCGACGTTTTTCAAATGAGCTTCCCCCGCAGAATCCCATTTCATCGTGGTGCGCACGTACCTGTCATCGGTGCCGTCCTGGCGGATGGTATATGTTTTCTCCGCTTCGTTGTAGACCACCTCATACACCACACCGTACCCCTGTTCGGCCGATGCTTCGTTCATCACGTTCTCTACCAGGGTCTCCAGGCTGGATTTATCATAGACACCATAGGGAATGGTTGCGGTGATGATCTTCTGGGAAAGGCTCCCTTCTCCCGTATCTTCCATGAACATGATGGTATTGTTGGTGGTGTTCACCTCCAGCGTGTCTTCCCAGAACGTCTCATACCCGTTCCGGCCGATTTCAAGCGTGGTGTCTTCAGTGAACTTTATTCTAAAGGGGGTGTCATTCCCTTCGTAGGTCACGGTCTCCGTTTCTGTGCCGCGGTTGTACACAAACGGCGGTTTGTCCGTCCGGGTGCCGCCAAAGACAAAGTCTCCGCCCACCTGGGTATTGGCAAGATCCACCAGTTGCTGAATGGTCCCCTGAATCCGGGCCACAGCATCCTGGCGCTGGGTTTCGCCCACAGTTGCATTGATCAGTTGACTGGTCAGGGTCTTGATCTCCAGGACCTGGTCATTGAAGCTGGTCAGAGAGGATTCCCCCCCCATCAACCAGTTTTTCCCCAGAACGGTATTCCGCTCCATCTGCTCCAGATTGGCCTGAACATGCTTGATATTAAGCACCTGGGTAAGCCCGATGGGATCATCGGACAGGTTGTTTATCCGCTTACCCGATGCCAGGACGCCATTGACAGTGTTCAGATCCGTGGTCAGGCCGCCGAGCCGGACCCTGGAAGCGTCATACAATGTTTTATTCGGTACCCGCATCGTTTTCTCCCTTGCCGCTGACTTACCGCATGGATACCAGGGTATTGAGCATCTCATCCACAATGGTGAGCAGCTTTGAGGCGGCTGTGTACGCCTGCTGATATTTGGTCAGGTTGATCATTTCCTCATCCAACGAAACCGCCGATAACTGGTCCCGCTCGGTTGTCATCTGATAGACCATGACCGCGTTGAACTCCATGCTGCGCTGTTCACTCTGGGCCTGGACCCCCACCCTGCCAACCAGGGTGGTATAATAGGCGTCAAGACCGGATGAAATGGTGCGGGAGGCGGCATCGCCGCCTCGCTCAAATTGCCACTGCTGAATGTCGAAGGTTGCAAACTGGAGGTCGGTCAGAGCCAGCGCATTGGTATTGTCACCCTGTTCCACACGTCCGGTTTCTTCATTAATCCGGGCAGAAGCAATATATTTGTTCTGCTCGAGCACGGCATTCACGCCCATGCTCATGGCGTCTTCTCCGGTAAAAAAGGTATTGACCCCCAGGATGGCCGCCATGCCGGAATCGTCTTCACCACCGGAAAAAGCAAACGCGTAATCACTCGGGTTCCGGGCTTCGATATCAAAACTCACATGCCCCGAACCGGTGACCGGCTGATGAAAATCAATCTGAAGGTCAGCCACCCCGTTACCGGTCAGATCCACACCAAATCCCTCGTCGGATCCACCCGGCGGCAGGAGCTGTGCAAGACCGCCCGTATAATCGTTATTGAGGGTCCAGTTGCCGGCCGTATCCCTGGCAAACTGCAAATCCTCGACCGGCTGGTCAAATGCCGTATAATTCAGCACACGCACTGCGGTATTCGCAGAACAGAACCCATCCACCCCGGTACACGCCACATCTGAAATCATATAGCCGTCATCATCCGCCTCAAACCGGATGGCGTTATTGACGTCGACCACCGCCTTGATCCCGGGGGCTTGCCGGTTAAACTGATTTTTGAACGAATCCAGGGTCCAGTGCCAGTCAGACTGTGCTTCCAGACTCGGGACCCCGTCCGCATCCGTGGTGACGACAAACACGTCCTTTTCAAACAGGGTGCCGCCGTTGATTTCAAGGGTCATGCCGTCGACCGCGATACGCTGGGGCAGAATGGGCGGTGTTTTTCCTTCGATGGTGATCGATCCGGCGCTGTGCTGGCTTTCCCAGTTGATCACGATCTCATCCGGCCCGATGGTCCCCCCAGGAGACTGCACCTCGAATGTATAGGTATCCAGCACACTCCGGGAAATACCGGAAAGGGTCAGATCCAGCGGATCCGGTTCACCGATATCATTGGTGTTGAGGGTCATGGTATTGCCGGCCACCAGCGCGCCGCCGTCCAGGTCAAAGGTGATGCCGTCAACCGTATACGGGCCCGCATCATCCACCCGGATATAGCCGGTATCGCCTGTGGGATTGCCCGTATCGGTCATTTTTTCCCAGTAAATCACCCCGCCGGCATCATAAATCGCTGACGAGATCTGATTCAGGCCGCCGGAAGTCAGCACTGTCGGGTCTGGATTTTCAATCCCGTAACCGCTGCCGGTTAACGCATTCATAGCAGCCGCGTTCCCGGCGCCGGACCCATCGTCATCAGCGAAATTTGTCAGGTGAATGGCCTGGCCGTTGGTACTCATGACCGACACAGCAGCACCCGTCTGCACCACCGTGTAGGCAGCCGGGTCCAGGGCACCGGTCAGGGCTGCCTGGAAGCCGGTTGCGATAGCCGCATCTGTATCCCCCGGATTCACCGTATAACTGACCGTAACGCCGTCAATATCAAAGGAGATGGTGTCACCTGGGTCAAAGCCGGCAAATCCTCCGTCACCCCCAAGGGTTAAAATGGAATCTCCCATGGAGATATCCGTGTTCTCCGGTACATTGAACAAACCGCCCAGGGCCGGATCTGCATTGGAACGGATGGTGATTCCCGGAGCGGTATACACGGTGACCACACCGGTTTTCACACCGCTGTCAGCCCCCCCGCCGCCCGACTCGGTCAGAACGGTCCCGTCAAATCCCAGAGTATCGTCATCAAAGCGGTCTGCGGTCACCGCTGCGCTGGTTGCACCCGCTTCAGACAGTACCGCTGCACCACCGGCCGTCCCATCCACCCGGGTGCCGGCAGCTGATGAAACGGAAAACCCGCCGTCATCTCCGCCCCCGTTGGAGTCAAGCCCGGAGATGGACAAATCCGCTTCTCCGGTACGCGTGATCACCACGCCAGTGCCGGCAGCGTTCAGGCGGTAGGTGATCCCGGCTGCTGCCAGTTCCGCATCGGAATTATGCAGGCCGTTGATCAGATGCTGAGCGGCCTGGGCCTGCCCGCCGCTGGTATCCAGATTGAACGAGACATTGATTCCGCCAATGTCAAAAGTGGTCATGCCCGGCCCGCCGGAATCCTGCACAAAGGTATCCAGGGTGAGGGTGGCATTGTCAGCCACATCGAAATCGCCGATACCGATGTTTTCCCCGGAACCGCTCACCAGGGTGACTTGGGTGCCGTTATAGACCACCGTCAGATCCGCGTTATCGTCGACCACGCGGTTCAGTGCGGTCTGAACATTTGCAAGGGTTGTGGCGTTATCCGGGCCGATGGTGAACGACACGGTCTCTGTCTGAGCCCCGGACTGCAGGGTAAAGGAGACCACGTCATTTTCATCCGCATGGTTCACACCCGGCATCAGATTGGCCAGATCCAGCGTCAATGCGGTATCTGCGGCATACGCATCAATACCGTCCATGGCCCGCAGCGCTTCGGCAATCGAACGGGCAGACTGCCCGGCATCTCCATTGGCATCACTGATAAGCAGCTCCCGGGTGGTGCCATCCGCATCGGTAAGGGTCAGGGTCTGAACGCCGATGGCATTACGGGTCGCTGCCGTGATTGTATCCCCGGTCTGTGCAACGCCCACGCCGGTTCCGTTGGTCACAGCAATTCCCTCACCGGTCATGCCGCTTTCCACAACCGTGAACGCGTATCGGACCTGGTTTCCTGCCGGTTCTGCACCGGTCCAACCGATCATGTGCGCATCAGACACGCCCATATCCACGGAAACCGATTCATAGGTCGGCGTGCTGCTGGCATTGTTTTCCACCCACAGGGTAAAGGCACCATCCGTATTCAGGCGGCTGCCAAAGGCCATGGTCGAAAGAAAACCGCTGTCATCTGCCCGATAGGTCCCGGTCAGGGGCGTATTGAAATACGACGCCCCGATCCCCTGGGAATACTCATAATTGATCTCCCAGATCATTTCCCGAGCATAGGTGGAAAGATCTGCCCGGTACTGGGGAATCACCGAATCCCGCATGTCCAGCCACCCACCGATTTTCCCTCCCTGGATTTCATCGGTGATGTCAATGCGCGCTCCGAAAGAGCCTTCCCAGAGAATGCGGCCTTCGGTCAGGGTCAGATCAAAGGTGTCGATCCCATTCACTAAAATGGTCCCCTTGGCACCGGCCACCGTGAGCGCGCCATCCTCTTCTTCAAATGTCTGGATATCGATCAGCTCTGCGAGTTCCGCCACCAACCCGTTTCGTATATCCCGCTGGTCATTGGCGGTCCGGTTGGTTTCAAGGGAAACAATTTCCTGGTTCACAGCCGCAATTTCGCCGGCAATCCGGTTGACCTGCTGAAGGGTGGAATTGATTTCCTGAGAAATGTCAATCTGAAGTGCCAGCAGTTCATCATCCAGGGCATTGAAGCGCTCTGCGATCTTGATGCCGTTCTCGTAGACCATGGCCCGCTCAGATGGACGGGTCGGGCTGTTGGACAGATTGTACCAGGCATTCCAGAACTCGGGCATAAGCCCGCTGATGCTGCTGTCCGAATTCTCGTTAAAATAGCCTTCCATGACATTCATATACATCATGAACGCCTCAGAGGCGGACAGCTGGGATCTCTGGCCGGCCAGCCGATCCTCCAGATACTGGTTGACGGTCTGCTCCACCTGCTGGGCCTCGACACCGTTTCCGAACAGAAAACCGCCCTGAAGCACCGGCGTATAGGTGCTCATGGGAATATCCTGCCGGCTGTAGTCCGGATTGTTCACGTTGGAAATATTGTGGCCGGTCACCGAAATACCATACTGCTGGACAGCAAGGGCAATTTTGGCGATATTCAGGGTATGGGTGAGTCCGCTCATGATTACACCTCTTGATGAAACACACGGGGCTGCACAGCGCTGTCATACTGAACCGCGCGATTCTGCCCGTACAATCCGGTGTCCTTCACCGGTGCGGTGATGATGCCGATCATGTCGTTGATGACGGTCAGGTAGGTTTCCACAAACTGCCGGTTTTGTTCAGCCTGCCCCTTGACCTGGTCTTTCAACAAAAACAGCTGTGCCTGACGGCCGTTCAGGGGCATCAGGATCGCTTCCGGCAGCTGGTCCAGCAGCCGGTTCAGCGAGAAGTGTTCCAGGCCCATCTCATGACGGATCCCCATCTCTGTCAGTGCAGACAGGAGCTGGCCGCGAATCCCTTCAATCGCGCGGATGGCCACCTGTTTTTCCCCGGAAAACCGCCACAAATCATCCACCTGCATCGACTTGATGGCCTGGGCTTCGGCATCAAGGATGTCCACCAGCTCCTTATATAAGTCAATTTTTTCCTGGATCAGGCTGATTACCAGCTCTCGGGTCGTTTTCATGATGCGGTCCTCCGTTCTCGGCCTGGGGCCTGCTGCTGCCGTCGCTGCTTATGCTATCGTCCCGGCAGCGGCTGAACTTGATGCTGGCCGGGAGTTGATCCGTTTTTTTCACTGGCTGTTCACAACTTTTGCATATAGTGTGCCATTTTTTCCTTCACGGCCAGCTCCCGATACAGATCATCGGCCAAACCGACGCCACCGCCGCCCTGCACGATTTCCCATGTCATTTTTTCATCAAACAAAGACTGGTACATTTTCTGCTGAGGGGACGCATCAAACAGGCCGCCTTCCGGCAGGTTCTGCCGCATGGTCTGGAGCATCTGGTTGAGCAGGATGGCTTCGAAATCCCTGCAGGCAGTTTTCAGTTTCTGCGCCTTCAGGCGGTTTTCATCCACAGACACCCCGTCGCGCATGCCAGTCAGTCCTGATAGTGTCATTCTCCTGCCTCCGGGAAAAATTAGTTTGATTTCCATTGTTAACGAAAAGACATCCCATCCATCGGATGAAACAGATCAGATCCATGAATGCTTTGAATCCGCAGGTCCCGGCCGGACCCAACCTGCCACCCCCTGCAAGGCAACCCGGCGATAAGCCAATCGCCCTAAATCACTTCCAACTCCGCCTGCAGGGCACCAGCGGCCTTGATACTCTGAAAGATGCTGATCAGATCCCGCGGACTCACGCCAATGGCATTCAAGGCCTTTACCAGATCCTTGATGGTCGATCCTTCGGGCAACAGCATCACCGGCATCCGTTCTTCTTCGATACTGACATCGGTTTCCGTGGTTGCCGCGGTCTCTCCGTCAGAAAGCGGCAGCGGCTGGGATATTTCCTGGGATTCCCTGACCGTGATGGTCAGATTGCCGTGGGTCACAGCCACTGTGGAGATCCGGACGTTTTCCCCGATCACCACGGTGCCGGTCTTTTCGTTCACCACGATCCGGGCCGCCGTATCCGGTGATATGTCAAGGCGCTCAATACCCGCAATAAACCGGGGCACCTGGCCCTGAAGCGATTCAGGCACCTGCAGTTCAATGGTGCCCGCATCCTTTGCAAAGGCGGTCCCCTCCCCCATCACGGCGTCAATGCTGTCCGCTACCCGGGTAACCGTGGTAAAATCCGGCCGGTTCAGGGACAGGGTCAGATTTTTTTTCGCGTTCAGTTCAAACGGGATCTCGCGCTCCACGGACGCACCGCCGGAAATCCGACCCACCAGCAGGTGATTTTTCACCTTTCCGCCCCCGCCCCCCTCGCCACCGGATCCGCCGATGGAGAGCGCGCCCTGGGCCACCGCATACACAGTGTTGTCAACCCCTCTCAGCGGCGTGATCAAAAGGGTTCCGCCCCCCAGGCTTTTGGCGTCCCCCACAGAGGATGCCACCACATCCAGCCGGTCACCGATGCGGGCAAACGGCGGCAGGGTGGCGGTCACCATGACCGCTGCCACATTGGCGACATTCAGCTGATCCTGACCCACTGACACGCCCATGCGCTCCATCAGATTTCCCAGAGACTGACGGGTAAAAGCGGCGCCGGATTTATCGCCTGTACCATCCAGGCCCACCACCAGTCCGTAGCCGACCAGCTGGTTGGATCTGATGCCCTTGATCGAAGCGATATCCTTGATCCGGACCGCTTCTGCCGTGTCACAACTAACCAGCACCATCAGTATCCCCACCAGCAGCAGCCGGTTCCCTGCGATCTCACCTCGTCCCATCATGCCTCTCCTTTATAGCAACTGCCGCTGTCCGGCATCAGAACGGCCACACCGTGTCCACAATCCGGGCCAGCCAGCCCGGCTGCTGCTTGTCTGCAATGGGTCCGTTGCCCGAATAGACAATCTTGGCATCCGCGAGATAGACCGACTGAATCCGGTTGGTGGCGGAAATATCCTGCGGACGGAGGATGCCGCTCACCTCGATCAGCTGTTTTTCGCGATTCACCTGCAGCTCCCTTCGGCCGTAAATCGACAGATTGCCGTTGGGAAGCACTGCCACCACCCGGGCCCCCACGGAAGCCGAGATCTGACCCTGACGGTCACTGGTTCCCTTGCCCTCGAAGTTATTGGTGGTTTTGGCGGAAAGCAGCTTCCCATCCCGCTTGCTCAGGGGGGATCCGGCATTCCGGTTGATATTGGGCCGCTGGGCTTCAATGGCCCGCATGTATCCCAGCAGATTCGGCATATCCGCCCCAATACCCGACGACCGTTCCACCTTGGTATTGGCATCCAGGCTGGAGGTCGCATTTTCAACAATGTCCACGATCACCGTATCTCCGACCTTCCGGGCCATGGTATCGTCATACAGGTTGGCTGCCTGATCCGACCACAGGGAGCCTTCTTCGGGTTTTGACTGGGGAAACAGGGGCGTCATGGGCGGCAGTTCAGGCAGCCCGGGCCGCTGGGGTTCTTCGATGGCTGCGGCCTTTCCCGTCATCCCCGTCTGCTGCCGCCCGCTTCCCATACACCCGGAAAGGACGATCACTGTCAGAATGCCCATCCCCCAGACGATTGCGTTAGGTATCATATTCCGCTTCATTTCAACGCTCCTTAAAAGGTGATTTCCACCCTGCCGCTGCCCGTGACCCGGCCCACCACCTGCTGCCGGGACGCGGCATTGATCACCCGGATCATGTCACCGACACGGCCGGCCTCCTTTGCAATACCGATGGTTTCAATTCTCAGATTCCCGGATCCGGCCACCAGTTTGACCCGGTTGCCGTAATCCACCACCGGCGGCCATTCGACCGCCTGAAGCCGGACCGGCCTGCCGGCCGTGATGTTTTTTCGAAGCCGCTTTCCCACCCCTTGTTCCGGGGCAGACAAAAGATCTTCGGGAAACCGCGAAACGCAAACACGCCGCGTCACCAGGTCCGATGCCCTGAGCAGGGTTCCCCGTTCCAGGTGGCGCGCCGCGCATACAGCCGTGCCGAATATATCCACCCACCCGGACAGATAGATGGGCGCCGCTTTTTTTCCATCCACAAACGGCGTCACACAAAGGGACACCCGGCCTTTCATCTGCCGGTTGCCGGACTCGGCAACGGTGAAGGTCACTGTTCCCGGCGCCAGCCACCCGCCGCCCCGAACACGGAATTGTGAAATTTCAATATCCGTTGCAGTGGATCGGGCACGCACGGTTTCTTTAAACAGGTTTTCAAGGGTGCGGGTCGCCACCTGCTGGCCGTCACGAATCATGGCAATCTCAGGAGGGAAATCCCATTCCCAGGTTTTTGCCTTTATGTCGCCCCGAAGAATAACGGCCTTCACATACCGTGCCGTCAGAGTTTTCCGCTGCCCGGGCCGCGGCGCACGCGTAATCCGGATCCGGCGAAACGCTTCCGGACACACTTTTTTCTGCGCATCTGTCAGGAGATCTTCCAGCCATACCTCTGCCGCGTTCACATGCACCACCGGCTGAATCCGGAAGGTTCGCTCCGGAACCGTCTCACTAAAGCCCCAGGCCGCATGGACGAGGATCACCAGAAGTCCTCCGAATATCCCTTTATGTGATTGTTTCAGCCAGCCCATGGCGTCTCCTCGACAAAACAGTTACCGTTTCAGGCCGTTGGCGATCCCCAGCATGGTGTCACCCGTCTGAATTGACTTGGAGTTGGCTTCATAGGCGCGCTGGCCCACGATCATGGCAACCATCTCCTCGACCACGCTCACGTTGGACATCTCCAGCGTCTGATTGGCCAGGGTGCCCAGGCCATTTTCACCGGGCGTTCCGATCACGGCTGCACCCGATCCTTCGGTGGGGCGCAGCAGGTTGTCGCCCACGGCATACAGCCCGGCCGGGTTCACAAAGTTGGCAATGGTGATCTGGGCGGTGGATAAAATGGTATCCCCGTCGCCATAGGCGGTCAGGGTGCCGTCGCTCTGCACGCTGACCAGGGTGGTGTCGTTTGGCACGGAGATTTCCGGCTGCAGCCGGTCTCCGGAAGCGGTGGTGATAAAACCTTCGCTGTCCAGAGTAAAATTTCCGGAACGGGTATACAATTCTTCAGCCCCGTGCAGCACCCGGAAAAACCCCCGGCCCTGAATGGCCATATCCAGGTCATTTCCGGTCTGTGAAAAATCCCCCTGGGAAAACAGCTTCTGAACGCTGGAGGGCCGCACCCCCATCCCCACCTGGATACCGGTGGGCACCTGTCCGCCGCTGGGACTGGTGGCCCCGGCAATCTGAAAGGTCTGGTACATGAGATCCTGAAAATTGGCCCGGCTCTTCTTGAAGCCGGACGTATTGGTGTTCGCCAGGTTGTTGGCCACCACGTCAATGGTCATCTGCTGGGCGTTCATGCCCGTTGCTGCTGTCCACAATCCGCGAATCATGGCACGCTCCTCTCCGGACCGCTACGGGTCCCGTTCTGCTGAGACCTAAAGGGTCCGTCCCACATCATTGATGACTTTTGAATCGATTTCGTCAAAGGACTGAATCATCTTCTGGATGGTTTCATACATCCGGTGCACTTCGATCATCCGGGTCATTTCCCCGACCACGCTAAAATTGGGGCGTTCCAGGGTTCCCTGCCGGATGGTTGCCGCCCCTGCCGGGGTCATCTCCGCCGGATCTCCTTCATAGATAAAATAGGCATCCCCGGCCGTTTTCATGCGCTGGGGTTCCGGCACATCAACCAGCGACAAGGTGCCCACCGCCTGACCGTCAACAGCCACCCGCCCGTCTGCAGCGATGGTCACCATATCCCCGTTAATCAGAATAGGCCCCGCATCCCCCAGTACCGGATCCCCGGTCTGGGTCACCAGCTGTCCGGCAGTATCCAGCCTGAAATTTCCGTTCCGGGTCAACCGCACGCCCTGGTCCGTCTGCACGCGAAAAAAACCCGGGCCTTCAATGGCAAGATCCAGGGGGTTTTCTGTTTTGCACACATCCCCCTGCCGCTGGTCCTGGGTCAGGGTTGCCTTGAACACAGCGTCAAAAGATAAAATCTGTTTCTTGTATCCGGTGGTGTCGGCATTGGCCAGGTGGTGACTGATCAACTCATACTGGCGTTCCTGTCTTAAACCGGCCTGCACCGGCCGTGTCATCTGAAGCAGCATTGAAATGCCTCCTTTTCGCTCATCTTAAAATTCAAGCAAAGAATATGCCAGTCAGAGAAAATCAGAGGAATCATCTTGAATCAGGGAAGGATCAAGCCAAAACAGCGCCGTCAGAAATCCGCGCATCCGCCACTAGACAGTGCAAAGCACCCATCAAAAATACATCTCCGCAAAAAACGTATGCGCGCAACGCATCAGGAAGGCGGCAAAAAAATCGTGGCATGAGAAACCGATCATGAATGAACCGGAAAAAACTACCGGTTACGACGTCTTTTTTTCCCCGTTTACCCGGTAGATGAATGCCAGCAGCTCAGCCACCACCACGTAAACGGATTCAGGGATTTCCTTGTCAACATCAACCGAGGCGAGAACTTCCACAAGATCCGGATCATTCTTGACAGGAACACCGTGTTTTTCCGCAATGGCGATAATCTTCTCCGCAACGGAGCCCACCCCTTTGGCCGTCACTTTCGGCGCCGGGTCAGCCCCCGGAACATACCGAAGTGCAACGGCTTTTTTTCGCGCATCTTTTTCCGCCATCAGCCCTCGCAGGTTACCGAAACACCGTCTCGGTCAACAACCGTATAAAACAGCCGCCTCCGCCGCCGGATCCCTCAGCGCCGTCGCTGTTCCCGTCCCCACCATCATCGCTGCCCGTTCTTGTGCCTGAAAGGGTTCCCAGGCCTGACAAATCCACAATGACGCCGTTCACCGCCCCATCGTCATCTTCCACACCACCGTCGGCAAAGGTCAGAAACACCATGGTTCGGTCATGGTTGAACACCGCGTGATCCCTGTAGTCGTTCCAGCCCAACCCATCTCGGTATTTATACCAGCCATACCCTTCCGGTGCAGCTTCGGGCAGATAGACCACCAGGCCCACATTTCCGCCTGCCATTTCCGGTATGATTTCCAAGTCAAAAAGGCCGTAGGGAAAATCCGTGGGACGGTTTTCCGTATCCGTGACCACGCCGTCGGAACGGGGATACAAGGCAGTCAGGGCACCGTTGGCATCGGTCGCAATGGCCATTTCCCTGCCGGTGGCAGAACGAAACGTATGGGTATCCAGCGGAAACCCTGCTATCCCGTTATCCGCCACCACCACATCCACCCGATCCGGTTCACTCTCCAGACCGGCCGCATCCGTGACAATCAGGGAAAAGGTGAGCACCCCGCCGGAACCATCCACCGGTGGCGTGACAAATGAAGGGGCCACCGCCGCCTGATCAGACAAAACCACTTTCGGACCATCAACCTGTTCCCAGCGATACCCGGTAATCTCGCTGTCTCCGGGAGTGGATCCCCCGGCATCCAGGATCACGGTCCGCCCTTCGGTCACCGCCTGGTTATCCCCCGCATCTGCCGTGGCCGGCGTGCCCACCACGGTCACGGTAAACCCAGTGCCGTCGCCATTGCGGTCCGTGAGGGTCAGCGCAACCGAGCCTTCGGTATGCAACGCCGTCACCAGCAGACGCGGTCCCCTTGTTTCCCGGTCCACCTGGATCAGGTCAAACACCGGGTAAGGCGGTTTGATAAAGATCTCATACGGCGGCATCCCCCCTGAGATGGTCAGCGACTCAGACGTATCCTTGCTCAGGATCAGGGTTTCAGGGGTCACGGTCAGATCCTCCGGGGCCAGGATATTCACGATAATGGTGGTCGCTGCGGACACATGATCGTGGTCGGTTGCCGTCAGGGTGATCACGTGACTGCCAAGGGACAGCGTTGTGGTGACAACGGTTTTTCCGATCCCGATTTCTCCGTCCAGACTCGATTCCCACAGCAGATTGTGCTGACTCAGGTTGCCCTCATCCGGGTCTGCGCCCGTACCGGAAAAGGTGATCAGGTCTCCCGCATAATACGCTGCCCCTGTCTGCGGATGATTGATCTCCGCAGTTGGCGCCTGATTGCGGATGGTCAGGGTGATGAAGTCGGTGGCCGTATCCCTGTCCTTGTCCGTGAGGGTCAGGGTGATAATATGCGTTCCCCGGGAAAGATCGTCCACATACAGGGTCTCTCCCTCTCCCAGGTGCCCGTCACGACTCGATGACCAGGAAAGCGAGCTACCGGTCAGTTCCCCGTCTTCCAGGTCTCTGCCGGACCCGATAAATTCGATGTAGGCACCTGGATCAAACACGCTGTTGTCCAGGGGCCGTGATATCCGGCCGGTCGGGGCCGTATTTCCCACCTGGATGGTGATCATGTCCGTTGCCGTGGCCCCGTTGCTGTCGGTCACGGTCAGGGTGATGGTGTGCCTGGCAGGGGTCAGCGTATGGGTGGTGATCTGATTGCCGGTTCCCAACTGCCCGTCGCGGCTGGATGACCAGACCAGAGACGCACCGGTCAGGGTGCCGTCCTCGGCATCTTCGCCTTCCCCTTCAAAGACGATGTAATCCCCGTGATAGTAAATCCGGTTCAGGTTTACCGGCGAGAGGATCCGCGCGGTCGGCGGCGTGTTTCCAATGATCAGCGTGAGGGTCACCGTGGTCTTTGCACCATCCACATCGGTTGCAGTCAGGGAAATCTGATGCTCACCCCGGGACAGATTGTTTTTCACAAACGTGGTCCCCGTGCCGATCTGTCCGTCACGGTTCGAGGTCCAGACCAGGGAAGCACCGGTGAGTTCACCATCTTCCTGATCCCGGGCCGCACCGCTGAAGTCCACATTTGCGCCTTCGTTGTAGATGCTGTTATCTGCCGGGCTGATGATGCTGACCTCGGGCGCATGGTTGGTGATGGTCACGAAAATGGTGGTGAACGTACTGGCGCCCTGGCTGTCGGTTGCGGTCAGGGTGATGATATGCGTGCCAATGGACAGATTGTCACGGGAAAACGAGGTGCCCACACCAATCTGACCGTCAATGCTTGAGATCCAGACGATATGCGCCTCATTCACGATTTCATCTTCCACGTCTGTGACCGTGGCTTCAAAAATCACCAATGCGTTTTTATCATACGCACTTTCATTGGCCGGTGAATCAATGGTCACCACGGGCGACAGGTTGCCCACGCGAAAAGAAAGGGTGGCCTTGCCCACCGCACCGTCGTTATCCGTGGCATACAGGGTGAAGGTATGAGTGCCTTCGGTCAGGCTGTTCAGGATGAGGCTGTTTCCCGTGCCCAGAACCCCGTCAATACTCGAGCGCCACTCCAGATTCGTGCCCGTGATCTCCCCGTCTTCATCATCAAATGCCTGCCCGACCAGCTCCACTGAATCACCCACATACGCCCAACTTCCGTTCGAAGGATTGGTGATCTCCACCACCGGCACCGCGTTTTTCACATGCACGACAATGGTGGCAATGCCAACCCCGCCATCCGAATCCGTGACGGTCAGGGTGATGACATGGCTGCCGGTGGTCAGATTATCCCGTGCCACGGAGGTGCCCGTACCGATCACACCGTCCAGACTGGATGCCCATTCAAAGGACAGCTCACCAATGGGATCCTCCACATCCGTTGCCGCCCCCCGGAACACCACGCTTTGGCCTTTTTCATAGGTGCTGCCGTCAGACGGCGAGGTAATGGAAGCTGTGGGCAGGGCGTTTCCGATCATGACCGTGATGGAATCCGTGTCAGACAAGCCCTCAGTGTCCGTGACCGTCAGGGTGATCAGGTGAGTGCCGTTGCTCAGGGTGTTGATGGTGATATTGGCGCCCGTCACACCCAGGGGACCGTCGATGCTCGAGGTCCAGGTCAGGGCTGCGCCGCTCAGGTTGCCGTCTTCCTCATCGGTTCCGATGCCGGTGAAGGTCACATAGGAACCTGACGCATACCGGCTGTTTGACGCCGGCGACGAAATTTGAGCTGTCGGCGCCACCGCATGGGCTGTGGCTGCCATAAAAAACAACAGCATCGCCTGAACGCACGTATATCTCCACCGACCTCGCCACAACTGGCTCATGCAGACCTCCACAACCGGCCTCCGGCAATCCTGCCCAAGGCGATCAACCGTTAAAAATTTTTGATAAAACAGAACGTAAAATCAACTGCACGTTGTCATTTTCAACGCGCCCGTGAATCAAAAAACCGAGGGGTGCAGGGGGATCATCCCCCTACCCGCCGGAGGCAACCGCATGTCATTTAGGAAACGGCACCAGAATCGTGATCGCATCGGTTCCCGTATCTCCGTTGCTGTCTGTTGCCACCAGGGTGATGGTATAGGTGACCGTGGCCCCGGGGACCGGTGTCAGATCTTCCCGCAGCAGCACCCCATGGGTACCCGTATGGTTGGTGTTTTCCGGCCCCGGATTAAAGAGCCCGCCCGCGCTGCAGTACCATTCCAGGCGGGTGTTCGGGTTATCCGGAATGGGTCCGTCTTCCGCATCATTTCCGATGCCGTTAAAGATGAAATAGTCATCGGTCACCGCGTAGGTGGTTCCTTCAGCGGGATAGGTGATGGTGGCTGTGGGCGGGGTGTTTCCCATGGTGATACTCACGCTGGCCGTTGCCGACGCGTCATCGGAATCCGTGCCGGTCAGGGTGATTTCATGGGTTCCGCGTGAAAGGGTCTGCACCTGAACAGATGCGCCGGTGCCGATCACGCCGTCCAGATCTGAACGCCACACCAGCTGTCTGTCTGTCAGATCTCCGTCTTCTGTATCTGTTCCCTGGCCGTTGAAGGTGACCGTATCCCCAAAATCAAAGGTCGCACCGGTGAGCGGATAATCGATGGTCACTGTGGGAATGGTATTGCTCACCGTCACCCCGACGGATGTGGTGCCCGTGGCCCCTTCCGAATCAATGGCGGTCAGGGTGATCACATGATTGCCCCGGGACAGGCTGGACACCGGAATGGTAACCCCGGACCCGCTGCCCAGAAACCCGTCCACACTGGAGCTCCAGGACAACCGGGTGCCGTCGGTATCACCGGGGATGGCACCGTCTTCCGCGTCATATCCGGACCCGGTGAGCACCACAGATTCTCCGGCCGCATAGGTACTGCCGTCTGCCGGAAACGAGATGGTGGCCGTGGGGGGATTGTTTCCCACAACAATGGAGATTTCAGCACTTCCCGTGGCCCCGCCGCTGTCCGTTGCGATCAGGGTGATCACATGGGTCCCGCTGACCGGGTTTTCCAGCACAATCGACGTGCCTGTCCCGATGCTGCCCCCTTCCTTGCTTGAATACCAGACAAGGGCACTGCCGGTGAGCAGGCCGTCCTCGCCTTCATCCACCGCACTGCCCGTGAAGGAAATGCTGTCCCCTTCGGTGAACCGGGCGCCGTCAGCCGGCGAAACAATCGTGGCAGTGGGCGCGACTTCGTTATCATCGGATGTCCCGCTGTCACCGGCAATGATCAGCGTACAAGTCTGGGAATAGGCGGCCCCGTTTCCGTCCGTTGCGGTCAATGTGATGGTATGGGTGCCTTTGGACAGGGTATTGATGGCCTCGGGCGATGCACCAGTCCCGATCTGCCCGTCGATATCCGATGTCCAGACATAGGCGGCATCTGTCACCGGCGTACGTGTGGTATCATAGAGGGTTCCGCTGAAGCTCACATAACTTTTTTCCGCATAGGTACTGCCGTCAGAAGGAGACGTGATCCGAATATACGGCCGAGACGCTTCATCCGTTCCCTGATCGTTTTCATTGCCGCTGGTTGCAATGATGCTGAGGAGCCCCAGACCGATCACACAACACCCTGCCAGTTTCCGAATCACCTGCTGCCATGTCATAGGCTTCATCCGCCCTTATCTCCCTTTGGACCTGTTCGGATCAACACGTAAGCTGCGGCAGCGGTTCCCAGCAGAAAAGCCGCCATGTCCCACGGATCGTATGATCCGTTGACAAAATAACTTTTCGCACTTTCAAGAAAGGGGATACCGTCCCATCCGGACGGGATGAACGCAGCCACACGCCTACCGTGCGCCTGCCCCCATTCAAACAGAACCTCGACCGTCAGCCAGAAGCTGCACACGCCGACATACCCCCGCCGGGTCATCACACCCACGCCGGCAGTCAAGAGTATCATGGCAAAGATATGCAAAAAAGACGCCAGACTTCTATCCAGCACACCAAAAAGGTTGGGAACCACACCGTACAGGGACAGCGACCACTTTTCCACAAAATACGTGGTGGGCGGACGATCCACGACATAAACCAGGGTACCTGTCAAAAGTGCCGCCAGGCCAATGCAGCATTGACGCGGGTTAACCAGTAATCCGGCAGCTGTCGTCTGTTTTTCATGAATGCGCATGAGATCTTTCTACAACACCAGATGAAGGGTATCGCCTGGATCAAGCAGTTCGCTGACCAGCCGGGTTTCTCGAAGGGATTCAGCTGTCGTGACTTCACAGGTCATCTGCATGACCCGATAGCCCAGTGCTTCCATCCGCTCCAGCCATTCCGGGAGGCGCTGCCGGATCCGCGCCTGGGTTTCCGTACTTCCCACGGTGAGCGTTCCTGTAATGGCGGCGTCCAGCAGAGCTACATCCGCCCGGACCGGGCCGAGCTGCGTCATATCAAGCATCACTGCCACCCGGACCGTTTTACGGGCATTCCCGCCATGCCTGCCGTTCTCGCCCAAATCAATCCGCATTTCGCCAAACCGGAACTCCGATCCGAACATCAGGGGAAAAGGAATCAGCAGCCGGCCCTGGGTGTCAAAGGCCATCCGGTTCAACAACTGAAGGCTTTCAAGCACATCTGACACGGCGTGCTGCCCGCCGGTACGCCCACCGGTTTCGGCCTCTGTACCAGCCCGTGACTCCATCTGAAGAACCAGGGCTTTCAAATCCTGCTCAGCCTGCTTTGCCAGCGGCAGCGGCGCTGCCGGCGTCAGGCGGGTGTGCTGCGCCGGTGCCGGATCTGACACTTTCAATGACCCATCTGATGGTTTCAATGGTGCACCGGCCGACACTGACTGATCGGCAGATCTTTCCCCTGTACCAGAAAAACCTGCCGCACGGTTTTTCGGAGACCGGGTTTCCATCTGAGCGGAAGCGGCTTTTGCCAGCCGTGCCTCCCACTGCTGACCGCCGTCCCGGATCCATTTGCGCACCACAGCGGGGTCCGGTACTTCGGAGGATACGGCCAGAGATTTCAGGTGCAGGAGCACCTTTCCGGCAGCTTCGCGAAAAGAACCGGGTGCGGCAGCCTCAGATTGATCCGCCAGACCTGCGGACACCACCCGATCCTGAAGACCGGAAAGCCGTGAGAGCGGGTTCTCTTTCAGCAGCCTCATGAGTCCAGTCAGCGTCACGGATTTCGGCTGCACGAATTGCGGGCTCACTGGTGACAGGGAAACAGATTTGCCGCCGGGGTCTGCGTGCACTTTAACCTCAAACGCCTGGCCCGGTTTCAGAGGAAGAAAGGTTTTCACAGAAAGATGCCGGCCGGCCACCTGTAAATCGGCAATGCCCTCCGACATCAGGCGTAATACCCGGACGCTGAGAATCCTTCCCGGTTTGAGGAAGGTGTCTGCCCCGGCCGTCTGTTCTCTGGACGTATCAGTGGGTGTCATGCGGGAGGAGGAAACCAGGATGTTCCGGATATGCACCATGGCGACCGCTTCAGTTAGGGGCTATGCACCATTTTTCAGCGCGAGGAATTTCGCTTTCAGATCCAGTACCAGCTGCACTTCCCCTCTGGGAATGGACAGGGTATCCGAAATCTCATCCACCCCCATGCCCTCGGCATGCAGGTCAATGATGGCTGCCTGGAGATCCCCGCCCGCACTGGCCGCCGGTGTATGGGCGGTTGCTGTCGCTGCACGAGACAGCCCCTTCCGGGTGGCCGCATGGGCCTTGTTGAGGATCTGTTCTGCTTCGGCCATACGGGTTTCCAGTGACTGATTCAGCGTGTGTATCAAGGCTTTTTTTTCCTGAATCTGACGGTCAAACTGCTCAGCGATGGAAGCGGCCTCGCGCATCAGCGGTTCGATCTGTTCGAGCACCGTCTCAGACACCTGGGTTGTCATGATATGACGGATTTGTCGCTGAAAGCGCTTGAGCACAGCCCAGACGCCAAGAACGACCCCCAGGTTGATCAGCAGCAGCACGGTGCTTCCGTATGTCTGCCAGAACGCAGCCATTGTATGCCTCTGATTTCAGTGATGTGTCTTTAGCCGGGTAGCAGAGCCCTGTCATTGACTAACGCGTTAAACAGCCGCCCGAGAAGGTCTGCTCATACAACCGTATTGAGCAGTCGGCCAGTGGATTTCGGAAGATCCGCATCCTCCGAATCTGCATCGTCCGCTTCTCGCTCGCGTTCATCGTCAGCAGGGGATTTTCCCCCGTGTCCGGATGTTTCATTGTCCAGCCGGCTTTTTCCGCTTTCCTCAAATTCGTTGACCGTGGTCCGTTTTTCAGCGTTCTTCAGCTGCTGAGCCTGTCCTTCCATGAAAAAACCCTGTCCCATGGCCTGCTGCTGAACGGTCATGACCCGCAGGGCATTTCCCGATTGCTGAAAAACCAGATTCAAATTGGGGATTGTGGTCATACCGACCCCCTCAATGGGTTATCCGACAGCCCTAAAGACCATTACCCGCCAGGACGGCAGGCCGTTATCCCAGATCAAACCGTGTCAGTTCCAGTATCTCCAGAGGCCCGTCCAGTGTCTGATCCAGCGCACTCTTGATCGCCTCTTGAAGTGATTCCGGCCCCAGGTCAGTTTCTTTGTCATTCACCATGCTGACCAGCGCCTCATAAATGACATTTCGGAAAAACGCTTGATCATCTTGAATTTTTTGAACCCGGGCTTTTATTCCGGCCAGTTTGACATCAATCATCATGAAGTTCAGGTCATCATGACCCTGGGGTGCCAGCACAAAAAAGTCATTCAGCTCTATAGAAGCGGTCTCCGCCGGCACCGTCACAGTGACCCCCTTTTCTCCCGGTGTGTCCCCGCCCCTCGTATCCACAGCTGCGGTTTCGGTACTGACAGGTCCCTTCAGAAGCCACCCGCCTCCCCCTGCGGCAATGCACACGACGAAAAAAACAGCCGCAGCGGCCAGCATCCGCTTTTTGGAAAACCGTGACGCTTGCGTTTGAGGTTCAGCATCGCCCGCCGTGTCTTCATCCGCCTCAAGAATTACCTGATCCTCAACGTCGGCCGACGCGGCTTCGGGCCCGGGTTCATCTGAAACGGTCTGTGCTTCAACCGGCGCAGGATTCGATTTTAGAATCGCATCAATATCATCCTGAGAAACCAGATCGTCACCATCGGCTGATATGGATTCCGGCGGTACGTCCGCATCCGGTACAACATTGCGCAATGGCTCAATGTCTTCATGGGAAACCGGCGCATCATCTGCATCCGACACCTGCGCATCGGCTCCCGCATCCGCGTTCAGCAGCCGGTCGATATCCTCCTGGGTGATCAACCCATCCGGGTCATCGACAAGGGGTTCCGCTTCCCCCGCTTCCGGCCCGGTGTCAGCACCGTTCATCAGTGCATCAATATCCGACTGGGAGATCATTTGCTCATCCGGATCTTCCGCCGAGACGCCGTCATCACGGATACCATCGAGGAGCCGGTCAATATCTTCATTTGAAATCAGTGCATCTGCCGCTTCAACAGACGCGGCATCGGTTACACGCGCATCTTCTCCGCCCGCAGATACCCCCAGCAGCCGATCAATCTCCTCCTGGGAAATCGGTGCATCATCGTCGGCAGTCCCCCTGTTCGCGGCCGGCGGGGTGTCATCTGGCGTTTCTGATCCACCGCTGAGCAGCCGGTCAATATCTTCTTGAGTCACCAGGCCATCATCGCCGGTCAGATCCGCAGCCCGTTCACCGGGCATCTCTCCCACGGCCGGCATTGACAGCAGCCGGTCAATATCCGCCTGACGAAGCAGGGCGTTTTCGTATTTACTCTCCGTCATTTCCGCCTCCTGTTACAGAGGGAACCGATGCGCCATTACCGCAGCCGTTCATTGTATTTCCGCATCCGTGTCTTCATCCGGACAATGGCCATGGTATGAATCTGGCAAATCCGCGATTCGGTCAGCCCCAGCACCTCTCCGATCTGTTTTAAGGTCAGATCCTCGTAATAATAGAGGCTGATCACCAACTGTTCCTTTTCGTTCAGCCTGCGGATCGCTGCGGCCAGTTCATCGCGCAGTTCATTGAACAACACATTTTCTTCCGGCTTGTCCGCAGACTTCATCTGGGCCTGGAACGTCCGGATCCCGGTTTCACCGTTCTCTTCGTTTCGGATGGCGGCATCCATGCTGAGCAGCGCGGCATTGTGGATATCTCCGAGCAGCTTGTGATACTCGGCCATGGAAAGTTTCAGCGCGTCGGCAATTTCCTGTTCAGTTGCCGGCCGATTGAGCCGTCCCTCCACCTGATGCACGGCCTTTTCAATATCCTGCATCCGCTTGCGCATGGATCGTGAATACCAGTCCATACTGCGAAGTTCATCTAAAATCGCCCCCTTGATACGGTACTGGGCATAGGTTTTAAAATCGACCGCTTTTGCCGGATTGAATTTATCCACGGCATCAATCAGACCCAGGGATCCCGCGCTGATCAGTTCGTCCAGGGACACGCTCGGCGGTATCCGCGCCGCCATCCGGCTGGCGATCTGCCGGACCAGATAGGCGTACTGGAGGATCTGCGCTTCCCGTGCAGCCGGATCCTGTACGTTGCTGACCGTGCTGTTCTGCGCTTTTACATACGTATCAATCATCTGCAGTCCGCTGCTGTGTGAATGTGGATACCCGCCTGCACCTGCTGCAGGCGGTCATACCAGGGGACTTAGGCTAGCCGTCGCGATAATCCATATAGGACGTTATGAAAAAACGGAGCGGATTTCCATCCCCGTGTTTCCGGGGACACCGCAACAGCCGCTCAGCGACACGCTCAAGGCCTTCGCTGCTCGGTGCCTCAGGATAACGGACAGTCACGGGCGTTCGCTTCAGAACCGATTGTCTCAGATAATCGTCCTGAAGGATACAGCCCATATATGCGATCGCCACATTGTCCAGAAAACGGTCAGCCGCCTGAACCAGGCTCTCGTAGACAGCCTTGGCCTCTTTTTCAGACGGAATCATGTTGACGACCAGTTTGAACCGTTTCGTACCATGCTCCATAGACATGATTTTCATGATGGCATAGGCATCGGTGATCGACGTCGGTTCCCCGGTAACTACCACTATACACACTTCAGCAGCCAAATTAAAGTAAATCACATTATCCGATATGCCGGCGCCGGTATCGATGAGCACAATATCCGCCTCTGGTCCGAGTTGCTCAAATTCGCTCATCAGATGCAGTTTCTGCCCGTCCGTGAGTGACGTCAGGCTTGTAAAGCCGGAGCCGGCCGGAATCACACGGATCCCCTCATCGGTTTCCACCATCACCTCGTTCAGTGTTTTTTCACCGGAAATCACATGCTGGATCGTGTAATCCGGATGAATGCCGAACAGCACATCAATATTGGCCAGACCCAGATCCGCGTCGAGAATCAGCACCCGTTTGCCCATCCGCGTAAACAGGACCGCCAGATTACCCACGATATTGGTTTTACCCACACCGCCCTTACCGCTGGTTACGGCATACACCCTCGGCGTCGCCCCGCCTGAAGGTCCGTCGGCCCTTAAGTCTTGCGCGTGTGTATTCATGCGCGCACCCACCATCTGCCTCAAGCTGTCTGCCTGATCCACCGCATTTTTCCTTTTATCCGTTCGTCTCCTCCCGGAAGGATCCGGGTCTTAACGCGATTATCCGAATCCCTCGAGCGTTTGCGCCAAATCCATCAGTCCTGTCCGGAAAACACAAGGGATATCAATTCTGATTTCCCTGCCGCCACCAGGTCTTCCGGAACCTTCTGCCCGTTTGTCAGAAAGGAAACTGGCAGCGGCCGTTCCATCACCTGTTCCAGGATTGCCGCCCGGCGCCGGGTTTCGTCCAGCTTGGTAAATACATAACTCACCGGATCGAACCGTGCAAACCGCTCAGCCGCCTCCCGCATGTCCTGCGGAGCCGTGGACGCGCTCAGGACGAGATGGGTCTCCACTCCGTCCTCGCCTGCCATCAGTTCCTGAAGGTTGTGCATCCGTGCTTCGTCCAGGTGGCTGTGCCCGGCCGTATCGATGAGGATCACATCCGCGTTTCTCAGCCTGGCCGCGGCAATTTTGAGTTCTGCAGGCGAGAATGCCGGCAGGCAGGGGATGCCCATGATCGTGGCATACGCCTTGAGCTGTTCGAGGGCGCCGACCCGGAAGCTGTCAATAGAGATCAGGCCAACAGACCGTTTTTCCTGAAGAAACAGGCGGGCGGCCACCTTGGCGATGGTGGTGGTTTTCCCCACACCTGTGGGCCCCACAAAGGCGGCCATCCGTCGCCTCGGGCCATCGGGTACCTGGGCGAAGGGATCAATTACCGACACCCGGCTCACAATACCGGTAAGCACCGACCGTGCCGTTTCCCTGGCATCCGGTCGCTGGTCGGGGTGCCAAACGCATCCGGCCACCAGAAACCGCCGGGCCCGCTGTTCTGAGAGTCCGCTGTTCACCAGGCGGGCATAAAGGTTCAGGTATTCGGGATGATCGCTGATCAGCTCGGGCAGATGCTCGTTCCGGCTCATGAGGTACAGCAGGTCCTTTATTCCCACCAGCTCCGAATGCAGGGCCGTATAGACGGCACTGTCTAGCCCGGTGCCTTCAGGCGTTGTTTGCGGAGAAACAAAGGCCGCCTCTCTTTCAACCGGCGATACCAGCACCTCACCGGCCGGTGCGGCGTCCACTTCAAAGGCATCGGCGCCATACGGATTGTTTGCCCCTTTGGGTACTTTCCGGGTCGCAAGAATCACGGCATCCGTCCCCATCTCCTCCTTAATCCGGCTGATGGCGGCCTGAATACTTCTGGCACGGTATGTTTTAGCGGACATAGACTAAACAGTCACTTTTCCCACCGATTTGATCCCGATATTCGGCACGATCTCGGCATGAGAAAGGATGGTTACCGCCGGCACATACTGTTCGACCAGCCGTCTCAGATGACGGCGAATCACCGGCGAGCAGAGGGCGACAGGCTGAAGATTCATGGCGATACACGTTTCCGCTTCAGCTTTGAGTCCCTGGGCAATGGTTTCCAGCACCCGGGGATCTGCAGTGACATACGATCCCTGATCCGTGTGCTGAATACTTTTCGATATCAAATCCTCAACTGTCTGGTCAATCAGGATCACCGGCAGCACGCCGTCCGGCTGGATAAAGGGGGTTACGATGGAACGCCCCATCTTCTGACGCACATACTCGGTCAGCAGATCCGGATCCTTGCTCATGGGCGCGTAATCAGCCAGGGTTTCCACCACAGAAAGAAGATCCCGCACCGACACCTTTTCCCGCAGCAGATTCTGAAGCACCTTCTGTACCCCCCCCAGCGTGAGCAGCTGCGGTACCAGCTCCTCGACCGCCTTGGGATGGGTTTTGGCCAGGTTATCCAGTAGATGTTGCACCTCCTGGCGGCCCAGAAGGTCTGCCGCGTGGGTCCGGATAATCTCGGTCAGGTGAGTGGCCACCACCGTTGAAATATCGACCACCGTATACCCGGAGAATTTGGCTTCCTCTTCCTTGTCTTCGGGAATCCAGAGCGCGGGCAGGTTGAAGGCCGGTTCGGTGGTCGGAATGCCGTCCAGACGCTGAGCCACATCCCCCGGGTCCATGGCCAGCAGGTGATTGAGCATAAGCTCGCACCGGGCCATCTCCACTCCGCGAATCATGAGCCGGTATTCAGAGGGTTTGAGTTTCAGATTGTCCCGGATGTGAATGGGCGGAATCACGATCCCCATTTCCGTGGCAAACTGCCGGCGGATCGCCCGAATCCGTCCCAGCAGGGTTCCGTCCTGGGACCGGTCAACCAGAGGAATCAGCCCGTAGCCAACCTCAAGTTCCATCACATCCAGGGTCAGGAGGTGTTCCACTTCCTCAGGTCCGGTCGCGTCTGCCGCTTCGGCTGACTCCGCTCCAGGCGCCCCTTCGGGTAGAGCGGTTTGAGGGTCCGCCATGCCCCGGCCCAGCCAGTAGACACTCCCTGCCAGAATCCCAGCCAGCAGGGTGAACGGGATAAACGGCAATCCCGGTACCAGGCCCAGCATGAACACCACCACCGCACCCACATAGATCGGTGTCTTTTTTGTGAAAAAATGGGTAAAAAATTCCTTCCCCATCCTGGATTCGGAACCGGCGCGGGAGACCAGCATACCCGCTGCCGTGGAGATGATCAGTGCCGGTATCTGACTCACCAGGCCGTCCCCCACCGTCAGCAGGGTATAGTTGGATGCGGCGTCGATCAAGGTCATATTGTTCTGGAACACCCCGATAATGATACCGCCCACAATATTGATACCCGTGATGATGATCCCGGCCACCGCATCCCCTTTGACAAACTTGCTCGCCCCGTCCATGGCGCCGTGGAATTCCGATTCCCGGGCGATTTCACGTCGGCGGTTCTTGGCCTCCAGCTCATCAATGATGCCGGCGTTCAGATCCGCGTCAATGGCCATCTGCTTGCCGGGCATGGCATCCAGGGCAAACCGGGCCGCCACTTCCGCGATACGCCCTGCCCCTTTGGTGATGACCATGAAATTGATCAGTACCAGGATGACAAAAACGATCATCCCGATCACATAATTACCGCCCACCACAAAACTGCCAAAAGACTTGATGATGGCACCGGCAGCCAGGGTTCCCTCATTACCGTGTAGCAGAATCAGCCGGGTGGAAGCCACGTTGAGGCTCAGCCGAAACAGGGTCAGCACCAGCAGCATGGACGGAAAGATGGAAAAATCAAGGGGCCGCTCCGTATACATGGTGGTGATGAGGATAATGATGGCAAAGGTGATGTTCATGGCAAGAAACAGGTCCAAGAGAAACGGTTTCACCGGCAGAATCATCAGAAGCAGAATGCCGATGACCGCTGCCACCATCCCGATATCGGCCGATTCCTGCTGAAGGCCGCCGATCAGTCCCGTATTTTCCATTGCCATACCGTCTTACCCTTTACGATAGAGGCGTCAATTCGTTGACATCCGTTGTATTCCTGACACGGTCCGTCCAGTTTCAGATCCTGGATGCAAACCGTGAAATGCATTTAACCCTCACGGTTTTCCCTTCATCCGGTAGACATAGGCCAGAAGTTCCGCCACCGCCTGGTACAGCTCTGATGGAACCTCCTCATCAATATCCACTGACTTATACAAGTTCCGGGCCAATGCCACATTTTCCACCACCGGAATGCTGTGCTCGGCAGCCAGAGCCTTGATCCGGTCCGCCACCGGTCCGGCCCCTTTAGCCAGCACTTTGGGTGCCTGCATGGTCAGCGCGTCGTATTTCAAGGCAAGCGCGAGATGCACCGGGTTGGTGACCACCACGTCTGCTTCGGGGACAGCCTGCATCATGCGCCGCCGCGCCGCCTGCATCTGAATGGCCCGTATCCGGGACTTGATCTGCGGATCCCCTTCGGTCTGCTTGAATTCATCCTTCACTTCCTGTTTGGTCATTTTCTGATCCTGGGCATATTTCCATTTCTGAAAGATCAGATCAAACAGAGCCAGGACCAGCATGGCGATCAGGATCCAGATAAACATCTTGAACACCACCTTGAGCATGAAAATCAGGATGCCGGCCACCGAATTTCCGGAAAGCCCCACCAGGGTATGAAACTCCGAGCTTACGGCAGCATAGGTGAGCACGGCGATGATGATGATTTTCAGGATGCTCTTCAACAGCTCCACCACGGACCGGCTGGAAAATTTCTGTTTGAACCCGTTAATGGGATTGATCCGCGAGGCCTTGGGCTGGATCGCTTTCCAGGACAAGAGAAAACCGACCTGCATATAGTTGCTGGCCAGTGCAAGGACGACAACCGCCAGCATCAAAGGGATGAGCGCCAGCACATAGGCTTTTCCCTCCATGTACATCCGGTTGATGAACCACGGCATGCTCGCGCCCGGAACCGTGTCAAAGGAAAAGCTCCGGAACATGACACCGACGATGATATCATACATGTACCGGCTGAAAAAAAAGAGGGTGGTCACACCAGCCATGAGCACGAACACCGACGGCACCTCAATACTTTTACCGACCTGCCCTTCTTCCCGGGCTTTTTCCAGTTTTTTCGGGGTTGCTTCTTCGGTTTTTTCCTGCATGTTGTCTTCGGCCATCTACCCCCCTCCCATCCAGTTGAGCAGTTGGAGCAGGACCGATCCGTATCCGGACAGGAATTCACGAGTCACCGTGCCCACGGTCTGTAACGCCAGGCCAAAGGTGATCAGGCCTATGGTGATCTTGACAGGAAACGCCACGATCAGCACATTCATCTGCGGGGCGAATTTAGCCGTGATGCCGAAGGCTGCGTCCGTAAAAAAAATCGCGGCCCATGCCGGAGCGGCAATCCGGATGCCCAGGGAAAAAATGTCCGCAGACATGGGGATCACCGCCTCCACCAGCGACCCGGACAGATGAACGCCGCCAATGGGAACCCGCCGGAAACTCTCTGCCAGGCTCATGAGCAGGATATGGTGCCCGTTCAGGCCCAAAAAAATGATCAGCACCACCCAATAGACAAACTGCTCCATCAGGGAAATCTGACCGCCGGACTGGGGATCGACCACATTGATCATGGAAAACCCCATCTGGAATCCGATAATCTGCCCGGCCATCTGTACGGCAGCAAAGAACATCCGCACAGTCAGGGCAATCACCATGCCGATGATCAGTTCGCCGACCACGAGCAGCACAAAAGAGACTGCATGAACGGGAAACATGCCCGGCAATACGGTCCGACCAGACACCAGGGGGATCAGTGCGATGGTGACCATCAGGGAAAGCCCTGCCTTGATCTGGGCAGGAAACAGGGGACTGCCGAAAATGGGAAAGAGAAACAGCACCACGCTGACCCGCACCAGGACCAGCAGAAAAATCCGGATTTCATCGGGTTGTATCAGGGACAGGGCTTCAACCATGAAACACCCTTGTTAAGCTGTTGGTTGACGGCTAACGCACATACAGGGGAATATCCTGAATCACCCGCGTGGTAAAGGCTGTGAGTCGCCCCAGCATCCATGGAGCAAAGAAGAGCAGGCCGAGAAACACGGCCAGGATTTTCGGGACAAAAATCAGCGTCATCTCCTGAATGGATGTCACTGCCTGGAAAATAGAAATAACCAGCCCGACCACCAGGCCCAGGCCCAGCATGGGCATGGCCAGCAAAATGGTGAGTAGGATGCCTTCCTTGGCAAAACTGATGACAAATTCAGGTGTCATAAAAAGATCCGTTTCCGGCAGTTTCGATCCCCTGCCGCTTGGCCGTATTCATCCATCCATCGGGTTACAGAGATGGCCCCGATTCCGCTTATTTCAATTTATCTTGATTTGAGATAATTTTTTAAATCCCTATAATAGTTTCCATGCGGCCCGATCATTATTAACTCAAGATCATTGCCTGCAAAACGATAAGAAAGCAGATACTGAACTGTTTTTATTTTGAACTTATGAACAAAAGTACCTCTTAGATCTCCTTTTTTTTCTGTGCCAATAGTTCGTTTTTCAGCAATCGCTCTTACTGCGTCATCAAGTATGTCTTTTTCCTGTTTAGAAAACTTTTTAACCTTTCGTTCAAAAGATCGGGATTGAAAAATTTTCATTTTTTGTTACCCAAATTTATATTCGGTGGTTTCTCCGTATTCCAGTTCAGCGATGCCGATGAGCATCTCTTTGATAAGATCATAAGTTAAATCGGGGTTTTCCTCAGCACACTTTCCAATCCGAGCCCAATGCTCGATTTGTCCTGTCAATGATCGTTTATCGATTTTACTGAAAATTCTGGCTTCCCGAACTAATTCGTCAGTAATTCTTACTGCTGTTGTCATGATAGCGCCTCCCTATTGTCTTCTTTCAGATATAGCAGAGCAAGTTGCATATTGCATTATAAAATTGCATATTGAATACATTTTGTGTCGTGAGAATCGCCCCCTGCTATCCGCTCACCCGAAACTCTGGATCAGCGACCCCACAATCAGGTTCCACCCGTCGACCAGCACAAAAAGCATCAGCTTGAAGGGGAGGGAAATCATGACGGGCGGCAGCATCATCATCCCCATGGCCAGCAGCACACTGGCGGTCACCATGTCGATGATGAGAAACGGAATATAGATCACAAAGCCGATGATAAAGGCGGTCTGCAGCTCACTGATCACAAATGCCGGAATCAAAAGATCCAGTGGCACATCGTTTTTCGTTTCCGGGTGCGGACGTTTTGTGGCTTTTACAAACAGGGCGATATCCCGCTCCCGGGTATTTTTCAGCATAAACTCCCGAACCGGCCTCTTGGCTGCGGAAAAGGCGTCCTGATAAGAGAGTTCCCGCTCCAGATACGGATTCAGGGCCGTGTCGTAAATTTCCTGCCAGACCGGTTTCATGATGAACACGGTGAGAAAGAGCGCCAGCCCCACGATTACCTGGTTGGGCGGCGATGACTGGGTCCCGATGGCCTGCCGCAGAAAATGAAACACCACCACCACCCGGGTAAACGACGTCATGAGCACCAGAATGGCCGGCGCCAGGGTGAGAAGGGTGAGCAGCCCGATAATCTCAAGGGCAATCACCACTTCATCCGGGTTCTGTGCCGCCTCAACGCCCAGCTGAATCGACGGAATGGGGAAAACGCCCGTCTGCGCAATGGCAAGCGCCGGGCATCCGGCAATCCCGGCAGCCAGCAGCCACTGACTTCCCCTGCCCTTAGGGTTCCACATCACCGGTCTCCTCTGCGGCGACCTCCGCAGCACGCAGCCGTTTCGGGAACAAGGCGCGTCCACCTGAGGCATCCGCGTCCGGAAGCGTCCGGTCAATAACCGCCAGCCGGGTCACGGACTGGGGGGTTACCCCGATCAGGATCTTTTCCCCGAGCACATCAATCAGAACCACCCGTTCCTTTGACGCCACATGGGCCGTGGAAAGCACCTTGATATACCCGCGCCCTCCCCACTGCCCAGTTTTTCCGGACATTTTTTTGACCAGCACCAGCACACCAACCAGAAGGCCCAGGACGATACAGAGCATACCGATACTTTTCACCATCAACATCCAGACATCGGGGGTCACACTTGCGCCTTCCATGACTCGTTCTCACTTTCCGGCCGCACGGCCGCGGGACACTGCAACCCGGCAGATCAATCCCTCAGGCTCCGCACCCGCTCCATGGGGCTGATAATATCCGTGAGGCGAACACCAAATTTCTCGTTCACCACCACCACCTCGCCGCGGGCCACCAGTTTTCGGTTAATATAGATTTCCAGGGGTTCGCCGGCCAGTTTGTCCAGCTCCACGATGGATCCCTGACCCAGCTGGAGCAGGTCGTTGATCAGCATCCGGGACCGACCCAACTCGACGGATAACTCTAGCGGAATATCGAGAATAAACTCGATATCATGGGGTTCCGGCACTTTCTCCTCAGCCCCTTCAGGCGCCTCGGCGGTTCCTGCTGCGTCCGCTTCCTGTGCTTCCCTTTCGTTTTCAGCCATCTGCCCTTATCCTTTTACGTAGTATTTATCCGCGATTTTCAAGGCCTGGAATCCCCGCTGCACCCCGGCAAATCCCCGAAACTTCACATGCCCTTCCACATACCCGACCAGCTGTTCATCCGCATCCTGGTCCAGCTGGATCACATCCCCCGGTTTCAGATACAACAGCCGTTCACCTGTAATTTCAGTAGTTCCCAGCTGGACCCGAAGCTCGATCTCCGAGTCATAGATGATTTCCGTGAGCCGTTTCTGCCAGGTGAAGTCGATTTCTTCGGCCTCCGCCTGAAAACCAGCGGACAATTTGCTCCGGATCGGCTCGATCATGGAATAGGGCAGGCAGATGATCAGGGTTCCGGCTGACTGTTCCAGTTCCACTTCAAACCGGGAAACAATGACCAGATCTTCAGGAAGCACGATAGCCGCGAACTGGGGATTCACTTCCGACCGCACCAGCGTCGCCTTGATGGGGTAGACCGGATGCCAGGCTTTCTCGATATCCTCCAGGCAGGCCATGACCACCTTCCGGACCATGGCTTCCTCGATGGCCGTAAAATCCCGACCTTCGATGCGGGATTTCGCCGACCCTTTTCCGCCAAAAAACTGATCAATGAGATTGAATACTAACTGGCTTTCCAGCACCACCAGGGCGTGGCCGCGGAATGGATCCAGACGGCAGACATGGAGGCTGGTGGGAACCGGCAGAGAGCGTCCAAATTCGGAAAACTTCAGGGTGTCAAGGGATTCGGCGCTGATATCCACATTGGTCCGCAGCAGGTTCGAAATACTGGTCCTTACCTCTCTGGCAAACCGTTCGTTGATGACTTCAAACGTGGGCATACGCCCCCGGATCACCTGTTGCTGGTTGCCAAAATCATAGATATCCAGACCATCGGCCTGGGCTGCAGTTGATGCTTCCGTTTCTGTCTCGATCTTTCCCGAACTTAAGCCCGAGAGCAGGCTGTCGACTTCTTCCTGGGATAATACGTCACTCATAAATCACCGTATCAAAAATTGGGTGAAATAAATGTTCCGGATCCTGCCATAGGAAAGGAGTCCGTTTATTTTCCGTATCAAGTCGTGCTTGAGCACTAGTTTATCTTCCATGGTCAGCAGATCACCTGAGGATTCCTGTATAAACTGCTGCATCACGGTTTCCCGGATATACGGCAGCATGTTCCGGATCTCATCGGCCGTTTCTGCCTGCATCATCTCCAGCGCCACTTCAAGGGTCAGCATTTTTTTGGCATCCGGATCCATCAGTTCAATGACAAACGGTTCCAGGGGAAACACATTCGCCTCAAGGGCCCGGTCCATCTCTGTTGTTTCCTGCAAAGGGACGTCCACATCCGCCGCATCCGCTTTTTTTTCAGCCGGCGCATTGATCTCTTCAGGCGTATCCTTGCCGCCGCCCATCAGATACCAGGCCCCACCGCCTGCCAGCACCAGGCAGGCCACCAGCAGCAGGAGTCCGATCAGCAGCCACTTCTTTTTCCCTTTTTCCGGCGCTGCTTCAGCAACCCCTTCCACAGGGGGCGATTTTGCTTTTTGCTTTTTTCCCATCCTATGCCTCCGGCACCTGCGGCGGTCTGAAAACAAATTCAACCCGCCGGTTCCGTGCGCGGTTTATCTCCGAATCATTGGGTTCAATGGGGCGTAACGGCCCATACCCGAAGGTGGCCGGCTGCCGTCTGTCTAGATACTGGCGTACATGAAAAAGCGTCTTAACATTTCTACTGAAACGTTTTTCTGTATAGCATATCATCTGAATTTTAAGCAAGCATTGTGCCAATTGATCTTATTGAAACAGATCCGGCGCATGCGCTGGTTCCAGCGGATATATTACCGGTTTTCCCGCCGTACACCGCGACGATATGCCCTGATTGCGCGTCAAAATAGTGACGCTTACCCTGTTGTGGCAATACGGTCTTGAAGATCTGCTTCGCACCTGATATAAACGCATGCTTACAGGATGCCGGTGCAGTTACGGCAGCCGAGGGTACGGATTCCCATCCATTGGGATCTGTTTAAAAAGCGCGTTGAAACATTACCAAAAAGAGGGTCCATGCCTAGCCGAAACCAAGCCACCCGACTGATCATCACTGCCGTCATGGCAGCCTTTTTTCCCGTTTGTGTCACAGCCGCAGAGGTTGAACACGTAGATATCTATGAATATGGTCTGTATGATACCGTCACCACAAAAATCGTCACTGACCCCAACGTTCCAGGCGGGGAAAGGCGGCTGGTCAAAAACCTGGTGCTTATCGAACAGACCGACAAAATCCCCATGATGATTTCCGATGTGGTTTTCGGATTCCGGTACCGCGTGAAAGGGACACCGGAAAAAGCAGAAATCCTGCTGGGCAGGAAACTCATCTATCCCGAACCCGGCAAGTGGGATCCGGATAATCAAAAATACATAAAAGACTATCTATACGGACTCAACACCAAAATCGGAGACGACGGATTTACAGCAGTCAAGCTGACGGAAAAAATCGATCTGATCCCCGGTCCATGGAAGTTTCAACTCTGGTACAACGGCAAGCTCATGGCCGAAAAAATCTTCACACTGGTGGAAAACGAATAACCGCCAATGCACCTGTGAACCCACTGTCAATGACAGCGGCTGTGAACCGGTTGTCACCTGAAAAAACGACGAAAGCGCCTGCAAAAAAAATGCAGGCGCTTTTTTGTCAGCGTAAGCCGGCCGAGGTTCCCCGCCAAACGCTCCGTCTAGGGGATATTACCGTTTCATCTGAATGACGTCGCTGAGCATGCTGTCCACCGTGGTCACAATTTTGGAGTTGGCCTGGAAGCCGCGCTGGGTGGTGATCATGTCCACAAACTCATCTGCGATATCCACATTTGACATTTCCAGCGAGTTGGGAGAGATGTTCCCCAGGCCGTTTTCACCGGGCCGGTTGGTGATGGCACTGCCGCTGTCACGGGTTTCACTGTAGAGGTTTCCCCCTTCCTTGTAAAGCCCCTGATTGTTCTGAAATCGTGCCAGGGCCACACGGAACAAGGGGATCAGCTGGCCGTTGGAGTAAATCCCGGTGATTTCCCCGTCCGCAGATACGTCGACCCCCTGGAGGTCTCCGGCCCCGTAACCGTTGCCCGCCTGATAGATGGTGCTTGATTTGCGGGAATACTGGGTGGTGGACAGCGAATCGTTGATCCAGTCGGATCCGTCATACCGGGTACCGGCATCAAAGGCGATCTTCATCACGGTGGAATCGCTGCCACCGCCCAGAAAGTCCGCTTCCAGTTCATAAAAGCCGTTGGTATTCACATCATCGGTGGTCAGGGTTTCCCAGGCCGTGGAGCCCTGGATGCCAAAGGTGATGGAGCCGGGCGTCACGGAAAGGGATTCTTCGAAATCAAACTTGATGTCAACGGTACCGTCTGCATTCAGATCAATAGAGAGACTGTCCTTGTCTCCGGTGATGGTTGCGCTGGCATCCACGTAAGCGGTGGCAGCATTATAAGCGGCTGGCAGATTGGCGATGGTCCAGTTTCCGGCCCCGTCCCAGTTCAGCTGAAAATCATCCCCTGCCGCCGTGCTTCTCAACATGGCACCGGGATTCGGCACACGCATGGTGGTGTTGTCCGCTTCCACGCCATTGTTGCCGGCGGTACGATCGTAAGTGAGATCCAGCACTCTCTGCACATGAATGTCCACCGGGTCATTGATGTCAAAAAGGATCTGATCCCCGTCAATGGCATCCGTGTCAAACTTGATCTCCAGATCCATGGAACCATCGTCATTCAGATCAATCTGAACCGTGGACTGGTCACTTGCCAGTACGGTTGCCGTGGGAGGCCCCGCATTGTAGGCAGCCGGCACATCGACATTTCCGTCACCGTCCAGGTCGGCAAAATTCCAGGAATTGGTGGCGCCGTTATACTGAAGCCCGAAGTTGTACCCGTCTGAAGGGATGGCGTCGTTATTCAGGATATTAAAGGTAATCCCCTCCTGATTGATCCCGGTGGCCACGGGTGCACGGACATTTCCGATCCGCCCGGTAAACCGGCTCATGGTCATGTCTGAAATCGAGCCGTTGCTGTTGAAGGTGAAGGTTCCCTGGGCCAGCAGGCCGAGCCCTGCGGTCTCCTGCACCTGGTTCCGCATATCTTCGGTCGGGTTGCAGCAGACCATGTACTCCCACTTGTTGTCCTCCTTCTTGTCGTAGTAGACCGTGAGATCATGGGTGCTGCCCAGGGAGTCGTAGACCTTGACCACGGTCTGGTACTCATATCCGTTAGCGCTGATCTGGGTATCTTCTGCCAGCCCGTCCCAGGTATTGGTCAATACTTCAGCCAGACTGTTCATCGTGGCATCCAGGTTGGTGATCACGGACATCTCGTCTGTTGCCTTGGGCGGCGAGGTAAACGAACGGAGCAGGATATCGCTCACCGAACCAATGTCATCCCCGGTTTCCTCGTCAAGCAGCCACCCCTGAACGATATACCCTTCCGGGTTGACCAGATAGCCGTCTTTGTCAAAATTGAAGTTGCCGGCACGGGTATAATAGTTGCGCTCGGTTCCGTCCTGGCGCACCACAAAAAAACCATCTCCGCCGATGGACAGGTCTGTGGCGTTCCCTGTGGACTCGAATGAACCCTGGATAAAAGACACATCCACACTGCCCATGGCCATCCCCCGACCCACCTGTGCGGAGCCGGACTGGGTTGCCACCGACTGGGAGAGCAGGTCGGCAAAGGTGTACCGGTTTCCCTTGAATCCCACTGTGTTGACGTTGGAAATATTATCGCCAATGACCTGCATGGCGTTACCCAGGTTTTTCAAACCGCTTGTACCTGTAAAGAGTGAACTTGTCAGTGACATAGTGACCTCCTGCTTTTGTTTCCGGTTGAACCGGTTATTGACGAATCCCTGTAATGGCAGCCGGATAAATCAGGGTTTCCCCCATGGTCAGATAACCGATGCCGTCAACATACGCGACGCCGTCGATCTCGCCTGTCAGGCTTCGATCAGCATACGCCCCTTGGCTCAGGACCTGATAACTGTAGACGCCGTCAGGAACCGGTGCTCCCGTATCATCCTGTCCGTCCCATCCCACAACCTGCGCCCCTTCATCCAATGTGCCTGCATCGATGGTGCGCACCAACTGGCCGTCCATGGTAAAGATCTGAACCTGCACCAGGTCGGTGTCGGCCAGTGTAAATGCGATTTCACCGTACAGGGTGCCGCCGTCCTTGAGCTGCAGCACGTTGGTGGCGGCATCCACCTCTTTCCCGATATAATTCAGCAGATCGGTGGTATCCAAGGCTGAGACCGAAGTAGCTTCCCAGACCTTGAGCACATCTTCAGGCCTTAAGAACACATCGCCGACCTGAATGTAGTCCCCGTTTCCGTCACGGATCACGGCGTCCACACGGCCGCTGATCGTTGTATCCAGTGGCAGGTATTCTCCGCTGCCAGTGTTGCCCCGGGCCACATAGGTATAACTGCCGTCGAGCACCCCGCTGCCATCCGTACCCATACCATCCCACTCGATTGCATGGGTACCGGCTGTTTTCTGCCCCGGATACAGGGTTCTGACCTCCTGGCCTGCCTTGTCATAGATCGTAATGATCACATCCGACGCCGCTTCCAGGCTATAGAATCCGCCCACGGCTTCTCCGTCGGTCACTTCGATGGAATTGACCGCACCGAGAATGTTTTTCCCAATATAGTCGTTCACATTCTCGTCACCCTGATGCTGCAGTTCTGTGAGCATCGAGGCCAGGGTGTCGTTGGTGTTGAACTGGGCTTCCAGCTGGGAAAACTGGGCCAGCTGGGCCGTAAAATCAGTACCGTCCATGGGATTGAGCGGGTCCTGATTCTGCAGCTGGGCCACCAGCATGGTGAGAAACGCCTCACGGCCCAGGGGATCTTTTTCTTCTGAAGCCAGCGCATCCTGATAGCTGTTGGATATGGCTGTCAGAGAGGGGTTGTATCCGGTTGACGATACGGTCATGGTTTGTGTCTCCTAGACGGGGTTAACCTCAGGCAACCAGGTTCAATCCAGATGCCGTGCGTCTGTTTTTTGCCGTTGCAATTTCTGCAGCAGGGTCCACTGCCGTGATACCCATTTCAGTATCAGCGTTTTTTTCCTGACGGTGCTTCCGTCCACCCGTCTGCCCCTGCTGTTGGCGGGCATCGGCCATGGACTGATCAAAATTGCTGGTAAACGCCACCTGAATCCGATCAAATCGCACGCCATGCTCCTGAAGGGCGCTTCGCAGTTCAACCTGATGAGCAGCCAGCATGTCCCGCGCATGCGGATTTTCTGCCAGAATGGCGACACGGACCCCTTCATTTCCCTGATCAATGGTCATGTACAGCCGGCCAAGCTCGGCCGGTTTGAGCTGCAGCCGGATTTCCGTTTCACCGCGCATGGCTGCCCGGGCGATTTGCCGGCTGGTCTGATTCAGAACGTAGGCCGGCACGGGTTTGACCGGGGCCTGCCGCGCTGCCGCACGACTGTTCACCGATGCATCAATCCGGGCGTCTCCTTCAGACAACGTCTCTGCAGATGCATCCGCCATCGCCTGCCTGACAAATGGCGAATCCGTGTCGGCCTTAGCGGATGGCACCCCATGCCCGGCAGCCCGCGTTTCAACACCCTCTTTTTTTGCAGACAGCATGGGGTCGCTGGATACACGCTGATCCGGAGCTGCCTCATCACCGGATGTGTCTGCGGATATCTGCCCGGAGCCCGTGCTGGTGTTTTTCACCTTTCTATCCGGCTTCTCTGCAGATCCGGGACAGGTCCCCGGGTTTCCTTTTTTCACACCCGGATTTCCATCCGCCTGGATCAGGTTTCCGGCCGTACCCGCGGCCGGTGTTGAAACGGCCTGCACCGGGTTGACAATGTGCTGCCGGATCAGGCTGGCGGGGTCTTCAGCAGCTGTTTCCGGTACATTCGACGCAGCATCCAACGCATCCACCAGCTTTGTCCAGGCATGGGTCGCGGATTTTTTTGCCGTGCCTGCACGCATCAGCGCGGCCAGAGAAGACGGTGTATCCCTGTCTGTCAGCGCCATATCGGCTGCCTTGTCAAGCTGCGATTCCAGAATAGAAACCAGTCCTTCCAGGCTCAGTACCGGTGCCGCTGATTCAAGAAGGCTCTGCCGTTTTTCCACCCATCCCAGGGCGTCCATCAGGCGATTCACCTGGACCTGAGCCCCTCCAGAGGCAGGTTTCAGGGCAGTGCTTTTATCGGATGCGAGCAGCGCTGCAAGTTTTCCGGCCAGTCGGGTGATATTAATCCCCGTATCCGGTTCCACGGTTTCGAAAAGCAAGGAATCAACGGTCTCCGCGTCCAGACCGAGCAGCTCAAGGATCCCCTGAATCATGGGAACCGAGGCCAGCGGATCCATGACATCCGGTATCGCCACCTCCCATCCCAGATTCTCACGGATCTGATCAAGCCGCCTCATCCAGTCATCCACGCTCAGTGTCACCGGTTCCCCGGATCCGGCGGTCAGTCCCGCCACGATGATTTCAATGGTATCTGTATCCAGCCCCAACTCGGTCAGCCAGTCTTCAATCGCTTTTTTTCCCGCATGGGTCAGCGTGATATTCGCAGCCCCCTTTCCGTCCATGGAACGCATCAACGCTTTCACCTGCATAAGCGGATCCGTGATCCCCTTGGCGGGATTCAGGGGCATCCCCCTCGACGCCGCAGCAGTTCCAGTCGCCTGAACGGGCTGCATACCGTTGGAAAGCAAGGCGGCAAACCCGCCGGTCTCCAAAGGCACTGTTCCCGGTACGGATGTTACCTGTCCGCCCGGAATACCGGCAGGGCCGTTAAAAAGCTGCATCATATCCATTACAGGGAACTGCATAGGCACCTCATTGTCAAAAATTTCCATTCAGCATTTCTGCCGGTGCTTGCTTCTCGGCAGTCGGCTTGTGCTTAAGCAAAGCCTGTGCCACAATCAGAACAAATAAAAAATAATTATAAAAACAAAGTATTAAAAAAAATGATCACAAAAAAAGCGGCCCCTTGGTCCATGACGAATTTTCCCACCCGATCCAACACAGGGAAAATCTTGCCACGTTCATGCCCCGGGTCGCACCTTTTGACGATTGCGTTCCGGTCTGTTTTTATTTAGGGTCAATTAGCTATCAAGAAAGGACGTTCTATCCATGCGCAAAATCGGCCCTTGCCTTTGTTTCCTGTCCGGTCTTCTCCTGTTCCCCGGTATGGCCCTCTCCTCACCATTAAACACGCCGGAAGCCGTCATCCTCCTTCACGGTCTGGCCCGCACGCGCAGCTCCATGGAACCCCTTGCCAGGTACCTCAGGCAGCAGGGATACGGGGTCATCAACGACGGGTACCCTTCCCGAAAATACACGGTAGAAGTCCTGGCCGAAACCGCGATTCCCCGGGCACTTTCAAAAGTAAAAAATGCACCGAAGGTGCATTTTGTCACCCATTCCATGGGCGGAATTCTGGTTCGGTATTATCTCAGTCAGCACCCTATTGAAAACCTGGGGAGAATTGTCATGATCAGTCCGCCCAATCAGGGAAGCGAAGCCGTGGACCGGCTGGGCGAATGGTTTGCGTTTAAATGGCTGAACGGCCCTGCCGGTAATCAGCTGGGAACCGGAAAAGACAGTCTGCCCAACCGGCTGGGACCGACCACGGCAGATGTGGGCATCATTACGGGAAACCGGAGCATCAACTGGATCTTATCCAGTATGATCGACGGGCCGGATGATGGAAAAGTATCTGTCAAACGTGCACAGCTGGAAGGCATGAAGGCATTTCGTGTGGTCTCCCGCACCCATCCGTTCATCATGAAAGCGCCGGAGGTGATGGAGATGGTGGTCCGGTATCTCAAAACAGGCGATTTCTCCGCCGCATCCACCGCCCCCTGAGCGTGACAGATCTCTATAGGCAGGGGCGAAACCGGTATGTTATCCGGTCACTTTCCCGCGCAGGGCTTTCAGCTTTCCCCGACGGGTTTTACGGTCCATGCGCCGGTTTTTTGCTGCACGGGTCGGCCGGGTGGGCCGCCGTTTTTTTCGTGGAACCGCCACCTGGTGAATCAACGCCTGAAGCCGTGCCAAGGCGGCCGCCTTGTTCAGTGCCTGACTGCGGGCCGCATCCGACCGGATCACCACCACGCCATCCCGGGTGATCCGGTGATCCGGCAATGCCAGCAGGCGTGCTTTCCAGGCATCGGGCAGGGAAGATGCCTGGATATCAAAATAAAGACGCACCCCGGTCGCCACCTTGTTTACATGCTGTCCACCGGGACCGGTAGCCCGGATCTGCTGAAACGCGCAGTCCCGCTCAGAAATCTCCACGTGCTGCAGCCCCTGGTCATGATTCTGCGGTGAGCCTGGCATTGGTCCTCTCTATCAGATCCCGAAGCGGTTTCCGTATGTTCCCACCACAAAGTCGACATCTTTATCTCCCCGTCCGGACAGGTTAACCAGAATCGTCTGATCCGCCGGCAGGGTTTTTGCCAGTTTCATGGCATAGGCAACCGCATGAGCGCTTTCAAGGGCCGGGATGATCCCTTCGGTACGGGAAAGTTCAAAAAAGGCATCAATGGTCTCATCATCCCCGGCAGTGCCATATGCAACGCGGCCAATATCCTTGAGCAGACTGTGCTGGGGGCCAACGCCCGGATAATCCAGGCCTGAAGCAACGGAGTAGACGGCCAGCGGATTTCCCGTATCATCCTGCAGCACATAGGACTTAAAGCCATGAATTTCTCCCTTGGTGCCCAGGGTCAGGGTGGCCGCGTGCTTGCCGTCTTCAAGACCCAGGCCGGAAGGTTCCACCCCGTGGATGGCAACACCGTCATCTTCAAGGAATGCGGTAAACAAACCGATGGCATTGGATCCACCGCCCACACAGGCCACCAGATTGTCCGGCAGCTTCCCTGTCAGGGTCTGGAACTGTTCACGGGCCTCCTGGCCCACGATCTGCTGAAAATCGCGCACCATCATGGGAAAGGGATGCGGTCCCACCACGGATCCGATGGCATACAGCTGGGTCACCGGATCTCTCAGGTAGGCTTCAAATGCGGCATCCACGGCATCCTTCAAAGTCTGACCGCCCCGCGTCACCGGTATCACATTGCATCCCAGGATCTTCATCCGGGTCACGTTCGGATGCTCTTTCTCAATGTCGATCACGCCCATATAGATATCACACGCCAGGCCCAGGAGCACGGCAGCCGTTGCCAGGGCCACGCCATGCTGACCTGCACCGGTTTCTGCGATGATTTTTTTCTTGCCCATTTTTTTGGCCAGAAGCGCTTCTCCCAGACAATGATTGATCTTGTGGGCGCCCGTGTGGTTCAAATCTTCCCGTTTCAGATAGATCTGTGCGCCGCCAATCTTTTCAGACAGGTTGCGGGCATGAAAAATCGGGCTGGGCCGACCGACAAAATGTGTGTACAGATACTGCAGTTCTTTCTGAAACAACGGATCCTGACGGATATCATCGTATGCCGCTTTAATATCATCCATTATTTTCTGGAGAGCCTCCGGAATGAAACTCCCGCCGTATTCCCCGAAAAAGCCGTTATCATCGGGCAGTGCATAATCACGAATCGTCGTCATGGGTACGTCTCCTTCACACATCGGTTCGGTCGCTGCGGTCCGAAAAGCGGTGCGTGCGCCGGGCCGCATGAATAAAATCTCCGCACGAAAACGAGATAGAACCACATTTCGGGCCTCAGGTCAAACGAAATGTTTCTTCAGGGAAGAACAAAAGAATAAAAATGAAAATCCATCGCCATCTGCATCGCATCCAGGTGTATACCCACTTAGGGGCGAAAGGATCTGAATCCGGGCGATCATGCCATGGCTGGCACCCAGCCACCCGAGATCACCACCGGGTTACGAATCGCCGGCAGCCCCCAGATCTTTAAGAAGGGTTCCTGGCAGGTTGAGGAGACGCAGCAGGGATTCCTTTAAGGGCCGGGAAATCGTTTCCGCAGGCATGAGCGTGATTTTCGGGTTTTTCACATCCCCTGTGATGGACAGACTGATCACCGAGAGTTTCTTTTCATCCCCGGTGAGCACCCATCCGAGCACCGGTATGGACCCGATGGCCCGGTCCAGGGTTTCAAAGAGCTGCACCCCGGCCACGGCATCAATTGTTCCGGAGGCACGATCAAAGGTGCCCATGCCCGACATCTGCAAGGAGTTGCTGTCCAGCCGAAAGTCGTCGCAGGTGATTTGGTTTCCCTTCAGATGAAAGGTTCCGGTGATACGGTTATACGGAAACCCGTCTTTCATAAAATCAAGCTCAGCGGTATTGATGAATTTATACAGGTTGAGTACGCCGAAGATTTTGGAAAGAAGCGCATACTTCCATACCCGTCCCTCTTCCGCGCGAAAGACAAATTGGCCGTAAAGCGCTGCCGGCGTTCCTTCCAGATGGCCATCCAGCGCCATATGGCCGCTGATCAGGCGTTGGCCATCCGGTATATCGGCGCGGCAGGATTCCGGATCAGACAGGCATTTGAGAAGCGCCTGGATTTCGCTTTCTTCCAGCACCATGTCAAGAGCGATCCGTCCGGAACCATCCAGATGCACGCGACCACTGGCACGCGCCGTTCCGACGGCCCCACGCCCCTTGAGCCCTTCGAGGCAAAGTACCGCATCCCTGACAGAGACATGCCCGGTTGCATGATCCACCGGAAGATACTGCAGGAATGCAGACCGGAGTTCCAGGTCCGCATCTGCGGTCAGCGTTCGAACCCAGTCAGGGATATGCCCAGCCGCCTTTTTTTTTCGGATCGTCAGGCCGTCGAGCATCACGAATCCGTTGAACACCGGCCCGCCAGATGACAGGGTCAGTGAACCGGCAACATCGGTGACCAGGGGATCCGGAGCCGGTGTTTCAATCCGGAACATCCGGGTGGTTAGCAAACGATCCTGATACCGCAGGGTGCCGTTCAGGATCATCTTCGGCCCGGCAGGCGGCTGCCACACGGCAGCATCGCACGCCAGAGTGCCCTTCCAGTGAAGGCCAGACGCACCCCACGTCAGGTTCAGGCTGCCGCCCACCTGACCCGTTTCAAACGATCCGGGAATGCGAGGCACCGTGATGCCCGAAGCGCCGATGATTCCGTCCAGCTTCAGTACGCCGGTTTTGGCCGTTTTTTCCAGGGCAACGGTGACAATCCCCTCGCCTGTATCCAGATACCCTGAAGACAGGGTCAGCGGCTCAGACCGGTCAGGGCTTCCGGACAGATACCCCATGCCCACGATCAGCCCGCCGGCAGGGGCCACCCGCACATTCGGGGTACGCAGTTCCCGGGTCAGAACCTGCAAATCGCCTTTATACCGTTTCCTGTCTCCGGTTCCCTGAAACCGCACCACCGCATCTGGCGCCAGCCAGACCGGCACCGCATCCGGAAACCGGTCTGTCTTTAGATCAAAGTTGTAGTTCAGCGAAGGGCCGAGCCCTTTCACCTCAAGGGACAGATGTGCCAAGGGCAGATTGCCAAAACAACCGGTCCAGTTGAACACGATCGGCGCATTCCAGTCCGGAATGTTCAGGTCTCCTGAAATGTCGGAAAGCCGGGTGCGTCCCCAGTCAAAGGTGCAATTGTCAAACCAGACCCTGCCCTTGCATCGAAAACGGCGGTCCCCATTTCGCTTGATAAAATCGGCCTGTATCTGCCCCCGAATCCGCCCGTCCGGTGCTGGATGGGCCATGGGTTTGAGCAGGGGTTTCCGGATATAAAAAGGTTCCACACCAGCACGCCACGCACGGTGAAAATCGATCAGCGGCATATCCACCGAGGCATTGACCTCGATATGCCGTCCGGGGGTCAACACGTCAACGAACCGGAGCCTTACACTGTCTATGGGAGACATACCCATGTGTCCGCAGAGCGGCCCCACGATCAGATCTTCGTCTTCAAACCGTACTTGACCGGCGGTCACCTGGATCGCCTCCGGACTTCCCGGTGTTCGGAACTGCCCATCTTTGACATCCAGCACCACGCGGAGCCTTTTGGCGATTTTTCTGAAACAGGTCAGCGCCTCCAGAGGTCCCGCATAGGTGATATGCGCAACCCGGACAGCCCCTTCACGGATCTGTTTTGTCAACAGGGTGTCCAGCCGGTCGGGCAGCACACCGGCCGGCACCCGTTTCAGCAGTGCTTCCCAGGAGAGAAACCCGGATGACAGGTCCAGGGTGACTACCGCGGTCTTTGGATCAAAAGAGGCACCTGTCTGCGCAACCGTCAGCTGTCCCTCGACCCTGCCTTCCGGAAGGATCAATGCCAACCGGTCAGCAGTGACGGTCTTCTTTTTTCGTGAAACCCCGCCTTTTCCGGACACGGCAAGCGGCCCCAGTTTCCAGCTGCCAACAGAAACACCGCCTTCACCTGATGCCACCGAAACCTCCCATGCCAGACGATCCCCGGCCGCCTGCACGGCCAGCGCAAGGTCTGCCGTGCCGCGAATCCCCGCGTGCAGGTTTCCCAGATGGACACCGGTTACGGAAAAGTCGCAGGTCTGCCCTTTTTCAGCGGATGCGTGCATCTCCCCATAAATCTTCCCCCCGGCCCACATGCCGGACAAATGGGCCCCATTTTCACGCCAGATGCCGCTGAACCGAATCCGGTCCGCCCCTTCCGGCATGCCGTCAATCCGCACGTCCCCATCTGAAATTTTCAGCATATTCATGGGCAGATGCGGAAAGCGTCCAGATTTTTTTTTCTGAAACATGCTGCGGCCAAGACGGATTGTCGGATGTGCCAGGGTGACTTCCGCCAGAGCGGGCATCAGGCCATCCCACTCACGAAACGGTCTGAGCACCAGGACCACTTGGTCCACGGATACCCGGATCGCGCTATCATCATCCCCGACCGTCACACCCGACAGGCATAGAGAGATTCGGTCTTTGATGGAAACCTGGGAAACAGCGGTCATCTTTACGGTTCCGCCGGACACGGTGTCCAGCAGATAGGTGGCGGTTTGATTCAGCAGTTCCGGATGCTGTTTAAGGGTATGAACACAAAGAAACCCGGCCGCCAGCAGCAAACCGGCACAGAGAAAAAGCAGGAAGAATCGGGTTAAACAGCGCATCTGCGGTACCACTCCACGCCAAGCCATCGGCAGACCCATCAATGCTGGGAAACCTCACCCTTTCAAAACCGTTGGCGGCTGTCAAATCATTGATCGTAACGCTTTTCAGCTGCGCCCACCCGGAGGTGCAGCATACGAAACGCCTTGTAAAACAGGCTGGCATGCCGCATAACCTGCGGGAACCAATGGTAATCCCCCATATGCCACATCATACTTTCAGAGGCAATCACCTCCAGGCCCGGATGCCATCGGGTGAGTTCCTGATCATCATCAAGACCCCATTTAAAGGTGGCCTGCATGTTTCGCAAGGTATCGTGATAATATTTGTTTTTGCTGGACCAGACGCTGAGGACGTCAACGCAGATTTCCGCACCCGGAAAAGCGTCGGCAAGTGCGCATAAAAACGGACGGACCTCGGTTTCCCCAAAGTACATGAGCACGCCTTCAATGATAAACAAAAAATCGCCGTCAGGATGGGCGGTCTTGATTTTTTCCATCCATGCGGAATCAAAAATAGAGCATCCCAAATAATGATTATTTTCACTTTCCGGCAACAGTTTTTCTCTGAATGCGATGACTTCCGGCAGATCCAGTTCATAGAAAACCGCGTTGCGGCTACCGCCCAGACGGTGATATCGGGTGTCCAGCCCACATCCCAGCAAAACAATGATCGGCTGCTTATGCGCGGCAATATAGTCGCTGGCACAGGTGTCAAAGTATTTGCCCCGCACAGCGGCGCCCAGTCGGCTCATCAAGGATCCTATGGCAAACTGCTGAAAATCGAAATTAATTTGTTCGATCAGTTCAACACTTTTTTCGTCTCCCAGAATGGACGGGTTTTGCCGGGCGTCAAACGCACGCAGCGCAACGGTGAGCAGCAGGGTTTCCGCTATCGCATCTTGGATAAAATCGGGTTTAAATTTTTCCATTTTTTCTCCATTTCAAAACGATTCGTACAGGCGCGTAATGACGCCAAGACCGAGAACTCCGCCCAAAACCCCCATGGCCGCATAAGGTTTTTTTAAAAAGCATACGCGCCCATGGTATATTTCAATTGGAAGTTAACCACTTGAAACTATACAAAAAAGGAGCGATCTACCATGTTTATTCTACGGGATTTGATAGAATCTTTGCAAGCTGAATTTTCTAAGACTACTCAAGGAACGGTTTCTGGGGCATACCGGCGTAGTAATTTGAATTTATTTGAAAAGCAGTGTAAAAAACGAATTCACCCCCAGCTGCCACGCTTTACTGCTTGACTGTGCCTGCCACAGTGCGTGGTATTTTCCCTGTTTTTCAATGAGTTCTGTGTGGGTGCCCTTTTCAACCAACGCGCCGTTATCAATGACAAAGATCTGGTCTGCACCTGTAATGGTTGAGAGACGGTGGGCAATGACAATCACTGTTTTATCCCTGACCAGTGAGTCAATGGCCTTTTGCACTGCCACTTCACTTTCCGTATCCAGAGCAGCAGTGGGTTCATCAAGAATGACCACCGGGGCATCTTTCAGGATGGCCCGGGCAATACTGATGCGCTGACGTTCTCCGCCTGAAAGACTGCCGCCAATATCGCCCACAGGGGTATGGTATCCGTTGGGCAGACGGCGGATAAACTCATGGCAGTGGGCTGCTTTTGCGGCCTCTATCACCACTTCATCGCTGGCATCAGCGTTTGCCATGCGGATATTTTCCAAAATGCTCTCATCAAAGAGATAAACATCCTGGAACACAACGGCAAAATAACGCATCAGTTCTTTCTGGGGGATCTGCCGGACATCCACCCCGCCAATGGTGATGGTGCCGGCCTGGGGATCGGCATAGCGCATCATCAGCCGGGTAAGGGTGGTCTTACCTGCCCCAGACGGCCCCACGATGGCGGTCATGGCCTGGCCGGGCAGGGTGAAGGTACAGTCTGTTAAGGCTTTTTCTTTTTGGCCGCCGTAGGTGAAATCCACATGATTGAAACGGATGTCAAAGTGGTCTGCCCTGCCCTGGGGACTTTTCACTTCAAGGGGCTGGGTGTTCAGGATGGCTTGTACCCGGTCAAAGCCGGCATTCATGACATCCAGTACGGACGTTGCTGCCAAAAAAAGGGATAAGGGTTCCATCAGCCGTGAAACCATCACCAGCACCGACGCGATAACAGCAATATTCATGGTACCGTTTCCGACCCAGATACTTCCCCCGATGGCTGCGGTGATCAGGGCAAAGAGGATCAGCATGTTCCCCATGACCAGCGTTACATTATTTTTCCATATCGACGCCCGCTGAACGTCCCTGACATGGATAATGTCCGCTTGAAGGCGTTTTGCTTTTTTCCCGGTCTGATGGGTGGTACGTAATACAGCAATCCCTTGAATATACTCTATAATTTCTGACTCCAGGGCACTGTTAGCCTGTGTCGCTGCTGTTTTCTCCTGAATGCCGCTTTTCCGTTTGTGATGATAGAGCGGTATGGCAAGGGGCATCATGACCAGCAGCAGTAACGCCATCCGCCAGTCAATAAAAAACATGCCGATAATTACCGTAACCGGCGTGAGAACATTTTCCATAAGCATGCCAGACACCATTCCCAGTATCATCACGCTTTCATCCACATTACTGGATAAACTGGAGTTAAGCTCGCCGGTTTTGTAGCTGCTGAGGACTTCAAGGGGCATGGTTTTGAGCTTTTCCCCTAATATTGAACGCATATCATGGGTGATGTTTGCTGCGGTATCTGTATATTCAAAATCATGGGCAAACCAGCGCGCCCAGATATTGATCAGGGTAAAAAGGACCATGGCAGCGCACCCTATCCACGTCTGCTCCAGGTCGACCGGCGTCACACAACACCCTGAGAAAATTATGTAAATACTTAAGTATGCACAGCCTTGCATGATGTAGGCCAGGGCGAACAGAAACAGACTGCGCTGATACTTTTTTACATGGTCGCCCGCAATGATTTTCGCGGACGCATAACTTTCTTTAAAACTGATATACGGTGTTGTATCAGACATGTCCGTCTCCTTTTGCCCGCAGATCCCAGGCCTGTGCGGTCTGATAATTGGCCCACAACCTTGCATAAAGCCCCTTGCGGGAAACAAGTACGTCATGCCTTCCTGTTTCGACAATGCGTCCCTGGTCAAAGACCAGGATCTGGTCTACTTGGGTAAGGGTGGACAGGCGGTGGGCAATGGTGATGACGGTTTTGTTTTTCTTCAGACGGGCAATGGCCCGGATGATCTGGGCTTCACTCTCTGGATCTGCAAAGGCGGTGGCCTCGTCCAGCACCACAATGGGTGCATCCCGAAGTATGGCGCGGGCAATGGTGATCCGTTGCCGCTGGCCGCCGGAAAGACGGGTGCCTCTGTCGCCGGCAGGCGTGTCATAGCCCTGGGGAAGGGTCATGATAAAATCGTGGATCTGGGCTGCCCTGGCTGCGGCAATCACCATTTCATCGGTGGCGTCAGGTTTTGCCATCCGGATATTGTTTTTCAGCGTGTCATGAAAGAGAAAGGTATCCTGAAAGACAAAAGTGACCGTATTCATCAGGGTTTCATTGTCCAGGTCACGGATATCAATGCCGCCAATGGAAATCCTCCCTTCTGTCACATCCCAGAAACGGGGCAGCAGCCTTGCCACTGTACTTTTCCCCGCACCGCTTGGACCCACCAGGGCGGTTGTCGATCCGGGTTCAACGGTAAAATCCACAGCTGTCAGCGCATTTTCAGCGCGGTTCTCATACCGGAACGTTACCTTGCTGAAGCGAACCGTCATCTCTTCCGGAACAGGCCCCTTTTCCACAAAGGGCATGACCGGTACAGCCAGTAATTCTTCGATTCTATTGGCCGCAACCTTGGATCGGCGCAGGAGATTGTTCAGCCACACCAGGGGCATAAAGGCATCGACCATGCCTGTGGAGAGAAACAGGGCAGCGATACATGCGGGCAATGACAAGGTGCCCGTGCGCATAAAAAAAATACCGCCAACGGTCACTGCCAGAACGGTGGGAAGGGGTGCCATCAGCACAAAGGCAATTCGTGAGGGCGTACCGTTTCTTTTCATCCATTCGATATAGATGTCACGGTATCGGTTGAGGGCATTGAGATAGCGTTTAAAGGAACGTGTGCCCTCATCAAAAGTGCGCACCACGGGCATGGCCTGGATAAACTCAATCACGGCCGCATTGATTTGACTTTTACTGTTTTCATACGCTTTCTGTATGGTTATGGCATCGCGCATGGCAAGTTTCATAACGCATATGCCGATAAGGGTTATGCCCAGTGCAATACAGGCCAGACGCCAGTCAATGATGAACAAAAGTACGGCTGTCACCAAAGGGGCGGCATATCCCCGCCCAAAGGTCGGCGTGCTGTCGGCAACAAAGGCGTGCAGGTTCTTCACATCTTCCAGCATCACCTTTTTGAGTGCGCCGCTGCCGGTGGTAATGATATATCCCAGCGGCAGCCTGGCCAGATGTTCTGAAAGGCGGGTGCGGAGATAGGCTTCCAGATAAAAGGCGCCCAGGTGTGAAATGCCAAAACTGATCAGGGTAAGGCAGAATGCCAGAACGCCGGCTAGCCCCACTCCGATGAGGGAAGTGGCGGGTGTCCAGGATATACCCCAGAAAATCAGCGTTTCGGGTCCCTGCATCAGTACGGCGACAAAGCCTGACAACATTAACAAGGTGGCAATGGTCGCTAGGGATCCCAGGGCGGCAAGCACCATGCCGCCATATATATAGCGTTTCACCGGTCTGATGATTGACCATAGCACGCCATACCCTTCAGCTTGCTTTTTTTCCATGGATTTCATCACCCTTGTATTCTCATATGCACCATCGAGCAAACACCCAGCATATCTGTCACTGCTGACATGATTTTAAAACCCAGGGGAAGGCCTTTTTTCATGCCTTTTGACATGGGGATGGCATCGATCACT
>PDWJ01000529.1_pt1 | contig 55733 bp, 45 predicted proteins | sample 1430881 | NCBI WGS metagenome assembly PDWJ01 (sample SAMN01162460, study PRJNA174530) | Oral metagenome, whole genome shotgun sequencing project. | biome: Marine environment; feature: Marine mammal; material: Swab sample of the gingival sulcus; isolation source: swab sample of gingival sulcus...
CACGTGAACGTTATCGAAACAGTAATTTCATTGTATAGCGTTTCTCCCCGTGCCTCTAAGGCAATTATGCAATTATCAAAAATCTACACGAGCTGTTTCCATCGGCCTTCATTCAGGATATAGCAAGGTTTAAAACGGCTTTTATAGGACATCTTGCGGCTTTCTTCCACCCAAAAACCGAGTTGAAGCCACTTTTTTTGCAACTCCTGCGCGAGCGAGATCTGGCGCAGGATCGAATAAGTCCCTAAACTTCGCGATGAATACGCCGGATCGAAAGCGAAATAGACACTGCTGAGGGAATGAGGCAGCAGATCGATCCAGGCCAGCCCTACCATATGTTTTCCGATGTAATAGCGCATAATTTCAGTGGATACCGGCGATACAATCAAAAAATTGACATAGCTTTCAGGACTTGGCAGGGATGATGACGGATGCCGCTGTTCGATGTAGTTCCGGTAGAACAAAAAATCGTCCATCTCGAAAGAAGCTGGCTCACGGGTCATCGTCACGTCACGATTTTTACGTAACACCCGGCGTTGTGATATGGAGGGGGAAAAATGGTGTATATTGACCTTGATCGGTTTGCAAGCCGTGCATCCGTGACAATGATTCTGATAGAAAATCGTACCGCTCCGACGAAATCCTTTACTCATAAGCTGCTCATACAACAACGGATTCAATGTGTCTGCATAAAAGGCGTGACTTGTCCATTCTCTGTCTGCTAAATATGGGCATGAACCGTTATCATGCTGGTATAATAAAAAGCGTTGTTCCATTCTTCGGTGGGTAAGCTGCCAGACAGTTCCGAACTGTCTGGCAACGTTGAGAAATTGTTATGGGAATTGCAATTTATAGACCCTGGCCTCGTAAGGTCTCAGGTGAATCGCGTCGATCTGCTCCGGAGTGGAAACCGCATAATTACTTAACAGAAGATTCGCGGTTTTGTATTGCACCTCTTTGGGTAAGATACAATCGACTTCCTGTTCGAAAAAATTCAGGATTACCAGCAGCCCATCCTGATCCAGACGTCTAACGTAGGCCCAAATCTGCTCATCATCTCCCAGGAGCAGTGTGTAATCCCCATAGACGATCACCAGATGTTCTTTGCGAAGTTTGATGAGTTTCTGATAGTAATAAAACACAGAATGTTCATCTGCCAGAGCCTGTTTGACATTGATCACCGGATAGTTCGGGTTCAACTTCAACCACGGGACTCCGGTCGTAAATCCGCCGTTTGGGGAATCATCCCAGGGGATCGGCGTGCGGGCGTTATCGCGGCCTTTGTCGTGGAGCAGCGCAAGAATCTCCTCCTTGGGTTTCCCGGCCTTCAGGGCTTCATGATAAAAATTGATGGCCCAGACATCATTGTAATCGTGAATATCATCAAAGGCGACATTTGTCAACCCGATCTCTTCGCCCTGATAAATATAAGGCGTGCCTTGAAGCGTGTGGAGCATGGTGCCTAACATTTTGGCAGATTCCACGCGATATTCCCGATCGTTACCAAATCTGGAGACCAGACGGGGCTGGTCATGATTATTCAGATAGAGACTGTTCCAGCCTCTTCCATACAGACCGGTCTGCCATTTGGACATGATCTGTTTCAACTCGGTGAGTTTCCACTCACGAGGGCTCCAATAGCCTTCTTCCCCCTGATCGAGGCCCATGTGCTCGAATTGGAAAATCATCTGCAATTCACGACGATCTTCGCCGCTGTAAAGATAACCGTCCTCGACGTTCACACATGGTGTTTCTCCTACCGTGAAAATATCGTATTTCGAGAGCACTTCACGATGCATTTCCTGCAAATAGTCATGCACCTTCGGACCATTAGCAAAATAACGTTCTGCCGGAACAGGCCCATCCTTTTTTGTTTCAACATCAGGCAGACCGGGGACTTTGGAAATCAGATTGATCACATCCATGCGAAATCCATCGATCCCTTTTTCAAGCCACCAGGTCATCATGTTGTAGACTTCCTGCCGTACTGTCTCGTTCTCCCAGTTCAGATCCGGCTGCTTATCGGCAAATAAGTGTAAAAAATATTCATTGGTACGTGGATCGTATTTCCAGGCCGAGCCTTGAAAAAAACTGGCCCAATTGTTCGGAGGATTGCCGTTTTTCCCTTTACGCCAGATGTAATAATCGCGATGGGGATTGTCGTTGGATGAACGGGATTCGACAAACCAGGCATGTTCGTCCGAGGTGTGGTTGACTACCAGATCCATAATCAGCTTAATCCCGCGCTGATGCAATTTTGCCAACAACTCTTCCCAATCGGCCAGGGTACCGAATTCATCCATGATGTCCTGATAATCGCTGATGTCATAGCCGTTATCCTGATTCGGCGATTTATAGACCGGATTCAGCCAGATAATATTGATACCGAGCCGTTTGAGATAATCGAGTTTTTCGATAATCCCTCGTAAATCACCGATTCCATCACCGTTACTGTCATAGAAACTTCTCGGATAAATCTGATAGACCACGCCTTCTTTCCACCAACATCGTTTCATCATGCTTCTTTCCTTTTCCCCCCTCGTTCTGAGACAACAAATTTTAGTCGCACAAACATCCCCGCAAGCGAGACGTTTGCGCTGCATTCGTACTTCTAAAAATCTATATCACAAAGCATTTCGATTCTTCCCTGCTCAACCAGTATCATTTAGAATTTGGACCATAGTGCTCTGAATATGTCGATCTCTATCATGAACGAATGTGGTGTCAAGTTCTTTAACAATCTGTTCTGCTGTAAAATTGGAACGAATTGTGCAACATTGCTCTAATTCATCGTTGACCAGACTGATTGGAATGTGAGTCCATTCACTCGTCACTTGACAAAATTCAGACGACACGTAACATTGATAAAAAACAGTCCTGGACATTCAGACATGCTAGAGAGGAGAAGCTGCGATGATGACGCACCAGTCAGTGATAAATGCTAAAACGGTGTTAGCGGTTGATGATACCCCGGAGAATCTGCAATTGCTGGTACAAATATTGAGGAGGCAGGGCTATACTGTCCATCCTGCGCCTGATGGAGAATTAGCTCTAAAATTTGCCCTGGTAACACCACCCGACTTGATTCTGCTGGATGTCAAAATGCCTGGATTGGATGGGTACCAGGTGTGTGAACAGTTAAAAGCCGATGCGCGCACGCGTGACATCCCTGTGATTTTTATCAGTGCTCTAAGTGAAGTCTTTGATAAAACCAAAGCCTTTGCCCTGGGCGGTATCGATTATATTGTCAGACCGTTTCAAGTGGAAGAAGTGCTCGCCCGGGTTGACACACATTTGACGCTACGGAGTCTGCGAAAGCGCCTTCAACACGAGAATGCCACTCTGGAAGACCGGGTACGGAAACGAACGACCGAATTGGAAAAAACCAATAAGGCATTGACACAAGAGATCTCTGAACGCGAGCGAGTTGAACAAGAACTTCAGCGTTCACTCTCTGAGATTCAGCGTTTGAAAGAGCATATTCAAGCGGAAAATGTCTATCTGCGAGAAGAGATCCAGTTAGAACATAACTTTCAGGACATTGTGGGCAAGAGCGACATTCTGAAATCATTGCTCTTTAAAGTCGAACAAGTGGCCCCCACTGAGACGACGGTGCTTATTTCTGGAGAAACCGGAACCGGGAAGGAGTTGATCGCGAGGGCGATCCACCATGCCAGTCCTCGTAATGGGCGATCACTGCTGAAAATGAACTGTGCCGCTCTACCGGCGTCCTTGATCGAGCATGAGTTGTTCGGTCATGAAAAGGGAGCGTTTACCGGGGCTCAATCCAGACAAATCGGGCGTTTCGAATTGGCTGATGGCACGACTCTTTTCCTCGATGAAATTGGTGAGATGCCATTGGAACTCCAAGCCAAATTGCTCCGGGTGCTCCAGGATGGTGAGTTCGAACGCCTGGGAAATCCCCGGACAATTAAGGTTGATGTACGCGTGATTGCCGCAACGAATCGAAATTTGGAACGCGAGATGCGTGCGGGACGATTTCGTCAGGATTTGTACTACCGGTTGAATGTCTATCCGCTCACAGTACCGTCTTTACGAGAACGACAGGAAGACATTCCTCTTCTCACATACGCATTTGTTCGAAAATTCAGCAAAAAGTTCGGCAAGCGAGTCGAGGCAATCCCTCAGACCGTCATGTATGCTTTGCAGCAATATACCTGGCCTGGGAATGTTCGCGAGTTGGAAAATGTCATTGAACGAGCGGTCATTACCACGCAGGACAGTATTTTGCGCATTGAACTGCCTCATACTTTAAACCCCGCAGCCATGCAAACCTCTCTCAAAACGCTTGCAGAGATTGAACGTGACTATATTGTCCAGGTTCTAGAAACAACTCATTGGCAGATCAGCGGTGAGAAGGGAGCGGCGGCGATCCTCGATCTTCATCCGAATACCCTGCGGCATCGCATGCACAAACTTGAGATCCGCCGTCCGACATCGCGATAAAAACGCAATGCAGTGTATCTCTGCCACAGAGGCACAGAGAGCATTTTAATTTTTCATCCTCTGTGCCTCTGTGGCTGTATGATGGCAGTATGAGGTCACAATATGAAGTGGATTGTAGAAAGTCTCCCGATCAAGATCAGCTTGATCATTTTATGCAGTGGCTCTGCGGCATTGATACTGTTGGGCTATCATTACGTGAACCGCTTCAAGCATGAAATTGACGAACGCATTGTCGGAAAACTACATATCCCCGCGTACCTTATGTCACAGCGAGTCTTAAATCTCGATACTGTTGCTGACGATGTAAGCGCTCTGGAAAATCTTGTCGGCGAAGAGATTGTGCAGGCGTTTATTGTGAAAAAGGACGGGACGATATTTTTTGCATCAGATGTTGAGCGCGAGGGACAAGAGTTGACCCACTACCTGCATAAAAAAGAACGGATTCATCTGACGAAAGAAACAATCACAGAGAGCCATATCACCGATTACACGAATCAGGATGGCAGCAGTTTCTTATCGATCCTGGCTCCTTTGCGTTTACAATTCGAAGAAAGTATCGATGGGTATTTATATCTCAAGATTAACGCCGCGAACATTCAACAGAAAAAGGATGAGATCGTCTCTCTTTTTTTTCTCGGTTCGACCTTAACAATCGTCGTCACCACCCTGCTTGAAGTGATCTTCGTTCATGTGTTAATCATTCCTCGAGTTTCCAAAACCGTTTCAGTGTTGGAACAAGTCGAAAAGGGGAATCTTGCCGTCAAAATACAACATGCCGATTCACCGGATGAGTTAGGTCATTTACAAAGAAGGGTGAATTCAATGATTTCGGAGATTGAAAACGCTTCGTACGCGTTGCGCCAAAGCGAAGAGCGCTACCGCGTGTTGTTTGAAGAAGCTCCGATTTCATTGTGGGAAGAAGATCTCTCTGAAATCCGACACTATTTCGATCACCTCAAAGCGTCGGGCGTCGTGGATCTTCCAACCCATCTAAGCCAATCCCCCGATGCAGTGCAGCATTGTGCAAAACTCGTTAACGTTCTGGATGTCAACAAGGCAACAGTAAAACTTTTTGATGCCGACAACAAACAAGACCTGCTCGCTGACCTTCCGAGAGTGCTTATAGAAGCCTCTCAAGAAAGGTTTCGGGAAGAACTGATTGTGCTGGCCAAAGGAGACGATCGCTTCACCCATGAATTCGAACAACGCACGTTACGCGGCGGAGAACGTCAGGTTATCCTACATCTCGAAGTTGCTCCGGACTATAAAACATCATTGGGCAAAGTGTTAATTTCATTGATCGATATCACGAAGCGCAAACAGGCCGAGGATGAGTTGCAACAATACCAGGATCATCTGGAAGATCTCGTGCAGGTTCGAACGGCTGAGCTGAAATCAGCGAACAAGCATTTACAACAAGAGATCGCGGAACGGACACGCGTGGAACAGGAGTTACGGACAGCAAAGGATGCTGCTGAAGCGGCCAATCATGCCAAAAGTATTTTCCTGGCCAATATGAGCCATGAATTGCGAACACCGCTGAATGCTATTTTGGGATTTGCTCAATTGACCGCGAGAGAACAGTCTCTTGCGGCAGTGCAGCGAGAGAACTTGAACATTATTATCCGGAGCGGCGAACATCTGCTGACCTTGATCAATGATATTCTGAACATGTCTAAAATCGAGGCAGGACGAATGACACTAATGCCACATAGTTTCGATTTGTATCAAATGCTCAGAAGTCTTGAGGAGATGGTAAGCCTCCGGGCAGCTCGGAAAAACTTGCCCCTGGTAGTTTCGTGCATATCGGAAATACCTCAATACATTACGGCTGATGAGGCGAAGTTACGCCAGGTGTTACTGAATTTACTCAGCAATGCTGTGAAATTTACTGAACAAGGAGAGGTCCAGTTGCTAGTCAGCAGTCGGCAGAAGGCAGGCGGCAAAAGACAGAAAACAGAAAACAGAAGACAGAAAACAGCAAGCAGCAAACAGTCGGTGGAAGGCGGAAGACAGGCGATCGATGATAGTCCTTTGCGACCGACGACCTTTTGTCTGCAGTTTACCGTTAAAGATACGGGACTTGGAATCGCCCCGGAAGAAATGCCTTTGCTATTCGAAGCGTTTGTGCAAACTCAAAGCGGCCGCAAGGTACGAGAAGGAACCGGGCTGGGATTAGCGATTTGCCGGAAATTCGTACAACTTATGGGAGGAGAACTTGAAGTAAACAGTCAGGAAGGAATTGGAACGACCTGCTCATTTGAAATTCAGGTAGAAGCTGCCAATCAATCGACAATCCTCAGGCAACAGTCGACATACTCGAAACGGGTGGTCAGTCTGAGCCCGGGACAGCCAGAATATCGAATATTAGTGGTAGACGATCAATACGAGAACCGAACGTTGCTGAGGCGTGTACTCCAAACAGTAGGGTTTCGTGTGCAAGAGGCGGTTCATGGGGAAGAGGCCGTTGCCCGATTTGTCGAGTGGCAGCCGCATGCTGTTCTTCTGGACATTCGGATGCCAGGGATGGATGGTCATAGTGTCGCTCGTCGGATTCGGGCGATCGAAGCACAGGAATCGGGCAGGGGTTCTCGTACCATTCTCGTGACTGTCAGTGCCAGTGCCTTTGATGAAGATTTGGAGCGTTCGCGTGCTGCCGACTGCGACGATTTTGTCCAGAAACCATTTCGAGAGGCAGAGATTTTTCACGTGCTGGAACAACATCTTGGCGTTCGGTATATGTATGAAGAAACTGAAGAGCCCAAGATTCAAAGCAAAGGCGGCGTTCCGGGACATATTCTCACGCCGTCGGTACTGAGATCGCTGCCATTGGAATTACTTGAAAACCTTGATTTGGCTGTCGATCGGCTAAATCTTGACGACATTACAGCCGTCATCTCAGCGATCCGAGCCCATAATGTCGTTATTGCCGAGGCGCTAACAGCCCTGGCCGAACGGTTTCGCTATCGTGAAATTCGAAAGGTGCTTCGGTCTGCCTTAGAAAAACCCTGAGATGTTATTTCCAACGCCGGGAGAGTGGACTGTATGTCAACGATCGTGCCACACTATACCCTTCTTCTCCCACAGAGTTCCAATCGACCGATTGCTTTCGGAATTTGTCGAATGAGGTATAGACTTTTTGAGAAAACGGATCTTTCGCGGCGATGTCTGTTATCACCTCTTTGCTCAACTTTCCCAACCGGGCCAGAGTCGCCTTCTTAAATTTCCGCAAACGAACATGATGTTTTGTCACTAACTCAATCAGCGCCAGATTGTTTTGCGCTGTATAAAACGAGAGCATATCATTATAGGCGGCTTGCATCGCATACGTAACGATCTGGCGGAGATCGAGAGGCAGGGATTCATAGACGTATTTATTAATGAAGCATTCGATCACGGTTGAGGGTTCGTGCCATCCCGGCCAATAATAGTATCGAGCGGCTTTATACAGCTCGAATGCCAAATCGTTATAGGGGCCGACCCATTCGCTGGCATCGATTGCGCCGGATTCCAAGGCAGCTAAAATCTCTCCGCCCGGCAGATTGATAGCCTGCGCACCTGCGTGGCTGATGACTTTTCCTCCAAGGCCAGGCATACGTATGGTGAGCCCTTTATAATCGTCAATCGACTGGATCCCCGTATTAAACCAGCCTCCCATTTGGACTCCCGTACTGCCGGCAGCAAAGGGTTGAAGATTGTATTGGGCATACAACTCATTCCACAGTTCCTGCCCTCCCCCATAATATAGCCATCCGGCTGTTTCTTGGGCATTCAAACCAAAGGGGATTGCCGCAAAAAATTGAGCAGCTTCATGAATATCGGCCCAGTAGTACGCTGCCGCATGTCCCATCTCAGCCTTGCCCGTTGATACCGCATGAAACGATTCAAAAGCTGGGACGAGTTCCCCGTCCCAATAAATCGTAATGCTGATACGCCCGCCAGACATCGACTTGATCGTGCGCGCAAGATGTTTAGCACCTTCTCCCAGCCCCAGGAGGTTTTTAGGCCACGCTGTTACCATTTTCCATTCATAGTGCGTGCCAGCATGAACAGCGGGGGCTCCCCCGACCATCAAAGCGCTGGTAGCGCTAATCCCAGCCTTCAGAACATCGCGCCTCTGCATAAATACCCTTTCCTCAAGACTCTTTCTCCGGTCAAGTGAGAATTCTCAATCATTACGTATCACTGGTTACTTGCCGATTCAATGACATTCAGTTTATTCCACAAATTTTTTAAGTGCCCGAACGACCGGCGCTACAGTTTCGACTTTCGGATCCATGTATAAATACACAGTCCCGGAGTCAGGTGTCAGGGCAACATGTTTCACTCGTTCAGAGCAGGGAAGCGCTTGAATCCATGCTGTCAACATAGTAATACCGGCCTGATCGGATGAAAAAATATCAAAAGTTTTTCCGTTGAGTTGAATCGAACTGTGCTTGAGAGCGGATTCATTGTCGAATGTTCTCAACCGTAATTTGTAATACCAATGATCGAGAATATGTGCTTCACGTTTGATCGTTTTATGTGACGGGTATAATACAACAAAAAGCCGATCGTTACCAAAAAGCAATTTTGAAATGGGGTAAAACAGCATGCTTTGGCGCGCTAACATGGTCACCGTCGCATCAACTTTGCGTAAGGGTTTTTCGGTGCTATACTCCGCATTGAATCCCACTGAGCCGCCCAACCATGTGTAGGTTTGATCTACCGGTTGGAGGGCAGATTCCAATTCTTTTCCAATCGCTTGAATCGTAAACAGGTTATACTTGCGGTTCCTGAAAAGCACCAGCATAAGAATGCCGATGGTAACCACGAATATGAAAAATAGCATTTGAGAGCTGAGGGTGATCCCAAAAAGTTCTATCATGTTGTCACTCCCGGATAAATTGGCAATTGCCCATTATCAATTATCAAGCGATGTATCATCTGTTTGCTGAACCGTCAATATATTCTTCCGTGTAAATAGGGACTTTATAGCTGTATAGAGCTTTGCTCGCAAACAGCTCTGGGATGTTTGCGAGAAATCTTTCGAGACATCCTTCTGTTCAAGATTATTGACACGAGCATTTACTGCTATCAGGGCTTGAAAAAATTCTGCCGGCGTCGAACTGAATTGTCGCAATTGTTCGAGTCCGTGCGGCTCTTCTGGTCGCCAGTGTTCTTCTGCAATCGTGTGCTCGGAAAATGTTTGCCGTATTCTGGCGGTCACATCCTCCTGCTTCTCGAGCTTAGGCGTCATTCCAGAAGGAATCTGGCCGGTATGCAAGACCTTGTTAATGATAAGCATCTTCAGGGGAATGCGAAATTTCGCAAGCGTTTCCGCTGCTCGCTGCGTTTCGACGAAGGGCATCTCTTCAGGATTCAGAACTGCAACAACGCTTGTCATCTCCGGGTTCGTCAATACGGCATGAACCTGTTGAATCTCCGAACGATAGCCCAGAAGTTCCTGCATTGTCTTATCATCCTCTTCTTCTGAGGCGAGGGGTTCTTTGATTCCATCGATCTCAAACACCTGCTTTCCATGAATATGTTCGACAGAGGAGCGGAGACGAAGAATTCTTGTCCGAATTTCAGTCAATTTTTCAATCCAGCGTAATGAAATCGTTGGAAGCGAGAGGACCCGCAAGGTTAAACCGGTCGGTGCCGTGTCAAAGATAATCGTATCATATCGTTCGGCGTCGTGTGTGATGATGGCATTCAAGGCTTCAAGGGTCGCATATTCTTCAATTCCCGGAGAATATCGAACAGCATCGAGCAGGTTCTCAAGATTGATTACGCGCAAATAGCGATAACTCTCTTTCATGGCTTTTGCTGTGCGTTTTAAATAGCGATCCATGAGCTGCTCCAGGTCAATTTCGATGGCCTCGAGATTTGGGGTTATGGCTGTTTTTGTGTCTGAGAGAGAGAGTTGCAGAGCATCACCTGCATTATGAGCCGGGTCGAGAGAGACGAGCAAAACTTTCAAACCTCTGTCGGCCAAATGAATTGCTGTCGCAACCGAACAGGTCGTCTTGCCGACACCTCCTTTACCAATAAAAAACATGATGTGAGTGTGCTTCATAATATTTATGGAATATCAAGAGAAAGACCTGAAAGTATTTCTGACCTTTCTCAGATCGTGATATTATCGGGTTGTTTCGAGAACGAAGTACGGATTCCCGAGCAAATCTAAAATACTAGTACACCGTTAGTGTCACAGAGCGTTTCTCCGTGTGCGTTGTGATCTCTGTGAGATGTCTCGGATTTTCTGAAACGCTGTACTAGAACAACGAGTGCAAAGCGCTCTTGACACCTTTTCGTTCACGATGCCTGTGAGGTTAAATATCCATCATTCCGACAACTTCACCGAAGACATCATCCAGATCCCTGGCTCGTGTTGTCATAACTGAGATTTCTCGCAGCATGTGGGGCAGAAGCCGCATACTAATGCCTGGAGGAGGGCTTGGGATGCCGATCATTGAGCCGATAACAAGGAGGCCGAATACATTTTCCAATTCCCGGAGCTCGAATTTCAGCATGTCAGTCGTTTTTTCGCGGAACATCGTCCTCATCCCTAAGAACATGTCCTGAAAAAGTTTCCACGCTTCTCGAAGAATATGATTCATGATCCTTTCTGTATACAAACCACTGAAGCGCACAACAAATGTAGAAAGTCACGAATTGAAGATCAAAACCATCTGTTGTGCGCTTCGGTGCGATGTTTTGCGCATCTATAGACTTAAGACACTGTCGATTTCCCTGCCATAGAGACCTCGTCCTTTGTGCCGAAATAATCGACAAGCAACATAACGTTCAAGAGCAGCATCACTGTTGTCATAATGCCAACAACGATCGATTTCCCTCCACCGAAGGTTGGCACAGCATAGATCAGATACCAGGCTAGGGCCATTGAAACAGTGATCCATAAAAGCAGAGCCGGAATCGTGATGGCTAATTGATAAGCTTTGGAAGACTTTAAAAAGCGTGTCACCCAAACAGACGCCGTAATCAAGGTGATTGAAGCAAGCATCTGATTTGCTCCGCCAAATGCCGGCCAGAGCATTGCCCAGTGTCCCGACCATGCCAGCCAGAGACCGACGAACGCCGGTATGATTGAGGACACCCAGCGATTGGATAAGAGTGTGTACAGACCTGAAGAGCTCTCTTTGAGAGGTTCTGCCAATTCAACAATGGTATAACGTGCCAGCCGATTTGTGGTATCAAGAGTCGTCATGGCAAATGATGACACCCACATTCCGGCCAACAACGTCATAGCGGCTTTTGGCAGTCCCAAAATAGCATTTACACCAGTGCCGAATGCCTTTGAGAACAAGCCGCCGGGCCCGCCGACAGCTCCCATGGCTTTGAGATATCCTCCGCTAAAAGCAACCGCGTTTTCTTGCAGGGCGCTTGCTGCCTCTTCACCTAATACGGCAAATCCGAACCCGCCAATCGTACAGACAACAAGGGTTGAGAGAAATCCTTCGGTGAACATGGAACCACAGCCGATAAACAGGCCGTTTGCCTCGCTATCGAGCTGTTTTGACGTGGTTCCGGAAGCAACCAGGGCATGGAACCCTGATAATGATCCGCAGGCAATAATTAAGGGGATAAGCGGCCAGAATGGGGATGGTTTCCCGGCAATAACCGGAGCGCTCCAGACCGTAAACGCAGGCATTTCGATGCTCTTAAAACCTATCAGAAAGGCAATACCTCCAACCACTAACCCGGCGACTAACAACCAGGCATTCAAATAATCGCGCGGCTGAAGCAAAACCCACACCGGAATCGACGCGGCAATCACAATGTAAACTCCCATGATTAACAGCCAGGTCTTATAGCTTAAGGCTACCGGGAACAATGCGCCTAAAGACAGGGCGGCAATGAGCATGAGAATGCCGATAAATGTTGCGACTTTGAAATCGAGTTTGGTTCGATACAGTAATTGTCCTAAGATCAGGGCTGCACCGATTTTGAACAGATAAGCTGATGGAACGCGAGGATCACCGGCAAACATCTTTCCGACAACCGCTCCGAAGGCCGCGACCACAAGGATCAACACAAACAGCACAAACCATTGGAAGACATAGCCGGTCCGTTTTTTCATCACTTTCCCGGCGACCCACTGGATCGATTTTCCATCGTGACGAACTGACGCCATCAAGGCTAAATAATCATGCACGGCTCCGATAAACACATTTCCAGCCCAAATCCAGATAATGGCTGGCAGCCAGCCCCAAGCCATAGCAATTGCCGGGCCAATGATTGGAGCTGCTCCGGCGATGGATGCAAAATGGTGTCCGAATAAAACCCATTTATTCGTAGGAACGAAATCGACTCCATCTTGTAATTTCTGTGAAGGCGGCGTGCTATCCTTCGTCGCTTTGACAATTTTGTTTTGCAGACTGCGGCCATAGGTGAAATACATCACAATATACACCGCTAGTCCCAGCGCAACTAGTATTGTACTTGTCATATATTTATCCTCCTTGATGTTAAAATGAGCTATTCTTTGTGAGTGTGTATCGTTGTGAATGACACACTATCTCACAAGATAAGAAAAAAAACAGGCAACTCATATGATACGTTTTGATGCTTGATTGTTTCCACGCACCATATACTAAAAATATAAGCAAAACCTGTGCCAGGCAACGCCTTTATGGGAGCGATCGATACATATTGTCTCTGTATACTGGATTTATGGAGGGATGTTCCCGGACTCTCCGATACACATGAGGCCTTTCTATCATAGATTCACTATCCGGTGTTTACAATATCTAGTGAGAGTCACCATATATCGTGACACCTTGTTATTCTTCGGACTCTCCCGTCAGTTTGTTCTCCTGGTTGCAGCATCAGAATGCAAATGAAATGGCGTCCTGTTCTCAAACCTGACAGGATTGGAAACCCTGTCAGGTCTCCCAGGAGGTATAACAGTCTCCTCTCAAGAAACAATCGCAGAATATTTCTTTGTATTCTGAAAAATTTTTTTGCCGTTTTGCGTTATCGATTTACGTACAACAATTTTACTTCACCGGGTTGTAGATGATATTCCAAATGCGCAGGAACGGTGTCCAGACGTCGAGCATGAGAAATATCCCTGACATCTTGCGAGCCCATAATGCCGTCAACATTTGACAGACAAACGGTATGTGCCTCATGGTCTTCGGGATTTACCAATACCATAATTTTTTCCCGGCCATTTTGGCTCTCTTTGGTAAAACCGAACAAACGACCGTCATTCAGGTGAAGAATCTCGATGTAATTATCTTCTTGAAGCACATCATACTCAGATTTAATCTTGTTGATCGCTGCGATTTCGCTCGAGATATCGTACCGAATTGGTTCCCACCAGGACGGGTCGGTATGCACCACGTGGAGTTGCCGCTGAAATCCATATTCAAAGCCGATGGTTGTTGAAATGCTCGAACAAATATATGCCCCCAATGCATATTTCATGACAGCGAGGTGCTGATTGCCACCGACTTCATACGCATAACGGATTGTATCGTGATTCTCCGGAAAAGTAATCGATGGCGCGCGGCGACAATACTCTCGGTTCTGATCGAGAAACCATTGATCGCGAAGATTCCACCATTTAAAACTATTCGAAATCAAATCAAATCCTGCTTCAGCGATTTCGAACACCTGATGTGGGGAACAGCCCAGAGTTTCCCCTAAAAACAAAGCATCGGGATATTTTTGACGGATTTGCGGAATCAGGAACCGCCAGAGGTCGGACGGCACGTGATAGGCCGCATCACAGCGAAATCCGCGAATACCGAGATCGGCATAAAAGAGCATCATGTCAAGCCAATACCGCCACAAATTCTCACGGTCGCAGGAATGAGCGTTATCGATTTTTGCCAGATCCTTCCATTCGATCCAGTTCGGTCCGTCCATTGCTCCCGGATGTTTCAAGTTCCCGTTGTGATCGCGAACGTACCATTCCGGATGTTCCTGAGATAAGGGAGAGTCAAAGGCGGTATGATTGATCACAAGATCCATCATCACGTTCATACCTCGGTTTTGCGCCTCTTTGCAGACCTTTTTCAGGAGTTTGTTCCCTGCCGCGACATTTCGTTCCGGCTGCTCGAAATCGAGTTCTCCAGTGACATAGAGCGGGTGATAATGGTAATGATTTTTAATCGCGTAATCGGATCCAGAAAACCCCGGATAGTTGAAAGGATTGAAATAGATCCAATCAAAATTCATCTGCTGGATACGGTCAAAATGGGTCATCCATTTCTCCATCGACCCGACCAGTTTCGGATAGAGATTATATGCTCGAATGCCTTTTGCCATAGCACTTCCTTTCTTAAATTTTATAAAATGAGTTGATTCAAGACGTACAATATAAGTGAAACACGATAAAATAAAGATGGTTTTCTACTCTCTGTTAGGCATTTTTATCGATTGTTATAACACCACCTATGTGCATAAAGCAAGGATTCTCACCTCCTCATCTTCTCCATACCTTTTTTAATCACGCCTCTCACTCCACGCGTTTCCAGATGGAAGACGACTTTCTTCCCGAATGACGTGAGTTGCTGTAGCACCGAATGAGAACGTGGTATTGCAAGTGGAGCGTTTTTGTCACGTTTGACCGGATTGCGACAAAAGGCATCTAACGGTTCAATGGTACGATCCCAGGTCAAATAGTCTCGTACCAATCGCTGAGCATGAAAGCTACGCTCTTCAAGAAGTTCCGGTGTATTGAGAATTTCTTCCAGCACGTGCCAGAGTGCATCCTGATCCTGCGGATCGAGCGTCCAACCCGCGTCATAGCTTCTGATATAGTCGGCGAGTTCGGCATAGCTGTTATAAATAACCGGCAGCCCGCACCAAAGGTACTCGACCGTGCGGGTCGTAAACGCGAGTTCTCGCTCGGCATTCCGCTGCATGAGGTCGATGGCAACATGAGATCGTCGATAAATTTGTAACAGATCATCCCTGGCGATCATGGGGCTCATATGGACTCTGCTGCTTTGTTCCAGCTGTTTTACCAAACCTTCATATATCCCCGTTGGAACCGCGATGACTGGATGTTTGCCGCCAAAAAATTTGAGCCTGCCTTTTTGATGAGTCTCCATATATTCGACAAGGGTTTGTAACCCCAGTTCCGGATCTTGCCAGGGAAGAAAAACGCCGCCATAGACGAATGTCGTGTCTCCTTCACTCTGATGTTCGGGAAGATCTGGGGATAATGAGACTGGAATGACTTGAATCAGATCCTCCCGCAAATCGAAGCCTGCCAACATAAGCCAGGGGAAAAAATAATGCCGTTGTTTCTCACCAGCACAGGTAAAAAAGTCCGCTTTGTGAATTGCCCGAATTTTCTCATATCGCAGGTGTTCTAATGCCGGATTGTTCTGAAATTGAATTTCAAGCAGCAATGGGCCATGGAAATCGATGGCCAGCGGTATGTCCAAGAATTCATCTAAATTGCTTGCCAGCCTCCAATGCTGTAAAACAACGACATCAGGCCGATGCTTTTCAATTAAACCGGATAGTCCTTCATGGTCATAGAGCAACGGTCTGTGGGTGTGAGACATATCTTCGGGACAGGCGAATGACGAGTTCGGCATTGCCCACAGAACATGATGCCCTCTGGATTCCAATCCTTTTCCGATTCCCCAGGCGCGCAGTCCGGCTCCGGTCGTCGGACATCCGGGGTACGGCAGAATATCACCAGAGATGAGTAGAATGTTGGCCATAATATTAGATACTTTGGTGTTCCAGTGGTTTCAGTGTTTGAGTGTTTCAGTGGTTCGGCAAAAAAATCATCTTAAAGTTTATTCTTCACGAGTTGAAATATTTCAAGACACATGTTTTTATCCTCAGCGTTGATGAGTTTAACGGCCAACAGACAAACAAAATACGTTCCCATAACAAGTACAAGTGTTAAAGGAAGCGTTACCAATGACTTCAATCCATAGCACATAAGGCTGGTAACAGCCCCCACGATGAGAAGTTTGCCCAGAATTTCCAAAACCTGCACCGCATTGCCAATCGCCCGGTGGGCAAACCAGAGTTGCAGCACAAACCCGGTACATTCTGTCAACACTGTCGTAAACGCGGCCCCTAAAAAACTGTAACGCGGAATGAGGAACAGATTAAGGATAATATTGAGTACAGTATTTGCCACAGCAAAAGGTAAAAATCTGTGCATAAGTTTTGCTGTCACAATCACATTTCCGACCGGGGCGTTTAAAAAAATGATAAAGAGGGACCATATCAGCAGCGATAGCGCTAAAGCCGAGGGGAGATAGGAGGCATCGTATACGAGCAGGATGATCGGTTTTGCAAAAAATGAAATAAGGATGACAACCGGCAAAATCCCCATCGCCAGAATTCTTGTTGATTGAACATAGAGATTGGCGTAAGAATTTTTATCGGTTTTCAGACTTTTTGACATCGCAGGTAAGAGCACATTGACAATACTTACCGGGATAAACATCGCAGCTTCAATGAATTTGTACGCCCCTTCGTAAAATCCGACTGCCGTTTCTCCTTGCATACCAGACAACATCAAAATGTCGGCTTTGAAATAGATGACTGATAACACAAAATAAATTCCAAAAGGGAAAGCTTCGTATAAAATAGTACGAAATGTCTTTATACGCAATGGGGCAAACCTGGAGGAGAGGCAGTAATGTTTCGTGACGAGCAGCCAGATTGCGGCAACGCCGAACCAGAGAATCACTAGAAGACTAAAAGCCCAATGAAGAGAACGCTGCAGTCCGATTGCCAACAAGAACGGAACGTACCTAATAATAACGGAAACCAGTTCGAGGCCGGCAATAATGTCCATCCGTTCGTAGCCGGCAAGCATGGATGTCCCGACCTTATGGAAGAGCTCAGGGAACAGAAAGAGACCGCAGGTGGCAATAAAGAGAAAAGGGTAATGCAGGATTCCCCCAAAATGCCCTAACGCAAGCATGATGCCATAGGACCAAACCGTCATGCCCAGGCGAAGAACAACTGTATGGGAAAAATATGTGAGGCTGCAAGCATGATCTTGTGCGATTTCGCGAGTGGTGACAGTGCTCAGTCCGTTGTCAGCGAAGACTGTAAACAAAGAAAGATAGGCCATGATGGCCCCATAGGCTCCAAATCCCTCAACTCCCAATCGGCGGGCTAAAAAGATGATACAGGTGAGGGAAAAAATTTTGGAGAGAACTTGTCCGGTCAGTAAAGCTGCAACATTGCGAAGGATTCGAAAAAGCATATCAGATCTTTTCGTGGAGTCATAAAGAAGAAGTCAAGGGAAATTTTTGAAAGCCTGATTTTCGCTCGATCAGAAGACCTTAACCGTTGTGACCTTGAAATTGAGATAGACCTGCATTCCGGGATACAGCCGCATATCGTGATAAGAATCCTTTGTGATAGTAATTTCAAAGAATTCCCCGGCCAGGACTTTCAGGTCGACATGATCACCGGCATCGATAATGTGAGATATCGTCCCCTGGAGATGGTTTCGCATGCTGGATTCTACCGGATGAAGCGAAATCGCGATACTTCTCGGAGGGATTGCAACCGTTGCATGCCCTTCACGGTCTGCAATCACATGGAAGCTGGTCTGGGCCGTTGAAAAACGATACCGTCCGTTTTCGCGAGTAATCGTTCCATGAAAAAGATTTTTGAGTGGTGATGTCACCACCCGGCCGTTCAAGAGGTGGATAACGTCGTCGGCCACACGATACGCCTGCTCCAGATAATGGGTCGTAAAAATCACGGTCGTTCCAAATTGCTCACGAATGTTATGAATGATCGATTCCAGAATGGTCCGGTGTGTTTCATCGACATTGGCTGAAAATTCGTCGAGAAACAAGACGGCTGGCCGGATTGATAAGGCTCGAGCGATCGCGACCCGCTGCGTTTCTCCGCCGGACAGTTGACGGGCTTTACGGTGCTGAAATCCATCGAGACCGACAAGCTGCAGACATTCTCTGACGCGTTCTTGCCGGATATCTTTCTGAATCCGTCGAATGCGAAGGCCGTAATCGACATTCCGTTCCACTGTCGTATCAAACAACAGCGGATCCTGGTGGACCAGAGTCACTTGAGATCGCAATGTGGTATTGTCTGTTTCTTCAGGATATATAGTCTGTCCATTAAATACAATCTGCCCCTTTGTTGGCTTTCTGAGGAGAGTCAGCAATTCGAACAGCGTGGTTTTGCCTGCTCCATTGGGGCCGTATAAGCAGTAAATACTCGCTTGAAAGAACGCAAGATGCGTAATATCGAGCACGACCTGCTCTTGATATTGCTGAAGCAAATTGTATACTTCAAAAATCGGTGTTGTCGGCATATTGAGAAAACGACAGGGATGTATTGTAAGAGGGCGAGGCAGAATGAGTTTTTTATCCTCCCTAAAACATATCCTTGTCGTTCGCGGCTACCGTTTCCGTTGAAAAAAACGGAGAAAAAAATTGACGCTTAACGCAATCGCCATTAGGATCAGGCCAAGCGCCAGACCGAAGCCGAACTCTCCTTTACTAGTCTCCATAGCAATCGCTGTCGATAAGTTGCGCGTAACCCCCTTAATATTGCCACCGAGCATCATTGATGCGCCGACTTCTCCAATCACACGGCCAAACCCGGCAATAATGGCCGCCATCAGTGCAAATCGTGCTTCCCGCAACATCGTCAAGGCTGATTGAAAGCCATTCGCACCCAGCGCCGTTGCTGTTCGCCGCACACGAGGATCGATCCCCTGGGTTGCGGATATTGTTAACGCCATAATAATGGGGGTCGCCAGGATAAATTGCCCTAAAATCATCGCGGTCGGTGTAAATAAGAGCTGCAAGTCTCCCAAGGGCCCCTGGCGGGAGATCATAGCATAGCCAAGCAGGCCAATGACGACTGTCGGGAGTGCCATCAACGTATTCAAAAGAGTGATGATGATTCCTCGCCCGCTAAATGAGGAAATACCGATCAGAAATCCCAGGGGAACTCCTGTGACTGAAGCCAGGAGAATAGCAATTGTAGAAACCTTCAGCGAAGTCAATGAGATAAACAAAATTTCACGATCGAAGGCAATAAGTAAATGAAATGCTTCAAGAATTGCCTGAAACAGATATTCCATACGTCTGTATTTTATCGTTGATTTGAGTTATCCTTTCTCGATAAAAAATAATTTTCGACAAAAGGAGAAGAAAACGCAAGAAAAAACGATGATTTTTTCGATTTCGTGGAGAATGCTGCCCGATTGTTTTCCATCCTGGAATCTTTTTACGAGACCCCAGGATGGAGGAAGACCGGTATCGAGGGGGGATATCCGGCACTCCCTGTGCTTCTCATCGGAACGATTGTTTACTTAATAAACATTGGGTAAAACAGTGGCACGCCGAAGTTGTCTTTTCCAAACTCCTTGATAATAGCCTGGCCTTCTGGTGATGTGACCCACCCGATAAATGCCATCGCATAGACGTATTTAGCATGTGGAAATTTCGCTGGATTGACGGCGATAATTCCATAGGGATTATAGAGGATTGGATCGCCTTCAGTCAGAACTTTCAGGCTGATTTTTTCCGAAAATGCCAGATAGGTTCCTCGATCAGCCATTGTATACGCCTGTTTGTCGTTGGCCATCGCTAACACGGCCCCCATGCCCTGCCCAGCCTCCTGATACCAGTGTCCTTCAGGAGTGATTCCAGCTTCTTTCCAAATGATTTTTTCTTTTTTGTGCGTGCCCGAATCATCGCCGCGAGAGACGAATTCGGCTTGAGCTGCCGCAATTTTCTGTAAAGCCTCAGCAGCGGTTTCCGCATCTTTAATACCTGCGGGATCGCTTTCTGGTCCAACGATCACAAAATCATTATACATCACATCTCGCCGGTTCACACCATTGCCATCAGCTACAAACTTATCTTCTGAAGGACGGGCATGAACAAATACGATGTCCACATCACCATTCGCTCCCAGGGCCAGCGCTTTTCCGGTCCCAACAGCAATCACGTCAATTTTGACATTCAACATTTCTTCAAACGGAGGCAGTAAAACATCTAATAAGCCGGAATTATCCGTACTGGTCGTGGTTGACATTTTCACATGTTCCTGGGCAAAACTTCCATCAGTCAGCAGGCAACTCACTATCAGCATTATAGCAAAGATACACAAATATTTTTTCATATACACGAGAGTTTACAGCACGGCATTGGTGTCAAAAATCCCTCTGGCATACTGAAGGACGCCTTTTTCGTCCGGGGTGAAATAAGTTATTTTACGGGCAGTCGACTTAACTTCTATTATTTAAGGTTCGTATAAAAGATTTTTAGTCAATAAAAAATTGTATTTTTTTATTCATTGCTTTAAAACCCTATAAAATTCAAGAATAACGCTCTTGAAAATATTGGCTTTTTCTTGACAAATTTTCACACGTTTTTGCATGGTAATTGTTAACCTGCTATGGCGCAATTTTCCGTTCATTCTGAGCTGGTTGAAGAATCCCGATAAGCTCATAATGAACAATTTCACAACTCCATAGATACATCGAGTTAGAAAGACGCACTGAATTCGCTGTCATTCTTACAGTACTGAAGGAGAAACAGGTATGCCTCAACAAAAATGGTCAGTTCTGCTCGGTTTTTCGCTATTGTTCATCTCTACCATAAGCTGGGGAGGAGTAACATCACATTCTGGCGATATTATGCTGCTCCGTCAGGGAAATGAGTATTTCACAGTTGCATTTGGTGTGTCAACGATCACAGAATCCGGTGACATGACTTATTCCATACAGGGCTCTGAGGATGGCGGCTGGAAAAGCTCCTTGGAATGGCCGCTCGAAAATATGTGGTATGCAGGGGGAGTTGGCTCGGTAAATTTTTCTCGTAATTTTCGATTAAATATTGGGATATGGAAGTCTCTTACAGATGATGCGGGTACTATGAAGGATAGTGATTGGCTCTACGGATACTACGGGGATACAACAGCAATTTATTCCGAAACGGATACAACAGTCGAGTCCGTTCACATCGATGCAAACGGTCGGTATGATTTTATGCAAAATGACAGCATGACGTTTGGCGCGATTCTCGGGTACACGTACACGAAATGGGATTGGACGGCTGGCGATGGATTTCAATGGACCATCGATCCTCTTAGCTACTACTACGGTTCGGTTACAGGAAGAGCCATTACGTATAAGCAGGAATTGAAAATACCCTATGTCGGCCTTGGCCTCTCAATATCACCGGCCAGGACTCCACTCGGTTTCAACCTGTATGCTCTCTACAGCCCTATTGCCAAATGCGATGACCGGGACGATCACATTTTACGATCGAAGCTCAGTCAAGGAGAAACAGATGGGACATTTCTCTCGCTCGGAGGGGAATTCCTCGTCAAATTCGCGACTCGCTGGTCAGTCACCGGAACGTTACAATATTCGGCCTATGATCTGGAAGGCACTCAAGAACAATATTTCTATGCCGGTGAAAATGCAGGAAGAGGCTCAACAGGCATCGATCTGGAAATCGAAGGAAGCCAAGCCTATTTCGGTCTGACAATCGGGTACAAGTTCTAAGTGAGCTAAAGTTAGAAGTGACTACTAAACTAAAAAGAAGCGGCGAGTCACATCTGGCCTTTTCACTTTAGCTCACTTTAGTTCACGTTCGCTCACCTTTTATTTTGCATATACACGCCCGGGAAGGCGGCATAAAATGCGGCAGACTTCACAAGTTGTTCAACTTTGACCTGATCATCGACCGAGTGCGCATGTTTTTCTTTTCCTGGTCCGAAACCGACACAGGGAATATCATACATACCGGCTACACTGACAGCATTCGTGCTAAATACCCAACTTCCGACTTTTTCGACCGTTTCATCAAACAGCTCCTCATAGGTGTTGACAGATGCTTGAATCAGAGGATGATTTTCTTCGACAATCCAGGTCGGGAAATATTTCTCGGTTTCGTAGGTCAGCCCGGTATAACTTGGCGTATCATATTTCGGGACAGTCACTTCTGCTTCGACGCCTGCCCGGCGAACTGCGTCCTTCACTTCTTCCACAGCAGATTCTTTCGTGTCTCCGACGGTTAAGCGGCGGTCGAGATGAATATAACACCGATCCGGCACGGCATTAAATGATGGCGTCTGGCAGTCGACATAGGTGACGGCAATTGTCCCCTTTCCTAGAAATTCGTGGTCACGAATTCGCGCATTGAGCTGCTCGATTTCCTGGATGATTTTCGTCATTTTATAAATAGCATTTTCTCCACGTTCCGGAGCTGACGCATGACAGGAAACGCCTGTGGTCGTGACGCCGATTTCCATGCGGCCGCGATGACCGCGTCGTACCTGGCAATCGGTCGAGTCTGTGATAACAACGCACTCTGGACAAATCTTATCTTCATTAATAATGTATTGCCAACACAGGCCATCGCAATCTTCTTCTTGCACGGTTCCGACCACGTAAAGCGTGTAATCGTCTTCGAGGCCGAGGTCTTTGATGATTTTGGCCCCATACACCATACCTGGCAGCGCGCCTTCCTGATCGGCAGCTCCGCGACCGTAGATAACACCATTTTCGAGCTTTCCTTTATAGGGATCGTGCTGCCACTGCTCCGGATTTCCGACGCCGACCGTATCGACATGGGCATCAATGGCTAAAATTGTTTTACCAGAGCCGATCCGTCCCAGAATATTTCCCATCGGATCGATGGTCACTTCATCAAAACCGACTGCCAGCATTTCTTCTTTTATTCGTTGAATTACGCCGCCCTCCTGGCAGCTTTCAGAGGGGATGGCAATGAGGTCACGTAAAAACTTCACCATATCTTTTTCATAGGATTGCGCAAGTTCTAAGATTTGTTGTTTGTACTGCATATGAAATATCTCCTTTTTCAAAAATCCCACAAAATCGTAACGCATGGACGAGCGAAGAGAAAACTTCACTAGTGCTCTTTCAAGGTTTAACTGTCGTGTAACACCCTGACAGGGTTTGAAACCCTGTCAGGGTTGGCATGAGATGCTACCCGTCAACGTAACCTTGACAAAGCGCCAGGCTATGGGTGTCCTAAATGAGTTGTTTCATATTCCTGGAAAATCTTGCCCACCCCTTGCCTTTCCTGGGAGGGGTAAGGGGGAATACGACCCATCTAAGATGCCTATATAATGATTGAAACTGAATATTAGTATGTCTTTTTACCTTACCCAAAAAAGTCAAGAGAGTTCTTTCCGAACAATATCGAAATGACCATTCGCGACAATATCGAAATGATCATTCGCGTCTCAACGTGCTTGTCACGACATTTCTCTTGACGAGATTTCGACAGTGTGGAAGAATATCTTACGATGAATGAAAACGTGACAAAATCTTTCGGGAAGCCTATCTATAGGCATCCTAAAATCAGATGTCTCATAATCCTGTCAGAGTTTCAAACCCTGACAGGATTCATAGGATTATTTTCAAAGGTGAATATATGATTTTAACAAATACAGAAGCAGTGCCCGGAAAAAGAATCATGGAACACTTTGGTATTGTGTCAGGGAGCACAGTACGGGCAAAACATATCGGGAAAGATATTTGGGCAGGCTTTAAGAATATTGTCGGCGGTGAAATGAAAGGCTATACTGAACTGCTGCAAGAGTCGAGGCAAGAAGCGACTCAGCGTATGATCGAGCAAGCGAAATCCTTAGGAGCAAATGCTGTTGTCAATGTCCGTTTTGCCACATCATCTGTTGCCCAGGGAGCCGCTGAATTGTACGTCTACGGGACAGCTGTGCGGGTTGAATAATCTTTAATTGAAGGAGGCCATTATGGCAGAACTGATTATTTTTCTCATCCTGATTTCCCTGGGGTACATTTCCGGAAGGATGCTTGAAACACGTCATTATCGTTCGATTGAAGCCAGAGAACGGGAATTTTTGGGCCTGCCGGCCATCACTCTCAAGGATGCTTCGGCGGGCCGAACGGTGACAAAAGCCAAACTTGTTGCTGGAAGTGTCGTTATCTCTGTCGATTATTTCAAACGTTTCCTGGCTGGATTGCGCAATTTTTTCGGCGGCCGTATGAGTTCTTATGAGACCTTGATTGATCGGGCGCGGCGGGAAGCGATTTTGAGGATGAAAGATAAGGCAAAAGGCGCTGATATTATTGTGAATATGCGGATTGAAACCTCGTCCATTGCAAAAGGACAGAAAGGGAGTATTTCGACGGTTGAGGCCCTGGCTTACGGCACAGCTCTGATTTATGGCCCTGAGATTCAATCGCAACCCAAAGCAGACTCATCCTTAACTGCAGAACCGCCTTCTCTCCCTGCTGCCGAAGCTCGTTATAAAGTGGTCTTCTCCGGCGAGTTTGCTCCGGGATTCGAGCGTGAAACCGTTCAGGCGAATATTGCGGCATTGTACAAAGTCTCTGCCGAACGGTGTAGCTACATGTTTACGGGGCAAAGCATCATGATTAAGGAGAATCTTACTGCACAAGCTGCTCAGAAATATAAAGCCGCTTTCGAGAAAACCGGAGCCGTGTGCCAGGTTGTCGAAATGTAAGTAGGATTATTGACAGACCACAACGTCACAAAGGACACAAAGAACTGTCATTCAAAAAAAAGGGGGGCAGGGAGGCGTGTAACAAGGATAACACTTATGGGAACTTCCCTGTGTCACTATCATCCTGGAACATACAAAATTCTTCCTGCTCCATAAGGGCAATGAGCTTGCTTTCTGACAGTTGTGTTCTTTGATGTCCCTGTGGTTTATAAAAAATTATAGGATGAAATATACCCCTAAAGAGCTGCATGAAAATGTGAATGTCTCCCATACGTCACCAGTAAGGGAACTGTTCCTCCTCCTTGGCGGTCTATTGGGTATTCTGATCGTCATGTATGTTGTGCTCGGGTTTGCTGTCGATCTCGTGGTGATGCGAATGCCGCCGAATATCGAGCAGCATTTCGGATCATTGTTCAGTGGAATGTTTGCTGAAAACGACCGAACCGAAGCCGACGACTGTGTGCAGCAACTGCTCGATGCGCTTGTCGAGCAGTCATCGCTGCCAGGTCGTTATGTCGTACATATCATCCCCTCATCCCAGGCCAATGCGCTCGCTTTACCTGGCGGGCATATTGTCGTGTTGTCCGGTTTACTGAATAAGCTGAAGTCCGAAAATGAGTTAAGTTTTATCCTGGCTCATGAATTAGGGCATTTCGCGGCTCGCGATCATTTGAAAGGATTCGGACGCGGTCTGGTTTTAACCACCATATCAGCATTTTGGGCTGGTGTTGATAATTCATTGACGCAATTTTTAATGCGTTCTCTCATGAGTGTCGAAATGCGGTTTTCTCAACGCCAGGAAACGGCTGCCGATTTATATGGGCTCGATTTATTAAAGAAACGCTACGGCCATATTGGGGGAGCCACAGCCTTTTTTCAGGTGCTCGCCACTGAGGAAGCGCATGGACGTTTGGCGTATTTTTTTGCGACCCATCCTTATCCGCAGGATCGGGTCGATGAACTCCGGAGGACAATCGAAGCAAAAGGGTATCCATCAGGAGAAAAAACGGCACTCGATCCACGAATAACAACGATACCGGAATCGTCTGAATCAAAGTCTTTTAAGGATATTTTAGGATTTTAGGCAGGGAGTAAAACACCTACTCATCATTGGTCATGCCTGGAGAATTTTTCAAACCTCTTGTCGATTATTTAAAAGTCTTGCAACAGGAATGGCTCTCTGGCAAAAAACCTCGGGGGAAAGACGAGCTTGAGGATGAGCAAGAAGCGTCTTATGAAGCCGGCATGCAAGCGATGCAGCATGAGCAATTTGATGAGGCGGTCGAGCTCTTGAAAAAGGCGACTCAATCTCGGCGTTACCGCAAAGATGCCTATTATCATCTTGCGGAGTGCTATCAACACCTTCAGATGGCTGCCCTGGCCAGAAAAACCTATGAGCGCCTGATTCGTTTGGATTATCATTTCAAGGATGTTCATAAAAGAATTCGCGCCCTGGAAGCGCCTAAAAGAAAGATGCCGCCCCGGCAATCTACGCCGGCACCTGCAACGACCGTCTCTATGTCCTCGGCAGATCGTTACGAGATGCTTTCCACAATTCATGAAGGCAAGCACACAAGAATCTATCGTGTACGTGATACCATTTTAGGCCGGATTGTGGCATTAAAACAGATCGATCATCACTATCCGGATTGCGCGGGCTATTTGCAGCAAATGAAAGAACGCACGGCCTTGAAACATCCCAATATCTTACGGGTGTATGATATCGACGAGCAAAAAGGGCAGGTCTCGATGGAATATGTTGAGGGTCGTAATTTACGCTATATGCTGGGTTTGAAAGAGCGTCTGTCGCACAAAATGGTCATTCACATCGCCATCCAACTCGTAAACGGATTGCATCATGCCCACAGTAAAAAGATCGTCCATCACGTCCTCACACCGGAGCACATCCTCCTGACTCATCAATGCCATGTGAAAATAACGGCATTTCGCGCTCCTGATTCGTTTGCACATTTACAAAAAACCAAGAGAGCTTATAACTACCTGTATGTTCCTCCCGAGGTGCTAAAAGGGGGAACATTGACAACAGCCTCGAATATCTATTCTTTTGGAATCATCCTTTACGAAATGTTTGTCAAGCACACACCGTTCCGTTTGCGGCAGCTCAAGGCGTTTTTTCACCATCAGGAACCACTCGAATACGAGAGAAGGGTTCTTCCCAACGGCATTCAGCCGATTATCAGCCGCTGTTTAGCCGTTGAACCAGGGGCGCGTTATCCGAAGATTCATTCTGCTGGAGAGGATCTCATGCGCTGGTTTCAGGCACAGCAGCAGGGGGCAGCGCATGAACATGATCTTGCCGCTTACAAGGATTATTTGCTTGTTGCCTGGGCTGACGGCAGAATCAGCACAGAAGAAGCCGCCTTTCTTAGCAATAAACGTCAGGAACTTCATATTACAGAGCAGGAAGCCAAAATCGCTGAATCTGATGTAAAACAGGAACTTAAAGCCTTATTACAGAACATAGGGAAGATGTGAAAATTTCTCAAGACATCTGACAGGTTCCTGAAAGAATCGAATGATAGACTCCGACCGTGCGCTGTGCCATTGCCTTCCAGGAGAAAAGTGGCAGGCGTTCCTGCCCTCGCTCAATCAAGGTTTTTCTCAACCCTCGATCGTGTATGCCTTGATAGATGACATCCGCCATATTCTGCGCAGACCGAGGATCGAAGCGCAGTGCAGCATCACCGACAATTTCCGGTAGGGATGCGACATTTGAAATCGCAACCGGCGTATCATGCGCCATTGCTTCGAGCACTTGCAGTCCAAATCCTTCATACAATGACGGATTAACAAGCAGATCTGCCTGAGCGTACAACGGCGTGATAAGCTTCGGCTCGACAAATCCTGTCAGGATGACATGTTGCGTGAGTTGTTCCTGTTCGATAAGTTCCTGAAGAGTATTCCGCATTTTATCATTTTTACCGGCCAGCACCAAACAATGAGGGATATCGTGCTGCTGCCTTAACAGGGAATACGCTTTTATCAAGGCCCCGACGTTTTTGTGAGGTAGGAAATTGCCGAGGTAGAAGATATACGGTCGCGAAATTTCGAAATGTTCTCGCAACATCGCTTTCTGAGCATCGTCATTATATCCTGATTTCGGATTGGGTTCGATCCCATTATAGATTACGATCACTTTTTTTTCCGGAACGCCGAGATACTTCACAATATCCTGTTTCGAATATTCCGACACGGTAATAATTTTTTTGGCACTTCGCGACGCGGCCCACATGATCGCTTTCGCATAATAATAAGCGCTGGGATGAGGCAAATATTCCGGGAAACGCAGGTGAATAACGTCATGAATCGTCACGAGCCCTTTGCACGGGCGGAGCGGCGGCAGTGTATAATGCGGTGCATGAAATAAATCGAGCCTCTGCGCCTTCATGCTAAAAGGTAATACCGCCAATTCGCGCAGTGAGTATTTCGGGGAAGTCTCAGGGACAAGCGTGATGTTCGGTCCGGATTGCGGGATATAGGAGCGGTCGTCAGGATAATGAAAGATCACATAACGATTTATCTGGTCATACTCCGGGATGTAACGAATCAGATTCTCGATATATGCCCCGATCCCAAAATCACGAATTTTTCTGGCGTCAATACCTATATGCATAATCTTTTCTCATTCCAAGTGTCCATTTTTCCATTGACAGGAGGTTTCTTTTCGTACAGGAGGGCTGGAAGGAGAAAATTTGTCAAGAATCGAAACGACTTTATATGAATTCCGAGGAAACAACACGGCATATTGCTGTAAAACTTCTTCTGTCTGTAGAAAACTATGAATGAACGTAACACAGAACAGTCTCAGTGGCAATCACCTCTCGAAAAATTTTTCAGAACTCATCTCCTGGAAAGTCCCGAAGGCCACATCTTTCTCACCGGACTTGGGGTTGGTCTGCTCTATCTTCTCTGGATAGGTATGAATGGCTTTTGGGATGTTCAGCGGTTGCAGATTTTGGTCGCGATGACGGCAACGCACGTCCTGTTTGGTCGGGCAGCAGGCGTGTCGTTCGGATTAGCGACACAGCTCGATCACCTGACAATTCTCGCAACAAGCATGATAATTGAGTCGATTGTGCTCTTGTTGTTCTATCCACTCTTTGTGTTTAGCTGGCGGCACTTGCTCGTTCTTCCAACCTTAAAAAAAATGATGAGCCGGATGCATACGGCAGCGGAAAAACACCGGCAGTTTATCAAGCGCTACGGCCTTCTGGGACTGTTCGCTTTTGTCTGGTTTCCTTTTTGGATGACTGGCTCGCTGGTCGGCTGTGTCATCGGGTTTCTCCTTGAGTTAAAACCCTGGTCGACTATCGGCGTTGTGCTTGGTGCAGCCTATTCAGCCATTCTGAGTTGGGTTTTCTTGCTTCAACATGTCCACGAACATTTTGCCGGATTCAGTCCTCATACTCCCTTTGTCATCCTGGCAATTTTAATCGCAATTGCAGTGTTGGGATATTTTATTCAACGAAGAGCGTCTGAGAAATAAGACCGCGTAGGGTGGACCCGTTTTTGGTCCACCATCCTCTGTTCTGTGGAAATTATCTTTGCGTCCCTTCGCGTTCCTTGTTAAGGTTACAGTCGTTTCGTTAGAGTGTAAAACTTTCGGTGGTGGTCGCTTGCATGCCCTTGCCGATCATTTCCTGAAAAAATTCATCCGCAAACTGCTCGAATCCGGAAACCGGACTCATGGCATCTTCGAGCAAGACGCATTTTCGGATGGTCTCTTCGTCAAAATGCTTGACAATATCACGAACCGTATTGGCCACACAATGCGATGACGCTTCGCCGCCAAACACGACAACATCTGCTTTTTCAAGCGTTCGGATGAGCTTGGTGTTTAGTTGGGTTGACAGATCATCGGAATCGGGCACATCGGCCTCTACACCGGAATAATGTTCCGTAAAAATATTACTGCCCTTTGCGATATAATCGATCATCGCATAGCGACTCAATTCCCATTTCCTGAGGGCTTCACGCAGCGCTTCCACCACATTATGCCCGGGCGTTCCGATGCGGCAATGAGGCGGCCAGATCGTGAGCTGGTAGCGCCCGTTTTCTTCCAGTTTAGTCACATACTCGATCATGCGATCGAGCAGCGTTTTGTAGGGAGGACAGAGAAGTTCGGGATCAAACGGTTTCCAGACGCCATTGACAACATCATCTTTTGAAATCGGCGTAAATGGCGCCGGGTGTTCGCCGTTGCGATCGACCCAGAAAATTGGATGCGCGACATCCAGTTCGTGGTGCGTATCGAGCGTGACATGAATGTCATCGATGTCGAGCAGTATTCTCTCGATCAGTTGAGCCAGTCGTTCTGCATCTTTTTCCGCTCCAGGCACAAATAATTCTCCTTCAGTCGGATGGCAGAACGAATTCTGCGGGTCGATAATCAAAAACTCGAGGCGCAGTTTCTGTGAGCGTGCCATAAATAAGAATACCGTGTAAAGGTTAATATCTCACCTCACGCAATACCCGTATGATACGCCTTGTACCGCGAACGGTTCCGGTGTTGTAGAAAGCAATCGCCCCTTCCATTCTACAATATCATGACCGCTCAGCGGTGAACGCATTTCTGCGTGAGGTGAGTTAATATGCTATCAGAAACGTATGTTGAGCTACAACATAATAAAACATCTGAAAAATGCAAGCTAAATCTGATCTTTTTTCATTTCAAGAAGGTGTCGGCAAAAGATCAAATTTTTCATTTGTCTTATGAGATTAAAGATATAGTAAATATTGATTTTCTTATTGAATGAATGGAACAGCTACGTGCTGAATATTTGGCAAATACCGTCGAGTTCATAAGTATTGGAGAGGATATTAAATAGGGATTTGATCGATTCTTCGACATGCTCGATTAAGATTTCTTTGGTGTTATTTCGCGACATCTTTCAGTCTTTTTAGAACTTCTTTCGGGTCAATCGCGGTCTTGAAAAAGAAAACCGAGCCGGGAATGTCCTCAAAATCTTCTTCGCTGACCTTCAGAGTATTTGACACGGCAATGACCAGGTTGCTCAGCCCGGCTCGCCGTAGTTTGTCGAGTTTTCTCCTGAGGTAATCGGAGCGCCAGAATCCGACGATTTCCAGTAGTGCTACTCTGCCGTCTTCTTGATGTTTAAAGGTGAAATCCGGGATAAACACTGTATCCTTTAAATTGACGATTTCTGTCTCCCGTTCCATCTTCCAACCACTATCGAGTTTTTTGAACTTTTTAGCGAACTTCTCTTCCAACAATGAATCGTATTGAGTGGCGTCTTTGTAATGGGATTCCAGCGGATGATCGCTGCTGGAGAGCACGAAATAGCGTTTTTGATCCTCACCGGTCACGATTTCCGCTTCCATCTTCCATTTGGTACAGAGTAGCAGCGCAGGCAGAAAGGTCGCCATTTGCAGGCCGTATTTTTTCGACAGACGAAACATGCTGACCGGCCCGTCGAGCAAAATTTCATAGCCGCTATCCAGGTCGCCGGTAATCGAGTGCAGCAGGCGGTAGAATTTGATAAATTTGAAGAGTTGTTTATAACGAACCGGGATGTTGCGATAGGCGATCAGACGCATACGGACGCATCTGTACAAGATACCCTGGGCCAGCGCTACGTTATAGCGATTTAGCAGCCACTCCGGCGTGGGGGGATCGAAGATCGAGAGCACATGATTTTGCGGCAGGTCGGCATACATTTCGGCGGCGACCGTTTCAGCATCGGTGTTTAGTTCTGCGGCAATGGCGGTGAAAATGTCGTGTTTGGTGGCCGGATGAATCATATCGGGATTTATGATGACCGGTGCTTCTTCCACAGCTTTGAGAAACAGCTTCTCTCGCAGAATTTTAGGATTGAGACCGCTTTTCTGAGAGATCTCAAACTCCGATCGATCGAGCAGGAGTTTGCTGAACCCGCGATGAATCAGGTAGTCCGGACTGTCGGCCATGTGCTCTTTGAGCGCATCCTGAAGTTCGCCGCGTGTTCGCCCTTTGAACTCGAGAAACAGATCGATCAAATGATGGGCAAGATTCAGATAAAGCGGTGAAGCCGCATCAATATATTTAGGTCCGGTGTACGGTCCTTTTCTCCAGGTTCGAATCAGATCTGATGTCAGCATAAAAGCAATGAAACGTAAAAACAGTAAACATTCAGTTTCAGAAGATTTCATCACCTTCTTCATTTTTCACGTTTCATTATAAAAACGCATCATGTTGGGTGCGGCGTTTGCTTTGATATTCTTCGACCGTGCCTTTTGTAACCACCTCGTATAATATTGCCTGCTTTCCTTGTTGCCTTCGCAAAATCCGACCCAGTCTTTGAACATGCTCGCGGATGCTGCCGGAACCGGACAGTACCACAGCAACATTGGCTTCCGGCACATTGACACCTTCGTTCAGGGCTTTGGAGGTCACTAGAAAACGATATTTCCCCGATGAAAAAGCTTCTAAAATCGCTTTGCGTTCCTTGATATCGGTCTGGTGCGTAATGCAAGGAATCAGAAATTCCTGGCTGATCGTGTATGCTGTGTCGTTGTCTTGCGTAAAGATGATGATGCGATCTCTGGCGTGTTCCTTTACGATGCTTTCCAGCGCCCGCAGTTTGCTTTCAGTGCCCATCGCGATCTTGCGCGCTTCATGATGGGCCATCATGGCCCGCCGTCCTTCGCGACTTTGAGCGCTTTTCATGACAAATAAACGCCAGCCCTGTAAGCCACCGAGGGAGAGGTTATTCTCTTCTAAAAATGTGTTTCTCTCGTCAAGGGCTTCGCCATAACGAGCTTTTTCTTCTTGTGTCATATAGACGGTGGTCCGTTTGACATCATATTCCGAAAGATATTCACCTGCCAGAGCTTTGATGCTTTGCTGATAGACGACTGGCCCAATCAGGCGATCCAGCATTTTGTGCCGTCCGTCCTGGCGTTCGAGAGTAGCTGTTAAAGCCAAACGATAGGGTGCAATCGCCATTTCCGCTGCATGAGAATACATTTCTCCGGGGAGATGATGGCATTCGTCAAAGATCAGCAAACCCCATTGATTGCCGAGCCGGTCCATGGTGTTGACGGCGCTCTGATAGGTCGTCACGGTCAACACATTCACTTCGTAGTACCCGCCGCCGATAATCCCAACCAGTTCATTACTAAAGCTCGATGAGAGCAGACTGTACCATTGATGCAGTAAGTCTATAGTGGGAACGACGATCAAGGTGCTGCGTTTAGTGAGTTCGATCGCCATCTGCCCCAGGTAGCTTTTGCCCGAACCGGTCGGAAGTTCGATCACGCCGCGAAAACGATAAGCTTTCCAGGCTTGTATGGCTTCCTGTTGATAAGGATGCGGTTCGACGCTCAAACGGCTTTCGCAGCGCAATTCTTGATATTGACGGGTTTTGTCCGTATAGGGAATCCGTTCTTTGACGAGATGCTCGATAATCGGACGGTAGTGGTAAGCTGGAGTACGCCAGCGATCCACTCGGTTATCAAAGACGAACTGCGGCGGGATGTCGGCTGGATCGTCGATATCTTGTAACACTAAGGTTCCCCGATCGAAGTGAAGTCTCATACATTAACCACGAAGTTACACACGAAGGCACACGAAGAAAAGGCAAAAGCACCGGAATGATACTACCTGACAGGGGATGACTTTCTGTCAATAAAAAAAGGAAGAGAAAATTTCCCTTCCCCTCCGATAAAAACTGCTTTAACACATTCTTAGGACTTGAAAGATCCAACCCTGACAGGGGTTGAACTCCTGCCAGGGTCCCATTCACAAGATGCAATGGTTAGTATCTTCCAGGGACTTAGAAGACAGAATCGGGATAGTAGTAATCCGCTGCATTCTCTTGAACGATCAACTCTGAAGCGAGGATCACTTTTGACGGGATCTTTTTCTGATAGAAACCGTTCAGCGGTTGGCCTCTCAAGCCTTGAACCGCCAGGCTGATCGATGTGGCAACCATTGAGGGCGGATAGGTCACATCAGCGCGGACGAGAGGATCTCCATCCATTACCATTTTCACGATATCTTTCGAGCCAGCGCCACCGAGAAACAGTTTGATGTCGTCGCGTCCGGATTCTTTGTAGGCCTGAAGAACCCCTTTCAGCACGTCGTCATCCTGGGCCCAGACAGCATCGATTTTGTCATATTTTTGGAGATAGTTTTCCATAATCTCCAACCCTTTTTGAGTTGACCAGTATGCCGGCTGCGAATCCATAATTTCGATGCCTGAATATTTTTTCATCACTTCGCCGAAAGCTTCAACGCGTTCGGTGTTGATTACGCACGGGATTCCTTCTAAGACAACGATTTTGCCTTTGCCATCGAGAGCTTCTGCCATCCATTCGGCGCTAACTCGTCCGAGGCCTGGATTATCACCGGCAACGTACACGTTTTGCGCTTCTTTGGTCAAACCGCGATCGACAACCACCGTATAGATACCGCTGTTGTAGGCTTCTTCAACGATTGGAGTCAGAGGGGCTGAATCGTGAGGCAGAATAACCAATGCGTTAATACCTTTCACCATAAGATCTTCGACATCGCCGACCTGTTTGGCAGGAGAATCAGCGGTGACCAGGAAGAATTCCACATCGCTGTCTCTAGCTTTCCATTCCTCGACTGCCTTATTGGCCCACCACACAATTCCACCGGTCCAGCCGTGATCCGCTGTCGGAATCGAGATACCAACTTTAATCTTTTCAGCAGCAAAGGCTCCTGAAATCAATAATCCAACCATCATCAATGCTACTACGGCAATCCCTGCAATCTTTTTCATAGCGAGAATCCTCCTAAAAAGGGGTATAGGTTTGAAGCAACCAAGTTTCGAGCTGACTTATGACACACAGCGTCTTCTTCAGAAGCATGTCCTGAAGAAGGGGATAATAAAATTTTTGAGGGCCTTTTTTGCATGAAATCTGGCTATCACCTCCTTGAGTAAAACTACAGGGATGTGTGTACGAAGGATAAGGAAACTTCTCAAAAAGGGCAAGATTGTATCCTCCATAAAACTATCCTTGTAGTGTTCTGGCAAGGTTAAGCGGACGGGTATGGGACGGATGGTAGAGTCCACCTGTTGTTTGGTGCCCTCCACCGGAGTCAGAGCAAGCCCGCAAGATGGAGGCCACCTTCAAGGCGGACTCCATCAACCCATCACATTCATCTTGCAACAGCAGTAGTTCGTCGATCCTTAATTCTTCTTCTTGTATTGCAGTAAGACCGCCAGAATAATGACCAGACCTTTCACGGTTCCCTGCAAATAGGGCGATACACCAAGCATGTTCAACATATTATTGATGATGCCTAAAATGATTGCCCCGATCACAGTGCCATAGATAGTTCCACTTCCGCCAGACATGGAGGTCCCACCGATGACAACAGCCGCAATCGCATCTAGCTCGTAATATACCCCGGCATTCGTCGAACTGATTGAATTCAAACGTGCCGACAGCATGACCGCGCTGACACCGACAGTCAGTCCGGTCAGCACATACGTGAAGAACTTAATCAGATTGACTTTGATTGCTGAATAGAGCGCGACTTGCTCGTTTGAGCCGACTGCGCAGACGTACCGTCCGTAGCGCGTATTGCTTAACAACACCTGAAAGAGAATTGCCAGCACGAGAAAGACCCAGACCGGAATCGGCATTCCCAGAAAAAAACCGGCTCCGATTTTGGGATATAAGGCACTTTCCGACCGGAATTCCCCTGCGTTTTTGATATACAGGGTCAAAGAGCGGAAAATTGACATCGTGCCTAATGTCACGATAAACGGGGCGATTCGGCCTTTTGTCACAATAAGTCCATTGAACATGCCGCACAGAATGCCAACGAGCGAGCCGGTCAGGATCGCCATAAAGATGGCAAACGTACCGCCTCCGAAGTAATTTAAAGTTGTGACCGCGATCCCCCCCACCAGGGCAACCATCGAGCCAACCGAGAGATCTATCCCACCGGAAATAATCACGAACGTCATCCCCAGGCCGATCACTCCGGTATACGACACTTGTCGCAAAATATTCAGCAGGTTGCGAGTCTTCAGAAAGTAAGGACTGGCTAACGCGGAAATCACGCACAAGATAATCAAGGCGAATAGCGGGGCATATTTCGTAAAATCAAATTTTCGTTTCATAAATCTTTTTTTTGTTTAGCACGGCAGAGACGAAAGAGACGAAACATCTTACATGAATAATTACTGACATGTCCCTATCTATGAGAGGGGGTGATGTATTGTTTTTTCGTGCCATTCTGCTCAAGAATCCTAAAAACATTTGCTGAACGCTTTACACCGTTTTTTCAATATTCGCGGATTGACCGCCTTCTCGTAAACCGGCAGCATGATACATAATTTCGTCTTCATGAATGTCTTTGCCGGTCAGCACACCTGTAATTCGGCCTTCCCGCATCACAACAACCCGCGAGCACATACCGATAATCTCTTCGATCTCCGACGAAATAAGCAGGCACGAGATACCGGATTGAGATAGAGCATGAATGAAGTGATAAATCTCTCGCTTCGCATTGACGTCGATTCCCCGCGTCGGTTCATCTAAAATCAAAATTTCCGGTTCCGTATCCATCCATTTCGAAAAGTAGACTTTTTGCTGATTTCCACCACTTAAAAATTGTAGTTCTGATTTTAATGAGGCCGCTTTAATATCAAATTTTTTCACGTAGCTATGGCTCTGGTCACGCTCGCGCTTTTTGTTTACCAACAGTCGACAATAATTTTTGAGAGAAATCAGCGTGATGTTACTCGGAATATCGAAATTCAGGACAATCCCTCTTCCCTGCCTGTCTTCCGACAGGTAGCCAAGCTTGTGTTTGACAGCATCTGTCGGTGACATGATCTCACAGCGCTGCCCCCGGACAGTGAAATTGCCGGAACGCCTTCTGCGAAGTCCCATGATGGTTTCCGCCAGCTCTGTCCGACCTGCTCCAACCAGGCCGGCAAATCCTAAAATCTCCCCTTTTTTCAAATCAAACGAAATATCATGCAAGAGGTGATCCACGTTCAAATCATCGACTTTGAGCACAACCTCATTTTGAGGAGATGTTTTTTCAGGAAAGATTTGATTGAGTTCGCGCCCGACCATACGCCGCGCCATTTCATGTTCATCAAGGGCTTCAGTCGGATCGATGCTGATTAAATCGCCGTCCCGCAACACCATCACCCGGTCACAAATCCGTTTGACTTCTTTCAGCTTATGGGAGATGTATAAGATCGTCACGCCCTGAGCCCGCAATTTTTCCATGAGGGCATACAACACATCGATCTCGTAATCCGTCAGCACAGTTGTCGGCTCATCCATGATCAAAATTTTGGAATCGTGGACAATCGCTTTGGCGATTTCGACCATCTGTTTTTGTGCAACGCTGAGATCTTTGAGCATGGCTTCGGGCGGGAGTTCCGTATTCAACTCTTTCAAGAGAATCCGGGTACGCTCTTTCATGAGCTTTTTGTGCAGCAGAATGCCTTTACGGTGCTCATAGCCCAGGAAAATATTTTCGAACACATTGAGGGTTTCGATCAGGTTAAATTCCTGCGGAATCATACTAATGCCAAGTCTTTTGGCATCAATCGGGCTCTTAACCGCAATCGGACGGCCTTCCAGATATAATTGCCCGGCGGTCGGTTGGTAAATCCCACTCATAATTTTGACGAATGTGGATTTCCCCGCGCCGTTTTCTCCGATAATTCCAAAGATTTCCCCTTTTCTGAGCTCGACATGAATGTCGTGTAATACGCAAACGCCTGAGAATTCTTTCGCAATCCCCTCAGCTTGAAACAATACGTCATCCATAAGTTTTCAGTCAGCAGTAAGCGTTTGGCTGACGACGGTAAGCAGTAGACGAGGGCCCAAAGGGGCGTTTACTGCTTACCGTCGACTGCCGACTGCTTTCTGCCGGCTGTTATTTACGATTCCATGGAGCCATCGAACGCAATGGTTGACGGTAAGAAATTCACTTTCTTCACGAAATCGGCAGACTCTTTCGCCCCAAATTCGCGATCCATGCCGTTATCTTCCCATTCAACGGAGAGCGGACCAGTATAATTAGCGGCATTCAATTCCCTGATAATATCTTCGAAATTCACACTGCCATGTCCCAGAGAGCGAAAATTCCAGCCGCGGCGGGTATCGCCGAACGGCAGGTGCGAGCCTAGAATACCAGCCTTACCGTCTAAGGTCACTCCGGCATCCTTCATGTGAACATGGTAGATGCGGTCGGCGAATTCTCGGATGAATAGATGGGGCTCAACGCCTTGCCAGACCAGATGGCTGGGATCAAAATTGAGGCCAAACGCCGGTCGGCGATCGAAGGCATCCAGCAATTTTTGTGTGGTATAGAAATCGTATGCGATTTCACTGGGATGAACTTCTAACCCAAATTTAACGCCCTGTTTGTCGAATTCATCAAGGATCGGCGTCCAGAGTTTCACAACTTCTTTATAGGCATTCTCCACCATTTCGTCAGGTGTCGGCGGAAAAGAATACCAGTATTTCCAGACAGGAGAACCGGTGAAACCGGTGACGACATAGCACCCCATGTTTTTCGCGGCCTGTGCCGTGTATTTCATCTCTTCCGCAGCCCACGCTTTAATTTCGTCAGGTTTGCCTTTCACTTCATCCGGCACAAACACATCTAACCGTTCATCCCATTTATCGGCGACAGCCTGGCCGGACAGATGAGCGCCGAGGGCCCAACAGCCGAGGTTGTATTTTTTCAAAATGGCTTTTCTTTCTTCCACATAAGCCGGATCGGTTGCAGCTTTGCGCACATCCATATGGTCGCCCCAGCATGCGATTTCGAGGCCGTCATAGCCGAAGCCACTCATCATTTTACACACGTCTTCAAACGTCAAATCCGCCCATTGTCCGGTAAATAACGTCACAGGTCTACTCATAGCCATCTCCTCCGAAATTCGCCATGGAGACGCAAAGGCACAAAGAGTAACAAAAAACTACGACAACAATACAATTTTATGACTTTGTGCCTTCGTGCCTTTGTGGCCCTATAAAATATTACATATCAAGCCATGCAGCTCCTTGTTGGGAACTCTCGACACATTTTCCGATAAATTTGACTCCATCGGCCCCAGCTTCTACGGTCGGGAAATCCAGATCGTCTTCTGTCAATTTTTCGCCGGCTTTTTTCTTCAGCAAGGCATTCGCAAAGGTCAGATAAATGTTGGCAAAGGCTTCAAAATAGCCTTCCGGATGTCCCGCAGGAATACGAGGATAACCGGCAGCGTGGGCATGCAGTTCATCCCGTCCTCTTGAAAGCTTCTGGGCCGGTTTGCCAAGATAGGTCACATGCAGATAGTTCGGATCTTCCTGGGACCAGGCAATGGTTCCCTTTGTGCCATAGATACGGATTTTCAGATCGTTATCATGTCCAATCGCGATTTGAGAACTCCAATACACGCCTTTTGCGCCGTTATCGTATTCGAGCATAATTGTGGCATTATCATCTAAGGTTCGGCCTTCCACGAAAGTATCTAAACGAGCGCATAGGGACGCGATTTTTAAACCACTGATGTAACTCACAAGGTTTTCGATATGGCTCCCGATATCACCGACACAGCAGGATTTTCCACTCAGAGCGGGATCTGTTCGCCAGGACGCCTGTTTTTGCCCTTCTTCTTCAATCGGGGTTGCAAGCCATTCCTGCGGATATTCCGCATTGATGAAACGGATGTCGCCGATGTCGCCATTTTTCACCATTTCACGGGCGTGTTTGACCATCGGATAGCCGGTATAAGTATAGGTCACACAGAAGAACAAGCCTTTCTCTTTTGCTAATAATGCTAATTCCTGAGCATCTTCGAATTCCGGTGTCAGCGGTTTATCGCAGACGACGTTGATCCCCTGTTGCAGAAATGCTTTGGCGATTGGGAAATGGGTGATGTTTGGGGTCACGATCACCACAAAATCAATCTTATCTTCACGCACGCCTTCAGCTTCGGCCATCTCTTCGAAAGATTGGTAAAGACGCTCTTCAGCCACTCCTAACGTGGCTCCTGTTTCAAGGGTGTTTTGATAATCTCGCGAGAAGCATCCGGCGACTAATTGGGACTTTTGATCCAAACGGATCGCTTTACGGTGGACGTCACCAATAAACGCTCCCTGTCCACCTCCGACCATTCCATACGTTAATGTTGCAGCCGATTTTTCTGATGCACTGCCTTCAATCATGTGACTTCCCTCCTGTAAAATGACGAATGAAAAATTGAACATTGACAGTTTCCCTGTAGATTTTTCCAGCAAATTCTATGCCACAGAAATGCTGTTTCCCTGTTTTGCCCTGAAAAAGGCATTTCTGAAAAAATAGCTTGACATCTCATACCTTCCGAACGCAGGAGTTGTGTCAACCTATCGCACACCTGATATTTGACATGTACAAAAAATGAACACAATGACAACGTCCATTCTTATCATCGATGACAATGTAAAATGGTGTAAAAGCCTGGCCCAAAATTTCGAACCGCGCGGCTACCAGGTTTCTTTTACAACAAGTGGCGCAGAAGCGTTAACATATTTGGCCGATCATCCGGTTCAAGTCATTTTGCTCGATATTATGCTCGGTAAGGAAAATGGACTTGCTCTATTGGAAGAAATACTCTTACAGCATCATCAGATTCCGGTGATTATGATCACCGGTTTCGGCTCGATTGACACAGCCGTCCAGTCCCTTAAACTCGGGGCATTTGATTATATGACGAAGCCACTGGATATTGAAGAACTGCTTCGTAAAATTGATCTCGCCGCCTCTCCGAATCGACATGCATTATTGACAGATCAATCAACTCGTCCCAACAAGCATCGGACGGCGCAACTGATCACACAAAATGAGAGAATGCTCGAGTTATGCCAAAAAGCGAAAAAGTTTGCCGAAACGGACTTTCCGGTATTCATTACCGGAGAAAATGGCACTGGCAAAGAAGTGATTGCAGATTTTATCCATGCCCATTCCAGCAGAGCTTCCCAGGGCATGCTCAAGATTAATTGTGCCGCCTTTCCTGAAACTCTGCTTGATAATGAATTATTCGGCCACGAAAAGGGCGCATATACCGGAGCTGACACAAGCTTTAAAGGGGTGTTCGAGCGAGCAGACCGGAGTTCCCTCTTCCTTGATGAAATCGGCGATATGCCCCTGACAATTCAAGCCAAAATCCTGCGGACCCTTCAAAGCCATGAGATCCGACGCCTTGGCGGACACAAGACGATCACTGTCGATGTTCGTTTTATTGCGGCAAGCAATAAAAATATCCGAAAACTTCTTCGGGAAAATACATTTCGGGAAGATCTTTTCTATCGTCTGGATGTTGCAACCATCCACATGCCTCCGTTGCGAGAACGAAAAGAGGATATCCCCCTTCTGGCTCGGTATTTTCTGGCAGTGTATGCCGACATGCACGCCACCCCTCCCTGCGAGCTGCAAGAAGATGTGCTCAAGATGTTTTTACAACACACCTGGCCGGGTAATATCCGTGAATTGAAAAATACCATCCATTATGCGGCAACCCTTTCAACAACCGGTTTCATAAGCTGCCACGACTTGCCTCCACGTTTTAAACAAATCGAACATCATCGAGGGGCGTCGAACATCAGGGAAGATATGGAACGCAACCTTATTCTCAGTACGCTCAAGAAAACCCGGTATAATAAAAAAAAGACCGCAGAGCTGCTCAACATGAGCCGGACAACCCTTTATAAGAAGCTGGAACGCTATGGACTCTCCCAAACAACATAATCTGCAGGAGCTCCTGCGCCTGACCAACATCTGTCTTCATTACGGGCAGGTTGAGGCTTTGAAGCATATCCATTTAAGAATCGGCTTTTCAGAGAGTCACGCGATTGTCGGCGAGCATGGAGCCGGAAAATCTTCGATCGGATTGCTCATGTCCGGAATCTTGCAACCGCAGCGAGGCACGATTACGTTTGAGGGGAGATGGTACACGCAGTTTTCAGCCTCAGAAGCCATCAAACTTGGCATCTGCATGATTTATCAGCAGGTAAGGCTCTATGAAGAATTTACTGTTGCTGAAAACCTTTTCCTCTCGAATACACGTATCAACAAAACGATATGGAGCCGCAAACGCCATTTTCTCGATGCGGCTGCCGAGCTCTTGGTTCGTTACAATTTTGATATCGATCCGTCAACCCCATTGAAGAATTTAAATCTGTCCGATCAAACCGTGATCGAAATCCTGAGACATCTCACTCCCCAACCAAAACTTCTCATTCTCGACGAAGCACTGGAACGCTTATCTGCGCCCGCCCTCTGTAAAATTCTTGCCATCTTGCAAAATCTCAAGGCATCGGGCACATCAATTGTCGTGATTACGCACCGAATCGATGACATCTATACCTTTGCTGATCGTGTCAGTATCATCAAAAACGGAGAAGTGCTCCTGACGGATGACGTCAAAAATATCGATAAAATCAATCTGGTTAAAATGGCCTACACCCAACTCTCGACCGATCGGAATATTGCTGATCTGAATAAAGAATTTTATCAACTCCTCAAGTATAACGAAGCCATTCTCCAACATCTACCGGTCAATCTGCTTGTGGTCGATAATCATTTCCGAGTAAAAATGGTGAACGATCACTGTAAACTCCACTTCGGTCTTACAGGCCAAACCTATCGTAATATGCCGTTGGAACGCTTTTTTTTCGGCCCCAATTCGAATGTCTTGAAGTTGCTCAGGGAGGCATTTTCCTCGCGGGATGGCAAGACATTCTATCAGGTCTCGCTCATCATCGACGATTTACACACTGTCAATAACATTCGCACTTTTCCAATTTATGACGGGAGTTTTTTGATCGGGCACATTATCAGCATCGAAGACATGACGGAATACGACCAATTGCAAAAGCAAGTCATGGTTTCAGAAAAATTAGCCTCAGTCGGGCTGCTGGCAGCGGGAGTTGCGCATGAGATCAATAATCCACTGGGGATTATCGCCAATCATCTCAGTTATATCAAATACAGTTTCAATGATCAGGCCCTGCATGAAGCCGTCGATAACGTGCAGGAAGAGCTTTCATCGATCTCCCATATCGTGAGTAATTTGCACTCGTTTTCAGAGAATAAGCAGGCAGTTAATGAAGAATTCGAAGTTAATGCGCTCATCCACAATATTCTAACTTTGATGAAACATAGTGCAAGGCATAAACATATCACCATTCATTTCGAACCATCTACCGAAAACGTCCTGATCGTTGCAAATAAAAATGAGATAAAGCAAGTGATTTTAAACTTATTTAAAAACAGTTTTGAAGCCATGTTTTCAGGAGGAGAAATCTTTCTCAATACGACGATTCTAACAGAACATGATGCCGAGTACGCACAAATCCGATTTCGCGATACCGGACCAGGAATTTGCGATGAGCATCTCAGTAGCATCTTCCTCCCATTTTATTCGACCAAAAAAGGTCAGGACAGCAACCTGGGACTTGGGCTCTCGGTGAGTTACGGGATTATAAAAAAGTATCACGGTACAATTCGTGTTGAGAATATCGAGTCCGGCTGTCAATTTATCATAACCCTTCCAAAAACAGGATGATTAATCGTGCTGCGTGTTACGTGTTGCGTGTTGCGCGTTAAAACCCGTACCCCGTAGTAGCCCGTAACCCATACCCTTATGCCTTTTCTCGGAGAATTCAGCGCGTTAGCCACTGCCGCCCTATGGGCCACAAGCTCCTTCCTCATTGCGTCGGTCGCCGCCAAAGTTGGTTCCGTCCAGGCGAATATCGGCCGCATGTTTGTCTCTCTTGTGTTTTTCCTGATAGCCATTTACGTGTTTCATCTTCCTTTAGACCTTTCTGCCAAGCAATTCACCTTTCTTGTGTTGAGCGCTCTAGTTGGCATCGTGTTTGGTGATACCTTTCTGTTTAAAGCCTTCCAGCAAGTCGGAGCCCGAGTCAGCATGCTGATCATGTCAATAGCCCCGGCAATTGCCGCAATCCTGGCGTATATTTTCCTGGGAGAAACCCTTTCGTGGTTTGGTATATTCGGCATCCTTATCACCTTGCTCGGTATCGCCATTGTCGTGCTGGAAAAAAAATCCACAGGGTGTGATCGTTTCGGTAGAGTCACAACCTCTGGGCTTATCTGCGCGTTTTTCGGAGCACTTGGTCAGGGGGGCGGAGTCGTCCTGGTAAAGGTCGCCTTTCTCGACGGACCGATCAATGGGATTGTCGCAGCAGGGATCAGAATTGCAGCCGCGCTGTTGCTGTTTGTTCCTCTGATGGTGCCGCTGAAACAATTTCACAATCCGCTCCCCATTGTGCGACAAGGAAAAAAAATCATCCTTTTTCTTGTCATCAGCTCATTTTTCGGAACATTTTTAGGCGTCACCTTAAGTCAACTTGCTGTCGCTTATGCCAAAGTCGGGATTGCCTCGACCCTGATCGCCACATCCCCGGTCCTGATGCTCCCTATAGCCCGAATTGTCTTCAAGGAAGATCTTTCCTGGAAAGCGAGCGGCGGCGCATTTCTCGCCGTCGGCGGGGTGGCAATCCTTTTTCTCGTATAATTGGCTTTGATTACTGTCAAATCGTGCGAACAGGAGGATCGGATATTCCACTCAATCACGAGGAAAGTCGCTGCTATTATCTGAACCAGCCTTGTTCTTGGTATCGGCCGCTTTAAAAGGTCTCGACGCGTGCGGAGAAGAGGATGCGGAGAAGGCTGGGATGTATCTGGGAGAAATTGGAAAACTGATCAAAAAAGGTCACGCTATGTTCAGATGATGTGATGATAACCGTTTAGTGTTGGGTAAAAGGTGGAATGATAATGGGGGTTATCACTCCACATTTTTTATTTTACAGCTCTGACGCCGGCGTTGGAGTCGGAGTCGGTGAAGCAGAAGGAGAAGAGCTTGACGAACAAAAATTTTCTCCATTTCTCACAAAAACTGTCGCCGGTTCGACCTCGACCGCGCCAGCAGATGTGTTGACAGTGTATTGCATTCGATAACTGCACTCGGAGAATCGAGAGTACGGGCATTCATCGCATGGATACGATTCATGCTCCCATTGCCGCACTAATGCCCATTGGGAGGAGCGGACAGTCGTGACATCCGGCCAGAACGACCCCTGACGTCCCTGCTTACAGGATGTTGGCGGTTCATCCAGTAATAATTGTTCTTCGTAATCTATCCGTTCGATCAAAATATCGTTTAAGGTCAAGTTTGTCACATATAGGCTGTTGGTTACGCTGCCACACGTTTCCTGAACGAGCGGAGAAACCATAAGCCTTGCTTCGATATTGTCCGTGGAATCCGGAGTGGGAGTCGGATCGGGGTCGGAGCTGCCTCCGCTGCTTCCTGCCAATGCCAGCCCTCCGCCAATTGCCGCAACAGCGCCAATTCCTAGAACAGCCTTCGTTGCGCCACCCATCCCCCCGGAAGATCCTGATGAGACCGAAGGCGTTGCTTCCTCAACGGGTACTGTTGTTGTAGGCGCTGTCGAAAATAGGATGATTTTCTTAGCAGTCTCAGTGCTGGAAATTTGTGGATCCTGCCGTGACTCGCTCGATACGAGATACCTGACATTCTGATAGATTTCGTATAAAGAGACCTCGCCGTTTTGGTCCAGATCGACAGCCGGATGAATCGAGGGATCCATGAGTGTATTCATAAGGTGGTAGGTAAATAAACCGTTTTTTTGCCCGTCCCGTTCATACGCCTCTTGAATTCCATCCGCAGAAGTCATGATAACAGTGCCCTCACTCTCTTGAACCATTTTTCGAATCGTCGTCTGACTGAGTCCGGTCAGACTCTCTCGCCCGATAATGGTTTTTGCGCCATTTTCAGCAATTCTTCCGCTGTAACATGCATCCGCAAAGAAGATAATGTCATGAGCGTCAATTTTTTTGAGGGCTTTTTTAATGAGATCCATCGGGAAAGGCTGTTCTATGTCATACGGAACAATCGGAGAATCGTCTTTGCCATGTCCCGAATAGAAGAGATAAACCCGGTCATTCGGCTCGGCGACCAGGCTCAACCAGCCGAGCGCTTCCCGGATGTTGTCTCTGGTCGCTTCGCGGTTTTTCAAAATGCGATAATGCTCTTCAGGCAAGCCAAGCGTATACCGCAAAAAGGTGCTGAATTCAATGGCATCTTTATCAGCCCATTTTAATCTGAGTTCGGGAAGGCTGTAATCGGAGATGCCTATAGCTAAGCCCCATGTGTTTGGCGAAGCCTGCTCTGCGACCACAATGTCAGTGTGTCCCCCTATTAAGCACAGGATGAGTAGTACTGATATAATGTGTTTCATGTGTTCTTCTCCTCTGAAAATACACGTGCTGACGAAGACCTTTGTTTGTTAAATCATTAACTACTGGCATATTTCCCTCGTCCCCAAACTTTTTCGTGAGACATCTTGTCTGGTAAAAGCGGGATGAGATGTTCCATCGTCTCACTCGATAACTCAAAAAACCTCCGTAAGATCACACAAACCGGCCTTCTTGTCAAGAGATCAATTCTGTTGAAAGTATGCCCAAACATGAGCCATGGGTGGATGTTTCTGTCAAGCTTGAAGATGAGGAAATTAACAGCGTCGTATATGGCATACGACAAAATTGTTGTTAAATTTCTTCATTACAGCCCCCCCCCCGGTAGAATCATTATCATTAAGATTTGATAATCAGCGCAATGCTTGTGGTTTTTTGTGAGAGATTTAAACTCGCACAAGATTAAAGTTGACAGAAAACCCGTTCCCTCGAATACAATCCCCGCACATTGCACATTATTGTCGGCTGTTATTCATAATATTTATGCAGGCATGAACATGATATTAAACTCTCACGTTTTCGAACAAATGAAACATTCTGTAAATTTTGGCGATATGACATCGTAAGTTCGTATGTGTATTGTCCAGTGATTTCATACCTAGAGACCATTATGGACTATCCAAAAATCGAAGAATTTATTAAAATTCTCGAACAGAAACAAGAAAAAATGACGGCGGGCGGTGGGGAAAATCGTGTCCGACGCCAGCATGAGATGGGAAAACTGACGGCGCGGGAACGCCTGGATAAATTGTTCGATCCGGGCACCTTTGTCGAATTAGATATGCTGGTCAAACACCGGTGCAGTTATTTTGGTATGGAAAAAATAGAAGCGCCGTGTGACGGCGTTATCACCGGTTACGGACAGGTGAACGGACGTCTGACCTATGCCTTTGCTCAGGACTTTACCGTGATTGGTGGTTCTCTCGGCGAGATGCACGCGAATAAGATCACAAAACTGCAAGATCTTGCCTTAAAAATGGGAGCACCAGTGATCGGTATTAACGATTCCGGCGGAGCGCGTATTCAAGAGGGGATCGATTCGCTTTACGGATATGGCGAAATCTTTTTCCGCAATACTAAAGCCTCCGGTGTCATTCCTCAAATATCTGTTATTGCAGGCCCTTGTGCCGGAGGTGCTGTTTACTCTCCGGCTCTGACCGATTTTGTATTTATGGAAAAAGGATCGGCCAAAATGTTTATCACCGGCCCTGAAGTCATTAAGTCTGTCACTGGCGAAGATGTTACACCAGAAGCCCTCGGTGGGGCAATGGCTCATAACCAGACATCCGGATGCGCCCATTTTGCCTGTGATTCCGAAGATGAACTCTTCCAGACCATCCGGTATCTGCTCTCGTTTCTCCCGCAGAACAATATGGAAGAGCCAGTGGCGGTCGAGTCAACAGACGATCCGAACCGTATTGAGGAATCGCTGATTGAGGCCGTACCGACAAACCCGAACAAACCGTATGATGTGCGTGACATTATCACAAAAATCGTGGATTGCGGAGAATTTCTGGAAACCCATCAGCACTATGCCCAAAATATCGTAGTCGGTTTTGCCAGATTGCAGGGACATACCATTGGAATCGTCGCCAATCAGGCGAATATTATGGCTGGCTGCCTCGACATTAATGCTTCTGATAAAAGTGCGCGTTTTGTTCGCTTTTGCGATGCTTTTAACATTCCTTTGCTGACGATCGTCGATACTCCCGGCTATCTTCCGGGAACCTCCCAGGAGCATGGCGGCGTGATTCGTCACGGTGCAAAAATATTGTATGCGTATTCGGAAGCAACAGTCCCTAAAGTGACGTTAATTGTCCGAAAAGCTTACGGTGGAGCATATATTGCGATGTGCTCACGGCACTTAGGCGCAGATATGATTGTGGCATGGCCACAAGCTGAAATTGCCGTCATGGGGGCTCAGGGAGCCGCCAATATTATCTTTCGCCGCGACATCAAAGCGGCTGACAATCCTGAGGCAAAGCGTCAGGAAAAAATCGAAGAATATCGGGAGAAATTCTCGAACCCATACCAGGCAGCGGAACGCGGATATGTCGATCAAGTCATCAATCCGAAAGATACGCGCCCCATCTTAATCTCAGCATTTGACATGGCAGCGAATAAACGCGAACAGCGTCCTCGGAAGAAGCACGGAAATATTCCGTTATAATGGATGGCAGGGTGAAGGGTCGGTAAAATTTTTTTCCCCCCAAAGAATAAACCCTGATGAACTGACAGCGTCGGACCCAAAATGACCATGTCACATTTACGAAATACCGGAGGTATAGACCAATGTTAAAAGGTTTTTCCGGCGGCATTATTGTCGCAGTTGTTGATTTTATTATGGTCTTCGTCGTTCTGGGAGGATTAGCCGGAGTGATTGTAGGCTTACAGAGATTTGTTGCGTTCTGGCAGGCAAATTTCGAAGAAACGCCGGCAGCCCCGACGCCGCAAACGGCGCCAGCGCCTCCTCAACAGCCAGCCGTTGCAGCTCTTCCGGCGGAAGGGATGAAATCGCACATTGCTGCCATGCTTGCAGCACTTTGTGAATTTACATTGTTAGAGCCCGGAACGTTTAAGATTGACAAAATTGTGCCACTTGGTGCTGTTCCCGTTGGAGCACAAACCATCACAGCACCATTAAGCAATGCGCAGATTGCAGCGATTGCCCTTGCTCTCCATGAGTATACCTCACAGCCAATGGGGTCGCTTCGAATTACCGGGATTAAACACCTTGGCAGGGCAACAACCTGGAAAACGGCAGGCAGGCTGGAACAAATGGGTTTAACCCAGGAATAAATTGACGCGTGACAATGACCAATTGGAATTGATACTACTTAAATATTGGAGGAAGTATTTCACATGAAAACATACCAAGTTACAGTTGATGGACAAATTTTTGAAGTTACCGTTGAAGAAGTAAGTGGATCTGGCGTAGTTCAGGCTTCACCACAGCCTGTTGCCTCCGCTCCGGCTCCTGTTGCTGCTCCGGCTCCTGTTGCTGCTCCGGCTCCTGTTGCTGCTCCGGCTCCTGTTGCTGCTCCGGCAGATGGAACACCAGTTCCAGCTCCAATGCCAGGAAAGGTGTTGAATGTCAAAGTTACTCAGGGAGCAGCTGTGAAAAGTGGAGAGGTCCTCTTGATTCTGGAAGCAATGAAAATGGAAAATGACATTGTGTCCCCCGCAGATGGGACAATCGTCTCAATCAACGTGCAAACAGGGGATTCTGTAAATACTGGAGATGTATTGGTTGTGATCGGCTAACGCCAGTCAAAAGGAGCAGAATATGAATTTACTCATAAAGATACTTGAAATCTTTACCGGATCTGGCTATGCAGCATTGAGAGGAGGAAATCTCGTGATGATCCTTATTGGTGCTGTGCTTTTATACCTGGCGATCGTCAAAAAATATGAGCCGTTGCTGCTATTGCCGATTGCATTTGGCGCGATCCTGGTCAACCTGCCTCTGTCGGGCATTATGGAAGATCACGGATTTTTACATTATCTCTATTTCGGGACAAAACACGAGTTGTATCCGATTCTGATCTTTATGGGAGTTGGGGCAATGACCGATTTTGGCCCGTTGTTAGCAAATCCGATCACTTTACTGCTCGGAGCGGCTGCTCAGGGTGGGGTTTTTGTTGCTCTGTTAGGCGCTGTACTGCTGGGATTTCCGTTAAAAGCTGCGTCTGCTATCGGGATTATCGGAGGTGCCGATGGACCGACATCGATTTATATGGCTGCCAAAATGTCCCCGGAATATCTAGGGGCTATTGCGGTCGCCTCGTACTCATATATGTCGCTTGTACCGCTGATTCAACCTCCAATCATCAAATGGCTCACAAAAGCTGATGAACGGAAAATTGTGATGCAGCAGTTGCGTCCTGTTTCACGGCTTGAAAAAGTCCTCTTCCCGATAGTGACAACGATTCTGGTTGGCCTGCTTCTGCCGCCGGTTGTTCCGCTTCTTGGGTCGTTAATGTTCGGGAATTTGATGAAAGAATCAATGGTCGTGGATCGTATTTCCGATACGGCTCAAAATGCTTTGATGAATATCGTCACGATCTTCCTCGGCTTAACGGTTGGAGGTACGATGGCCGCTGAAAATTTCTTACAGTGGACAACCATAAAAATTATTATTCTCGGGTTGGTGGCATTCGGTTGCGGGACTGCTGCCGGGGTTGGTTTAGGGAATGTGATGTGTAAGCTTTCCGGTGGGAAAATTAATCCGATGATTGGAGCGGCCGGCGTGTCAGCAGTGCCGATGGCTGCCAGAGTTGTCCAGACTGTCGGACAGAAGGAGAATCCGGCAAACTTTTTGTTGATGCATGCGATGGGACCGAATGTGGCTGGTGTTATAGGGACAGCCGTTGCAGCCGGGGTTTTTATCTCCCTCTTGCAGTGAATTCGTACCAGTTTCTTTCCCTTTCTCCTGATGCTTGTGCGATGCGCAACCAGGTTTCTTCGGAAACCTGGTTTTTTTGTGATTAAGACTTGCAATTTTTTTTGCAAGGAATTATCGTAGAAATAAAGAGGTCTATTGTTGAAATCGAGAAAGAAACAGGAACCTGTGAACAGCAGAGGAGGATCGCCTTATGTCGGTTTTTTACGAGTTGAAAGATCTGTCAGCTACTCCCGTTCTAAATGGTATCACGATGAAAGCTGTTTATGGAGAGAAAAGTTCTATTGCCTTTGTTGAGCTGCCCGCCTATTCTCGTATCCCGCTCCATCATCACAGCAGTGAGCAAATTGGGATCGTTCTGGAAGGAGAGATCGAATATACCGTAGAAGGGGAAACAAAAATCTGCAACAAAGGATCGATGTTTATTGTTCCACCGAACGCCCATCATTCACTGGTTGTTGTCTCGAATAAAACAGCCAGGCTCATCGATATTTTTACCCCGAAACGGGAATTAACGAAAGCCTTGAATTATGTTGAAACTCCAGAATAGATAGTGCTTTCTTTCGAATTCACCCTGGCAGGATTTGAAACTCTGCCAGGGTTTGAGTACTACTGTATCGTGAATTTGATCGGGATTGTTCCCCAAATCTGCTGGTGCTCTCTCCCCTCAGGCAATGCCTCAAATTTCCATTTCTTTAAATAGTTGATTGCGATTCGCTCGAGTTCTGCGTTACCACGCTTGATCGGGATGACCTCGCCGATTGTCCCGTCGGGAAGTACCCAAAATTTTAATTTCAATTCGACATCAATATTCACGTTGTCGAGCTGTGGAGGATTCGGACGATAGATAAGAGCTCTGCCTTTTACCGGTCCCTCGATTTGACTGGAGGTGTGAAGGGACTTAGCAGCTTCAGTGGCATCGGCGTCGGCTGGAGACTGTCGCTCGTCTTGCTGAACCGGGGACTTCTGAATATCTTCTTTACGGGTTGGATTTTCAAACCGTTTTCCGGCAAAAATGCCAAAACGATTTGTATCGGTTTCATTCTCTCGAGTCATTCCAAATCGTCGTTTCTGCGAGAGGGGAGAACTCGGTTTGACCTGTGATACTAAAGTCGGCTCTGTTGTTTTCGTATCAGAAAGCGACCGTTTTTCAAGTTCGAGAGGACGTTTCATAAGGCGATCCGAAGCAATCATCTGCCGTTCTTTTTTCTTTTGAAGAGAAGTGGGAAACTGAAGAGCAGGCTCCTCTTTTTTTTGAGCTGGAGCGGATTTACGATGGTGTAAAGGCTCAATTCTTGCCGGTTGTTCGATAATACGAGACGGTTGAAGAAGAGGGACTTCCGGCTGTTTTCGATCGATGTCGACTTTGCCGGAACGAAGTATCTCGGCCTCGGGAATGCGTGAGGGAGTGCTCTGTACGGTACGCTTTTGTGTTAACAGACTTGTCATATCGGGGTCTTTTGTCACCACACGATCAAGCAATACATGCTCACTCTCTAAACTTGTAATTTTTTCAGGAGGCGCTATCTCGAAATTGATATTTTCGTCAACTTCGAGTCGTTGTGGCAGCAATTTTTCGCCATAATCAGTCGAGCTGTCAGGTGTATTGGCCTGAAACTGATTAAGTGCAGGGGATGAGACATCAAAAGAGAGTTCGGAGAAATCTTCCTGGACAAAATCGATAACAATAGGTTCTTGAAGCAGTTCGCCTTCACCTTCGGAAAACACATTAACAGCAGGAATAGTATAGATTAAACCAAGATGGAACACGATTGAGAGGATAAACGTGATATACAATGTGCTGTTTGAGCTGATGAATAAAAATCCGGGAGTCTTTTTTTTGTTTGTTTTTGCCCGAAACTCCAAGCAAGACAACAGATTCTTCATAGAAGTACAATGTCGCATAGTTCACTCTTACATCAGACAAATACGTTACACTCTTTATGGCGCAAGAGCAGAAATATCATGATAGAAATAAATGTCATCCCATAGTATAACGACCGAAGCATCCGTAAAGAAAAAAATGTAAAAAAACAAGACGATACGATTATTCAACTTGGCTTTTATCGTGAACACCATCCCTTTGCTCGATGTATTCCTTCAACAATTATTCCTTGACTTTTGCGCAAAGATCAATAGAACGTATTTAACATTAGAGAGGTTACTTGAAGAAAAAATGGATCCATCAAACTCTCAGCATTATTGAGTCATTCGAACTTTCAAATCGTATGGTCATAGATTTTTCTCCCTCTCACACAGTTCTCCTGAATGTGAGGTTCTATGACACACGCACAGAACTATTATGAATGTTGTTTTTATGGGAACGCCCGATTTTGCGGTTCCAACTTTGCAGCAATTAATTGACTATCACTATAATGTTTTGGCTGTCATTACCCAGCCCGACCGGGCAAAGGGGCGGGGACGAAACGTCGTTTCTCCACCGGTAAAACTTCTTGCACAAGAGCATAAGATTCCTGTTTTACAACCTGAAAAGGTCAGCACGGAAAAAGTTGTACAGGCACTTAAAGAACTTGCGCCGGACGTGATTGTGGTCGTTGCCTATGGACAGATTCTCCCTGAATCTATTTTGCGCATTCCTCCCAGAGGATGTATCAATATTCACGGCTCTCTCCTGCCAAAATACCGGGGAGCTGCCCCGATACACTGGGCGATTATTCGCGGAGAAACCGAAACCGGCATCACGACCATGTTTATGGATAAAGGGATGGACACCGGCGACATGCTGCTTACACGCTCGCTTCCTATTACATCTGATGATACGACCGGTCGTTTGTATGACACCTTGAGCCTTCTCGGCGCGGAATTACTGATCGAAACTTTGCAGCAGCTTGAAGCTGGAACACTCCAAAGAATTCCCCAGGATTCAGCTCAGGCGACCTATGCGCCGATGCTGAAAAAAGAGGATGGGGTGATCAATTGGAATGAACCGGCTGTCGAAATCGATCGTAAAGTTCGCGGACTGTTCCCCTGGCCGGGGGCATATACCTATTTTCGAGGGAAAATGGCAAAAATACTCCAGGTTGAATGTACGGCAGAACCTGCTCAGGCCAAAGATATTCTTCCCGGAACAGTCGTTGCTCTTGACAAAACAAGCGGTCCGCTCATTATGACAGGTTTTGGCTGCATTCGTCTGTTACGCGTACAGCCGCAAAACAAAAACGCGATGGATTGTCACGATTTTTGCCGGGGGTATCAACTTACCATCGGTTCGCGATTTGAGATGACATAATTTTCGTTGGCAATTGTCAATGCTCAATTGTCACGTTTTTAAGGAGAGCAAAAACATGAATTCAATGAAAACGGGAATTTTAATGGCTGGGTTAGCAGGTCTTCTCATGTTATTTGGTGGGTATTTCGGCGGCGAACAAGGTGTGATTATGGCCTTCATCGTTGCCATGGGCATGAACTTCTTTTCCTATTGGTTCAGTGACAAACTGGTTTTGAAAATGTATCGAGCCCAGGAAGTGTCTCAGCATGAGTCGCCGGAACTGTATGGCATGGTCCGACGCCTCGCCAGGCAAGCTGAGCTTCCGATACCGAAAGTTTATATTATTCCGACAGAAAACCCGAACGCCTTTGCGACCGGAAGAAATCCGAAACACGCAGCAGTCGCGGTCACAACTGGCATTATGCGAATGCTAAGCCACGACGAATTAGCTGGGGTTATCGGTCATGAACTCGGTCATGTCAAAAATCGTGACATTCTGATTCAAACGATCGCAGCCACCTTTGCCTCAGCGATTTCTTTTCTGGCGATGATGGCACGTTGGGGAGCCTTCTTTGGTGGTGGACGTGATGATGATGAAGGCGGTGGAGCCTTGGGAATGCTGGCGATGGCTCTTCTCGCTCCAGTTGCCGCCACAGTGATTCAGTTGGCAATCTCCCGATCACGGGAATTTATGGCTGATAGGGCTGGGGCGGAAATTAGCGGATCTCCTCAGGCATTGGCCAGTGCGCTCGGCAAAATCAGCCGAGGGGTCCAGGCGAGGCCACTTGCAGCCACTCCCTCCCATAATGCAACGGCTCACATGTTCATCATGAAACCATTCTCTGCTGGAGGACTTGCATCATTATTCAGCACCCATCCTTCAACAGAAGAACGAATTGCCCGCTTGCAGCAATTGGCAAGAAACATGTAGACGATCAGAGAGAACAGGCATTTGAATATGTATGATTTCTTGTCAATGACGCTCAACGCGTATTGTCCGATAATGTCAATAGATATCGATGAGTCACTGAAAATAAATCAGTGAAATATTCTTTTTCAGCGACGAAGAGAACTCTCACGGCTATTATTATTCGTAGTGTATAAGAGGTATGTAGAAAATATGGAGCGGAAGAAGCCCAGAATCGGGATGATTAGCATCGGACAATCACCACGACCTGACATCATTTCGATTTTTGAAGAATGTTGGGACCATCAGGCTGAATTGATCGAAATCGGGGCATTAGATAATGTATCACATGATAATGTCAAAGGGATGGCTCCGAATGAAGGAGATGATGTCCTTGTCGTCAAAATGACCGATGGGCAACAACACATTGTCGGCCGTCGTTACCTGCTCCCTCGCATTCAAGCTGCGGCAAATATAGTAGCTTCACAAGATATTACAGCGGCAATTCTTTTATGTACCGGTGATTTTCGGTCGTTTCGCTGCCCGGTTCCATTTATTATTCCCCAGAAGATTGTCGATAATACTGTTGCCTCTCTGGCAAATGCCGGACAGATGGTCGGCGTGATGATTCCAACTGGAGTACAGCAAAAACAGATGCGGCGAAACCTGGCCTGCAATGGTATTGTTCCAGTGTTTGCCTCGGCCTCACCTCATTCGAAGGAAGACGACATCGCCCATGCTGCTCAACAATTTACGCACTACGATTTGAATTTTATTGTTATGCACTGCTTTGGATATACGCGAGAAATGCGTGAGACTGTCAGGGAGATCACTGGGAAACCGGTGTTGCTTTCTAATATGCTTGTTGCCAAAGTTACTGGAGAATTGCTTTTATAGAACATCCATTTTCAGTGAAGTCCCTATTTAATTCTCGCGTCAAGACGCCAAGGACTGCGGA
>PDWJ01000530.1_pt1 | contig 55726 bp, 58 predicted proteins | sample 1430881 | NCBI WGS metagenome assembly PDWJ01 (sample SAMN01162460, study PRJNA174530) | Oral metagenome, whole genome shotgun sequencing project. | biome: Marine environment; feature: Marine mammal; material: Swab sample of the gingival sulcus; isolation source: swab sample of gingival sulcus...
AGGACTGAGTGCTGAGTGCTGAGGCGGGGAACCCGCAATCCATGTACCCCAGCCCATTTTCTTGTTTTTTTTGACAGGAACTGAAGTGTCAGGCACTAAGGAGAAAACCGATGAAACGCTTCGCACACCTCATTTTACTGATTATCGCAGCGACCCTGTGCGGTTGCGGCGGGTCGGGAAGCAGCAGCCAGTGGAGCGTTGCCCTGTGAACGCTTACAACAGAACTACGTTAAAAATTGGAGAATGATCATGAAAAATCTTGTATGCATTCTGTTATTCCTTTTCCTATTGATGATTTGTGGATGCGGCGGGTCAGGCGGTGACGGATCCAGCCAACTGACGGAAAAACAGAATATGGATAATCAAATCCAGGACAGTCCGGACGGTGGCGGTTTATTCCAACCAAACGAAAGCCAATCCATCAATAAACAGCCGGATGCGATGAAGGCGTCTGTACAGTTAGAATCTTTTTCTTTTCTTATTACTTTTGATCCCGGCTGTGTCTGGATAGCACAACGCTGTGCAATAGAAGGTTTGCAATACGAGACCGATTCACTATCCGGTGTGACCGATGAAAACGGAACATTCAATTACTACGAGGGCGAAACCATTGAATTTAAGACAGGCGATGTCGTAATTGGCCAAATTGCAGCTCAAGATATAGCACATGATAAGATTGTCACGCCGATCGATTTGGTCCCCGGTGCACGTGATATTTATGAATTCGCGGCACCTGACATCGGTCCATACGAGTTGGAGGTGATAGAATCGACACTCTCCCAACAGAATCTCGATATGTCTCAGATCGCTTTAAGAACGCGGGATCAATATGAACCTGCCGTATCTAATATTACCAATTTTTTGCAAATATTGGATGAAGACCACATATCTATAAACGGAATCGAGATATCACCGGGGACCAAAGAATTTTTAAATGATAAAACGATCAATTTTTTTCAAGAACAAGAGGAATTCGGGGCTGATCCCATATTTTCGGAATTTCTGCCGGTATTGTTTACCGATACGAAACACCCGGAAAGGGAAACGCAATGCCTTATCGATCTGGCACATGGGTTCCTTAAACGCAATAGATTTAAGAATATCGATTATTATGTGATCTCCGCTTGTGAATTCTGGCCGGGAATCGTGAGAGTGCATTATAAGGACGACGTTAGTATTGCCGAAATGATTCATCTGGTTGAAAGCTATGGCCATGATTACGAATTGCCCCGGTACTTTTGGGACCATGAATCTTTTCACAAAATTACCTTAATCCCCGAGAATGGTGATCAACTTGAAACTTATCCTGATGACTGGTGGCCGATAGCGAACATTTTTGCAGAAAGCGATTTGGTATTAAAAGCATGTCCTTTATCTGTTTTCGATTATGGGGGAGACGATGATGGTTGGCCGACAACGCATCGCATTCCTGGTACCGAGCATATTTACCTCCAATTAAAACCGGAAGTCACTTATCAGGAGGCCAAGGCATTGATAGAATCGGTAGGCGAGTTTACGGAATGTGGAAGTATTTGCAAATGCTGGAAAGACCATGAGGTCCATGTGCCGGAGGGTGAGGAGAACAAGTGGGCCGAGATATATGGTTCCCATGACATCGTCGAAAAAACCGAATTGGAACCTATACTAAAGGCTCAATTATAAAGGATCAATTTTTAAAAACAAGTATCTTGCCAGGGTGAATGTCATTTTTGAAAAAGCCCTTTAAGACGAGAAGAAGGTTTGATGAAAACAAACCAGGTTTCGCACCCCGGAAAGGGGTGCGTTTTTTTTACAAAGCGCTTGTAAATATTGATGGTTTCGTAAAAAATCGCCAAATATTGAAGCCTGCGGCAAAAGGTGATATCAACCTTCGGATTGCGTTCTCGTACAAAGGAGTTTTTGTCATATGAATCCGAAAGGCGCTTCAGGCGGACTTTATCCCGAAATGCCGCGTCCAGCCGTAGGGGCGGTGGTCTTTAAAGATGATGCTGTTTTGTTGGTCAAACGGGGCAAGGCACCGGCATGCGGTATGTGGGCCATTCCCGGGGGCAGCGTGCATTTGGGCGAGACCCTGCAGGCGGCTGCCGAGCGGGAAATTTTGGAGGAGACCGGTGTGGTGATCCGGGCCGGTGATCCGGTCCTGGTGTTTGACAACATTCAACACGATGCCCAGGGAGATATCCAATTTCATTATGTGATCGTGGATATGGCGGCCGAGTATATCCGGGGTCGGCCCCGCGCTGCCGCCGATGCCGCCGATGCACGCTGGGTCCGGGAGGACGAATTGAAACACCTGACCGTCAGCCATCCAACGCTTCAGCTTTTGAAGGAAAAATATCATTTCGGAGAAAAGCAAACCTGACATGACGCCAATTTTTAATGAACAGGAACGGGCACAGGTCCGGACGTGGGGAAAAAGCCTCGGCCGTGACAGGCCCCTTCGATTTGCGACCGTTGGCCACACGGCGGATGACCGATTCAAGGCCTTCGCAAATTCGCTGACCGATCTGGCACCTCGTGTGCAGTCCAAAAAAGACGGAGATACCCCGGTTGCGCTGCCCAGCCTGTTGGTCGGCAACCGGGTGATCTATCAGGCCCTGCCAAGGAAGAAGGAATTGGCTCCCTTCCTAGCGGTGCTGGCCGATGTCGAGGCCTTTTCCGAGCGCATCGCCCCCGATGTGCGCCAACGGCTGGCCCGGTTGATGCTGCCGGCGCTTATCAAGGTTTACGTGACGCCCCACTGCCCCCATTGCCCGGCTGCCGTGATGCTTCTGCTGGGGTTGGCGGCTTGCAGTGATCGGGTCCGGGTAACGGTCATCGACGGGGAATTGTTCCCCGATACCGCTGCAAAGGACCGTGTCAGCGCCGCCCCCACGATTGTCCTTGACGATCGGTTCCGCTGGACCGGCAATGTGGACGCCGGAGAACTGGTAACCTTGATGCTGGATCGAGACCCGGCAAGCCTGGGCGCAGACGCCCTGAGAAGCATGATCGAAGACGGCAACGCCGAGCAGGTGGCCGGCATGATGATCGAACGCGGCAAAATTTTCAAAGGCTTTATCGAACTGCTGGCCCACCCCCGCTGGTCGGTACGGCTGGGTGCCATGGTTGCATTCGAGACCCTGGCGGAGGCAGACGCTGAACTGGCGGGCGGGGTTGTCGACCCCTTGGTCCATATCTTCGGCGACGTGGACGATATGGTCAAGGGAGACCTGTTGCATGTATTGGGCGAGTCTGGCAGCCAATCGGCGTTGCCGTTCATGCAAAATGTGGCTGCCGGCGATTATGACGAGGAGGTCCGGATCGCTGCCCGGGAGGCGATCGAACAATTGGGGTGAAGCATTGGCGCCGAGCCCCGCGCATTCAAGGCTATCGTCTTTCCCCGTCTTTCCAGTCCCGGTAGCGGTAGAGGTCTTTTTCCAGAAAATAGAGGCAGGCCAGAAAAAAAGCCGCGTCGTCCAGTTGCCCCAATCCGGGAATGAAATCGTTGATCAGATCGATGGGCATCAATATGTAGCCCACCGCCAAGATGAAAATCATACCCGAAAGGGGAGAGATATCCCGGTAGCGGCCGGCCGCGTAATCGCCGACCAGGAGCAGGAGCAGACGCAGGTCCTCCAGCAGGCGTTTGAACAGATTGAGATGGAACGGTGTTGGGCTCGGCATGTATACACTCCTTGGCAATCAAGCGAGATGGGGATGTGAAGACCGCATCAATATTACGCCATCGTGGCGTTCTCTGTTTTTCTTAAAAGCTTTTTATCATTTGCAGGAGACAATACCATGAACACGCAAACGCTTATCCTCACGGTCATGATTTTCTGGTTGATTATGGGGCTGGCCTTCTTATCGGCCTATTCGGAAGTCAAACGCACCGGCGGCACCCTGATAGATGCCATGCACAACCACGAGAGTTTATTTTTTTTCATCAGTCTTGTCGTGGGGCTGGTGGTCCTGGCGTTCAGAATCGTTTGAGTTCTCAGGGTGCCCGATCTCATTTTTTTGTACTCAATTCGCGCCGCTGCCCTTCGATCCAGTCGATCCGGCTCCATAACCCTTGCAGGATGCGGACCTCTCTGTCGCTGAGACCGGTGCGGCCGAACAGACGCCGAAAGGCACGCAGGATGTGATCCGGGTTCTGGTGATCCAGATATTCTACTTCAACCAGTGTCCGACGCATATGCCGGAACATATTTTCGATATTCCGGGTTGGTGCCGTGGGCGGACGGTCCTCAGGGTGTCCATCGGTATGCAGGGCCTTTTTATGCAATTCGTATAAAACCAGGGCCACCGCATGGGACAGGTTCATGGACGGATAGGCATCGTGTGTGGGAATGGTGAGGAATGCCTGGCACAGGTCCAGCTCATCGGTGTGCAATCCGCGGTCCTCGCGTCCGAATACGAACGCCACCCGGCTATTGGAAGACTGGGAGAGCGCCTGGCGGGCGGATTGCTCCGGGCTGAGGCAACCCTCGCGATATTTCCCGAATCGTCGGGTAGTGCCGAAAGACAGATGACAGTCGTCCAATGCCGCCTGTAGGCTGGGGTAGACCGTTGCGCTGTTCAAGATTGATTCGGCCCCCAGCGCCATGCGCCGTGCATCCAGGGATCGATAGGATGGGCAGGGATTGACCAGGCGAAGATCGCTGACCCCAAAGTTCATCATACAACGGCACACGGACCCCACGTTGAGCGGCCCCTGGGGGGCTACCAGAATGACGCTGACCATATTGGAGATGGTATCCAGCAACCCGGCCAATGCTTTCCTTTCAACTTAAAATAAGTGTTTCGCTTTCAGCCGCTGACGTATGGGGTATAGGGGTATAACTTCAAGTGCCCGGTAACAAAGCAGATGCGGTGCCCTGTGAACGCTTGCCCGCCCGATTCCCTGGCGACAGCAAAAATGGCACAGGTTCACGGAGCTGTCAATATTGACAAACGCTTAAAAGTCGGGAAGGACATGCCTGGTGACTTTTTACGAAACGATCATAGATAGATCATATACTTATTTTCGGACGGACACGCAATTTTGTCCATCCAGGTCCAAGACGAGGGTGCAAAATGAAATCCGCCAAAGACTACATCGTATTTCCGCTGGACGTTTCCAGCCCGCAAGAAGCAAAGTCGCTGATCAGCCAACTGGCCGACGACGTGGGGGTGTTCAAGGTTGGCCTGGAACTGTTCATCCGGTCGGGGCCGGAACTGGTACGCTGGATCCGGCAGGCCGGCAGTGCCAGGGTGTTTCTGGATCTGAAACTTCACGACATCCCGGTGACGGTCAAGCGTGCCATGACCCAGGTCGCCGAACTGGGGGTTTTTCTGGCAACGGTTCATTGCGGTGAAAGCCGGTCGATGCTCGATGCAGCTGTAGAGGGGGCCGGTGGACACGTGAATGTTCTCGGGGTAACGGTGCTGACCAGCATCTCGCCGGAAGACATTGCCGGGGCAGGCTATGCGCAGCCCTATGCATCGGATCTGAAGTCCCTGGTGTTGAAAAAAGCCGGTATGGCCAGGGCCGCGGGTTGTGCCGGTGTGGTCTGCTCCGGCAGGGAGGTCGAAGGCATCAAGACCGCCTTAGGGAAATCTTTTCTTGCGGTTACGCCCGGTATCCGACCGGCCGGCGGCACGGTCATGTCCGACGATCAATCCCGGATCGTGACCCCGGCCATGGCCATTCAGCGCGGGGCCGATTATCTGGTCATCGGCCGTCCGATTCGGGATGCGGACGATCCCCGGGCCGCCGCTCAGGCCATTGCCGATGAAATTCGAAGTGAGATCAATGGTGCTTGAATGTTCGCGTTATCCCACCCAATATCGCCAACAGGCAACGGCCACGATCAAACCACAGATCAGGAGAATCAAGGCGATCTGGTCGGGTGAAAAACGCTTCATGGCCGTAGGCTTGGCTGTCCACAGTTATCGTTTAAATTCGGGCCATGCGGTCAGGGCTTTCAGTCATCACGGTCCAGCCCAAAGGCGGTATGCAACACCCTGACGGCCAGTTCAGCGTATTTTTCTTCGATAATGCACGAGATGCGGATTTCCGAGGTGCTGATCATGATGATGTTGATGCTTTCTCTGGAAAGGGCATTGAACATCAGCGAAGCCACGCCGGAATGATTTTTCATCCCAACCCCAATGACCGATACCTTGGCGATATCGGGATCGCCGAAGACCTCCTCGGCACCGATTGCCGAGGCGACTTTTTCCTCGATCTGTATCGCTTTATCGTAGTCGGCCTTGGGAACGGTGAAGGTCAGGTCCGTCTGGCCAGAGGCCCTGGTGTTCTGGATGATCATGTCCACCAGTATGCCGGACTCGGCCACGGGGGAGAAAATTTTGGCTGCGATGCCAGGCTGATCGGGAACCTTTTTTAGGGTTATACGGGCTTGGTCCAGGTCGTGGGTGACACCGGATACGACCAACTGCTCCATGACAGACTCCTCCTGAAGAACCATGGTGCCTTCCTCCTCTGAAAACGATGATCGGACATGGACGGGGATGTTGTACTTTTTGGCAAATCCCACCGAACGGATTTGCAGGACCTTGGCGCCGAGGCTGGCCATGTTCAACATTTCGTCATAAGAAATCTCTTTGATTTTTCTCGCTTTGGGGCAGATGTTCGGATCTGCCGTGTAGATGCCGTCTACATCCGTGTATATTTCACAGACATCGGCATGCAGGGCCGCCGCGATGGCCACCGCCGAGGTGTCCGAGCCGCCCCGGCCCAAGGTTGTGATGTTGCCTCTGATATCGACTCCCTGAAAGCCCGCTATCACAACGATGTTTTGGTCCCTCAGCAACCGGTTGATGCGGTCGGTACCGATCTCCAGGATACGGGCGTTGCCGTATTCGCAATCGGTGACCACTTCGGCCTGATGCCCCAGCAGGCTCTGTGCCTTGTATCCCATGCCCTTGAGCATCATGGCCAAAAGGGCTGCGGTGGTCTGTTCGCCGGTGGCCAGCAATACATCCATTTCCCGGCGGTCGGGATTGTCAGCCGCATGGTTGGCCAGATCAATCAGATGATCGGTGACGCCGGCCATGGCTGACAAAATCACCACCACCTGGTTATCCTGTTTGTGGGTTTTGGTAACGCGATTGGCCACGTTGCGGATGTGTGCGATATCGGCAACCGATGTGCCACCGTATTTTTGAACCACTAAAGCCATATCTCAACACCTTCACCGATTGTTTGGATTGTGATGCGGTTCGTGTTCGACGGGATGATCCATCACGACCGAACGCGTATTCCATGGAAGGAGGCGGTCCGCCCCAGGACATTAAACGTCGATGTTCTTTAACAGATCGGCCGGATCAAGTCCATATGCAATTATGCGGATATGCCGTGATGTTTCACCGGTTACCGTAAAATAAATGTCCAGGCGTCGGGCCGGCCGGTCACCGGGATGAAGGCGGTCGGCCCATTCCACGGCGGCCACACCGCTTTCGTCAAACAGATCGTCCAGGCCGATGTCGTCCGGATCCACCGGTTGGGGCAGGCGGTAAAGATCCACATGGTAAAAGGGAAGCCGGCCCGGATATTCGTTTACCAGGGTATAGGTGGGGCTGGTGACGGCGACATCCGCCGGGACATCCAATCCCCGTGCGAGTCCCTGGGAGAAGGCGGTCTTGCCGCTTCCCAGATCTCCGTATAACAAAATTGTCAGGCCGTGGTTCAAGCGCATGCCGAGGGTACGTGCCAGGGCCGCGGTCCGGTCATGGCTCTCCAGGGTGAATTCAGCGGTTGTGGCAGATGGGAAGGAGGAGGCGTCGGCATTCATGGTCTGCACGGTTCCGTCGAGTAGGCCAGGGGGTCGGACCGAATCCAGTCAAAAGGGGACCTGGATCGGCCGAGACTTGCCATGGCACGGGGAATGGCCTCCATGACTTCCGAGGCCAGGTAACCCACGGGGGCTTTGTCGCAGGCCAGCAGATCCGCTGCCACCCCGTGCAGATAGACCCCGGCGCATGCCGCCTGGTCGATGGTCGCCCCCTGGGTGATGAGGCCGGCAATCATTCCGGTGAGCACATCGCCCATTCCGCCGGCAGCCATTCCGGGATTGCCGCTGGCATTGAGAAAAACGGTCCCGTCCGGTTGGGCGACGATCGTATCGGCACCTTTGAGCACCACATGCGCCTTGAATCGTTGAGCCATGGCACGGGCGCGGCCCAGCCGGTCATTTTGAATGTCGGCGGTGTTACAACCGCTCAAACGGGCCATTTCACCGGGATGCGGTGTCAATATGACGGGTGCCGAGGTGGTTTTCAGGATGGACGGGTCCATGGCGATCAGATTGAGGCCGTCGGCATCAATGACCATGGGAACACCACTATCACGAATTAGGCGCTTCAGAAGTTTGCCCGTGGCGGCATTGGTGCCCAAACCCGGGCCGACCGCTATGCAGCGTTTGTCCCGGATCAATTTCAACACGGTCGTTTCGGCGGCGATGTCAAGGGTGCCGTCTGCGGATTCGGGCAGTCCCACGGTCATGGCCTCCGTCACCATGCTTTCCAGGATCGGGTTCAATGTCCGGGGGATGCCCAGGGTCACCAGTCCCGCACCGCTGCGCATGGCCGCTGTGGCGCACATGGCGGCCGCCCCGGTCTTTCCCGGCGAGCCGGCAAGCACCAGCAGGTGGCCGGCGCTGCCTTTATGGGCCGTCGGTTGACGGGCAGGCATGGCTGTTTTCACGGATGCAGGCGTGATCAGGTGTTGTCGGCAGCCGACGGTGTTCGCAACCGATGGCGGAATTCCGATTTCGATAATTCTCAGTTCGCCGGTGCAGATCCTGCCTGGATATGCCAGATGACCGGTTTTGGCGAAGCCGAAGGTTGCCGTGGCCACCGCCCGGGTGCAAATGCCGCATATCTGGCCGGTGTCGGCATTGATCCCTGATGCGATATCCACGGCAAATAGCGGGCGGTCCTGCTGGTTGATCGCATGGATGACCGTATGAAAAAAGCCACGGACATCGGACCGGAGTCCCGTACCAAGGATGGCATCAATCCAGGTTCGGCATGCCGTCAATCTCTTTTTCTGTTGGTCCAGGGCCGCCGCATCGGGTACTTCTACCACCGGTACCTGCATGGCCTCCAGCAGTTTGAGATTGGCGGCGGCATCACCGGCAATCCGATTCCGGTTGGAAAACAAAAAAACGGTCGTGGGTATCCCCTTGTTGTGAAGATAACGGGCCATCACAAAACCGTCCCCGCCATTGTTGCCGCGTCCGGCGGCAATGCCCACCGGTCCGGGGTGATGTTTGTGAACGGTTTCCAAAAAAGAAACGGTCGCGCCCCGCCCCGCATTTTCCATGAGTACACGACCGGGAATCCCCATTGATTCGATGGTCATTTGGTCCATCTGCTGCATTTCATTCGCCGTTACCAGGTACATTTCAGGCCCCTTGTCCGATTCCTATAGCATGCGCACCAGATCACGCATCTCGCTTACGGCCCTGTCCAAACCAACCAGTACGGCCCTGGAAACGATGCTGTGTCCAATCCTATACGCGTCGATTTCGGCCAATCCTTTGAACGCTTTGATGCTCGTATAACACAGGCGATGGCCGGCATTCACGCCCAACCTCAGTTTTTTGGCCAGTTTGGCGGCATCTACGATTTTATCATAGGTTTGCCTTCGCTGGGTCTGTCCCATGGCTTCACAGAAGATTCCGGTATGGATTTCAACAGCGTTGGCTCCCAGTTGGTGGGCCAGTTTCACCTGCTCCGGATCCGGGTCGATGGCAATACTGACGGGGATGCCGTTGTTTTGCAGGGCGCCGATGGTTTCACCCATGGACTTGCTGTGTACAATCAGATCAAGGCCGCCTTCGGTGGTGATTTCTTCACGGTTTTCTGGCACCAGTGTGACCAGTTCCGGCCGCACGTCCAGGGCAATGCCCACCATCTGCGATGTGGCGGCCATCTCGAGAATCAATTCGGTTTGCACCACCTTTCGCAGCAGGTGCACATCCTGGTCCTGAATATGCCGCCGATCTTCACGCAAGTGGCACACAATGCCGTCCGCACCGGCCAGTTCCGCTATAACGGCGGCTGCCACCGGATCCGGATAGCAGACCTTGCGAGCTTCTCGCAAGGTGGCAATATGGTCGATATTGACTGTCAAGCTTGCCATATTTATTTCCCTTTGCCTAAATAGTGCCCATCCGGAAATGGCCAATTTGCCTATTTTTGGACAGACACCAAACATTCCATTAATTCATCACTTTTTTGTTCCATCACCGCCGCTTCGGCCTCCGAATTGATATGATCGTATCCAACCAGGTGCAAAATACCATGAATCAAAAGCTGATTGAAACGGTGTTCGAATGGCATTCCGGCCTCGGTGGCTTCCCGATGGGCGGTATCGGCGGAGATTACCACGTCCCCAAGCAGATCCGGGCTGATTTCGGTAAACGGGCCTTCCTGCATGGGAAACGAGATGACATTGGTTGGACCGATGTGATCCAGATAGGTCTCGTTGAGTTCGGCTATTCTTGGATCATCTACGATAAGAATGGACAACTGGGCATCAGGGTAGCCCAAGGCGTTTAATATGCGTTTGGTGTTTTTTTGAATGTTTTGATTTGACAGATTGTAATTGTTTTGTCGGTTTTCGATCAGCACTTCCATTTTTTGCCTTTCCGGATGTCATCATGGCGCTGTCCTGATATTCGATGCGATGGTGATGAATGCCGTTCAGGATCTTGTTGAAGCTTCTGGCGATCAGGTGAAGGTCTTTCAACGTCAATTCGCAGTGATCCAACTGGCCGTCGGTAAAAATCTTATTGATGAGGTTTTGCACCAACCCTTGTATGCGGGACGGGGTTGGGTTGTCTAAGGTACGGGATGCCGCCTCGACGACATCCGCCAGCATTACCAGGCCTGCTTCGCGGGTCTGGGGGCGTGGACCCGGATACCTGAAGTCGTCGATGTTGACCGCATCTTGTCCCTTGACGGACTTGGCTTTCTCGTAAAAGAAGCTGATCAGGCTGGATCCGTGGTGCTGCTCGATGGTATCGATGATCACCTGGCCCAGTTTGTGTTCGCGAGCGATCTCGACACCGTTTTTCACATGTGCGATCAGGATCAGTGCCGACATGGAAGGCGCCAGACGGTCGTGCCGATTGTGGCCATCGGATTGGTTTTCTATAAAGTAGATGGGCTGCTTCAGTTTTCCGATGTCATGGTAGTATCCGCAAACCTTTGCCAAAATGGGATTGGCGCCAATTTCCGCTGCGGCCGCCTCGACCAAAGAGCCGACCACGACGCTGTGGTGGTAGGTGCCCGGTGCCTCCAGCATCAATCGCCGCAGGATAGGGCGGTCCAGATTGGCCAGTTCCAGTAAGGTGATGTCGGTCGTGTATCCAAACAGCATCTCCACGACCGGGGCCATTCCCGCGGTGACAATGGCCGCCCCGATGCCGCCCAAAAAGGCCACCGTCATGTCCGCCGGAAGGGCGGGCCAGGCAGCCACCCCCATGTACAGGTCGGTGACAGCGGCCAGGCCGGCGTTGAGCATCCCGAGTTTCAGGCCAGTCCGGATAATGATCTTTCGTTCACGGCAATCCTGTAGCCACCAGGAGGCCATGGTACAACTGAGGATGAAATAGATAAAGGATTCCATCCGTGCCTGGAGCAGCATGGTCGCGCCCAGCGCCAGCGCCAGGGAGAAAATCAGAGCCGTTTCCATACCCAGGAACAGGCAGATCAACATGGCGCCGGAAGCCAGGGGAATGCCGAATCCAACGGGTATGGCCGAGCGTGACAGGGGGAGGCCGAGAAACCATGCATCGGGCAGCGTCGTTGCGATTTTGACCACGGTGATCATGGCCGTCATGACACACGCGAGAAAGAGCAGCTCCTTGTTTCCGTATGGCGATGCATTCAGTTTGGGTTCCAATCGTACATGGTATTGAATGATCAGAATGGCGGCCAGCAGCGCCACGGCGCCGGCACCCACCAGCGGTACCCGATGGGTATCGGCCTGACCTTCCATGACCTCCAGTTTGTGTAACTGCAAGGGGGTGACCCGTTCACCTTCCCTGAGCAGCATCTCCCCTTTTTTAATCATGTACAATACGGGTTTGATTTTTTGGGCAGCTGCCTCCCGGCGGGTTTCGGTTTCATGGCTGTTCAAGGTGACATTGGGCTGGATCAAACGCTGGGATAAATCTACAATCAGGTTGAGCAACGCATAGTCCGCACCCTTGAGCAGTGGATTGCCTACGATCCGGACCATGGCTTTGGCCTGATCCGGCCCGTAAAACTGCTTCAGGTTCAACACGCGTGTTTCGGACAGGGTTTCCACATTGCGCAGGGTGATTCCCCGGGTGGACTCTTTGAGCAAGATTTCCTTGTTGGCAACCACACCGGTGGACAGCACCTGGGTCACGATGGTGGTTAACAATTTGGAAATTTCTTCGGAAAAGGCATGCTTGGTAAGAACGGCAAAAGCCCCCTTGCTGATTTGTGTGCCGACGCGGTTTTCGAATTCGTTTTTGCGGGCCAACATTCGCTCTTCCAGAGAAACCGTAGGAAGATCCGGGATGTCCACCGGGTCCATATGCATTCCATCGGCCATCAACAGGTGTGGCGACCTGTCCTGGGTGCGCAGCTTATCGATTTCTGTCTTGTAGGTATGCCGCATCAATTTAAATGCATCGGTCAGGCGGGTGACGGTGCTCTTGAGAATTTTAGGATTGAGATCGTAGACCGTGGGCACATCGTCGATCGCCTGTCGTTGATGGTCCATTGTCGCCGCCTGGTCTTCGATGAAGAAATCATCCGTCGCCTTGATATCGCTGCTAACCACGTCACCGATGGTATAGGCCTGCTTTTCAACAACGATCTCCGGATAAAGGCAGATCGTAAAGACAGCCAGAACCAATGCCAGCATGGCCCACCGGAGGGAACGTATCAGGGCCGTCCGATGCAGCATCGTTTTCTTGGGGTTATTGCGTATCATTTATGAAAATAATTTCTTAGTTACCATTGCGCCGGGCTTCGAGTAGTTCATAAGCATTGATGATATCCTGGACCAACCGATGGCGTACGACGTCCTGCCGTGTAAAATGGACAAATTGAATACCGTTGACAGGGGTCAAAATGGACTGTGCCTCGACCAATCCCGAAGTCTTGCCGGAAGGCAGGTCGATCTGGGTGATGTCCCCGGTGACCACGGCTTTCGAGTTGAAGCCGATGCGGGTCAAAAACATCTTCATCTGTTCGGTGGTGGTGTTCTGGGCTTCATCCAGAATAATGAACGCCTCATTGAGGGTTCGGCCACGCATAAAGGCCAGCGGGGCTACCTCAATCACACCATTTTGCATCAGCGAGGCCACTTTTTCGAACCGCATCATGTCATGCAGCGCATCGTACAGGGGGCGAAGATAGGGATCGACTTTATCCGTCAGATCGCCGGGAAGAAATCCCAGTGACTCCCCGGCTTCAACCGCCGGCCGGGTCAATATAATCCGGCTGACGGTGCCCTTGGTTAGTGCGGATACGGCCATGGCCATGGCAAGGTAGGTCTTGCCCGTGCCAGCCGGACCGATGCCAAAGACAATGTCAAAATTGCGAATTGCTTCGATATACGCTTTCTGACTCTGATTTTTTGGGGTAATCGCTCTTTTTTTGGCTGTGATGAAAACCGTGTCCAGAAAAATCTTTTTGAGGTTGGCGGTGTGATTTTGCCTGAGAATGCGAAGTGCGTAATCAATATCGTTTGGGTAGACAGGATATTTTTCCTTCAACAACCCGTAAAGCTGTTCCAGCACACGCCTGGAAAGATCAACGGCCTCATCATTTCCCTTGAGGCGCACCGTATTGCCGCAGGCATGAATGTGGGTGCCGGTCAGATCTTCGAGGCGTTTGAGGTGGTTGTCCTGCTCGCCGAACAACTGCCGGGCCAGTTCGATGTCGGCAAAATTCAGGCGGGTCTGCTTGCCTTGCGTGGATGTATCCATGGTGAAAACGGCTTTCTCTATGCCTTCAAGGGGTCATTGCCGATCAGTATGAATGCATGCCGGCCATTTGTCAAACCATCCTTGGATGGGGAGACAGCCATGTTTTCCGTCATCCTTTGGCATATCTGACTTTAGCGAGTAATGCAATCGCCATTGCAACGCCGGGTTTATCCCATCAACAGATACCGCCGTTTAGACGTTTCGGACCACCATGAAAACACTTGACTGTCAAAAAACGCTCTGTTAGCATTATTTACTTTAACCTTATAAAACAATCTGTATTTATTCATATTTTTAATACCTAACAAATAGGCGGCACCATGCGTCGACAGGCTGGACGTAGGGTCGCCGCATACAAGGAACTTTAATGAACGCGTTCGATATTGTGATTGTTTCTGTCCTGGCCTACGGACTGATTCGTGGAATATTCAGAGGGTTGGTTCGGGAGTTGTCTTCGATTATCGGTGTGTTGGGCGGATTCTACGCCGCTTACACTTACTATCCGCATATGTCTAAACTGCTCTCAGGCTGGATCAGCGATTCTTCTTATCTGAATATCATCAGCTATCTGGTAATTTTTGCAGCGGTGATGGTCGTTGTTGGAATTCTGGCCGTAATTATCAAGTACCTTCTCAATATCGCTTATTTGGGCTGGTTAGACCGGGTCAGCGGTGCGCTGTTCGGCGTCCTTAAAGGCGCATTGGTGATCTGTGTCCTATTTACTGTGTTGACGGCGTTTTTACCCAAAGGCACACCGTTCATTAAAAATTCGACCTTGGCACCCTATGTGGCAACCACGTCAGAGGTAACGGCCAAAGTGCTTTCAAAGGATATGAAAATAAAATTTATCGCTAAAATGAAAGAACTAAAAAAAGCGTGGCAGACCCGTTGACCGAATCCCCTGCACCCATTGACCGACTCGTGGCCCTGATCGAGGACCTGAGGGGAGATAACGGCTGTCCGTGGGACAAGAAGCAGACTCCCGACAGCATGGCACGTTATCTTCTTGAAGAAGTCCATGAACTAACCGACGCTGTAATCGCAAACGATGCGGATGCCGTTTGTGAAGAGGCCGGCGATGTATTGTTCCAGGTTGTCTTTATGGTGCATCTGTTTTCCGAAGCCGGCTGTTTCGACCTTGAGCAAGTGATCGAAAAAAATCTGGAGAAGATGATTCGCCGCCATCCTCACGTCTTTGGTGAGGCGACCGCCGATACCCCCGAAAAGGTCAGCCAGAACTGGGAAAAGATCAAGCGAGAAGAAAAAAAAGGGCGTACCGACCATTCCGTCCTGGCATCCATCCCATCCAGTTTGCCGGCACTGTTAAGGGCCTCACTGGTATCCGAACGGGCGGCCAAAACCGGTTTTGATTGGGACGATATCAGCGGGGTCCTGGACAAGACCATGGAGGAGTGGCGCGAATTTCTGAACGAAATCGAATCGTCAGGTAAAAAAAGGGGGGGAGACAAGGTCGCGGTTGAATTTGGCGACCTATTGTTTACGATGGTCAATGTGGCCCGATTTGCCGGTATTCACCCGGAAACCGCACTGCTCAGATCCATCCAGAAATTCGAACAGCGGTTCAAGTACATGGAAAGCAAAGCCTGGGCGTCCGACCGGCAGATAGACGATTTGACTTTTGCAGAAATGCAGACATTGTGGGAAGAAGCAAAAAAATAATTGGTAAGCGTTCACAGGGTGAACGTAGATGCGCGGCTTTGGGCACGCAAGACGTATGGGGCCCCGGTAACAAAGCAGATGCGGTACCCTGTGGACGCTTACGCCTATTTTAGGTGATACAGCGTGGTTTACCATGAAGATCTTGATTGCAGACGACGATCCGGTCACACGCTCCCTGTTGGAGACAAACCTGAAATCCTGGGGGCATGCGGTTCTCCAGGCCGCCGATGGCGATGCTGCCTGGGAAATCATCGCCGGCACATCCATAGACATCCTTGTCAGTGATTGGATAATGCCGGGTCTGGACGGCCTGCAGTTGTGCAAACGGATTCGGCAGCGCAAAACGGATGACTATATGTATCTGATATTGATCAGTGCACAGGACTCCAGAGCGGATGTACTAGAAGGACTGCAAAGCGGGATTGACGACTACATCACCAAACCCATCGACATGGAGGCGCTCCGTGCCAGGATCAATATCGGCGCCCGGATTGTCGATCTGGAACGCCGTCTCAATCGAAAAATAGACATCATCACCGCCAATCAAATTCAGATCATCCGCATGTTCTCACAGATGGTTGAAGTTTTTGACCAGGATCTTGGCGGTCATTGCCGACGTACGGCCAAACTGTCCATTCAACTGGCGAAACTGCACCGCGACGTGTGTGATGCCGAGATTCCCGTCATCGAGGCCGCCGGTCTGCTTCACGATATCGGCATGGTGGCGGTACCCAAAGATATCATCAATAAACGCCGCACGGAAATGGTCGCCGATGAGCGTCTCATCTACCAGTCCCACGCAGACATGGGTGCCCGCATCATCGGCGAGATCGATATTATGAAACCGGCGGCCAGGTTGATCCGCATGCATCACGAACAATATAACGGCAACGGTTTTCCGGACCAGCTTGCCGGCGATCAGATTCCCCTGGGCGCCCAACTCGTTTCCGCGGCATCCATCTATGACAACATGGTCCACCGCGGGCATATCAATCTGGAAGATATCCCCCAGCACCTGCAACGCATCCGGGGATACCAATTGGCCCCTGAAGTGGTGGACCTGCTGCTGGAAATAAACCGCTTGCAGCAATACGAATTGGCTCGCCAAACCTGGGAAGAATGCGATTTGGAAAATCTGACGGCCGGCATGGTCCTGGCAAACAACGTATATATGAAGTCCGGCGCTTTTGTCATGGCAGCCGACACACGACTGGATGATTACCTGATCGATCGATTAAAACAATATCATGCGGTGGGCGCGATTATCGACAAGGTGCTGGTTCATAAACGAAGCCACCCATAAATGACCCGTTTGCCCGATATCTGCTTTGCTTGAAATATTCTTGTCTTCGGAATATCAACCATATGACTGCGGTAAAACCCGAGATGAAAATTAGGGCAAAAGCCTTTATCTCGACCCAATTTGCCTATTTCTGGACAGACACGAAATTGAAAACGAGGAGCTAAATGGATCTTGCAACCATCATCGGCCTGGTCAGTGGCAGTCTATTGATCCTGGTTTCTATTCTCATCGGCGGCAGTGCGCTGATCTTCATCAACATTCCCGGCCTGTTGATTGTCGTCGGCGGGACGATCGCAGTAACCTTTATCAAATTCACCATGGCCGATGTTATCGGATCGATCAGCGTTGCCATGAAAGCCTTCCTCGTCAAAATGGAAGCGCCCGAGAACATCATCAATGAAATGGTCGAGTTCACCCGCATCGCCAAAAAAGAGGGGTTGATCGCCCTTGAAAAGGAAACCCCCTCCGATCCGTTTTCAGTCAAGGCGCTGCGATACCTGTCGGATGGATACGATGAAGGCCTGATCGCCGACATGCTCAACAAGGATATCCGCCTGATGGCCCAACGGCACACCACCGGCCAGAATGTGTTCAAAGGCATGGGAGATTCCGCACCGGCATTCGGCATGGTGGGCACCCTTATCGGCCTGGTTCAGATGCTGGCTTCCATGTCGGATCCGTCCAGCATCGGACCATCCATGGCGGTTGCCCTGTTGACCACGCTTTACGGTGCCGTCGTGGCAAACCTGATCGCCCTGCCCATTGCGGACAAACTGGCGCTGAGAAGCGAACAGGAGCGCCTCAACAAAAGCATCATCATGGAGGCGGCCATCGCCATCAATCGCGGTGTTTCCCCCATGGTCCTGGAAGAATCCCTGAAAATTTTTCTCTCTCCCAAAGAACGGGAAAAAGCCGGAGGCCAATCCGCCGCCAAAGAGTGATGCAAGCTTAACGCGTGCCCATCCGGAGTACCTGTTCACGGGGTAGAAGCAGCCAATACCTGTAAAGCACAGCCGGTAAGCGTTTACAGGGTGCCAATGTTCGCGAGAAATGAGGTAAACCATGAGCGACAACCAGCAAGACTGCCCACCATGTGAAGTCGGTGCACCGAGGTGGATGACCACCTTCGGCGACCTGATGAGCCTGCTGCTTTGTTTTTTTGTTTTGCTGTTATCCTTTTCCGAAATGGATCGTCAAAAATACAAGGTCGTGGCCGGATCCATGGAAGAGGCCTTCGGCATGCAACGCAAGAAAAACGTCTCCGAATCACCGCTGCATGGATTGAAAATCATTGCCAAGGATTTTGACCAGGAGGCGCTGGCCACCCGAATCAAGGAATATGTCGGTCAGGAACTGGAAGATAATTTCGACGACATCTATGATCGGATTCAAGACGATATAGAAATCGAGGCGGGTGCGGACAAGGTAACCATCAGACTTATGGGAGAAAGCACCTTCGATTCCGGAAAGGCCCGGATCAAGCCTGAACTGGAGCCGTTGATACTTCGTATCGGCCAGATTCTGGCAACCAAAACACCCGGAGATATCATCATTGCCGGCCATACGGACAACGTACCGGTTTCCGGGGGGCCTTTTCAGTCCAACCTGAAGCTGTCCATTGCCAGGGCGGCCACCGTGGCCCAGTTCCTCCTGGATCGAACGGGCCTGGATCCAAAGCGGATTTCGACCATGGGGTTCGGCGAATACCGTCCCATCGCGGACAACACCACAGAAGCGGGCAGACGCAAAAACCGGCGGGTCGATATCATCGTCGGGACGCTTCCCCGCATAAAGGACGGTGCCGCGGATTCAGTTGCCGGCGGCTTGCAGTGATCAATTCAATCTGATACCCATCCGTAACTGACCGATTTGTCCCAATTTGCCGATTTCTGGACGAACACTATCCCAGGAAATCTACCAATGTCGGTTGTATGATCTGGCCGGCAGTCGCCAGAAGGACTTCATAATTGGTCTGCTGGACCTGCATATCGACAGCGGCTTGCGCGATATCGGCATCTTCGACCGTTTGCCGCATGGTTTCCACGGCATTGGCAAAATTTTTCCAGTGATCATCGGTCCGCTCCATGCGTTTATAGTCTGCGGCCAATTCACTACGGGTCAGTTCCAGTCGATCGGCGATACGGTATAGGGGGTCCACGGTCGCCTCCACGGCAGCGAGATCGAAAGGATCCGTGGCCAATGCGGTTTCCAGATCTTCGAGCACCTGAAACAGGTTGTCCGTACCGTCGATAAACATCTGACTGCCATCGGCCTCTACCTGAATGGTGATGCCCTCTCCCACCATAACGTGATGACTGCCGGCGTCACCGTTATATGCGTAGGGCGATGTACCGCCAAAAGGTGGGGAGCCGCTCAAATGACCGGCAAAAAGGTAATGCTGGCCGTATCGCTGATTGGCCAATCCAAGGACCTGTTCACGGATATTGCGGATTTGCTGGATGAAAGGGCTTCTGTTTTCCCCGCCGGGATTGGTGGCGATATCCTTGGCCTGCTCGATGAACTCACCCACTTCGCCCAAAATTGACTCGCTGAATTCCAGTCTCGTTTTGGCCGTCAGAATGTTTTCACGATATTGTTCGATTGAACTCAGTGTTTTCCGGTAATCCAATACCTTGCCCATGCCTCCGGGATCGTCGGAGGGTTTGTTGATTCGCTTTCCCGAAACCAGTTTCTGATGAGTCTCCATCATCTGGGTACTTTGTCTGGCAAGATTGGCTTTGATATGATCCGCCATTATTTTTGCACTGATACGCATGGTGCCCTCCGTTTCTTATTGAACCATGGCGATGAGTGAATTTAACATTTCATCCACGGTTGTCACCAACTTTGCCGCAGCACTGTACGCGCTTTGAAATTGAACCATGTTAACCATCTCTTCGTCCATGGACACGCCGGACACCTCCTCCCGATATGTGGCCAGTTGTAAAGACACGGTGGACTGATGTTCCACGCTCAATTCCGCCTGTGAAACAAAACGGCCCACATCACTGACCAGTCCGTTGTAAAAGTCATCCAGGGTGGCGCTGCCGGCACTCATCAACAGCTGATTCTGAACCTCGGCCAGGGCAATGGCGTTGCCGTTGCCGCCCGGAATCCCTTCGGTGTCAAACGCGGCCGCAATCAGATTGGTATCGGCGGCCAGCAGGTCGTTGACCTGTATGTCCCCGGCACCGGTTGTCGCCGCGAAAAAATCCAATCCGGGGTTTCCATACAGGTCCAATCCGCCATTGGGGGTGCCATTGTGCAGCCCATTGACCGCATTTGCCAGGTTCACGGCCATTTCGTCCAAACGCGAGTGGTAATCGGGAATCATAACATCTCTGGCTTCTATCCATCCTTTGAGTTTACCGGTAGAGATATTGGATGTAATATTTTCCAAGGTGCCGCTGCTGCTTTCCCAGAATACATCCTGGAATCCATCCGTGTTGGGGGCTGTGGTCAGATCCCATGAACGCGTCCGGTCCACCAGGGTGTGGCCGTTTATCGAGGAGATGGTCAAAAAACCGTTGCCATCTTCAAAGCCGTTCACATCGATCAGGCTGGAGAGCGTTTTCAGCTTCAGATCGCGTTGATCTCTGAAATCGTTGGCACTGTGCAGGTTACCGGCCTCCACGTTGGCGATCCGCAGATTAAGGTCGGCAATTTCACGGGTCAGGGAATTGATATCATCCACGGTTCCTTCGATGCTGTAGTCGCTGTCCGCCTGGACCTGGATGAGATCGGTGGAAAGTTTGTTGAAAACCCGGGCCAGATTCTCGCCGTTGGCCAACAATGTGGCCCGCTCCGCGTACCCTGACGGATTGTTGGCCACATCCTGCCAGGAGTTCCAGAATTCGCTCATGGCGCCGTTGAGCCCATAGCCGGAAGCGTCTTCGAACATCAATTCGGCTTTTTCCAAGGTCTCAAGCTGGGCTTCCCAGCGTCCCTGTTTAGACGCCGCTTCGGACATCTGAGCGGAAAGAAACCGGTCGTAGATCCGCTGAATGGTCCGGTTGGCCTGCACGCCGGTACTCAATGCACCGCCTTCGTAATAGACGGGTTCGTTCTGCTCCATGACCACCCGCTGGCGTGAATAGCCTTCCGTGCCCACATTGGCGATGTTGTTGGCGGTAATGTCCAGTGCTTTTTGCTGGGTAATCAACGCCGTTTTGGCGACGTTGGCCATGCCGTAAATGATATTTGCCATGTCGGATGCCTCAAATACGCTGTTTACCGGCGACGGATCTTTTTTTAATCTCGATCGCCGCCCTTAAATATTTTGGCGAAACAACCGCCCCCCACCGCTGTTGTATCCGGAAACGGGAGAACCGTTCCCGGGACCGGCATACACACAGGAATCGCTTATCAATCCGGACAACAATCGCATGGATTCATCCATCAATTCCAGAGAGTGCTGGATCAATTGTCGATTGCGCCTGTTTTTGACACGAATCTTGTCGATCTGTTGCCGCAAACGTTGGCTGCATTCCTCCAATTCCGAACCCTCCGGCGAATCGAGGCGTGAAATCAGTTGGCTGACCCGAATGTTCGAAGTACCCATTTTCAAGGCCTCGGCCAGATCCTGCGCCTTCCGGCATCGATCCTTTTCAAGACGCTGAAGCGCGCCAACCAGGTTCTCCTTCTGGTGCTGAATTCGGTCGAAGTCGGCCTGCCGGGAAAGTGACAGTGCACGCTTTTCATTGTCCAGAAGACGGTCCATCTTTTCATAGCATTCGGTTTCTGCATTCAGTATGGATTTGAGTTGTTCGGCCAATGTTTTCATGTGCTTGTCCTGTAAAATACGCTTACGCTTTGGTATCAATCTGTTTTAACACAGTATTGTTTTCGGCGGATTCCTCCATCAAACTTTGTGCCAGACGGTTTCCGTCGATGCGGTAGGTTCCATCCGCCAGTTGGCGCCGAATACGCTGGATCCGATCTTCACGGATATCGGGAACGGATTGCGTCTGCCCGGTTGTGGACTTGAACGCACGCCCGAGATCCGAGAGGCTGACGGTATCGGGCGGCGTTGACGGTGCGTTGGCGGCGGAAAGATACCGCTTTTCCGGATTGCGCTTTTCCAACGTGGGTGCACCCATGGCCGGAGTGGTTGATAATGGGCCTTTTTCGAGTATATCCATGGATCATCTCCTGATCCGGCTGTCAGGAACGAAAATTTATTTCATCTCTATTCCTTACCGATCCGGGAGGTCGGCTTGGCAACGGATGCTTTTCCGTAGTTATCGGCCCTTTTCACCCCTTGCTTAAATTATTCCTTTGATCCAACCGTTTCAGAGTTGTGCAGCTGGTTGAAAACCATTCTGGAAATTCCCAGGCCGTCATGCCGAGCCATTTTGACAGACAACTGCTGGTCCAGCATATCGGTAAATATGTCTTCCGTCATGGATGCCGGAAACAAACCCGATTCGGGTACCGTCGCCCGCATCTCCTTCAACATGTATCCCAACAGCAGGGATTCAAATTCCTGGCTGACCTTGGCAAGTTTGTCCTCAGTGCCGCTGCGGCCGGCGGGATCATTTCCATTCGCGGAGACCGCCTGCCGGACAGTGTTGCCAATTTGCGTCAGCCTGCAGGTATGGCGCATATCATCCATCAGATCACCTCCAGATCCGCCTGGAGCGCACCGGCCGCCTTGATGGCCTGGAAGATGGCGATCAAGTCCCGTGGCGTCACCCCCAATGCATTGAGGGCTTTGACAACATCCCCGATACTGATACCTTTGGGGACCACCATCAACTGGCTGGCACCTTCCTGCACACCGATCTGGGTGATGGGTGTGGTGACCGTCTGACCTTCAGACAGGGGCCCCGGCTGGTCAACGTCCGCATCCTCCCTGACGACGATACTCAGGTTGCCATGGGCGATGGCAATGGTCGATATACGAACCTGTTCGCCCATGACCACCGTGCCGGTGCGCTCATTGATCACCACCTTGGCATCGTTGTCCGGCTCTACCTGTATGTCGCTCAGTGATGCCAGCAGGGGAACCACATTGACTGCATCTTGTTCCGGAACGTCTATTTGAATCGTGCCGGGGTCGTTGGCCCTGGCGACCGGCGTTGCAAAACGGGTGTTGATGGCCTCTACGACCCGTGCGGCGGTGGTAAAATCGGGATTGTGCAAATTGAACAAAAAACTCGAACGACTGCCGAAATCGTTGGGGACCTCCCGTTCGACAATACCGCCGGAAAGCACCCTGCCTACTGTCGGGAAGTTTTTGACAACGCTGGTTGCGGCCCCACCAGCGCCGAAGCCACCGGTATTCACGGGGCCCTGTGCCACCGCATACGATCGGCCATCCACGCCTTTGAGCGGCGTCAGCATCAGGGTGCCGCCCTGGAGGTTTTTGGCATCGCCAATGGAACTGACCAGAACATCAATACGGTTGCCCTGCTTGGCGAACGGCGGCAGTGAAGCCGTCACCATGACAGCCGCCACATTTTTTACCTGAATATCCTTTTGGTTTACGGTAACTCCCATTTTTTCAAGCATGGATGCCATGGACTGCAAGGTAAAAAGGGCCTTTTTACCATCCCCGGTTCCATCCAGGCCAACCACCAGTCCGTATCCGACCAGTTGGTTGTCGCGAATGCCTTGAATCTCCGCAATATCCTTGAGCCTGACGGCATCGGCCGGGCAGGTGAATATCGGACACATGGTCAAAAGGAATCCAATGATCAGCAGACCGATTGTTTTCATATCCTCTTCATCCTGATCGTTCGCCTGTAACAGTTCACGGGTACAAGCAGTCGAAAGATTATAAAACGATAGAAGTAAGCGTTTACCGGGTGCCTTAGATGCGCGGCTGCGGGCACGCAGACGTATGGGTCTACTTCAAGTGCCCGGCAACAAAACAGATGCCGCGCCCTGTGAACGCTTACCGATTTAAAAGGGCCAAACCGCCATCATTAAGTTCGTCAGCCATCCCGGCCGCTGGCGGTCATTGACCACGCCGGTACCGCTGTATGCGATTCTGGCATCGGCGATATAGGTGGACAGCACCACATTGGCAGCACTGATATCCCGAGGCCGGACGACGCCGGTCAACTGGATCACCTGGTTTTCATTGTTGATCAACACTTCCCGTGTCCCGGCAATAACCAGGTCGCCGTTGGGAAGCACACGGGTCACCACGGCGGTGATATAGGCATCCAGGTTGCCACTGCGTCTGGTGGTGCCGGCGCCTTCGAACTCGCTGGTCAATCCACCGGCCACCTTGGAAAAGGGGTTCAAAAAAGGCTGGCGGGCGGGAAATTGCTTTTCGGCGTTGAAGAAAGCGTCCAGGCTGGCGCTGAGCTTTGACGCTCGATCGGTAGCGGTACTGGCTTTGTTGGTGGCCGCCGACGATTCCGTTATCTTGATGGTGACGACGTCGCCGGCCCGGCGAGCCTTCTGGTCGCTGAACATGGAGACCAAAGGCGCGTTGTCCTGCCACACCGAACCATTGGCGGAAGTTGTGCCGGTCGCTTCGTCAGCGGTTTGAAGCGTATGCGGTGCTTTTTGATCCAGGGCTGCGGGAAGTGATTGGTTGGGCGGATTGAGGCCATTGTAACCGCCGGCACATCCGGTCATGCCGAAAACCCCGATGCACATCAGCGCCCTTAACGCTGCCGATTTTCGAATCGTTAAATATAGCTTAGACTGATTCATGGCTGCCTCGTTAGAAATCGACTTCCACGGCGCCGGGTCCGCTGATCCGGGCCATGATGATTCGGTTGGAATCCGTGTTCACCACACGAATCGTCTCCCCTTTGCATCCTTGTTGTTTGGCTTTGCCGGCAGCGGTGATGACCATCGGTCCGGCACTGACAGTGATCCTGACGATGTCTCCACGCTGGACCACCGGTGGCGTGGTAATCATACCGGCCTGCAATACGGACCGGGGATAAATCATCCGGGATGTCCGGTTGCCGATAGCATCCTCGATCCGTTTGAGGCAGTCGGAGGGAAGCGTGGACAGATCGCGGCGCTCGATGGTCAGATCGGACCGTTCGATGCGTCTGCGTTTGGCCAGCGGGCGACTGGCCACCACCACATCCGCCATCACCGAAATCGTTGTCCGCGCAGATATTTTTTTGACGGGTTCGCCGTCCACAAAAAGGTGCACTGCCAGGACGGTTCGTCCCAGATAATCTTCTTTGGGTGCGGGAATGACCCGATACGTGAGCGCCCCCACAGGCAAGCGAATCGAATCATCAATCAGAATCTGACCAAGGGTTACATCTTCCGGGGGCCACGGCATGTGGTACTGAATGGTCTTCTCGACGGCACGTCGAATCCGTTCGACAGGCAAAACGGCTGCGTTCCGGGTGATACGAACGTTTCGGGTACCTTCGAATCGCATTCGATCGGTCCGGGCACCGGCCTGCTTGAGCCGTATACGGATGTAATCGATACCCACGAATCGTGTTTGTCCGGGCGGCGGCGCCGTTGCGATGGTGACGGATCCAAGACGTCTGCGCTGATCACTGGTTCCACCCACAAGATCAGCGACATCGGATAGCCGTACCGCTCCGCGATTGATGACAACCGTTTCTTTCAGCGTGAGACAGACATCAGCGGTCGCCAGTGCTGTTGATGAGATGCCGGTCAAGGCTGCCCAAAAAATGAAGACCCGTAAAAAACCGGCCATGGATTTATTTGCATAAATGCGTTTCATGGCATTACCGTTTGAGGTTCGCGGCTGTCTGGAGCATTTCATCGGAGGCCTGGATGGTCTTGCTGTTGGTTTCGTAGGCCCGCTGGGCCACAATCATGTTGACCATTTCGTCCACGACGCTGACGTTGGATGACTCCAGGTACCCCTGGGCAATGTGTCCGAAGGACTCCTCTCCCGGAGTGCCGGTTGTGGGGGCACCGGAAGCACCCGTTGGAATGTACAGGTTCCGGCCGACACTTCTCAAACCAGCCGGATTGATAAATTGTGCCAGTTCGATATTGCCGATCTCGGTGGGATCGGTCTCTCCGGCCAACAGCACCGACACCGTCCCATCAATCCCCACGGAAACACCTATGGCATCGGCCGGGACGGTCAATTCCGGTTCCATGGAAAATCCGTCCGAGGTAACGACCCGCCCTTCGTTGTCCAGTTTGAATGCGCCGGACCGGGTATAGGCCGTTTCGCCGTCTGGCTGAAGAACCTGGAAAAAACCGTCCCCTTCGATGGCCAAATCCAGCTCGTTCTGGGTGTGTTCGAATTCGCCCTGGGTAAACATCTTTTGGGTCGCCGCAGGACGAACGCCGGTACCGACCTGAATTCCGGTCGGCACCTGGGTGTCGGCGGACGATGAGACGCCGGGCGAGCGCAGATTCTGGTATAAAAGATCCTGAAAATCGGCTCGGCTTTTCTTGAATCCGGAGGTGGCAACATTGGCCAGGTTGTTTGAAATCACGTCGATGTTGAGGGTCTGAGCCTGCATACCGGTGGCTGCAGACCAAAGGCTGCGTATCATAACTCCTCCTTATTGCGGCCAATTTTGGGCGGCCGTAAAGTGAGCGGTAAATCATCAAGCGGTCTTGCCGACATCGTTGATACTTTTTTCCGTAGCATCATCTGCGGTTTGAATCACTTTCTGATAGGCCGTAAAAGCCCGGGATGTTTCGATCATTTCGGTCATGGCCCGGACTGCATTGACGTTGGATTGTTCCAGATAGCCCTGGTTCAGGCTGGTTATCTCCGCTGGCTCAGTGGTCTGCGCGTCTTGCGGTGCGGCAAAGCGCCCGTTCCCCACCTTTTGCAGACCGAGACGGTTTTCGAAATCGACGACCTGAAACCGGTCGATTTCATCACCATTTACGTAAATGGTGCCCTGAGAATCGATGTCGATTATCCCCGCCTGCAAGGTGATCTCCCCTCCCTCTCCCAGAACCGGATATCCATCAGGGGTTATCAGGGTTCCATCCTCGTCTCTGGTGAAACTGCCTTGCCGTGTATACTGGGGACCGTCTGGCGTCTGAATCGTGAAAAAACCATCGCCGTTGATGGCTACATCCAAAGGGTTGCCGGTCTGTTTGAGGGCCCCTTGGCCAAAATCGACAACCGTATGAAAAGGCGGTGCATAAGGGGAAAGCGGCTGGATTCGATCCGCATCCGTTTCAGGCAGCGATGCGGGTCCTTGTTCGGGATCCTGAAAAACCGTCATTTCGCCCTTGAATCCAACCGTATCGATATTGGCCACATTGTTGGCCAGCGTATTCAGCCGCATCTGTTGAACCAGTGCACCGGCTGCGGCCAGGTACATTCCACCACTCATGATGCCTCTCCTTCCAGGTTACGATGAACGCCGTTGATCTCAGACTATTTGAAATGCAATAGATGTGCCGTAGCAAACAATCTTTTTATTTATTTTATTTCAGGGGGTTGGAAACGCAATGGAATGGCAATCGTGGCACAAAAGGAAAAGGCCGCCAGGCAATAACTGCCTAGCGGCCTCTTTCAGCCGGTATTGGCTGCCTCTATCCCGTGAACAGGCACGATAGGCTGGCTGTATTCTGTGGTGGTGCGACCGGTCAGGCGGCTGCAGCGCCTTTCAACCGCATGACCATGGTTACCTCTTCTTCACCGATTTCCAGTTGACGGGCAATGCTGGAAACGTTTTCGCCCTTGTGGGCCATGGCGACAATTCGGGATTCGGGGACCGGATAATCCGCCTCCCCGTAAGTTGAGTGCCCCTGGAAGGCCCTGGCGGCAGCCGCAACCGACGGATTTCTGACGATCACGCCCAGTTTTTGTCGTTCCTGTTCGATGGTCCTGGCCAATGCCGCAAGTATGGATTCGGTTTGCTGCGTCATCAGATACATCAATACACGATGTTCGATGGTTTCACCCGCGGAACAACCATCCGCTGCGTTGGCCTGCCGGCTGTCATCAGGCATCGGGCGACGCCGGTATGCGATCCGTTTGCCCCACCAGATGGCGCCCAGAAGGATCAGGAAAACAATTCCGAATATTTGGTAACTGACCTGCAACATGATCACCTCGCTGTTATCTGCCTCAATATTGACGGATTCGTAAAAAACCCGATATCTGCTTTACGCTTCATCCCTCGTCACTGCGGCGTACGCTATGTACGCCTCATTCCTCCGGATTCGCAAGCCTTGATCTCGGGCTTTTCTGGAAAAATCTCACTCTTCCAGCAGCCCTTCGCGCCTCAATTTGCTTCTCAGGTGAATGATCGCCTGAGCATGAATCTGCGAAACCCGTGACTCGGTGATATTCAATACCCGGCCAATCTCCTTCATGGTCAATTCGTCTGAATAATAAAGGGAAACAACCAGGCGTTCCTTCTCCGGAAGCAAGTCGATATTTTTGGCAATGGTCGACTTGATTTCCTTCATGGTGGTCAGGGACAGGGCATCATCGGTATTTCCGCTGGACAGCGAATCGGCAACGGCACCGTTATCATTGCGGGCATTGTAGCCGATTTCTTCAAAGCTGACGAAGGATATGCTGGACATCCGCTTCACCTTGTAGAATTGGTCCATGTCGATGTTCATTTCCTTGGCAACCTCTTCATCCGTAACATCACGACCATGTTTTTGTTCCAGTTTCAAGTATGCCTTTTCCAGATCGCGTATTTTGCGCCGGGTGGTTCTCCCGAGAAAATCACGAGACCTCAACTCGCTTAAAACAGCACCCTTGATGCGGAATACGGCGTAAGTGATGAATTTGTTGTCCCGCGACGGGTCGTAGCGCTCGATGGCCTGTATCAGCCCGATCACCCCGACATTGACCAGGTCATCCACTTCGATGGTGGACGGCAGGTGGACCGCTATGCGGTTTACAATCCGCTTCACATAGGGCAGATATTCACTGATGATCTGATTTCTCAGAAGGTGGCTGTCTTTCCCGAAATTTTCTTCCCGCGATTGGGCCACATCCATATTCATCGCTCCGTGTTCTGGATTTCTTCCGTCAACCGTGGCTGTCTGCGTCGGCGAGCCGCCGGGCCATTCTGGCGAGCTGCATAATCATTGGGTTATCGTGTCATCATCGGCAATCGGTCTTGGTCGCACCTCAAACCATGTCCTGCCAAAGCAATGGCCGGTTTTCCGACTGGGGGATCATCGGCTCGGTTTGTGTGAGCTTATGGGCCAATTCGGAAAAATTCCGACTGGCCGGGCTCATGGGTGCGAATTCACTGACGACCTTCTGCTTGCGTACACCGATTTTGACGTTGTTGTCCAGTAGTACATTGCCAAAATATTCAATGGATACATCCAAAAACCGGTTGGCCACCAGGCAGAGCTGCCTGCTGATTTCGTCGGCTTCATCATATTTCTTGGCCAGATTGACCAGTAAACGGAAATGTTTCTCCTGGTATTTGACGGACAAAATTTTCATCAAGGCATACGCGTCGGTAATGGACGTCGGCTCCGGAGTGACGACAACCATGATCTCATTGGCCGATGCATTGAAATAAAGCACGTTGGACGAAATGCCGGCTGCCGTGTCGATCAGAATGATATCGAATTTGTCCATCAAATGATTCAGTTCATTGAATATGGTCAATTTCTGTGAAGGCGTCAGTTGGGTCAGCTTCTGGATACCCGATGAAGCCGGCAGGATTTTCAATTGTCCCGGCCCGTTGACGATGATGTCGGACAGTTTTTTATGCCCGTCGACGACATGGGAAAAATTATATTTCGGGGTCAGTCCCAAGAGGACATCCAGGTTTCCCAATCCCAGATCCGCGTCGAAAACAAGTACGCGTTTTCCGGCCTTGCACAACGCATATCCAAGGTTGGCGACGATATTGGTTTTGCCCACGCCGCCCTTTCCGCTGGTGACGGCAATGACCCTGGCCTTTGGCTGATGGACGGTCCCATTTTCAATCATAATCTGCTTCTGCCTTCTTTTTCGATTCAGGCTGATGATTCGTTCACGATTATCGTTTGTCGGCATACCCTTTATTCTCCACATTAACTATAAAGCGGCCCATGCAACTTTTTTTGCAGGTCCGGTGGTGTCGGCACGGCAACAGGCCCGGCATGGTCTGAAACCGGCTTCGATGGCCTGTGCGGCACTTTCGAAAGCAGTGATATTTTCTACATTGATGCGTTTCACCGATTTACATGCAGGCAGGTGAAAAAGTTCGGAATTGCGGTTGGCCACATACTGGACCTCGGCATGTCCGGCGGCATTCATTGCAATCGGTTGGCTTTCGGCCGTTTTGGAATAAATGCGCTGCGGGGATGCCGCCCGTGGCCCTGAATCCTCGTTAGATGGTAAAAAGTCTGCCAGCCCTTCACCTTTGCATTCTTGCAGATGGTCGAAAAGATCGGTCCCATGGGTGTAAAAGGAGACGGGCAATCGGGTCCGTGAGAGAATATGGGCAATGGTCATGTCACAGCCGTATTCATCCATATGCGTAAACAGCAATCGGTCGATGCCAAGGGGCGTGAATCGGTCGATCTGATCCATTAGAATCCGTTCACGCAGGGTTGCATTGACCACCAGATGAATTTCGTCGGCGGCTGATTCGCCGATCAGAGATTCCACTTGAGCCATCAGGCAATGCTCCGTATGGTTCACACCGGGTGTGTCGATGAGTACAACATCCACACCGCCCATGTCGTCCAGACATGCATGCAGCGCATCGCCATCCCGAACCACCACCAAAGGCCGGCCCATGTTACGGGCCACGCGATCCAGCATGGCATTGGCGCCGATACGAAAGCGATCCAGTGAAACAATCGCCACGTCCAGGCCTTCTTCGATCCGGCAATATCTGGCCAGTTTGGCCACGGTTGCACTTTTTCCGGAACCTGACGGACCGACCAGCGCAATCACCCGACGGCGGTTTGAACGATCCTTGTAGAAGGGCTCTGCCGTCCATTGGCTGTTTGGGCTTGCTTCAGCCAATCGTTGGCGCGTCGGATACCGTCCAGTGTGCTTTTTAACTGTGCCATTGATCGATTCAAGGGTGGTGTCTGCAAGATTGCGGGACGCCGGTCTTTGAAAAACCTTCGAAAGGCCGGTCGAATCGTCGTCGGTTTGTCTTGGCTGATGCAGCGATTTTATCTGTCGGACCGATGGCGGACGGTTGGACAGGGATACCTGATCCACCGGTTCCTCGTTATCCAACTGCGAGGACAAGATATCCGGAAAATTTGGGTTATCGGATGGCGCATCCGACGGATAGTCCGTTGCGGCGGTAATTTCGACCCTTTTCTTTCTCAAGGCGCTGAAAAAACCCTTGGTTCGAACCTCCTTGGCCGATAAAATCACAGCGTCGTCACCGAGTTCCTTTTTCACGAGACGCAGGGCCTCGGTCATATCGTCCGCCTCGAAGCGTTTAATCTGCATCTGAAACCTCCACAGTTCCGACAATGTCTATCTTGGCGCTGCTGACAATCTCATCATAGGAGAGAACAACCAATCCGGGCACGAAACGATCTACCAGTTTTTTGAACTGGCTGCGAATCTGAGCGGAGCAGACCAGCACCGGCTGGACCCCCAATGTCCCAAAATCCCCCATCTTTACGGCCAGATCGTCCATGATCAATTTGGCATAGGCGGGGTCGATCGCGAGAAAAGTCCCCTGGTCGGTATGCTGGAGGGATTCTGAAACCTTTTGTTCGACCCGCTGGTCCAGTGTGAGGACATGCAGTTGGCCGTCCTCGGCGAGATAAACACGGGTTATTGTCCGGGCCAGTTTTTGCCGCACGTATTCAGTGAGAAGATCCATCTTCTTTATGGTAGGTGACCAGTCGGCCAGGGTTTCCGTTATGGTCAGCATGTCTCTGACCGGCACATGCTCTTCCAGCAGATTCTGAATGACCCGAACGACCCCGCCCAGGGACATGAGATTGGGCACCAGCTCTTCAACCACTTTGGGGTGGCTGGCTTTGAGCGTATCGAGCAGTTTTTGAACTTCCTGCCGGCCGACAAGTTCATGGGCGTGACTTCGGATGACATCCGACAGATGTGTCGTCATAATGGTTGGCAGGTCCACCACGGTGTATCCCTTGGCCGTCGCATCTTCCCGAGCCGCCGGTTTAATCCAAAAGGCCTCCAGGCCATAGGTGGGTTCACGGGTGGCGATGCCGGCGATACGCCCTTCGGCCGTCCCGGGATTCATGGCCATCAGGTGGTTGATCATCAGATCGCCGCTGGCGACTTCGATGCCCTTCAACAAGATGGAATAGGCCCCCGGCTTAAGCTTCATGTTGTCCTGGATGTGAATGGACGGAACGACCACGCCCACTTCCTGGGCGATCTGACGCCGGATTGACTTGATGCGTTCCAGCAGCTCCCCGTTCTGCTCCGCATCCACCAGCGGAATCAGGCCATAGCCCACCTCGATAGCCAGAATGTCTATGGGCGGCAGCGGCTTGAATGATTCCTGTGGCTTTTCCAGCGCTTTTTGATCTTCCTGGATGGCGATTTCGCGGGCCTCTTCGACCTTTGCACGCTCGGTCTGCAAAACGAGATAGGCGACCAGGCCGGCCGTCACGGACAGAATCCAAAACGGCAGGGTTGGCAATCCCGGAACCAGCCCAAACCCAAAAAGAACAACCGCGGCAACGGCAAAGGCCCTGGGCTGGACCAACAATTGGCCGCCGATTTCCATTCCCAGGTTTTTCTGCGCCCCTGCCCGGCTGACAACGATGCCGGCTGCCGTAGAAATGATCAGGGCCGGAATCTGACTGACCAGACCGTCTCCGACCGTAAGCAGGGTGTAGGTCTCGGCGGCATCGGCGAAATTCATATTTTTCTGAAACACACCGATGGCCAAACCGGCCAGAATATTGACAAAGGTAATGATGATACCGGCAATGGCATCCCCGCGGACGAATTTGTTGGCGCCATCCATAGCGCCGTAATATTCGGCCTCGCGGCTGATTTGCTCACGGCGCGACCGTGCCTCGGTTTCATTAATGAGACCGGCATTCAGGTCGGCATCGATGCTCATCTGTTTTCCGGGCATGGCATCCAGAGTGAAGCGTGCGGCGACCTCGGCAATCCGTCCGGCACCTTTGGTAATGACCATGAAATTGATGACCACCAGGATCACGAATACGATGAACCCCACCAGATAATTGCCACCGACCACGAAGCTTCCGAAAGCCATGATGACTTTTCCCGCGGCATGGGTGCCCTCATTGCCATGCAGCAGAATCAGGCGGGTCGAAGCCACATTCAATGAAAGCCTGAACAGGGTTGCCAGCAGCAGCAGGGATGGAAATGATGATAGATCCAGTGGATTGAGGATGTACATACCCACGAGAAGAATGATCAGGGCAAACGTGATATTGAAGGACAAAAACAGGTCCAACAGCATCGACGGAATGGGAATCACCATCACCATCAGGATAGACATGGCGGAAAAACCCATCAGGACGTCGGTGTTGTTGGTAACGAAAGCGAAACGATCGAGCACCTGTTTTCGTTGGGCAAGTTCCATATTGCTGGGCGAGACTCCTTATGAATTAATCGGATACCCACCAATTAGCATATTTCATGCCCATGGGCTCATATTCTTCCATCATGCCCGTACTAATTATATAACTAATTGTTTTATTTATATTTTATAAATTTAAAAATAATGATAAAGACGGGATCTGGTAGCGTTGCGGACCGATGAAGATGCCACTCTTGTCAAAGCGTCAATTATTTGTCTCGGCGGATCATTGGTGAGCGAGGCCTTTGAGCCGGTATACATAGGCAAGCACTTCGGCAACGGCCCGGTAGAGGTTTGCCGGAATGCAATCGCCGATATCGGTTGTTTTGAACATGGCTCTGGCCAGGGGCTTGTTTTCAACCAGCGGAACCTCGTTGTCCGCGGCCAGGGCCTTGATTTTCTGTGCAACGAAACCGGCGCCTTTGGCAACCACGGTGGGGGCGTGCATACCATCATCGTACTTCAAGGCAATGGCCAGATGGGTCGGGTTGGTGATGACCACTGTAGCTTCCGGCACGGCCTCCATCATCCGCTTTCTGGCCATTTCACGCTGCACCGAACGAATCCGGGACTTCACTGCCGGATCACCTTCGCTTTGTTTGTGCTCGTCCCGGACTTCCTGTTTGGTCATTTTCAGGTCCTGGGTGTGCTGCCATTTGGTATAGGCAAAATCGAGAGCCGCCATGAGGAACAGAACCATGCAGGTATACAATCCCAACTGGAAAGACACCTTACCGATAAAACTTAAAATGGCGCCAACGCTCAATTGCATCAGACCGGGAATTTGGTCCACATGGTGCAGCACGACGATATACGCGACGGCACCGATAATCGTCAGCTTGATGATGGATTTGAACAATTCCACCAAAGACCGCAGGGAAAACAGCTTTTTGATGCCGCTGATCGGGTTCAGTTTGGCCAGGTTGGGCGTCAATTTTTCCCCGGTTATCAAAAAACCGAACTGAGCCACATTACCGACCACACCAAATGTCACGATAACCAGGATGAGGGGGATCAGCAAGGTGACGCAGTTGACGAACATGTCCCACAGCAGGTTGTGACTGGTTTCCGGCATCATGACGAAATCACCGGCGCTGGCATAGGTATTTTGCATGATCTGTGTCAGACGGGTCAGCATCCATGGGCCGGTGAAAAACAGGACCCCGACCCCGCCGACCAGAATCAGAACCGAAGGCACTTCACGGCTGTGGGCCACATTTCCCTTCTGGCGGGCATCGTCCAGCTTCTTGCCGGTAGGTTGTTCGGTTTTGTCCTGACTCTGGTCGGCAGCCATGGCTTACTCCCACAGTTGGCGTTTTGGGTCTGACGCCTTCGGCATTTGAAACATCGGGATTACCTCGCCGCGGCCATGAGTTCTATGATCTCGTACAGGGTAACCCGATAGGATGAAAACAAATCGATGAGGAAAGCGGTCAGGTATGGGGCCACGATCAACATAAATGCAAATCCGATCAGGATTTTTAACGGCATGGCGACGATGAAGATGTGTATCTGGGGAACCGTGCGTGCCACCAGCCCCATCCCCACGCTGACCAACAGCATAACGGCAATCAATGGTGCCCCCACTTTGATGGCGATGGTGAACATATTGGCCGCCAGGGTCATCATGAATTCCGTCAACTCAGGACGAAACTGCATGGACAACGGCGGGATCAGTGTATAACTGTCCACCAATGCGGAAAAGAACATGTGATGGGCGTTTATGGACAGAAAAACCAACATGGCCGTCAGATTGAAAAGCTGGGACAGGAGCGGTATCTGGGCACTGGTTGCAGGGTCCATCACGTTGGCCACCGCAAACCCCATCTGGTAGCCGGCGATCTGGCCGGCCAGTTGAATCCCGGTGAAAAGCAATTTGACGGTCAGCCCGATGGTGATACCGATAACGATCTCCGAAACGATGCCAAGGACAATGGCAATGAGGTTCATTTCCGGCAGATTCACGGATGTATCGATCAGGGGCAGCAGCAACACACTGACGGCCAGGGCCAGGGCGGCCCTGAACAGGACCGGTATCGTCGCCGTATCCAGTATCGGCGAACTGAACAAGATCGCGATCACCCTGAAAAAGATAAGCAGCAGTGCGTAAAACGCGTCAAGGGGAACGTTCAAAGACGCCATACCCCCTCCTTATCCCACCTCGATTATCTTATGTACGTAGGCAAATTGACAAACAGATTCTGGGTGAATCCGATGATCATTTTCAGCATCCAGGGGAAAAAAAACAGCAAGGCCAACGCCACGCCCAGCATTTTGGGCACAAACACCAAGGTCATTTCGTTGATTTGTGTCGCGGCCTGGAACATGCTGACCAGCACCCCTGTTAACAAGCCCACGGCCAGCATGGGGGTGGCCAGCATAATGGCGGTCTTGATGGCTTCCATGAAAAAACCGGTAACGAATTCGGGACTCATTAAAAAGCGCCTCCTTTACGCAAAACTCTTCACCAAGGATCCGACAATCAGGTACCACCCATCCGCCAGAACGAATATCATCAGCTTGAAAGGCAGCGAAACCATGATTGGCGGAAGCATCATCATACCCATGGAGAGCAGCACCGAGGCCACCACCATGTCGATAATCAGAAACGGCACATACAGCATGAATCCGATTTGAAACGCCGTTTTCAATTCGCTGATAATAAACGATGGAATCAATACGGTGGTGGGAACGTCCTTGATCGAATTCGGCCGCTCCAGTTTGGCCACGTTGACCAGGAGGGCCAGATCCTTTTCACGTGTTTGTGAAATCATGAACTTGCGGATGGGGATGACTGCACGGTCGAGGGCCTGTTTCTGGTTGATTTCGCTGGCAATCAGAGGCTGCAGAGCCTCCTGATTGACCTGTTGCCACACGGGTGCCATCACGTAAAAGGTCAAGAACAGCGACAGCCCGATAACCACCTGGTTGGGGGGGAGTTGATTGGTTCCCATGGCCTGGCGAAGCAATGAAATGACGATGGCGATGCGGGTGAAGGAGGTGAGCATGATCAAAATGGAGGGCGCCAGGGAAAGAACCGTCATCAGCAAAAACAACTGCATGACGACGGCCACCTTGCCCTGGTCCGCGGCCTGGTCCAAACCGATACTGATCAACGGCGCCGGGGTCTGGGCACACAATTCCGAAGCACCCATGGCCAGGCTGACCATGATCGTAAACAGCACCCATCCAGCCCGGATCATTGCCGGCACGACAGGCCCCGAACAGGTGACATCTTTTTCCGACCGGCGTCGCATCACCGCGTTTCCTTTTCCCCGAACCCCTTACCTGGCTTCTTCAATTGTCTGGACAGCAAAGATCCAAATGGGGCGGATGCATCGGAAAGGATGGCACGGTCCACCATCTCTTCATCAAGCCGGTCCAACAGGTTGATTCGGTCTCCGGTGATACCGATGACCAAAACCTTTCCGGGAACGCGAACCAGCGAGATCGATTTTTTCAGACCCAGATAATGGTTTTCCAATACCTGAATTGACTTTTTACGGGTACTGCCCAAACGCCTGCCGGACATGCGCCTGAGGCCGTATAGCAATGCGAGGATCACAGCCAGCACCGTTCCCAGGGCGGCGACCATCTTCATACTTGCGGCAACCATGTCCGGCGATGTGTTCATCCCAGTTTCTCCACGCGCTCGACGGTACTGATCACCTCGGTAAGGCGCACGCCATATTTTTTGTTGACCACGACCACGTCACCCTTGGCGACAAGTCGGTTGTTGGCAAGGATCTCAAGGGTGTCGCCGGCTTCTTTGGTCAATTCAATGACCGATCCCTGGCCCAGCTTGAGAAGGTCGTTGATCAGCATCTTGGTTCGTCCGAGTTCAATGGTGATCTCCAGTGGAATATCCAGCAGCAGATCCAGATTTTCACCGCCATCGGACAGCGCATTCGATTTCATGCCGGATGCTTCCGCTGCCGATCGGCCCACAGACCGGGACACGGCTTCCGGAGCTGCCTGATTCATCGTATCTGCCATCGATTATCCCTTTCCTTGATCCATATCGATCGTTTCGGTTATTTGAACCGCCTTGCTGCCCTTTACGACACCGGGCATTCCCAAAAACTTCGGTACCCGCTCGATGTTGAGCACGACATGGTTCTGAGGCCCGGTGCTCAGACGAAGCACATCATCCACTTCGAAGTTCAGAATATCCTGGACCGAATAAACGGATTTTCCCAATTCGGCGACGAGGTTCACCTCTGTTCTGCCCAATAACTTACGTATTTCATCACCAAAAGAACTGGCCCGATCTTTTTCTCTCAGGTAGCTTGAGCTAAGCTGTTCTTTGATGGGTTCAAGCATAAGATACGGTAAACACAAGTGTATATTTCCTGAAAAAACATCTGTCCCGATCGAAAAGACAACGATGATCAACTGATCACTGGGATTGACCAGATACACGAATTCCGGTTTGGTTTCGATTTTCCGCAAGGAGAGACGCAATGGATAAGCCACATCCCAGGCAGTTTCCAGATCTTTAAGAATCGCCGTGGCCATTTTTTTGAGCATGCGTCTCTCAATGAGGGTGAATTCACGAATTTTTTCCATCGGCTTGCCATCGCCACCGAACATACAGTCGATCAACGAAAAAACCAGATTGGGTTCGAAAGCCATCAGTGACGGCCCGATCAAGGGTTCCATGCTGAAGCTGGCAAATCCGGTGGGATTGGAGAAAGCCTTGATGAATTCACCGAATTTGACGGTCTCACGAGAAATAACTTTTACCGTAAGCGTGCGCTGAAACTGATTCGACAAAGTGGCTTGCAGCAAATTCATGAACTTGTCATAGACTTCTTCCAACGCGTCGAACTGACCGCGGTCCATGATATTCTGCGTGGTCAGATCGTATGAACGAACCTCCACCGGCGCGTCAGGTTTTTCTTCGACAACATCGATCTCGCCGCTGTCCATTGCAGACAGCAGGGCATCGATCTCTTCTTGTGACAGAATCTGGTCGGCCATGGCCGTTTCCTATTGCACCACGAATTCAGTGAAGTAGATGTTATTCACTTTGCCTTTGGTCACCAGGCTGTTAACTTTTTCCATGATTTCGGTTCGCAGAGCGATTTTCCCTTCTGTGGTACTGACATCTTCATATTTTTTTGTGGGCAGGATCATCAATATGGCATCTCGCACCTGGGGAAGCCGGTTCTCGAAGGCCGTAACGGCTTCCGGATCGTCGATTTCCAGCGCCATGGTCACTCTCAGGTATCGTTTTCCACCATGTCCGGCCAGGTTGACAATCATGGTATCCAGATTAAACAGCGGTCCCAGATCGTTGGTATCCTCCTCCACCTCCACACCTGCGTTCATGGCCGGATCCTGAGGTATCTGGGATATCTTGGTCCACAGGATAAAAAAGCCGGCGCCGACCATCCCCATGAAAAGAAGCACCACGACAATCATGATGATCATTAAAGTCTTTGACATTCCTCATCCTCCATTGGATGGTTTCATTATTTTTCGGTACCTGACTGCGCTGAGAACCTGCCACACGTATAAGCATGGAGTATGCCACAAACAGAGAAAAGTTTTTTATATTTTGTACTTGAGTTGAGCCATTAGCCGTTGGTTTTTAGCAATTAGCAAAGTGATTCCGGTTCGTTAACGAAAAACATGACGCCACCGGCCGGGTTAAGCCCGGATATCTTGTAACTATATGAAACAAAGAGGCTAAGCGCTAACGGCTATAAGCCAATCGCTTATTTTAGGTTGTACTTTATGATCAGATAGCGATAGGGGCATTGTAAGGCGGATGATGGATAAACACCGGGCAGGCATCGCAGCGAAGGGTGTCAAGAATCTCGCAGAAGAGTCAAGCAGTTGACAATCGGCGGATCGGTCCGAACCTTTTCGGGTCGCTCGGGCATCGCCCGAGGTTTTATTTACTGCAATAAGATGCTTTGTGAACGCTTCTGAAGCAGAGCCCGGCTGTGGGATGGTCCTGCTGATAGGCCCCCCACAGCCGGCTTATCCGTTTTTTATCTGCTAACGCTTGATATTCAACAACTCATTGAGGATTTCATCACTGGTTGTAATCACCTTTGAATTGGCCTGAAAAGCGCGCTGCGTGGTGATCATTTCGACGAATTCGGTGCCCAGGTCCACGTTGGACATCTCCAAAGTGTTGGGGGCGATGGATCCCAGACTGGCGGTGTTGGGCGGTCCCAGCAATGGCTGACCGGATGCCAGTGATTCACCGTACAGGTTGCTCCCCTGTTTGGCCAGCCCCGCATAAGCCGGAAAATCCGCCAATGCCAGTTGGGCGAAAGGAATCATTGATCCGTTGGAATAGATCCCGGTAAAATATCCGTCTTCGTCCACGGAAACGGACTGTAGGCTGCCGGAGGGATAGCCGTCCTGGGTCTGGGCCGTCTTCACGGATTCGGAAGCGTATCCGGTGATGGATCCATCGGTGGCATTGGACGTATCCAGGTAGTTCCAGTTGATGGTCATGGGGGAAGTGGCCGGATCGATATTGGCCAACTGGATGGTTGGATTGGTGTTGGCCGGGGTGCAATTGGCAGGATCCAGGTTGCCGTCCGTATCGAACACCAATGACCCGGTGGATGCGCAGGAAGCCAGGGGATTCTGATGGTCCACCGCCACTGCCCAGTCCCAACCGGCAGCGGTCCGGGTGAATGTGAAGTCCAGAATCGCTTCGGATCCCAAAGAATCATAAGTGGTGATGGAACTGATGAATGAGTCGCCGGTGGCTGTATCCTCGTCCAGGTTCATGCCAAAGGTGATGTTCTCCGTCGGTTTGGGTGCACTGGTACCGTTGGGCAGAGCGATATTGTCGATTATGCCCACGGTGCCAGTGGCCTGATCGATGGAATACCCCTGAACGATGAATCCGTCCGGCGTGACCAGGTTGCCGGTTTTGTCCCAAGAGAAACTGCCGGCCCGTGTATAAAACGGTTGCCCGCTGCCCGGGTCGTCAACCACAAACAGTCCCGCGCCGTTGATACCCAGATCCGTGGCACTGTTGGTATTTTCCAGGGATCCCGCCTGCCATCGCGGATCGACGCTGTTCATGGTCACACCGCGGCCGATCTGCAACGAGCTCTGGCTGAGGGTCGAACTGAAGACATTGGCGAAGGATACGCGTGATCCCTTGAACCCGGTGGTGTCCACATTGGCGATATTGTCGCCGATAACAGCCATGGCACTGGTATTGGCTTTCAACCCTGAAATACCCGAATAGAGTGAACCGATCATGACAGATCTCCTTTATTGCTGTTTATTCTATATAGTATCGGTATGTTGCGTTTCTTCCACACGAATGACCCCGGCAACAGGGATTTCGTAATTGCCCATCAGTAAATTGGTGGCACCATCCTTGTAGTCCACGCCCGTAATCACACCGGTCAGGTAACTGGTGGTATGGACAGCCAATCCGTCATCCTTGGCTGCCATAACGGAATAAGAATAGACCCCGCCATCAGCCGGCTGCCCATTTGACATTTCACCGTCCCATTGCACCTGCTGCTCACCCGCCAGCATGGCACCACAGTCAATGTCGGCAACGAAATCGCCATTTTGATCGTAGATCTGGACGTATACGGTATCCGCAGAATCGGCAAGATCGAAACGGATGGGATCCACTGCATCCCCCTGGACATGAAAGCGGTTGCCTTCGGCCGTTACGGTTTTGCCGATGAAATTCGAGGCCTGGATATTGTTCAAGGTGGATTGGTACACCTCGAATCCATTCAGGGCATCACCGATGTTCTGCAATTGTTCCAGTGAACTGAACTGGGCCAGTTGGGCCGTGAATTCGGTGCTGTCCGATGGGTTCAGCGGATCCTGATGTTGCAGTTGAGCGACCAGCAGAGACAGAAAATCATCTTTTCCCATCACTGAATTGTCTTGGACGACAGGCGCAGCCGCCTGGCTATATACATTGGAAACACTCATGATTGTCATGGTCTTTTACCTCCGATTATGGGTCCGATGCCCGATTGCCGGCATCGCAATCATGCAAAATAACTGATCCCATCACGCCCGGGTTGCGACGCCTCACGCTTCCCCGCTTCCTCGTGCGTGTCCGATTCCCGTCCATGGCTGTTCGACCGACCCTGCCCATCCCGCGACGAATTGTTTTTGAACATGTTGGCAAACTGGTCGCGTTGATTCGGATTCTCGGCATCCGGATTGACAGCTATATCGAAGCGGTCAATGGTCAAGCCCTGATTGCCGAGTTCGGTTTTGAGGTGGTGCAGATGGGTTTCAATGATCTCCTTGACCACCGGCTGGTCGGTCATGATGCGTACGACCACCTGCTCCTTGTCGGTGGAGATATTCATCTGGACATTCCCCAGGTATTCGGGTTTCAGCCGGATCTGGACTTCCGAGCGCCCCTGTACCGTCCGTAGGGCGGCCCGATCGACGACCTGATCCATCACCGTGGTCTGAAATGCTTTTTCGGGCATTTCCCCCATTTTCGCCGCGCTGGATGCTGCCGGTTGCGGCTGTTCGATTCTGGTCGCCACATGAAAAACAGGCGGAGCCTTGACCGATTCGGCGGCGCCTGGCTTGGCCGACTCGGAACCGCTTACCGTTGAAAACGTATTTTTTTCGCTTTCCAAGGATTCAGCACGTTGCGGGGATTGTTCGGTATCACGTTTCTGAAATTGTCCCGATGGGGCTCGGTATGATATCTTATTGTCCCCCGAATCGGTCAAATTGCCGGCCGGATTGTGTTGGACCGTGTTTTTCGAATGTGTCTGGACGGACGGAGAGACAACCGGTTTTTCAGGCATTTCTCCCTTCACGGCTGCCGGCTGCCGACCTGGGCCTTCCATTGTGTTTTTGTCCGTTATCCGGAGGGTCTCCGCCGGTGGTGCTGAGTGCTGCAAATCAACAGGCGCTGCCGGTGCCTTGGGCCCCGACGGGTTGCGCCCGGTCACCGATTCCGCATCACCATTCTGGGCAGCCATGCTGCCTGCAAAAGTATCTTCGGTGGATGGTGTCGGTGCCGGCATCTGGCCGCTCCCGGACGCTTGCATACCGGTCCCCATGGGTTGGGATTGGACCGGCATATGCGGTACGGCGGGACCGCTGGGCATCGAGCGCTGAAAGGTGCTTTCGCCAAGCAAAGTACCGTTGTTTTGTGCTTCGCCCTCCGGCACCTGCGTTTGCGTACCATTGGATGCCATGGCGGCATCGGATGGGTTCAACCCGGCGGAAAGGGACAAGTCGCCGGGCAGATGTATCGGCGCTATCTCGCCGGATGGAAAGTCAGGATCGACCGGCAGTTCTCCTGAAAACAAATCCATTTCACGCAAATCATCCACCAGCCACTCCGTGACTTCGGAATCGGCATCCCCCAATAACCCGGTCTGAATTTCCGACGACTGTGGCGCCTGGCTGTTGCCGGCATCATCGAGGCCCAACAGATCCTGTATACATGCCGGAAAAACGCTTTCATCTCCTCCGGTCTGCAGACTGCCATCCGGTCCGAAAGATGCCGCAGAGCCTTTGGTGCCCACCGCAGGTGGTTGCAATCCTGTGGATGGCATGAATCCGCCAAAAGGTATCATTCTCTGCCTCCATTGGTGTTCAGTGATTTCCGGGCAAATTGATTGACGGCGATCTCATCGATGAATTTCATCTCGTCTTCCAGGATGGCGCGGTTGTATCTGTCAATGCCTTGCGCTTTGAGCTTTTCGAGAATCTTGCGCCTTTTCACGGCATCCAGCAGTGCATCGCGTTTTTCACAAGCCTCGTTTTCAACATTCACGAGGGTCTTCGCCTGGTTGGCAAGCCGATCTCCCAATTGCCGCAGATAGGCATGATAAACAATGACCTGGTCACTGGAAATGCCGAGGGACTGTTCATTTTTCAATGCACGGATCGTTTCCATCTCTTTCCTTCTCAATTGGTCCATCTGTTTTTTGATTGTCATAATCCGCTGATTGATTTCGGCAAAATCCTTATTCAACTGGTCTTCAATGAATTGCCGATGATCCAGAACCGCTTGTAGCTTGAATGTGTACATCTTCGATCCATTGTTGGCACCCAGCATTCGCGGCCACGTCAGTATCAATAAACAAACTTGATGCCAAAATTAAATATTTTTTATAAGAACCTGTAATTAAATATAATTTATAAGAAATCACCACGCATATGGTCATTTTTGCGACTTGATGACCGGCAACATTTTCCAGACTGGGATGTTTTTTCCGATTACGGCATCATGGCGGTCAATGCGGCAATACTTTCTTCAAGATTCGTCTCTTCATGAATCCCCTGACACAGGTATTGATTGATGGGGTCGATCATCTTGATGGCGACATCGATACCGGCGTTGCTGCCTTGTGCATAGGCGCCTATATTAATGAGATCTTCTGCCTTGCGGTAGGTGGCCATGACCTCTTTTATCCGGCCGGCATGATGTTTGTGATCGAGTTCAGTGATGTCGTCCATGACCCGGCTGATGCTTTTGAGTACATCAATGGCCGGATAGTGATTCTGGTTGGCCAGGTCCCGGCTCAACACGATATGTCCGTCAAGGATGGACCGAACCGTATCGGCGATGGGTTCGTTCATATCGTCGCCTTCGACCAGTACTGTATACAGCCCGGTAATCGTTCCCCGGTGGGATGACGTGCCGGCCCGCTCCAGCAACTTGGGAAGCAATGAGAAAACGGAAGGGGTATACCCCTTGGTTGTGGGGGGCTCCCCCAAAGACAGACCGATCTCACGCTGGGCCATTGCCAATCGCGTGACGGAATCCATCATTAAATTGACATGCAGTCCCTGATCCCTGAAATATTCGGCGATGGTCGTGGCGATAAAGCCACCGCGCAGACGCACCAGCGGCAGATGATCGGATGTTGCCACGACGACAACGGATCTGGCGAGTCCTTCCGGCCCAAGATCCTTCTGGATGAATTCGTTCAGCTCCCTGCCGCGCTCTCCGATCAGGGCAATTACATTCACGTCGGCGGATGTTCGCCTGGCAATCATCCCCAACAATACGCTTTTCCCCACCCCGGATCCGGCGAATATCCCCATTCGCTGTCCACAACCCACCGTCAACAAGCCATTGATGGCGCGTATGCCGATATCAAGAGGCTGTTGAATGCGGCTTCTGAGCAGTGGATTGATCGGATTGGCGTAAATGGGATAGGCGTCATCAATGGGAATTTCGCCTTTGCCATCGATGGGATTTCCCAATCCGTCCATGACGCGGCCCAGCATGGCTTTTCCTACACCCACCTGCGCCTTTTCTTTTCTGGCGACAACCTTGCAGCCGGGCCCCAGGCTGTGGATATCCTCCAAAGGGATCAACAGAACGGAATCTTCCTTGAAACCCAGCACTTCGGCACTGACCGAATCGCGTCCATTTTCGCTGATGATGTCGCAAACACAACCAATCTGGGCCGCCGGTCCGCTGGCTTCAACCACCAGTCCGACGACCTTCTTGACCCTTCCATTGGCACGGATCGGCACAGCAGCGGCGACGGTTTCCATATATTTTTCCACTGAGTATGGCATATTCATGGATCGTTGCTCATTCATCCGTGGATAATTGCGGGAGCTGGGCTTCCAGCAATGCCTCTAGGACCTTGATCTGCTGTTCGATTCTGGCATCGATATCGCCAAGCCTGGTCTCGATGACACATCCCCCTTGCGAAATGGTATTGTCTTCCTCCAGACGAATCTGGTTGCCGGCATCCCCATCAATCAGCAAGTCCTGTTTGAATGCATCGACAGTCTGCCTGTCCGCCGGATTCAACCGGATCACCAATTGCCGTTGATCGGATACTTTTTGCATGGCTGCGTTAACCACGTGGGCAATGGTTTCTTCCTGACCGGCAGCGGCACCGATTATTTTTCTGGCGATGGCCATGGCCAGCCGAACCGTTTGTATCTCCATGCGTTGCGTGTCTTTTATACGCAATTGTTCAATCGATTCGATGGCCGCCTGCATTGCCCCCACGGCTGTATCGACCTGTGCTTGTTGTGATGCCTCGGTCTCCGCACGTCCCTGGGCCACGCCTTTGGCAAAAGCCTCATCGATGAGCGCACGGACCGGCACTGAATCTTCCGGATTGGAACTGTCCGGTTCTTTTTCCTCGGGCGTTTCCACAGCGCCACCGACAAAGTTGGTCGAATGGGGTACCATGCCGTCGCCTTTTGGTTCCCGGCTGGGAATTTCCGGAAAATAATAGAGCCCACGCGTTTCTGCCGACGATGACGGGCTGCTGTCTTTCGGTGAATTAGCCAACAAATTCCTCCCCTCCTCGTCCACTAATGACCAATTCGCCTTTGCGCTCCATATCCTGAACAATTTTGGTCACTTTTTGTTGAGCATCGGTTACATCCTTGATTCTTACGGCTCCGGACACCTCCATCTCCTCCTTGAGAATCTCGGCCGCCCGTTCCGACATGTTGCGGAATATCTTCTCCTTGACCTGGTCCGTAGAGGCTTTGAGCGCAACCGCCAATTCCTGTGACTCCACGGATCGGAGAACCTGCTGCAGTCCACGATCGTCCACCAGGACGATGTCGTCGAAAACGAACATGTTCTGGCGGATCTCTTCGGCCAGATCCGGATCGTTCTCTTCGATTTCCTCGACGATCTGCTCGGTGGTCGTTCCGTCGATCATGTTCAAAATTTCGGCAAGTTGCGGGACACCGCCAGCCTTCTGGGTCGTGGATGTTTCCTGTTCGGACAGAATTTCTTCGAAAACCTGATCGATCTCCTCCAGCATCCCGGATGCGATCTTATCCAGGTTGGCGATACGGGCGGCCACGTCCGGACGCATTTCATCAGGCAGGCCGGCCATCACTTCGCTGGCCACATGGGGCTGCAGGTGGGCGATCACCAGGGAGATGGTCTGCGGATGTTCGTTCTGGATCAACTGGATCAGTGCGTCCGGCGCCAGGGCCTGGATCGCCTTCAGATTTTTGGGCTGCTGTTCATCCAGGCCATCACCATCTGCATTCTCGCTCTTTTCCGGTCCTTCCAATTGTTTCGGTGGTGTCGCTTTTTCGAGAAATTCCCTGGCCACGCTTTCGACCAGTGACGGGGATATGGAGTCCAGCCGGGACTGTAATTTAAAAATGAGATTGCGCTCGGCTTTGCTGAGTTGATCGATGACCGGGCTGATCACGTCCCATCCCAGTGCATGCACAAGTATTGCCGCCTTCAGTGATCCGATGATGTTGCGTGGGTCCATGGTGGTTGGGCCTGGTTATAAGTTATAGGTTCGGGGTTAAGTTTCTTTCAGCCACTCTTTCATCAGACGCGTCGAACCGGCCTGGTTTTCATTGATCAGGCTTTCCAGCTGGCGGGTATAGCTGTCTTCCTTTTCCGACTCAGCGTAGCGACGCTCCAATTCCTTGATGGTTTGGGGCAACTGCTCCAGAATCTGGATCTCTTCGATGGGCGTGGAAGTCAGCCAGCGCGCCAGCGGTTTGATGATCATCATATAGGAAAAGAGAAAGAAAAGCGCTGCCGCCGCATATTTGATCAAGGTCTGATGCGTCCTGACAGCATCCATCCAGTCCATGCCTTGTGGTTGGGCTGCGGTCTCGGCATTCGTCTGCACTTCGAAGGGGATGTTTACGACTTCGATTTTGTCCCCTCTGTCAACATCGTAATCAACTGCGCTTTTTACGATATTTTCCAGTTTGGCCATCTCTTCCGCCGATCGGGGAACATATTGCACCTGTTCACCTTCGGCGCCCTCTTCCGCCGGTTTATAGGTGCCATCCACGACCACCGCCACAGAGAGGCGCTGGATGCTGCCCACGGGCAATATCTGTCGATGGGTCCGTTTACCGACCTCATAATTTTTCGTGAACTGCTGTTTCTGGTCATTGCGGTTTCCGGCAGTGTTCCCCCCCGCACCGGTTGTTTGAGGAACGACGTTGGCTTGCAGGCCGGGAACACCGGCAGGGCCACCGTTGCCGTCTGCGGATACCTGGCTGGATGCCTGTTCACTGCGAATCACCGTGTTTTCCGGAAGATATAGTTCCTCGGTTTTTTCCTGCTGGGTAAAGTTCAGCAGGCAGGACACGCGAACGATTGCCTTATCCTGCCCCAGGACACTTTCCAGCATGGTCTTGATTCGGCGTTCCAGGAGGCGTTCCTTCTTTTCCTGAAAGGCCAGTTGATTGGATGTCACCTGGTTGACCGTGGATTTTTCCTTGAAGCCGGCCAGCATTTTGCCATTGCTGTCGATGATGGTGACATCCTCCGGGTCCAGGCGGGAGACACTCGATGAAACCAGATGCACGATACCCTGGATCTGATCTTTGGTCAGATATCTGTTGCGCCTCAGCTTCAGGATAACGGAAGCCGTGGCAGGCTCTTCTTCCTCGATGAACAGTGAGCGTTCCGGCAAAACGATATGTACCCTGGCATTTTCAACTTCCAGCAAGCTGCCAATGGTTCGGGCCAGCTCTCCTTGCAACGCACGCTGGTAATTCACATTCTGGACGAATTCGGTCATTCCCAGTTTGGTTTCATCGAAAATTTCAAACCCGACACCACTGCCCCGCGGCAGTCCCTGGGCCGCCAAATCCAAACGCGTCTGGTGGATCATTTCATAGGGAATCCGTATTCCGGTTCCGTCCAGTGTGAGCTCGTAAGGGATCTGGCTTTCTTTTAGTTTGGTGACAACCGCGGCGGCATCTTCCGGCGCCAGATTAGTATACAAAGGATGCAGATCCCCTGTTTCAGACCAGGTCAGCAGATAGACAAATCCAGCGATTGTTCCGCCAATCAGAATCGCCATGGTCACCAATTTGCCCGTAGAAAGCCCTTTCAGGGCTAGTCTCAACTGCTGCGGGAATGTGGAGAAAGAAAAAGCCATTGATAACTCTCAATTCGTTTTGCGGGTCAGGTTAGAGGGTGTCCGTCCGGAAAGAGGCGAATTTGGCCAAAATCAAGGCACCCGAAAAATTAACCCCAGGCATGTGGTTGATATTCCGAGGTGTTCATTTTTCGCGCAACGCAGATATCGGGCAAATTGGACATTTCCGGATAGGCACTATATTGACATGCGGCGAACCTCGTCATAAGCACTGATGAGCTTATTGCGGATCTGCATCACCAGCTCAAAGGAAATCTCCGCTTTTTGCATGGCAATCATGGTATTGTGGATGTCCTGATTGGTGCCGGTCGCCAGGTCATCGATCGCCTGGTCCGCATCCAGCATCCGCCGGTTGACGTCATCCAGAGAGCTTTTTACATAATCGCTGAATGGAGCGTCGGACGCATCCGTTTCCGTCTTCCGGATGGCATCTTTAACCGCAAAATTCGATTCAAGGTTCGATATGCTCAGTTCATTCATGGGCTATTTCCTATGTCCAGGGCCATTCCGGCCATATCCTTGGTGGTGCGCACGGCGGTGGCGTTGGCTTCGAAACTGCGGCTGGCCGAAATCATGTTCACCATCTCTTCGACGATATTGACATTGGGCAACTGGATGTACCCGTCCGCATCGGCATCGGGATGACCGGGATCATATTTGAGGATGAAAGGCTTTTCGTCTTCAATCACCTGCGCCACCTTGACACCGTTGACAGGCGTTTCCAATTGTTCATCCAGGGCATTTTTGAAACCGTTCTCTTGTACGGCCTCGAACAGGACGTCTTTGCGTTTATACGGCTCGCCGGTCTCCGTACGGGTGGTGTTGATGTTGGCCAGGTTGCTCGAAATGAGGTTCATGCGCAACCGCTGGGCACTCAGCCCACTCGAACTGACGGCCAGGTTGTCTAGAAAATTCATTTTATTGCTTTCCTCCGCTGATCACATTTTTCAGTCCCTTGAATTTCGAAGAGACGATCTGGGCCGATGCTCTGTAGAGCATGCTGTTTTTGGCCAGGGTCGCCATTTCAGCATCCATATCGACCGTGTTGCCGTCCCCGCGCAGCAGCAGTGCATTGCCTTCCACCCGCTCAATATGGCCAGCCATGCCATCTGCCGGCGGATTGCCCGGCAGATGTTTTTCGTCAGTCCGCTCAAGCGCCGTTGTGGAGGGGTTGACGGGTTCTTTTTGCATCGCCGCCTCTACATCCATCCGAAACGGTTTGTAGCCGGGTGTGTCGGCATTGGCGATATTGCCGAGGATCAATTCATGGTTGCGTGATCGCAGATCCAGGGACGTGGACAAGGTCTTTATCGTACCACCGAAAAGATGCGTTGGTTGAATGCCCATTTGGGACCTCACTTAAAATTGTCGACAATTGCGTTCCAATAATCACTTTCGATTTTAGCAATTATCGTACCAAGGCAACTTGTCCCGGTTTAACCATATCTTTTCCAAATTGGAACAAGTGGATGGAATCACGACACCACAAACATAAAAAACACATATCCAATAGAATTTATTATATTATTACTGAGTGTTAAAACACGCCGGCTGGAAAATTCGGCTGCATTCAAGCGGAGATTAACCGCCCTGAAGAGGGATGTTTACATGGCCCCCAGAGAGCTTGCTTAAACGGGGGGAGTGCCGGAATCCCGACGGTATTCATTGAGCTTGTTGCGAAGGGTCCGGATACTGATCCCTAACATCTTGGCGGCATGCGTGCGATTGTCGTCAACTGACGCCAGGGTTTTGTGAATCAATTCCTTCTCCATCTCCTTGACCGTCACGCCGACCGGTGGAGAGATCATATCGTGAGATGAACCGGCTGGTATCGGGTCCAGCATCAAATGGTCGGGCAGCAGCGTATCCCCGCTGCCGATCAACACACCGCGCTCAATGGTGTTTTCCAGTTCCCGTACGTTACCGGACCAGGTTTGGCTGTTGAGCAGGTCCATGGCCGCAGGGGAAATGGATTGCATCTCACTGTCGTTCTGCCTGCTGAATCGATTGAAAAAATGTTCGGCAAGCAGGGAAATATCGCCTTTTCGTTCGCGCAGCGGTGGAATCGTCAAAGGAATGACGTTCAACCGGAAAAAAAGGTCTTCACGAAAAGCACCGGATTCAACGGCAGATCTGACATTCTGGTTGCTGATGGCGATCACCCGGGCATTGACCGGCGTTGGCCGGTTGCTGCCGATGCGCACAATTTCTTTCTCCTGAAGGGCTCGCAAAAGCTTTGCCTGCAGGGCAAGTGCCATTTCCGTGACTTCATCCAGCACCAGGGTGCCGTCGCGTGCCCCTTCGAATTTTCCGATCTTTCTCCCGATGGCACCGGTGAAGGCACCTTTTTCATGACCGAACAACTCGCTCTCGGCCAATTGTTCCGGCAAGGCCGCGCAATTGACCGCCACAAAGGGATGGTTGTCCCGGCGGCTGTGGGTATGGATGAAAGATGCCAGGACTTCCTTTCCCGTACCGCTTTCGCCGGTGATCAGGACAGTCGCCGAACTGGGTGCCACTTTTTTGGCGATAGCCAACACGCCAAGCAGCCCGCTGTCCTGCGTCAAAAAAGATTTTTTCCCTGTTTTTTCTTTTGGCGCCGATTTGGGACCATTGACGCATTGAATGGCTCTTTCGAGTGCGCCGGCGAGCAGTTTTGCATCAAATGGGTCGATAATGAAATCCGAAACGCCCACCCGCATGGCGGCAACCACATCATGTGCATTGCATGATGCGCAGCCAGTCAACACCTGCACATCCGGTCGTTCCGTGTTTATCCGCTGTGCCAATTGCATACCGGCTTCACGACCGCTCATCAGATCAATATAACAGATATGAAAGGTCTCGTCGGCGATGCACTTGCTTGCTTCCCGTTCGTTGCCACAAGAAATGACGCGCTTGACGCCTGACCTGGCCAGCAAATCACCGAGATGTCCTTTCAATGCGACATCATTTGTCATAATCATTGCTGATAAGCTATGCATAGGGATACCATATCGTATTGTACCTATTCACGGGGTAGAAACCAATCAATATCCTGTAAAGCCCAGCCGGTAAGCGTTTACTCAGGTGCCGTAGATGCGCGGCTTCGGGCACGCAGACGTATGGGCCATACTTCAAGTGTGCCCGGTAACAAAGCAAATGCGGTGCCCTGTGAATGCTTACGAATCGTTTGATATTTGGAGTGTTGATGGTTTCACAAAGCAGACATAGAGAAAAAACGATACATCTCTGTGCCCGGTGATGGCATCATTATCCACTGAACGCTGACACCTATATCACATCCGGTGGTTTCTTTCGAGGTTCAAGAACACTTGTTCAGCAACCTTCAGGCAGGACGATTTGTGGATATTCTTCTGGAATCAGAAAGGTGATTGCAATGACCAAGTTGGGCCATTGTCAGTTAACTTTCTCATTTTTTATGCAACCATGGGGTTCTATCAATCGGAAAAATGGTCCCGAGACGACCCCGTCATGCACATTGTTGCAGATCATAACGCTTGATCTTCTCGACCAGCGTGGTCCGTTTGACATGCAGCAGTTTGGCGGCCCTGTTTTTTACCCATTGCGTTTTTTCCAGCGATTGATAAATTAAGCGTTTTTCAAATTCACTGACGGCCGTGTTCAGACACAGACCATCGCCGGTGATTTCGGGAGCTGGACAGGACGGTTTCTCCACCTCACTTTTCATTTTCCGGGGAAGATCTTCGGACTGAATTTGCCCCTCACCCCTTATGACTGCCATTCTTTCGATCAGGTTGGCCAGTTCTCTCACATTTCCCGGCCAGGTGTGCCGTTGGAGTACGGCCAGGGCATCATCGGATATGGCGTCTACCCGGGTTTTCTTTTGTTGGTACAATCGATCGATAAAATAGTTTGCGAGATAAGGGATATCCGTGTGTCGATCACGCAAGGCAGGCATTTCAATGGGAATGACGTACAGGCGATAAAAAAGGTCTTCACGGAAATCGCCTTTTTGCACCGCCTCTTCCAGATCGCGGTGTGTGGCGGCTACGATGCGCACGTTCACCGCGACGGTTTTGCATCCTCCCACCGGTTCGAAGCGTCGCTCCTCCAGGACCTTCAGGATTTTCACCTGCAGGTCCTGACTCATGTCACCGATTTCATCCAGGAATATGGTCCCGCCATTGGCGGCCTCGATTTTTCCTATTTTGTTGGAGGTCGCCCCGGTAAAAGCCCCCTTAACATGTCCGAACAATTCGCTTTCCAGCAGGCTTTCAGGGATGGCGCCGCAATTGATCGAGATAAACGGCTTCTCCCGACGATAGCTCTGTTTGTGGATAGCCTTGGCAATCAACCCCTTTCCGGTCCCGGTTTCACCATTGATTAATATGGTGCTGTCGCTGTTCGCGACCCGTCGGACCAGATCGAAAATTGACTTCATTTTGGCGCTTTCACCGATAATTCCTGAAAACGCCTCGCTGGATGAGGAAGGTGTGTCTTCGTTTGCAACCGGCATATCGTCGACCCTGATTGATTGTTCCACCTGTCTGCCTCCTGAAAATTGTTATTCAGATTTGGGGGATAGCAGTTTGTTAAGCAATTTTTTTGCCGATCTACCTGGTTTCAATACATTTTATTAATTGCAAGCGAATTGTCGCTTTCAAAAAAATGATCGAACAAACCAGATATTGGGCATTCTTGCCGGTCAGACGGAACCCGTTGTATAATGTACGACAAGCAGGACATCCTTGACTTTATTTATATAAATTCGACCTCAGTATCGTAATTCGAAAATAGCAGGTTATTATTTTCTTCACTTTTGTTGCATGTTGCAATTTTTATAATTTTATCTATTATATTAGTAAGTTAAAAACTTAAAAGCGTCAATTAAAAGATTTGGGAAAAATACTGCCTTATTGCTCTACAGGTATTATTTACATATATTTATAAAATGTTACCTCAACATCCCCTAATAATGCGTGCCATGCAGTATTTTTTTTGCAATATGCATTTTTTTTGCATTTTGCAGTTCTTGTAAAGCCCATATTGATTTTTAAACGACACCCGCATTTTTTTTCTAAAGTAAAAACCCGATGGATCGATAATAGGGTTGAACAGCGCAAATAAATATTGAAAGGAGGGGGCAAGACAAGCCTTCACAAAAATGGCGCTGATCATCCCCAACACTACGGCAAGAATGCCGCACCAAAACCTAGAAAAGGAGATTGAACATGACTATCGCATTAACTTCCGGAATGAGAAGCAACCTGATCGCTCTGCAGAACGTCGACTCGATGATGCAGACCACCCAGAACCGCCTGTCCACCGGCAAACGGGTTAACTCGGCCCTGGACGATCCGGTCAACTTCTTCAAGGCACAGGACAACTACAACCGCGCCTCCGACCTGGCTGCCAAAAAAGACGGCATGGGCGAAGCCATCAAAATCATCGAGACCGCCAACTCCGGTATCGAGAAGATGGAAGATCTGCTCAACCAGATGAAATCATTGGCTTCCGCGGCCAAAACATCGGACAATGTAGAAGACTTGGAAAACCAGTACAACACGGTTTTGGAACAGGTTTCCACTTTGGCCCAAGACTCCAACTACGGTGGCCAGAACCTGACTTATCGTGAAAGCGGTAATAACGAGTCAGGAGAAACCGCCACCCAAATCGCCACCAACGAACTCTCCGTGGAATTCAACGAATACGCGGCCTCCAATTCTGCGGGTAGTTCTCTGGATGTTCAGGGTTTCAGCGTCAATCGAGACAGCTCATCAGGTGACCTGACCATTAAATCCAGTTCCGACTCAACCTCGTTTGCAGTGACCATCGCCGACGTCGATGCATCTGACGATTCTACGCGGTTGACCTCTGCGGCCAACGTCGACCGGGCCATTGAATCCATTGATAACTTCATCGGCCAACTGAGAACCGAGGCCCAAAAACTCTCCTCGAGCCTGTCCACCATTCAGATTCGCTCCGATTTTACTTCGGAGATGGTCAACACCCTGAACACGGGTGCCGATAACCTGACCCTGGCCGACATGAACGAAGAGGGTGCCAACATGCTGATGCTGCAGACGCGACAGAACCTGGGTACCACATCCTTGAGCCTGGCCTCCCAGGCAGCACAGGCCGTATTGCAGTTGTTCTAATTTGCAGTCAACCTGAGTAATTGAGTTTTATTCAAGCATGGACAAGGCGGGATTCCCCCTTGTCCATGCGACCAACAAAAATATGGATCTGTATTGGTTCCATAACGCCGCCAGAAAATAAGGATAAATACAGAATTTTTATTTTTTGGTGTGGGTGAAATCTGCGAAATTTCAAAACGTATACAGGCCACCTTTTCACCATCAGCCTTAAACTTCAGGCAAAAAAACAATGGGACTCAAAATAACCTTAAAACCCGGAGAACGGATGATCATCGGCGGTGCGGTGATTACCAACGGGAACGGCAAGGCCAACCTGATCGTCGAAAACCCTGTCCCCATTTTGCGTCAAAAAGACATCATGAGTGCCGAAAAGGCCAATAGTCCTGCCCGCCGCATTTATTTTTCCATCCAGTTGATGTACATTGACGAAGCCAACCTGGCAGACCACCACAAGCTGTATTGGAAGCTGGTCAGAGAATTCTTGGATGCCGCCCCCAGCGCCATGGCGACCATCGACGGCATCAGTGAAAAAATATTGAATCGTCATTACTATCAGGCGCTGAAAAAATGCAAGAAACTCATCGCCTATGAAGAGGAGATCATCGATAGTGTACAATAACGCCATCAATGCCTATAAGTCAGTGGAAAAAGCCACCGTGTCCGGTCGTGAGACGGAAGCCAGGGTGCTGACGGAGGCCGCGATAAAGTTCAGGACCTGTCAGAAAAAATGGAATGACGGGGACGGGAAACAGCTCCTTGATGAGGCCTTGGATTACAACAAACGCATTTGGACAATCCTCCAGACGGAACTCTCCAAAAAGGACAACCCCTTGCCGGATAACATCAAACTCGACCTGTTGCGTCTCAGCAGCTTTATCGACAAGCGCATGTTCGAATTAATGGCAGCCCCGGCATCAGAAAAATTGACGATTCTGATAAAAATCAACGAAAATATCGCTGCGGGATTAAGGGGATAGTAACTGAGACCTAAAGTAGGCGATTCAGAAATTAAACGGAAGTTAAAAAAAGCAGGTTGCTACCTCAAGCGAGAGGGAACTCGACACGAAATGTGGTATAGCCCGCTGACGGGTAATTCCTTTCCGGTGTCAAGGCACAACAAAGAGGAAGCGAACATCAAAACATTTCAATCAATAATCAAACAGTCAGGGGTTAAACTATAAGCCCCTGACACAAAAAGACACAACAATGAAAGTAGAAGTTATTATACAAAAAAGCGAAAAAAGATACGAAGCAGTAATTAACCCTGATAAGGATTACGGATTATCTTTTAGTCTTTTTGGCGAGGGAGCTACTGTTGAAGAAACTATCGAAGATTTTTTAATTTCACAAAATGAAATAAGGGAAATGT
>PDWJ01001849.1_pt1 | contig 55678 bp, 58 predicted proteins | sample 1430881 | NCBI WGS metagenome assembly PDWJ01 (sample SAMN01162460, study PRJNA174530) | Oral metagenome, whole genome shotgun sequencing project. | biome: Marine environment; feature: Marine mammal; material: Swab sample of the gingival sulcus; isolation source: swab sample of gingival sulcus...
CTTTACCTGCTCGCGCTCGGGCTAGCGTGGCCAGCCGTCAAGGCGGTGTTCGCGGGCACACCACTCAGCTGGTCAACCACCTGGGTAGCCAACCTGGGCATCAAGCTTTCGTTTAGCATCGACGGCCTAGGCTTGCTGTTCGGCACCCTCGTCTTGGGTATCGGGGCCGCAGTCTTCGTCTACTCCACCCGATATCTTGAGGTCGGTTCGCACTCCAGCTACTACCTGCTCATGACGAGCTTCACCATGGCCATGCTGGCGTTGGTGACGGCAAACGACCTAGTTGTGCTGTTCATCGCGTGGGAGTTCACCAGCCTTGCTTCGTTCATGCTGATCGCCTGGTCTGGCCACTCCGGCGAGGCTGCTGCCATGCGAACCTTGTTCCTTACCTTCGTTGGCGGGGTAATCATGCTGACCGCCGTCGCGGCAATGTGGGCCAGATTCGGCACCACCGATTTGGCCGCGATCTTTGCCAACACGACCTGGCAGCACGATCCACTGTTCACCACGGTGATCGCGGTGCTGATAGCGCTGGCGGCAATGACCAAGTCGGCGCAGTTCCCATTCCATGTCTGGCTGCCGGACGCGATGGCAGCCATCACCCCGATCAGCGCCTACCTGCACGCGGCGGCCGTGGTCAAGGCTGGCATATTCCTGCTGCTTCGTTTCAGCCCACTGTTTGCCACCAACCTGGTGTGGAACTTCCTGCTGATCAGCGTCGGGCTGTTCACCTCCCTGATCGGCGCTTGGTTTGCCTTGCAACAAACCGACATCAAGCGGCTGATGGCCTATTCCACCGTCAGCCAACTCGGGCTGATCGTCGCAACCATCGGTATCGGCACCGAATTTGCCATCATCGCAGCGATCATCCACACCCTCGCGCATGCGCTGTTCAAGTCGGGGCTATTCATGATGGTTGGCGTGATCGACCACGCTACCCACACCCGTGATCTGCGCCGAATGCCGCCGCAGCTGTGGCGCAAGCTGCCTGTCTCATTCGCCGTAGCTGTGGTTGGCGCTATGTCGATGGCGGGGCTGCCGCCGCTGCTCGGTTTCGTCTCGAAAGAGGCCATGCTTGGCGCGATGCAACAGGCACCCGGGCTACCATGGATCGGCTGGCTGACGTTTGGCGTCATGGCACTGGGCGCGGTGCTGACCTTCAGCTACTCGGCAAAGTTCGTCGTCGGGGTGTTCTTCGACGGCTCGGAGGATGACCGCGAAGTCACCAGTTGCGACCCAGTGCTGCTGGGCACCGCTGCCATCCCAATCCTGCTGTCGGTACCGTTCGGCATCGTGGCGGGGATACTTGATCCGTTCGCTACCGTCGTGGGTGCCGCAGCTGGCCTGCAGGAGTACCAACCTCATTTGGCGCTGTGGCATGGCGTAAACCTGGAGCTGGTCACCACCGGACTGGTCGTAGCCGTCGGGCTCGTGGTTTTGTGGCAACGCCGGTTGCTGTTCCGCGCCATCGAACAGCGAACAAGCGACTTCGACGGCGCCAAGGCCATCTCGCTGTTGGCCCAGTTCTTCGCCAAGATCGGCACTGCGCTTGATCGAATCGTCGCCCACGACAATGCCTTCCGGCACATTTTCCCGATCATGGTGAGCTTCGCGGCCATTGGCCTGGGCGGATTGGCAGTACTGACCACCACCGAGCTACCGCCACAGACCCCGGGAATGACCGAGCCCATCGATGTGGTGCTCTTCATCCTGCTCAGCGGCGCAGTACTGGCCGTCGTCGCGTCTCGTTCCCGGTTGGGGGCCGCGGTTTCACTGTCGGCTGTTGGCATTTTGATGACGGTGCAGATCCTGGAGCTTGGCGCCCCCGATGTCGCCATGACCCAGCTGCTGGTGGAATCGCTGGGCATCATCGTCATCATGCTGGTGCTGCAGCGGATGCCAACCACCTTCTCGCCAAGGCGCAAACGCAGCAAGTACCCGTCAATGGTGGTCGCGCTGCTAGCCGGAGCGGCAATGGCTGGCTTGGTTTGGGCGCTAAACGGTAGGCGGGATCGGTCTTGGATCGCCCAGTACTATCTGGGTGCCAGTGAGACGCTGACCGGCGGCACCAACGTCGTAAACACGATTCTGGTGGAATTCCGGGCTTTGGACACCCTGGGGGAGTTGTCGGTGCTGGGGATGGCCGGTATCGCCATGATTGCACTGCTGTCCACCGTTCGCGACCAGTACCTGGATCCCGCTAATGCGAGCGTGCAATACATCGAGAAGAACAAGCCGCAGGTGAACCCGAATACCGCCAGCAGCGCCAATCGCGCCTTGTACGTGTCCTGGCCCAACGTGGTTGCCTTGCAGTTGATGCTGCGGGTCACGGTGCCCCTGCTGACGCTGGTCTCCGCGGTGTTGTTCTTCCGCGGCCACAACGAACCAGGCGGCGGCTTCAACGCGGCCTTGGTGATGAGCGCCATCATCGGATTGTCCTACTTGTCGACCTCAAAGGATCGCGCGATCGGTCCGCCCAAGCTGCCAGTACAGCTGATCGGCGGCGGTATTTTGGTCGCCTTGGCGAGCGGCTTTGCCGGGATCTTCGCCTCCGGGACTTTCCTGAAACCAATTCACCTGAAAGTTCTTGGGGTTCACCTTTCGTCATCCTTGATCTTTGATGCCGGCGTATACGCGGCCGTGGTGGGGCTCATCATGGTTTCGGTTAACCTGCTGGGCACCAGCGATGCGCTGGGCACAGTGCAGGAAAGCACCCGTACCCGCGTCGACGAGACCTTGCTGGGCGACCTACCAGGCCCAATCGATACCGTCCGCGGCGATGCGGAGCCCGGCCGGGTCGCGGTGGGCACTAGCTATGTTTCTGCCGGGACACCCCCTAAAGAGGTCGGACGATGATCATTATCGGTACCATCTTCGTGCTTACCACGGCGGGGGTATATCTCGTGCAGCAGCGCAGCATGGTCCGCGCCATCTTCGGCGTTGGCTTGTTGAGCCATGCGGTGAACCTGGTGCTGTTGAGCGCCGGGGTTCCAGCTTGGCGCGGCGAACCGATCGTCGACAGCGGCGACATGGCAACGGCTGCCGACCCGCTGCCGCAGGCCTTCGTACTAACCGCAATCGTAATTTCGCTCGCGGTAACCATCCTGATGCTGGCTTTCGCGGTGCTAGGCCACAACGATGACATGGACAAGCACCCAGAGGTGGGGGAGTCGCACCTGACATGACGCATTCGCTGCTGCCACTGTTCATCGCGGTGCCACTGTTGGCAACCGGGGTGCTGGTTGTCGTGCGCAACCGGTGGCTGCAACGCGCCCTGCTAATCGCGGTACCAGCCTTATCTGCGCTAGGGGGCGCAGCGCTATTGGCCTTCCACCAAAGCACACCGGTGTTGGCCCACTCGATCGGCGACTTCCTACCGGGCGTAGCAATCGTCTTCGTCACCGACTCGTTGTCTGCGCTCATGCTGCTGGTACTGGGCTTTATCACGACGATCGCTAGCAGCTTCCTGCTTGCCACCGGAGAAGCCGACTATCGCTTCGTGCCGCCACTGATCCTGATGCTACTTACCGGGGTGAACGGGGCGCTGATCACCGGCGACCTGTTCAACATCTTCGTTTTCGTCGAAGTAATGCTCTTACCCTCGTACGCGCTGGTGGCCGTCACCGGCACTTGGCGTCGGCTAGGCGTGGGCAGGATGTTCGTCCTGGTCAACCTGTTAGCCAGCACGCTGCTGCTAGTCGGGGTCGGCCTGCTGTATGGCTCAACGTCGACGGTGAGCCTGGCGCTGCTAGCAGATGTGGCCAGGTCAAATCCGCAGGCCTCGCTAGCTGGCGGCATCGTCGTATTCGCCATGCTGGTCAAAGCCGGTGTGGTGCCGGTGCACGGCTGGCTGCCCCGGTCCTATCCGGCCACCTCGGCCGGGATCATGGCCCTGTTTTCCGGCATTCACACCAAAGTCGGGCTGTACGTGGTGTTCCGTGTCTACTCGGTGATGTACGACCTCGACACCGGCTGGATGCCAGTATTGGCTGCCGTCGTGGTGATCACCATCATCGTTGGTTCGCTAAGCACGTTTGGCGAGCGGCGAATCCGGGGGGCGTTGGCCTTCCAGATGGTCGCTGGCGTCGGCCAGATTCTCATCGGGGTCCTGGTGTTTACACAGGCATCACTGGCGGCTGGCTTGTTCTACCTGGTGCACCACATCATCACGATGGGTGGGCTGGTGTTGGCGGCTGGCGCCATCGAGTACACCTACGGTTCCGGCCGATTCGACCGATTGCACGGCTTGATGCGTCGTGAGCCGTTGCTGGCCACGTTGATGGCGCTAGGTTTCTTTTCGCTGGTGGGCTTGCCGCCGACATCTGGGCTGTGGGGCAAGGTGGGCCTACTAGCTGCCGCCGCCGATGCCCCGGTCTGGTTAGCGATTCTGCTGATCGCCTCGGTGGCATTCGCGTCGATCGTGTCCTTGATGGCCCTGCAGCGAGTGTGGGTGCAGCTTTTCTGGGGCCGCCCAATGCGCGAATACCTGCCGGACGATCCGACGACTGCCCGCGGCTCGCTGACGCCCCTAGCCGACGAAACTAAAACGACCCGCGCCACCGTCTGGCAAGCAACCCTGCTGATCAGCTTGTCCATCGCCATGTTCCTGGGGGTTGGCTACATCTGGCCGTTGTTCAACCAGGCGGCGCAGGGGCTGCTCGACGTCACTGACTACGTGAAGGCGGTGCTGCACCGATGAGAGTTTGGCACTCGATCCGCTACCTCGGCTATCTGAACAAAGAGATCCTTGCCGGTAGCTTGTTGGTAGCGCGGGCTGCGTTGAGTCGCCGTCGCATAGACTCGCCGGCGATCGTGGCGTTCCCGCTTCGCTGCAATAGCGACATTGAAGTCACCTTGTTGGCTTCCAGCATCACGCTGACGCCCGGCACGTTGGTGCTCGGGCTCGCCGCCGCCAGCCCAGCTGAGCCGCCCACGATGTACATTCATAGCCTCTTCGACAACGATCGCAGCCGTGTCGTTGCCGGACTGCGAGACATGGAATCTCGACTGCTGCTCGCCTTGCGGGGGTCTGCCTCATGATTGTTTTTGCCACTTGGGCGGTGACCGGCATCCTCGCCGTCACCGTGGCGCTCGGACTGTTTCGGGTGATGACCGCAAAGGACGCCGCCACCCGGGCCGTTATCGGTGACTTAGTGTTCTTCTGCTGCGTCGCCATCCTCATGACCCAGGGCGTGCTGCAGGGCTCCGTAGTTTGGATCGACCTGGCTGCCATTGGCGCAATCCTCGGTGTCGTCGCCACCATCGCGCTCTCGCGCATCCTGACTAGGGGGAGGCGCTGATGCAACTAGCAATTGAGATCTTCGTGCTGCTGACCTACCTGATTGGCAGCCTCGCCATCCTCATCACCGCGATTGCATTCTTTAGGGTACGCGATGCGGTAAGCCGGATCAACGCCGCCGGGCCAGCCACGGCGTTGGGCGTGCCACTGCTGACAATCGGTTCGGTCACGGTGTGGCTGAGCCGCAACGGTTTTAACCTGATGGTGCTACTTGAGGGCATCGTCGTAGTCGGTGCCTTCCTGATCGTGTCTACCATCGGCTCCAACGTGCTCGCCCGGGCCGCCTATCTGTCTGGCGCGCCGCTCGCCGAGGACACCGAGCCAAACGATTTGGCCGGATCCGCCAGTGATGAACTGAGCTAATCGGCTTGCCCGGTTGTTGCTAGCATCAGCACAGCTGGGAAAGGAGCCTCACCGATGCGACTAGAGACCCTTGCCGTGCACGCCGGACAGGAACTACTGGATCCCGCCACCAACGCCCGGGCAGTGCCCATGTATCAGACAGTGGCCTTCGGCTTCGATGATTCACAGCACGCCGCCGATCTGTTTTCACTCAAGCAAAGCGGCAACATCTATAGCCGGATCTCAAATCCCACCACAGCTGTCTTCGAGCGCCGGATGGCTGCGCTGGAGGGTGGGGTAGCGGCACTGGCTACCGCTTCCGGCGCGGCGGCGGTCACCTATGCGGTGCTGACGCTGGCGCGCAGCGGCGACAACATCGTCGCGGTATCGACGTTGTATGGCGGCACATTCGCACTGTTTGCCCACACACTCGCCGATTTTGGTGTGACCTGCCGCTTCGTCGACCCCGACCATCCCGAGCAGCTCGCCAAGCACGTTGACGTCAATACCCGACTCGTGTTCGCCGAAACAATCGCAAACCCGGCGTTGAACGTGGTCGATCTCAATGCCTGGGCCACCGCAGCCCACTGTCTTGGGCTCGCGTTCATCGTGGACAACACTGTGGCCACCCCCATGCTATGCCGCCCAATAGAGCATGGGGCCGACGTGGTGGTGCATTCGGCTACGAAGTACATCGGCGGCCACGGCACCACTCTGGGCGGCGTCATCATCGACTCCGGGAAGTTCGATTGGCATGGCAACGCCGAACGCTATCCGGTGCTGTGCGGCCCCGACCCGGCCTATCACGACGTGGTGTGGTTCGAGGCTGCCCCCGACGCGGCCTACCTCACCCGGGCCCGCACCGTGCTGCTGCGCAACACCGGCGCCACCCTGGCCCCCATGAGCGCCTGGCTGCTGCTGCAGGGCCTGGAGACGCTACACCTGCGCATGGAGCGCCACTGTGCCAACGCGCTAGGAGTGGCTACGATGCTGGCCGCGCATCCGGCGGTCAGCTGGGTGAACTACCCGGGGCTGCCCGACAACGACTACCACGAGGTCGCCGGCAGCGTCCTGGGCGGCAACCACTACGGGGGCCTGGTCTCGTTCGGGCTCAAAGCTGGTCGGGCCGCTGGCGCAAGCTTCGTGGAATCGCTACAGCTGTTCAGTCATCTGGCCAACATCGGCGATGCCAAATCGCTCGTCATTCACAATGCTTCCACCACGCACTCGCAGCTATCGGCCGACGAATTGGAGCGGGCCGGAGTTCCGGGCGAGATGGTGCGGCTCAGCATCGGCATCGAACACCTCACCGACCTCCTGGCCGATCTGCAGCAGGCATTGGCCCAGCTACCCACCACCGAGGCTGCCCATGACGCCACCTCGGTTTAAGCCCACCGACGCCCGCACCGTCCGGCTGTTTGCCGACGACGCCCCGTTGTCGCTGGCCGGGGGAGAGACGATCGCCCCGGTCGATGTCCACTTCGAGACCTACGGGAGGTTGAACCAGGACCGCTCCAACGCGATCTTCATCTGCCACGCCCTGACCGGCGACGCCCACGCCGCAGGTTGGCGCGATGGCGATCAACACCCCGGCTGGTGGGACACGATGATCGGCCCAGGTAAACCCGTCGACACCGATGTGTGGTTCGTCGTTTGCCCAAACCTGCTAGGCGGCTGCCAAGGCACCACCGGCCCCGCCAGCATCAACCCTGACACCGGGGAGGCCTACGGCGTGGACTTCCCGCTGCTGTCGATGGCCGACTTCGTCACCGTCCATCGAGCACTCGCTCAGCACCTAGGGATCGACTGTTGGGCAGCCATCATGGGCGGTTCCCTGGGCGGCATGCAGGTGCTGGAATGGATGCTGCGCTATCCCGACGACGCCCGCAACGCCATCGTGATCGCCGCCTCGTCGCGACTGACCGCGCAGAACATTGCATTTTCCGCAGTCGGGCGGCAGGCAATCATGCGCGACCCCGACTTCAACGGCGGCAACTTCCATGCCGCTGATACCTCACCTAGGCGCGGCCTGTCCGTGGCCAGGATGCTGGCCCACATCACCTACCTGTCCGAGACGGCGTTCGCCGAAAAGTTCGACCGCAACCGCGAACAAGACTCACTTATCCCAAGTTTTGGGGTGGACTTCGCGGTCGAAAGTTACCTGGAATACCAGGGGGAAAAGTTCCTAGACCGTTTCGATGCGCTGTCGTATCTCTACCTGTCGCGGGTGATGGACCATTTCGATCCGTTCGCCGATCCCACTGCCTTGCACCGGCTGGCCGAGCGACTGGTTCGATTCCTGGTGATCAGCTTCGACAGCGACTGGCGCTACTCCACGCAGCACAGCCGTCGCATCGTGCGTCGACTAGAAGCGGCAAAGGTGCCGGTGTCCTTTCGCGAAGTACACTCGACGCACGGCCACGATTCGTTTTTGTTGGCCATCGAGGAGTACCTGACCACCGTGGCGGCCTTCCTGGACCGGGCGGCGGGGGAGTTGACATGAAGCCACACGATGAGCTGCAACTGATCGCGGCCCAGATCCCGGCTGGGGTGAGCGTCCTTGATGTAGGCTGCGGCGACGGCCAACTGCTGCAGCAGCTGTCACGACAGGGCTGTCGGGGCACCGGCGTGGAAATCGAGCTGGCGGCCTTTCAAGCGGCACTGCGGGCAGGAGTCTCGGTACTTGCGCTGGATGTCGACACCCAGCTCAGTGATTTTGACACCAACTCCTACGAATACGCGGTGCTGTCGCGAACGCTGCAAAGCGTCAAGCACCCCAAGCAGGTGTTAGCCGAACTGGCCCGGATCGCGCGTTACCTAGTGGTGTCCACCCCCAACTTCGCTTACTGGCGCAATCGGGCCCACCTACTGGCAGGCCGGATGCCCATGTCGAAGGACCTGCCCTTCGCCTGGTACGAGACGCCGAACCTGCACTATTCGTCGCTGACCGAGTTGGAACCGCTGTTCGCCGCGCTGGAGTTGGAACCGGTTCGCCGCATTCCGCTGAACTCGCGGCGGCGACCCAACCGCCTAGTGCGCTTCCTGCCGAACTTGTTGGCCAGCTCAGCGGTGTACGTGCTGCGCACCCCTAATGCGGATAGGGCACGCCATGCTGACTAGTGACCAGTTGCAGACTGTCCGGCAGTCCCTCTACTTCGCTACGCGGCTGAAGTATGCGCTGCTGTCGCTGGGCAGCGGGCTGTTGTTGGGGCTCGGCTTTGCTCCGCTGGGCTGGTGGCCAGCCACGATTCTCGGCATCGCGTTGTTCATCCGGGCCCTCAACACTGTCTTTTGGCGACGTGCCGCCTGGCGCGGCTATCTCGCCGGTGTGGGACTCAACCTAGTGACGCTCAGCTGGGTAGGGGTGCTGGGCAGTTTTGTCGCCGTTGGGCTCATTGCGGTGATGTCACTGTGGTTTGCGGCTTTCGGGATTCTGGTCTCGCTGCTGCGCCAGGTGCGAGCCTGGCCGTTGCTGATTCCGGCCGGGTGGGTGAGTCTCGAATTTGCGATGAGTCACGTGCCGTTTGGTGGTTTCCCCTGGAACCGCCTGGCCTACACCGCCGTCGATCAGCCGTTGTCTGGCTGGTTCTCGCTGATCGGCGCGACCGGTGTTAGCTTCCTGGTTGCGCTGTGCGGTTCCCTACTGTTGCTAGTGATCGAGCGACGCTATAGCCGCCGCCGGTGGGCTTACGGCGGCGTGCTGGCGGTGCTGCTATTAGGCTCCGGGGCGCTGCATTGGCTGCCCGCCGAGCCTGCTGGGGAGATGCTGAGCGTCGGTTTCATCCAGGGAGGGGTCAATCGGGCGGAGAAGGGCACCGCCACCTATGCCCGTTCGGTCACCGGCAATGCGCTGAGCGAAACTGTTTTTTTGCTGGCGCATGCTCGCACCTCCGGCGCGCCCGACTTGGATTTCGTGGTGTGGCCCGAAAACGCCACCGACACCGATCCCAACACTGATCCCCGCGCTCATGGGGTCGTTGCAGCGGCCGTTCGCATCACCCAAGTACCCATTCTGGTGGGTGCTGTAACCGAGGGACCGCTGCCGGACACTAGGCAGACCACCGGGATTTGGTGGGATCCCGTCACTGGCCCAGGCGACGTTTACCACAAGCGCAACCTGGTGCCCTTTGGTGAGTGGATTCCGTTCCGCGACTTCTTGTTGCCGAGGTTCCCGATCCTGCGGCAGATCGGGCGGCAATCGATCCCGGGGGAGGGGCCTGGGGTGATGGCGGCACCGCTCGAGGGCCTGCCCGACCTGAAACTGGGCAACGTGATTTGTTTCGAGTTGGCCTGGGACGAAACCGTCTACGACACGGTTCGCTACGGCGGCCAGGTGTTGGTGTCCCAAAGCAATACCAACACCTACATCGGCACCGGCGAATCGCCGCAGCAGCTCGTGATGAACCGGGTGCGCGCCATGGAGCTGGGCAGAGAATTTGTCGCCGTCACATTGAACGGCCGCTCGGGACTAATCGATACGCATGGTCGGGTAATGCAGCCAACGCAGGAGTTCACCGCCGCCAGCCGGATAGTGCAAGTGGGCCTTCGCAGCAACGTCAACTTGCCGGTGCTGATGGGGCCCTGGCCTAGCTATGTCGCCACCCTGGTCTGGGTGGTGGCCCTCGTTTGGTTAGCTTTGCGGCGCTGGGCAGCCGCTAGGCTGTGGGCATTAGTGCGGAGAGGCAGGTCAGCTAATGAGCCTGGATAGGATCTTGGTCATTGTTCCCACCTACAACGAGGCGGAGAACATTGAGTCGATCGTCGCTCGGATTCGAGACAGCGTGCCTACCGCGCACGTGCTGATCGCAGATGATAACTCACCAGACGGCACCGGCGACCTGGCTGACGCCATCGCCGCCGACGACGACTGCGTCCACGTCTTGCACCGTCCCGGCAAACAGGGCCTGGGCGCCGCCTATCTCGCCGGGTTCGACTGGGGCTTGGCACGCAACTACGACGTGTTAGTAGAACACGACGCCGACGGCTCGCACCTACCCGAACAATTGCCGCGGCTGCTGAGCGCACTGGCTGAGGCCGACATGGTCAAAGGCTCCCGCTGGATTCCCGGCGGCAAGGTGGTGAACTGGCCTAAGTCTCGTCAGCTGCTATCACGTGGCGGCAGCTTGTGGGTGCAGTTCTGGTTGGGCATCCCGGTCCGCGACTCAACCGGCGGGCTGAACGCATTTCGGGCATCGACGCTGCGCGCGATCGACCTGGCCTCGGTGGACTCGGCCGGTTATGTTTTTCAAATCGACCTTACTTGGCGCACGTTGCAGCGCGGGCTGCGGGTTCGGGAGGTGCCAATCACTTTCGTAGAACGCGAACACGGCGCATCCAAGATGAATCGTGGCATCGTGGTCGAGGCACTGCTACAAACTGCCCGCTGGGGCATTCGTCATCGGTTGGGCCAGGTTCGTGACCTGATCCGGAAGCTAGTCGGCAAGCCGCGCCGCGCTGCCGATTAGTCCTCGGTTTCCCGCAGCTTCGCCAGTTGCTCTTCCAGGATCTCTTCTAGTTCGGGGATGGAGCGTCGCTCGCGCAGCATATCCCAGTGGGTGCGCACCGGTTTGGCCGGCTTTTCCTCACCTACGACGCCGTCCGAACGAACCGAGATTGCGCCGCACCATTTGCATTCCCATTGGGTAGGCAGTTCAGCTTCCTGGGAGAAGACCACCTCAAAGCGATGGCCATTGGGGCATTCGAACCCGATACTGCGTCGATCGGCGAATTCGATACCTTGCTCGTCTTCTAGACTCTTGGATCCCAGACCAGATCCGCGTAACCCCTGACTACCCATGGCCGCCCCCTCACCTAAAGCGTTCACATGTGCTAACGATTGAAACCCGGTTTAGGTTCCTTGTCGAGTAGACCACATCCCACGTGACTGCAGTACGTCTCGCAACAAATCGGGCCGGTCTGTGAATATTCCATCGACCCCCCAATCAATAAGTTCATGCATCACTTCCGGGTTGTCGATGGTCCACACGTGGATCTTGCGATTCGCTCGATGAACGGTCTTCACAATTTGTGGGGTGACCAACCGGATCGGGATGCCGCCGACGGTCGCGGTCATCGGCACCTGGAAAACATCTCCTCGGGCCCTAGTGATGGGCACACAACAAGTTGGCAGTACCGCAACGCCCCTAGTCGACACTGCCGTCGCTACTTCTGGCAGCAGCTTGCGAAAGCGTCTGATCCGTGCGGTGGCGAAAGATCCCACACAGACTCGATGTTGGGCGCCGTGCCGCTTGATTTCGGCGGCGAACGGAGCGACCACATCGTCGGCCTTCAGATCTACATTGAAATTGGCTGTCGGGAATGCTTCAAGCAATTCGGCGAACGTCGCGATTGATTCCCGGCCGCCCACGCGTAGCCGCTTGATCTCGGCCAGCGTCAGATCGGCGAGTTTGCCAGGAGTTTCCGTCATTCGCCACAACACGGTGTCGTGAAACGCAACCACGTGGCCGTCTTTGGTGGCGTGGACGTCGGTTTCGAGATAGCGATAGCCGAGCTTTACCGCGTTTTCAAAAGCAGTGATGGTGTTCTCAATACCAAGGTTTGCAGGCAACCGTGCACCACCGCGGTGCGCCAACGCGATGAACCGCGGCTCAAGAAAGCGACTAGCTGTCGGCATACGGGTAATTATGCTCCTTTCACAGACCAATCACCGAATGGCGCGCATAACTTGTACGTGCAAAACTGGCGCAATGCACAACGTCTTATCGATTCAGTCTGCCGTGGCCTACGGACACGCTGGTAACAGCGCTGCCGTCTTCCCGATGCAACGGGCCGGGGTGAACGTCTGGCCGGTGTACACGGTTAACTTTTCCAACCACACCGGCTACGGCGCGTGGCGGGGCCCAATGATCTCGGCGCAGGATGTCGGCGAGGTGGTGCAGGGAATCGACGACTTGGGCATGCTGGCAACCGCTGACGCGGTGCTCACCGGCTACTTGGGCTCGGCCGAGGTAGGCAACGCGATCTTGGCGGCCGCCAAGACAGTGAAGACCCGAAACCCGGCAGCACTGTTCTGCGCGGATCCGGTGATGGGCGACGTGGATCGCGGCTTCTATGCCCGACCGGGAATCCCGGAGTTCATGCGCGATGAGCTAGTCGGCAAGGCAGACATCATGACTCCCAATTTGTTCGAGCTGGAGTTCCTGACCGGTCGGGCTACGACCAGCCTGGCCGACGTGCAGGCCAGCGTGGCCGAGCTGCGCGCAGCCGGGCCCAAGACGGTGCTGGTGACATCGGTGGTGGCCAGCGACGTGCCGCAAGACAAGATGTGGATGCTGGCAGTCGACGATGACGGCAGTTGGCTGGTGGAGACCAAGAGCTTGCCCTAGTAGAGGCGCAGGAACACATCGTCTCGCCTGGCTACCGGTTCGAGGCAAGCAAGGTTTCCTAGTCGACGTCGCCCCAAGAAACCTCGATCTTGGCACCGAGACGGTTGAGCCGCTGCGGCAGGTCTTCATAGCCCCGGTTGATGACGTAGACGTCGCGCAGCGTGGTGGTGCCGCGGGCAGCGAGCGCGCCGATCAGCAAGCAGACCGCTGGGCGCAGCGCCGGGGGAGTGGTGATGATGTTGGCCCGCAGATTCGTCGGCCCGATGATCATCACCCGATGCGCGTCCATGATGGCGACGTTGGCACCTAGCTCTTCGAGCTTTTTGAGATGGATCGCCCGGTTGTCGTAGACCCAGTCGTAGATAACCGAACGGCCAGTCGCCGTGGCACCAATAACGGCGAAAAACGGCAGGTTGTCGATATTGAGTCCCGGGAACGGCATGGGATGAATCTTGTCTAGCGGGGCTCGCAACTCGCTGGGCAGCACGGTCACGTCGACCAGCCTGGTCCGACCGTTGTGGCTGACGTATTCGGGGGAGAGTTCCATGCGCTGTCCCATTTCTTCCAGCACGGCAAACTCCACTTCAAGGAACTCAATAGGGCAGCGGCGCACTGTCATCTCGGAATCGGTCACGATTCCGGCGGTCAGCAAGCTCATCGCCTCGATGGGGTCCTCGGAAATCTCATATTCGACGTCGGCTTCGATATCCGCCAAACCTTGGATGCGCAACGTGGTGGTGCCGATGCCGTCGATCTTGACGCCAAGCTTCTCCAGGAAGAAGCACAAATCCTGCACCATGTAGTTGCCTGAAGCATTGCGCAGCACCGTAAGGCCGGGAGTCCTGGCGGCCGCCATGATGGCGTTCTCAGTGACCGTGTCACCGCGTTCGACGAGCGTAATGTTTCGCTGGGTAGCCGCCACCGGCTGGACATTTGCCTGATAGCGCTCTTCGTGAGCCGTTACCGACAGGCCGAGCTTGCGCAGCGCCGACAGGTGCGGCTGCACCGTGCGGGCACCGAGGTCGCAGCCGCCAGCGTAAGGCAGGTTGAAGCTGTCGAACTCGTGCATCAGCGGCCCCAGGAACATCAGGATGCTCCGGGTGCGCCTCGCTGCCCGCTGATCTATGTCTTGTGGGCGCAGCTGACCACCGCGACGCAACTGAATATCCTTGCCGTCTCGAGTCCAGGTCAGCTCCATCCCGATGGACTCCAAAACCTCCAGGATCCGGTCGACCTCTTCAATCCGCGCGATACCGCGCAACACGGTGGTACCGCGGTTGAGCAGGCTGGCGCACAGCAATGCCACAGCTGCGTTTTTAGAGCTACGAACATCTATCTCACCGCTGAGCTTAGTGGGCCCCGTAATGAGGTAGTTCATTTTGCTGTTGGAGATACTGCGCAGCTCCGGCAGATCTAGCACTTCAGCGATTCGCGAAATCAGTTGCACCGACAGGTTTTGGTTACCTTGTTCGATGCGTTCCACCGTTGTAGCGGCGGCCCCAACAGCCGTAGCCAGCTGCAATTGGCTGAGGCCTGCCGCGCCTCGAGCGTCGCGAATGATGGAGCCGATGTCACTGCCGGTCAAGATCATTTCGTCAGTCTATCCCGACACTTGCTAAGCATTCTCACGAGGCCGGTGGACACACTACGATGGGATGCATGAGCCATGACTTTGACGTTCTTGTTCTCGGAGCCGGACCTGGCGGTTATGTCGCAGCGATCCGGGCCGCCCAGTTGGGTCTTCGGACCGCGATAGTGGAAAAGGAATACTGGGGCGGGGTTTGCCTAAACGTCGGCTGTATCCCAACCAAGTCGCTGCTACGAAACGCGGAACTGGTCTCGCTGCTACGCAACGAAGCTGCGGACTTTGGCATCAGCGGGGAGTTCAGCTACGACTACGCCAAGGCGCACAGTCGCAGCCGCGCAGTTTCCGAGCGGATGACCAAGGGCATCCACTTCTTGATGAAGAAGAACAAGATCACGCAGCTGCACGGCTGGGGGACCTTCGTCGACGCCAATACCGTGCAGGTCGATAACAACGGTGCTGTCACCACGCACACCTTCGCCTCGGCGATCATTGCCGCTGGGGCGACCACCAAGATGCTGCCCGGCACTAGCGTTAGCCAGAATGTCGTCACCTACAAGGAGCAGATCCTGGCCGATCAGGTGCCAGGTTCCATAATCATCGGCGGTTCTGGCGCGATCGGCACCGAGTTCGCCTACGTGCTTCGTAGCTACGGTGCAGATGTGACCATTGTGGAGTACCTGGATCGAATCGTCCCGACCGAGGATCCGGAGATCTCGGCCGAGCTGGCGAAGGCCTACAAAAAGCTGGGCATCAAGCTCATGACCGCCACCAAGGTCGAAGAAATTGTCGACACCGGCGCTGGGGTTCGGGTCACGATTAGCCCGGCTAGCGGGGGAGAGCAGCAACTGCTCGAGGCCGACCGGTTCTTGTCGGCGGTCGGCTTTGCACCTCGCGTCGAGGGCTACGGCCTGGAACGGCTGGGAGTCGCGCTCAGCGAGCGCGGCGCGATCGCGATTGACGAGCATATGCGCACCAATGTTGGGCATATTTATGCCATCGGTGACTGCACCGGCAAGTTGATGCTGGCGCACACCGCTGAGGCCCAAGGCATTGTCGCTGCGGAAACGATAGCTGGCGTCGAAACCCGGGAAATCAACTACGACATGATTCCGCGAGCGACCTATTCGCAGCCACAGATCGCGTCGTTCGGCTACACCGAACAGCAGGCCAAGGATCACGGTTTCGATCCGGTGGTCGCCAAGTTCCCGTTCGCCGCCAACGGCAAAGCCTGGGGCCTGGGCCATGCGACTGGCTTCGTCAAGATCGTTGCTGACCGGCGTTACAACGAGATTCTTGGCGCGCATATGATCGGCCCGGATGTCACCGAGTTGTTGCCGGAGCTGACGTTGGCGCAGGCGTTCGATCTGACCGCTGAAGAGGTCGGAGCAAATATCCATGCGCATCCGACGTTGTCGGAAGCGATGTTGGAGGCGGCCCACGGCATCGCCGGCCACATGATCAACTACTAGCGCCACGCGTTGTTAGTTGTCCGATAATCAGCATTATGTCACTTTATGGTTTGTTGCGCTGCCCTATCGCAGCGCCACACACTTGTGCCGTTGTAGTTAACCGCAGCCCTCTTGGTAAGAAATCATGACCGATCCCTTATTCGATTCCCAGCCGCAGCCGCCAGCACCCATGCCAAATTATGGGCAGGTTGGCCACAGTTATGCCCAGCAACCCAGCTATGGCCAGCAACCACAGCCGAGCTACTACGGCTCCCAGCCCAGCTACGGCTGGCAGGACAGTTTTGCCCAGCCACATAATCTCGGCCAGCCGTATCCGGGCTATGGCCAACAGCCGGGCTACTACCAACCAAACCCCGGACAGTTCCAGCCCGGTTACGGCCAACTCCAACCCGCCGGCTATGCCCAGCGACCCGTGTATGGCCAATACACCATGCCCGGCAGCAATTTAGCGTTGAACTACTGGCTCAGCGCCCTGTTCGGCTGGCTACCAGCCTTGATCTTTTACCTGGTCGACAAGGACAAGGCACCGCTACTTGACTACCACATCAAGGAAAACTTGAACTTCCAACTAACCCGGCTGCTAGTGATCATGGTCACGTATATCTTGGGAATAGTTACCTTGGTGCTGCTGTTGGCGGTCTTCGTGGTCGTTATCGGCGCGTTCGTGATAGCGGTTATCGCCGCAATCAACGGGCCACGGGAATTTGCCGCCGGCCGCCCTTACCGCATTCCGCTGACAATCCGCTTCATCAAATAGCCAGCCCCCCCCCAATTACCTGGAGCGTGGCACCCCAATATGCTCAGGCCAAACCCGCTATCATTGAGTGCGTAACCTACTTGTGTTGAGTAGTGCACAACTTGGAAGGAAAACAATGACTGATCCGCAATTCTCCGGTCAGGCCCCCCAACCGAATCCTGGCCAGCAGGCCCCCGGCTATGGTCAGCCGCAGCCCGGCTACGGTCAGCCGCAACCTGGCTATGGTCAGCCGCAGCCCGGCTACGGCCAGCCAGCTGCCCCCGGCAACAACCTGACCCTGAACTACTGGCTCAGCGCCTTCTTCGCCTGGATTCCCGCTCTCATCTTCTACTTCGTCGAAAGGGGCAAGTCCCCGCTGCTGGACGATCACCTGAAAGAGGTGCTGAACTTCCAGATCGTGCGTACCGTGGTCGTGTTGATCGTGCAGTTCTTGCCGTTCGCCTTCATGGTCATCCCGGATCCGAACTTGCTCGCGATAATCGGGCTGATCTTCACGTTGGCTTGGTGGGCCGTGGTTATCGGCGCCCTCATCATCTCCATCATCGCGGCTGTTAAGGGCCCGAAGGAGTTTGAGGCTGGTCGCGCTTACCGCATCCCGCTGAACATTCGCCTCATCAAGTAACTTCTACCGCCGCGCCTGCGCTCCCTAATGGTTTGGCTCGTTGCGGTTCTGATCGGCTTTGCCATCGGTGCTGTAATGGGTTGCCTCGGGGGCGGGGGCGCGGTGCTTGCTGTTCCCGTACTGGTTTATCTCCTCGGCCAAGAACCCGCCGTAGCGGCAACAGGATCACTGCTGATCGTCACAGGAACGGCGGTTTCCGGCGTCGCCAGCCATTATCGCCACGTCAACTGGCGGGTTGGCCTCAGTTTTGCTGGCATCGGAATCGCCGGTTCCATCGTCGGCTCGTTGCTTTCACCCCGGGTCTCCCCCACTGTCATGATGGTCAGCTTCGCGGCATTATTGCTGGTTGTTGCGGCCCTGATGATGGTTCGGCCCAGCCAAGATGATTCACCCGCCGAGATGACGACTTCTCCCCCGCCATTGCGCGTAGGGCTGGCGGCGGTTGCTGTTGGGCTGCTCACCGGATTCTTCGGCGTTGGCGGCGGGTTCGCGATCGTCCCCGCGTTAACCCTGCTGCTAGGCATGCCAATGGCGGCTGCCATAGCGACATCGATCCTAGTCATTGGCAGCAACGCGCTGGTAGGGCTCGCCGTACGCGCAGCCGATCAAGGCCTCAACGTCGACTGGCCGGTAATCGGGTTGTTTACTGCCTTCGCGTTGATCGGCAGTTTCTTCGGCGCCAAGCTGTCTCACCGGCTGCCTGCCAGTGCGCTGCAACGCGGGTTTGCGCTGCTGCTTGTCATCTTGGCGTTGGTGATACTCCTAGTGCGCTACTGACGCGGCCCAAATATCGCCTGGCCGATCCGAACGCAGGTAGCGCCGTGGGCAATGGCCAGCCGGTAGTCGCCGGACATGCCCATCGATAGTCGTTGCCAGCCGCCACCATCGAGGTCTTGCAGCTGTCGCTGCAGCTGCTGCATAACGCGAAAACAGCCGCTTACCCGCTCGCTGCTCTCACTTCGTACCGCGAGCGTCATCAAACCGGTCACCCGCAGCGCATCGAAAGCGCGCAATTCAACTGCGACGCTAGGCACCGCTTCGGGTGCAAAACCGTGCTTCTGCGGTTCACCCGAGGAGTTGACCTGCACCAACACCTCAAGTTGCCGCCCCTGCGCTTGCAATCTGCGATCTAGCGCGGCCGCCAGCTGCAGCGAATCCAGTGCCTGGAACTCGGTTGCTAGCTCGGCGACTATTTTCGCCTTGTTGGATTGAAGGTGCCCGATGAACACCCACTGCGGAGCCGGGGCACACTCTCGATGTTTGGCGGCAAGTTCGACCGCCCGGTTTTCACCGAACCTCTGCCAGCCAGCAGCATGCATCGCAGCCACCACCTGGGCGGGCTGTCCCTTGCTGACCGGCAACAGCTCGGTCGATCCGATCATTCGGCCAGCAACTCGTTCCGCGTCGCGGATCAGCTCAAGCTGCTTGGCAGCGGCCGCAACACAGCCAGTAGCCAAGATCAGCTGGCGAAGAAGTCGAGCCGGCCGAACTTCTCGGCAAGCAGGTAGTAAACGACCGCGCGGCTCTTATTGCGAGTCGATTTCAGCCGCTGACCGACCTCAGCGATCGCCGCGTCGAGTTCTTCGTCGCTCTTAGTGAGCCCAAGTGACTTGCGCAAAAAGTTCTTGCGCACCCGCTCCAGCTCTTTAGCGTCGCCGAACGCAACCGTGGCCGAATCAGACTTGGACAGCACGAGCCGGTAGCGCTTCAGCAGCGCCGCTACGACAGCCGGATCGGCCGATGGCGCATATTCCTTGATTTGGGCGGCGTGGTCCATGATTCCTCCTAAAGGATCTACTGCTGGGAAGCCTACCCGTAGACCGAAAAACAAGCCGGGTTACCGCTCGTGAGTCGCGACTTCGACGGCCCCCTGGCTCACCGCGACCGATAGGAATCTATCGGTGCCCTGCGCTGCTGAGAAACGGTGAACCGCGACGGCAAGCCAGGCAAACCCAACACCGTCAGTTCACAGGAGACCCCGACAACGAATTGTCCCTGCTGCCCTACCTCGTCAATCACACCCACGACACTGACCGTTGTCACCGGGTTATCGCAGCTGCTGTCGGCAAGCATTGCGGCAACCGCGTCGCGAGCCAAGCCAGGTGCCGAGCCGGTATCTCGTGCCATTGCCGCTGTCCTGGCAGCATGCGCGGCCGCTGCCCCCACCTGTTGATTAGCCAAGGCAAGCTGCGCGCCAGTTGCGACTAGGCCGATCAGCAACACCAAGGCAGGGATGATGATCGCTGCCTCTACGGCAACGCTGTAGCCACGCTCGTTGGTACGCATCAGCCGGTCAGCTTTTCGACTGGCCAACTCACCTCAGTGTTGATCTGCGTTGCGACCCCTGGCAACGGCGCAATTGCTTGCCCGGAAACAACACAGCTGGCCTGCGTGCTGCCGCGATTAACCCGAACGCTGACTGCAACGAACGCTCCCTGGCTCAGGGCAGCTTCAGCCGCAGCTTGGCCAGCGCTAGCAGAGCCTTGATACACCGCCGCCACCCTGGCTCCTTCCTGTGCCGCAGCGGTCGCGATAGCTTCGGCCCACGAAACCATGGCCCACTGCAACGTGGCCAGGAAAGCGAAAAATGCCACCGGCAGTAGCAGCGCTAGCTGCACACTGTTCGACATCCCCTGCTGATCTGGGTTCATGGCCTCATCCTCGCAAAGTTTCTGGACACCCGCAGTGGCCTGTGGACAACTGTGGCATAGGCTTATACCGAACAATCACTGTGATGGAAGGAAATTCATGGTCGCAAAGGTCGCTATCCTGACCGCTGGCGGTTACGCCCCATGCTTGTCGTCAGCCATTGGTGGGCTCATCGAGCACTACACCAGTGCAGCCCCAGAAATCGAGATTATTGCCTACAAGCACGGCTACCAAGGTCTTCTCCAGGGCGACTACCTGAGAGTCACTGACACGGTGCGTGCCAACGCCGGTTTGTTGCACAAGTTTGGTGGCTCCCCGGTTGGCAACTCGCGGGTAAAGCTCACCAATACCGAGGATTTGGTCAAGCGTGGTCTGGTGCCCGAGGGCGCAAACCCGCTCAAGGTTGCTGCCGATCGGCTGGTCGCCGATGGGGTTGATGTACTGCACACCATCGGCGGTGACGACACCAATACCACCGCCGCTGATTTGGCCGCGTTCCTGGCCCAAAACGACTACCCGTTGACCGTCGTCGGCCTGCCCAAGACGATCGATAACGACGTCGTTCCGATCCGGCAATCGCTAGGTGCTTGGACCGCCGCGGAGCAGAGCTCGATCTTTGCCCAAAACATCGTCGCCGAGCACAACTCCGGTTCCCGCATGTTGATCGTGCACGAAGTCATGGGCCGCAACTGTGGCTGGCTCACCGCCGCCACCGCCGCGAAGTACCGCGAATGGCTTGATACCCAGCAGTGGCTGCCCGAAATCGGCTTGTCACGCGAAGCCTGGGATGTGCACGGGGTCTACCTCCCGGAGCTGGAGCTGGATCTGCACACCGAAGCTGACCGGCTGCGCTCCATCATGGACGAGGTAGGCAACGTGACCATCTTCCTCTCTGAGGGAGCAGGACTGGAAGCCATCGTGCAGGAGCTGGAAGCCAGCGGCCAAGAGGTGCCGCGGGATCCGTTCGGCCACGTCAAGCTAGACAAGATCAACCCCGGCAAGTGGTTCAGCAAACAGTTCGCGACCCTACTCGGCGCTGAAAAGGTGATGGTGCAAAAGTCCGGCTACTTCTGCCGCTCAGCTGCGGCGAATGAGCAGGATCTGGAACTCATCAACCGTTCCACCAAGCTCGCGGTTGACTGCGCGCTACGAGGCGAATCCGGTGTGATCGGCCTCGACGAAGAAAACGCAGACACCTTGAGCGCCATCGCCTTCGATCGCATTGCCGGCGGTAAGGCCTTCGACGTGACTCAAGATTGGTTCCAGGCGTTGCTGAAAGACATCGGCCAAGCCAGCTAGCGCCGCGATAGCCAGCGGCTGAGGCTGGTTAGCAACGCGCCAATCCCGACGCCAGTTGCGGCGCCTAGGGCGTAGCCGATTCTGCGTCCGGCGTTCGCGCTGCGCACAGCTACCTGTTCGCTGACCAACCGTTCCTCGCTTGGCCTACTCACCTGCGAGGGATCGAAGTTTTCTGCTCGTAGCTGATCCAGCGGGATCGTGGCTGCTTGCCTGGGCGGGGCCGCCCTGCGAGGCCGGGGCTGTTGTTCAGGTTCGGCATCGTTGCCCGGCTCGGCTGCTGCCGCCTCGTCGGCGGTTTGCGTAGCCTCCTCGTCGCTGTCCTTTTGCTGCCATGATTCCGCGGAGCCAACCCAGGCACTCGACATCAGCATGATCGTTGCCACCAGGTTGAATAGCAACATCAGCACAATTACCGGCCCGAATACCGCCGTGGCGCGGTTGTTGGCAAAGACGCTAACCAGCAGTCCGGATAGCTGCAGCAGCACCAACAACAATGCCGCGCCGAGTAGCGTGCCCGCCAGCCAAAGCCGCCACGGTACCCGCTCGCCGGGGAACACCAAAAAGATGTAGGCCATGACCAGCCAGGTGGCTAGCAGCCCGACCAGCAACCCTGCTACCCGCAGCGCGATTGTGGCCCCTGGGACATCACCCAAGCCAAGCAACTCTATGATCTGCCGTAGCAGTGGCGGTACCGCAGAGTTGACCGCAATCGCGACCCCGAGCACCACCAGCAGCCCAAAGAACGTGGCGATGTTGACGAGCAATTCGATCAAGAACCCGCGCGACTTAGCAGCCTCGCTGAACCGGTCCTTCCACAACGCCTTGAAAGCACGCTTCAGGTTGCCGATCCAATTTGAGCCTGAGTAAGCGGCGATGAGCAATGCCACCAAGCCGATGCTGCGCCAGCTTTTCAAAATGTAATCCATAAGTTGCCCCATGGATTTGGGGAGGCCTCCCCCATCGGATTGCTCCGCTATCGCGGCCTGAAAACCTGGCAGCAGGTCTGGCCGCAACACGGTCAGTGTCATGCCAAGTGCAGAGATGGCGAACATCAAGACGGGCACCAACGACAAAACAGAGTAATACGTCACCGCAGCCGCGAACTGCGGCCCCAGCCGAGTACTAAAGCGCTCATTTGCGGCCAATGCATGCGCTATCGGCGGGAACCTCAGAATCTTTTCAAGCCGTTCCTTCACGGCTAGAGACTAGCTGACCTCGCACTGGTTGAAGCAAATACCAGGAACTAGACGGCTTTCCGGGCGCGCCTCCTCGCCGCCAACTCGTCGTTGCCCGATTCCTGCGACGAATCTTGCGCCGAAGTGACAGCCTCGGTCGGCAGCGTCGACATAGTGCCTTCGATGTCGCGCCACACACTAGAAATCGAGATCATGAACATTCCCTGGCCGCCTTGGGTCAGGTCGTACAGTTCGTTGGCCGAGGTTACCTCGTAGACGCTGAAGCCGTCGCTGACCAGTGTGATCTCGGTGATATCGCGCACGCCGCGGGCCCGTAGGTGATCGACCGCGACGCGAATTTGTTGCAGGGAAATCCCTAAATCTAGAAAGCGCTTAACAACTCGTAGCAACAGGATGTCTCGGAATGAGTACAACCGCTGGGTACCGGATCCGTCTGCTTGTTTAAGCTCCGGGACGACCAGCCCCGTGCGGGCCCAATAATCCAATTGGCGGTAGCTGATCCCAGCGATCCGGTGCGCAACCGGCCCCCGGAATCCCATGCCGCTGGGCAACGGCGAATAGTCACCGTCAAAAAGACGATCTTGCACAGCTTCCGGCTGTGCATTCATGGCCGTATCTGCCATCTTCGCTCCTCAAGACTACCCACGGTGCTGTTGGCTACTTATTGACCGTAAACGTGCGCAGCGTAAAGCTGCTCCGACACGCCGCAACTAACAGCAACTCGTTGTCCTTCCCACTCCAGCAGCAAGCCGCCAGCACCCCAGCCTACTACCGCGAAACCGGCTATGACTAGGGCTTTTCCTCATTGAAATCCTGTGCGGTTACCCCCTCCAGGAATTCCTTGAACCGTTCCACTTCGTCGGCTGGTTTTTCATCAACCTCAACTGCTACTTGATCCATGAGGTCATCGGCGGCGAAAACCGGCGCCCCAAGCAAGACCGCCACCGTGACAGCATCCGAGGGGCGGCAGTCGAAGCTGTGCTCCCCCACTGCCAGCGCAGCGTGAAAGACCTCTGCTTCCAACCGATCAATAGTCACCGAGCACTCGCCTCGTCCCCGGCCAAGCTTGCCCACCACGGTTGCCAGCAACTCATGGGTCATCGGCCGTGGCGCAGCCTTGCCCTCAAGCGCCTGCGCGATCGCCGCGGCATCAATCGCCGAGACCCAAACCGGCAGCAGCCGCGAGCCGCCCTGTTCCTGCAGCACTAGCACGGGGGCGTCATCGCTGCCGGTGAGACGCACTCCGACGACATCTAGCTGGATCATGGTTCCAGCTTATTACTTAGTCATCTGCGAGTGTAGGTATGCGATATGCGCCTGCAGGACGAGCCGGTAGATATCAGCGGTGAGCGCCGCCGGCCGGGTGCCCCTGCGCTGGTACGGTCCTAGTACCTGCTGCGCGAGTGCGGCTTCCGCCACAGCCGCCTGCTGAATCACCCGCAGTTGGCGCAGGTCGATACCCAAATCACCTAAGCGTTTCGCAGCCCTTGCGATCGCGACCATTTCTTGGCCGTAAAGGTGAGTGCCTGGTCGATATGACACCAGTTGCAGCCGCTCCAACTCGATGAAGGCCCCTTCGCTCAGCTCGGTTTCTGCCAAGATCTGCCGCCGATTCAGCGGCGGCTTCTGGGTGCGCGGGCCCCTACTGGAGCTCTTGGCGGCAGGCTGGGAAGGTTCGGGGCTTGGCTTCGTCCTTGCTGGGACGGCATCGCCCCGATCCATTGCGTCGAGCTCTTCTCGAATCACCTTGAGCGGCAGGTAGCGATCTCGCTGGGCACGCAACACAAACAGTAACCGATCAATGTCGGCTTGGTTGAACCGCCGATAACCAGAGGGCTGATCCCGATCCGGGGTGATGAGCCCCTCCGATTCTAAATATCGAAGCTTCGAGACCGACAGATCTGGAAACTCTTCTCTGACGAGCTCCAATACCTGCCCAATGGTGCGCGGAGTGGCGCGCATTACTTACTCCCGATCCGCCCCATACGCAGGTAGGCCCGGTACTTGCCAATGTGGATTTGATCGCCGTCGTGAAGCACCCGCGGGCTGTCAATCCGTTCGCGGTTGAGATAGGTACCGTTCATGCTACCTAGATCTTCCAGCAGCAGCTGATCGTCCTTGTAGACAAAGCGCAGATGGTGCCGGGAGACCGAAATATCGTCGAGGAAGATGTCGCACTTCGGGTGCCTACCCGCAGTGGTGCTTTCCTGATCCAACCGGATGATCGACTTGTCTGAGCCGCCCTTGTGGATGATCAGCACTACATCGCCATGCTCTAGGGCAGGCGTTTCCAGTTCGACTGTAGGAACCGCGGCCTCTTCGGAACCGGGAACCGCGGCCATAACTCGCGTGCTCTCTGGATCCAACGCAAGCACAATCTCGCCGCAGTGGCTACAGTATCGATCCTGTTCTTGCACCGGATGACCGCATTGCTGGCACTGCATCGTCGGCTCCTCTCACTGGGCAGCGTGATCGCCCCAGGCTAGCGGTCGCTGCAGCTACATTCCAGCATGGCACGCTATTTTGGCTGAGCAAACTGAAAATCATGCGGTTCTACGATGCTTTGAATCTCGATTCTAGTTTCGCGTGCCACCTGCGCTGCTGCGCCTGCCGCGTCCACCCTGGCCACGAAGCCACCACGGAATTGGATCCCTGCTGCCAACGTACTCGGCTCCCCGATAGCTTCTATTAGGTATGGCGCCTCGAGCCGCTTGCCATCGGCAATGATCGTCCCGTCGGAGTCGGTACCCAGCCAAGACCGAGCAGTAAGCCGAACCGCGTCATTGAGCTCAATCACTTCAGCACCAGCGTCACGCAATTCCTCGACGCCTTCCAATAGCAGCTCAGCGGTCACCACTTGGTTCTCGTCAGCCACTAGAGCCCGGATTCCTGGCCCGGATGCGGCCACCTCGCCGCTGAGCAGCTGCAGGTCGACAAGTCGTTGCTGCGCGGCCTCCTGCGCCGCCTGAGCGCCAGCAGCACCACTGGTCAGCTCGTCACGTAGGCTTCGCAGCTGCCTGATGCTGGCTTCCAGCTCGGCGTTGTTGTCTTGCAGTGTGTCCAACATGCCAATCAGTTCATCGCGGCGGAATCGGGAAAGATCGTCTGCTTGCGAATGGGACTTTATAGTGACGACCAGGCCAGCCGCAGTTATCGCCAGCAACATACCCGTCAACAGTTGCGAGATCGATACCTTGAACCAGTTCCGGCGAGGCCCGTTGCCGCTAGGCATTGAACAGCTTTCGTCGAATCGCAGCCAGGTTAGTGAAAATGCGAATCCCCAGCACCACGATCACGGCGGTCAGCAGCTGCGAGCCAACCCCAATCTGATCCCCCACGAACACGATCAGCGCCGCCATCAAAACGTTGGACACGAACGAAACAGCTAAGACCCGATCAGAGAAGGTGCCTTCCAGGTGAGCTCGGGCGCCACCCAGGATGGCATCCACAGCGGCCACGATTGCCACTGGTAGGTATGGTTCTAGAAACCCAGGAACGGTGGGCTCCAACAGCAGCCCGACAATGATGCCGATGATCAGCCCTAGTATCGCAATCACGATTGTCTCATCTCTTCGTATAGTCAATTCGCAGGCCGGGATCAGCAGGCATCGATATTTCGTCGACACTGCCCATCTCGAAACTGACGTCGTAGTTGTTGTGGAGGAATTGCCACCAGTTGCTAGCGCTGGTCTGGGCGAATCCCGCTTGCAGGGTTCGCGGATCACCGATCGCCTCCACTATGTAAGGCGGATTTAGCGACACGTAATCGACGGTGATTGCGGCCCCGGCGGAGCGAATCGCCGTTTGACTGGAGATCCGCCTTCCGTTGATGGCGATCGCCTCGGCGCCAGCCTGAAAGAGGCCGCTGACCAGCATCGACAGGTCCCGGTCGTAAATCGTCTCCACATCCGATTCCGACACGATTACCTTTACCCCCGGACCGGTCAGCGCCACCGCGCCGACCACTCGCTCCAGGCGGGCAATCTCTGCGGTGGTCGGCTCGTCTAGGTCCAAGGCTTGTTGTACCTGGCGGATTTCTTCTTGCAACTTGGCTTGCTCGGTGGCAAGCTCATCGGAACGCTGCCGAGCTTGGCCGATCTGCGCGGTTAGTTGCTCCTGCTGCACGTCGCTGTCGACCCGCCAGGTCTTCAGGCTAACTACGCCTGTGGTCACCAGCGCGGCGACGAGCATGACGACCACCAGGCGCCAGATCGGGCTGGGGGCGTCTTGCCGCGAATAGGTAGGTTCTAACGCCGTTTCCTGGACTTGACGCAGCAAATCCATGCTCGCGTCTGGCCTGGGCGTATCAGTCATCTCTCTACTGTACGAGATGCCTCGGCCACCGCAATCAGCTGCTGTTCCAGCGCTGGCCCGACAACGTCCCAACTGCGGTTGGCGGCGCAACTTCGGGCTACCTCGGGCCGATGCGGCCGCTGCAGCCTGGCCCGCACTGCCTGTTCGAAGGCGGCCACGTCGCCGACCGGGCACAGTGTGGCGGCCTCGCATCCCGAGGTGACATCGCGGAAGGCAGGTAGGTCGCTGGCCACAACCGCGCAACTTGCGGCCAGGGCCTCGATCAGGATCACGCCGAAGCTCTCGCCGAACAGGTTGGGCGCAACCACAATGTCGGCCCGCTGTAGTTCCTGTCGCAGTTCAGCGTTAGGGAGCTGACCTAGGTATTCGATCCCAGCATGACTAGCTCGCCCCGGCCCGATCGCGACGAACTCGGCGGTGGGGATGCGCTGGGCTAGTTGAGCGAAGATCCCGAAGCCCTTGCGCGGCTCGTCGTATCGGCCAATGAACGCGACCCGCGGCCTAGTACTGTCACGGCTGTCGGCTATCAAAGGCGGGAATGCTACCGCGTTGCCAATGATGATCGGCCGTTCACCTGTAACGGTTTCGGCAACCGCCGCTGCGGCAGGCGATACCGCGATCCGGGCACGTACCTTAAGTTGGCGGGAACGCAGCCGCAGGGCGGCAGCAAGGACGGAGTTCAAGGCGAAGTCGGCGTGATGGGTCACCATTAGCCTGGTGGCTTGTCGGGCGGCGGCATAGGCCAGGCCTGGGGTTAGTGGCTCGTGAACGTGTACGGCGTCGGCTGCTGCCACTAGGTGCCGCCAACTGCGTCCAGGCAGCAGCTTCAGCTGGGCCACCGAACCGTTGAACTTCCAGCTAGTGGCCCGTCCCAGCGTAACGACGCGGCCGCCGGGCGGCAGCTGCGGCGGCGGCAGCTTCCCTGGCGCGATCAGCGTCACGGTGTGCCCCCGGCTGATCAGCCATTCGGACAACCCAAACGCCTGCGTCGCGACCCCGCCGGGCACGTCAAGCGAGTAGGGAACCACCTCAACTATTCGCACAGGGCTCCCCAAATCCGCCCAGCCGCAACCAGCTGGTGGGATGACGCCGGGCCTCGTCGCCGAGCAACGCCACGACCCTGGTCATGGTCTCGGTGGCGGAGGTCACCGGCACTGGGTCGGACAGCGTGATGTGGATGGCGTCACCCTCGAAGTGCACGTTGGCGACCAGCAAGTCGGCTTCGGTCATCGCGGCCAGCAGCGCTGGCCCGGCTGGGACCGGAACGCAGCGATCGGTGCCCGGCCAGGGCACCTTTATCCCCTGCCCGGAGACGTCTCGATCGGCGAGCAGGCACACCGCCTCGTGATTTCGGACGTGGGCGGCGAGCTTCGCCAGCAAGTCCGGCTCCCCTACTGGGTAGATCGTCATCCCCATCGCCTCTCGGGCGACGCGGAAATGCTCAAACAGCCCGGCTGGTAGCCGTTCGGCGACGCTGACGACCTTGATGCCCTGTCTAGCACCCCAGGCACCAGCTAGGTCCCAGCTGCCGCTGTGACCCAGCGCCAGGACCGCGCCGCGGCGCGCCAACGAGTCATGCAGGGCCGCCAGATCCGCATCACTCATCTTCACCCGGCTTAGCACCGCGTCGTCACTCCAGTACCCAAGCGACAGCGACATCAGCGTATTTCGCAGCCAGGAGGCCGTTAGCTCGCGGCGTTCGCCACGGGTCGGCGGTACGCCAGTGACCGTGGCCGCATTGCGTTCCCAGTTATCCAGTCCTCTGAGCTGCAGGCGACTGGCCAGTGGGCTGCCAAGGCGCACCGTGGCCTCGCGCAGCCAGTGCGGCAGCCGCGAGCCGACGCCCCAACCTAGCCCAATCAGCCACCGCTTCACGCGCTCGGCCACGCCCTTGCCAGTCGCTGCCGCGCATCGTCGAGGAGCTGCGGCAGGGCCCGGGTCTGGCCCACAATCGGCAGGAAGTTGGTGTCACCTAGCCAGCGAGGCACCACGTGCTGGTGCAGGTGCATGGCGATCCCGGCACCAGCCACTTCACCCTGATTCATGCCGATGTTGAAACCCGCCGGAGCGGATACTTCGTGCAGCACCCGCAGCGCGGTCTGGGTGAGCTGGGCCATCTCCGCTGCCTCTGCCGGGGTGGCCTCGGCGTAGGCAGCCACGTGCCGATAGGGGCAGACGAGCAGATGGCCGGGCGAATACGGGTAAAGGTTCATCACGACGTATGCCAACTCGCCCCGCGCGACGATCAGCCCTTCCTCGTCGGATTTGGCTGGCGATGCGCAAAACGGGCACACCCCGGTGGCCGCAGGCTTGTTCTCGCCCTCGATGTAGGCCATTCGGTGCGGTGTCCAGAGCCTGCCGAAGCTGTCCGGGGTTCCTGGAAAGCCTGCCGCGGATTCGCTGGTCATGATTGCGGGGCGCTAGGGGCGTAGTTGTGGCGGGCCTTGACGAACTCGACGATCTCGACGATCGCCTCCTCGCGAGGCACGCCGTTTCGCTGCGAACCATCGCGGTACCGGAATGACACCGCGCCCGCTTCTCTGTCCTGCTCCCCCGCTATCAGCATGAACGGCACCTTTTGCCGCTGGGCGTTGCGGATCTTCTTGCCGAACCGGTCGTCGGAGGTGTCAATTTCAGCCCGAATCCCAGCGCTACGAAGCTCGGCAACAATCTCTTGCAGGTAGGGCGCAAACTCGTCCGCCACCGGGATCCCCAGCACCTGCACCGGCGCCAGCCAGGCCGGGAAAACGCCCGCGTAGTGTTCGGTGAGCACCCCAAAGAAGCGTTCGATAGAACCGAAAAGGGCACGGTGGATCATCACCGGGCGCTTGCGGGTGCCGTCGGCGTCTTGGTACTCCAGGTCGAAGCGTTCGGGGAGGTTGAAGTCGAGCTGGATCGTGGACATCTGCCAGGTGCGACCGATAGCGTCCTTGGCCTGCACTGAGATCTTTGGGCCGTAGAACGCCGCGCCGCCGGGATCGTCGACCAACTCCAGCCCGGAGGCCACTGCAACCTCGCGCAGCGTCTCGGTTGCTTCCTGCCAGGTGTCATCGTCGCCGACGAACTTCTCTGGGTTCTTCGTCGACAGTTCCAGGTAGAAGTCGTCTAGCCCGTAGTCGGCCAGCAGTTCGAGGACGAATCGAAGCAGCGAGGTCAACTCGTCGCGCAGCTGCTCGCGGGTGCAGTAGATGTGCGCGTCGTCCTGGGTAAAACCGCGGGCCCGGGTGAGGCCGTGCACCACGCCAGATTTCTCATTGCGGTAGACCGTGCCGAACTCGAACAGCCGCAGCGGCAGCTCCCGGTAAGACCGGCCCCGAGAGGCGAACACCAGATTGTGCATCGGGCAGTTCATGGGCTTCAGGTAGTAGTCGACCCCCTGCTTGGTGACGTTTCCCGCCTCGTCGCGTTCCTCATCCAGGTGCATCGGCGGGTACATGCCGTCGGCGTACCAGTCCAGGTGCCCTGAGGTCTGGAACAGCTGCCCCTTGGTCAGATGCGGGGAGTAGACGAATTGGTAGCCAGCCGCGATGTGCTTGCGTCGCGAGTAGTCCTCCATCTCCATGCGGATCAGGCCACCGTTTGGGTGGAAGACAGCCAGGCCGGAGCCGATCTCGTCGGGGAAGCTGAACAGGTCCAGCTCGACGCCCAGCTTTCGGTGGTCTCGCTTGGCCGCTTCGGCCTGGCGGTGCAGGTAGTCCTTGAGGTCTGCTTTGGTGGCCCACGCGGTGCCATAGACCCGCTGTAGGCCAGCGTTGCGCTGGTCGCCGCGCCAGTAGGCCGCCGACGACTTGGTCAGTGCGACCGCCTGCAGATAGCCGGTGTGCGGCACGTGCGGACCGCGGCACAGGTCCTTCCAGGCGACGCTGCCATCGCGTCGGACATTGTCGTAAATGGTGAGTTGGCCGTCCCCGACCTCCACCGAGGATCCATCACTGGCGTTGGCACCGCCCTTGTCCGCGATCAACTCAAGCTTGAACGGCTCATCGGCCAGCTCTTGTTGGGCCTGCTCGTCGCTGACTTCGCGGCGAACGAACCGCTGCCGTTCCTTGACGATGCGCCCAACCTGCTTCTCGATGGCTTTCAAATCCTCCGGAGTGAGCGGCTCGGTAGCGAAGTCGTAGTAGAACCCGTCGGCGATGGGCGGCCCGATGCCCAGTTTGGCTTCGGGGAACAGCTCTTGCAGCGCCTGCGCGGTAACGTGCGCACAGGAGTGCCGCACGATCGCCAGACCGTCCGGCTCGTCGGCAAGGACCGGCTCCACTTCGGTGCCAGCAGTGACCTCGGCGGCCAAGTCGAGCAACTGATCTGCAACACGCATCGCCACGATAGTTCGGTCGTCGCCGAACAGTTCGAGCCCTGTCGTGTCTTGAGTCACCTTGACTGCTTCAGCCATTACCACTCCCGGTTCTGTGCGGTTACCACCGCCTATTGTGCCGCACCGGCATTCCCGGCGGGAAACGAGCCATAATTGGACACGTGAATCACTTTGATCAGCGTGCCGCCAGCTGGAACACCGAAGCCAGGAAAGCCCGAGCCCGCGAGGCTGCGCAGGCCATCCGAGCCATCATCGGTTCTAGGAAGATCGCGAGTGCCCTCGACTACGGTGCCGGTACCGGGCGAGGCTGAGTTGCTGGACCGCGGCCTCGCCTGGCACACCGAGATCCGCGACCTTTCCCAGCCAGATCCCAGTCATCCCCGCGAAGCCTTCGAGCTCATCTATTCGATGCAGGCCCTGCACCACGTCGCCGATACCGCCCAGCTGCTTCGCTCCTTCGCTACAGCGTTGCGTGACGGCGGGCAGCTGATTCTCATCGATTTGCCACCTGGCTCCGAGTCCTACCACAAGGACGCCGAGCACCATCATCATGACGGGTTCGAACCCGAGGTGTTGACCGAGCAGTTGCGGCAGGCCGGGTTCAAGTCGCCAACGTGGCATCCCCCGCTGCCGGTTATGAAGACCACCGCCGACGGCAGCGAACGCCGCTTCGATCTGTTTGTGCTCAGCGCTGTCCTGGCACCGTGATCGCGCCAAACTCGGCCGCACTCAGTTGAGCCAGGTCTTGCGGGCTTAGCTCTACCTGCAGGCCACGGCGCCCTGCCGAAACCACGATGAGGCTATGTGCCACTGCGCTTTGGTCGATGATCGTGGGCAGGCGGCGGCGTTGACCTAGCGGGCTGATGCCACCCACCGTCATGCCGGTGCTGCGCTCGACGGTTGCAGCGGCGGCGAGCTCCGCATGCTTTTGCCCACACAGCGTCGCGACCGCCTTAAGATCGACGTTGCCGCTTACCGGCACGACCGCCACGACCAACTGGTCGGCCACCTTGAGGATGAGTGTTTTGAAGATTCGGGTTGGCTCTATACCGAGTTTTTCAGCGGCAGCTAAGCCGATGGCGCCGTCTTGGGGGTCATAGTCATATTCCAGCACCCGGTGAGCTACCTTGCTGGCCGCTAGCAATCGCAGCCCTGGCGTCGCCCCAGCTTGCTTTCTACCCATTCACCGACTGTAGCGCCAGGCCCCGACGGGCCTTAAAACCTACTGGTGGGCGATGCCAGGATTGAACTGGCGACCTCTTCCGTGTCAAGGAAGCGCGCTACCACTGCGCCAACCGCCCGAGGTGGAGACGGGATTTGAACCCGTGTACACGGATTTGCAGTCCGTTGCCTCGCCTCTCGGCCACTCCACCAGTGGGATCAACCTCCCCACCGGGAGCGGGAGAGACTTCTCCGAGCGGACGACGAGATTCGAACTCGCGACCCTCACCTTGGCAAGGTGATGCTCTACCAACTGAGCCACGTCCGCATGCACTGTTTCGTTGCGTGGATAACCATAGCTCAGAGAATCGCCGGGTTACAAGTTTGCTTGGCTCGATTGGCCGTTCGCGATCTGTCGCCAGTTGATCTATACTGACCTTCGCAACGGGCGATTGGCGCAGTGGTAGCGCGCTTCGTTCACACCGAAGAGGTCGGCGGTTCGAAACCGCCATCGCCCACTACAGGAGGGATCATGTCGGCGCCGGGATTAGTTCTGGCAGCAGTCGATGTGCCCGTCGAGAATGGCTCTGCCCTAACCAATATTTCCCAGCAGCTTTGCCTGCAACGCCCGGACCTTGTCATTGCTACCGCCCGCTTTGGCAACGGCATTGATTCACTGCAGATCGCCGTCGACAAGGTAACGAAAGCGGGGCGCCGCGAGCTGGTCGTCGTACCGCTAGATCTTGCCGCTGCCGCCGAAACGCCCGAACCGCTGGCACAAGCCTGCGATGAGATTCGCCGCATCGAGAGTGACTTGGCGGTTTGTGTTGCCCGCCCAATCGGCCCAGCCGTGGAAATGCTGATGGTGCTGGATCAACTTGTGCGCGCCGAACTAAACCGGATTCAAGCACTGGAAGTGGACGCCTTGATTTTGGCCAGCCCCGCTGGCGGCGACGCCAGAGGAACCTCGCTACTGGCCCGCCGGGCCCGGCAATGGTCTGCCCATCATCGGTTGCCCACCCAAACAGCGGTGATGACCGGCGACGGCAACGGAGTCGCACTTGCCACCAAAAGCCTGCGCAACGCTGGCCGCCGCCATATCGCGGTCGGGACGCTCGCCATTGAGGCCAACGAGCTCTATCGAATCAACAAGCAAAGCGCCTTGAACGCCGGGGCAATGTGCGTCACCGGCCCGATTCCAGCAAAGGCATTCATTGAGCTGATCCTGGCTCGCTACGCCTACGCTGCGATGTCGCTGTTGCGCTTTGACGATGAGGTAACTCCCAGCGAGTGACTTGCTACGGGCCGTAAACTACTGGCATGAGTGATGACAGCGTTTCTCCGAAGCAACGTTCGGACGCGCAATGGCGAGAGCTATTGACTGCGGCCGAATACCAGGTGCTGCGGCTAGGTGGCACGGAGCCGAGTTTCGTCGGCGAGTACACCACCACCACTACACCGGGGGTTTACCACTGTCGTGGTTGCGACGCCGCGCTGTTTGCTAGCGAGTCAAAGTTTGATTCCCACTGTGGCTGGCCCAGCTTCTTTGAACCGCTTGCCGAGGATCGGGTGAGGTACCTGCCAGACAATTCGATTCCTGGGCGGCCCCGGGTAGAGGTGCGCTGCCAGGCCTGTGACAGCCACCTGGGCCACGTTTTCGAGGGCGAGGGCTACGACACCCCCACTGATCAGCGCTACTGCATCAACTCGATCTGTTTGCGCCTCGCCTCCACAGATTAGTTGCGATGACGGCGCGGCCTCCTACCTCACCAACGGCCCGCCGAATAGGGTAAAGATTGTGTCACCGCGCCCCACCAGTTTGCTCCCCGAGGCCTTCAGCCTCGCTCTCGGGGATCTGGCCGATATGCGCTGGCATCCCAACATCAACACCCAAGATATGGGGGCGCCACAGCGGATTGCCCCCTACTCGAATGCCATAGCAGCCGAGTTCATCTCCCCCGCCGGTGATGCCCTGGCCACGGGCCGACTGGTGGTGCTCTACAACCCAGCCGGAGATGACAGCTGGGACAGCACATTTCGGCTGGTGTCCTACATCCAAGCGCCAATTGAGCTGGCCATGGCCGCCGATCCGTTGCTACCCGACGTGGCTTGGTCATGGCTGGTTGATGCGCTCGCCCATCATGGCGCCGACTGCGTATCACTGGCCGGGACGGTCACGGCGTCCTATGGCCGCAGCTTTGGCGACATGCGCGACGACCCCGACCGCGGTGACGTCGAAATGCGAGCCTCCTGGAGCCCCGAGGTGCCCAGCGGCCACTGGCTGAGCCAGCATCTGCACAGTTGGCAGGAGCTGCTCTTGTGGTTCTCCGGCCAGCCACCGTTGCCGGATGGGGTCATCCACTTCCCGCAGGAAACGCAGTGACAACGGCGCGGCTTGTCACCGAACCCAGAGAACCGTTACGCCCGGTCGTTACCACACCACGCCAGTTAACCGCCTGCATAGCTTCACTCAAGGACGGACGCGGCCCGGTTGCTTTTGACGCGGAACGCGCGCACGGCTATCGCTACTGGCCGAAGGCTTATCTCTTCCAGATTCGGCGGGAAACAAGCGGCACCTGGCTGATCGATCCCATCGCCTTTGAACACGAAGGTGTCACCGACCTGTCCGACCTCGTCACGGCGTGCGGCGAAGCGGTGTGGCTGATCCATGCCGCCAGCCAGGACCTAGACTGCATGCGATCGGCTGGCATTGTGCCCCCTGCTATCTTTGACACCGAACTCGCCGCCAGACTGCTTGGCATGCCCGGAACGGCGCTGGGCTATCTGCTGGCAGAACTGCTCGGCATCCGGCTGAAAAAGGCGCATTCCGCCGCCAACTGGGCCAAGCGGCCGCTACCGACGACGTGGCTCAACTACGCGGCCCTGGACGTGGATTACCTGATCGAGCTGTACGAGGTACTGGCGCAGCGACTGGCCGCTGCGCAGCGCAGCGACTGGGCCGAACAGGAGTCCGCGGCAGCGCTTGCCCAGGCAAGCAACCCGCCGTCACCAAAGGCGGAACCGTGGCGCAAACTAAAAGGGCTGCGCGACGTGAAGCAGCCGCGGCAGCTGGCTATTGCCCGCGCCCTGTGGCAGGAACGGGAAGCCATCGCCCAGCAGCGCGACCGCCCGCCCAGCCATATTCTTGCCGACGACACGATCGTCGCCTTGGCCCTTCGCGTGGACGAGAACTGGTCCGTGCAGAATCAGGCAACCTTGGCGCAGCTACCGGGCTTTGGGCATCGCTACGCCAAGCGCTACCTGACCAACTGGCACCGCGCCCTGACTAAGGCGGCTAGCCTGACCAAGGCCGACTGGCCGCGCAAGCGGCCACCAATCACCGGGGTGGGCCATCCCCGCACCTGGCCCCGGCACCATCCGCAAGCCGCCGCCCGCTGGGATCGAGTCTCGCCACTCTTAGCCGAGCTGACGTGCGAGATCGGCATCCAGCAGAGCCTGATCGCGCCCACCCAGCCGCTGCGGCAAGTGATCTTCGACTACCAAGGTGATCCCGAGGCCGAACTCAGCCGGGCTGGACTGCGACCCTGGCAACTCGAATTTCTAGTGCCGCTGCTGCACGAGGCGCTCGACGCCTAAGCCCGGTCGTGCTCCACCTGCTGTTGTGGCACCGCAATAATCCGTTCCACCACATCACGGGCGATATCTTCAGCCTGCAGCCGCAGCCGCTGCAACACCTGCTGTCTGCTCCCCTGCTGCTGGAACTCATGGCTAATGCCGTAGACCAAGCAGGACATTTCCTGCCCCAGTTCGCTACGTAGCCGCTCCCCGACTCCGCCGGTGACCAAGTTGTCTTCAATGCTCACCACGACCTCGTGTCGGGCTGCCAACTCGCACAGTTTCGGGCTGATTGGAATACACCAAAGCGGATCAGCGACAGTGGCCTCGATGCCCTGATCAGCGAGCTTGGCGGCGACCGCCAGCCCCAGTCGGGCGAACTGCCCCAGTCCGACGATAAGCACGGTTGCTTCGGGGCAGTGCCGCAACACGTCTACCTGATCTCGGCCCTCACCCAGCGCCGTGACACTGGGGATGTCTTCGGGCAGCCGCTCCTTCGAGTACCGGATGACGGTAGCCCGGTCGGCAACATTCACTGCCCGCTCCAGCGCAGCTACTAGCCGCGGTTGGTCTCGTGGCGCCGCGATCTCAATGTTGGGCACTAGCCCCAGCAGCGACATGTCCCACATGCCGTTATGGCTGGGCCCGTCCGGCCCGGTGATGCCAGCCCGGTCGAGGACAAACGTCACGCCACAATCGTGCAACGAGGCATCCATCAAAATCTGGTCGAAGGCCCGGTTCGCGAACGTGGCATACATGGCTACCACCGGATGCAACCCAGCCTTAGCCAACCCCGCCGCAGAGACCACCGCATGCTGCTCAGCGATGCCAACGTCGAAGACTCTGCCAGGATAGGCAGCGGCGAATCGGTCGAGTCCGGTGGGATGCAACATGGCAGCTGTGATGCCGACCACGTCGTCTCGACGGCTGCCTAGGCTGAGCATGGCCTCGCTAAAGGCGTCGGTCCAGGTCGCCTGCACGTCGTCACTCAGTGACTCGCCCGTGTGTGCGTCGATCCGGCCGATGCTATGGAACTGATCCTGCTGATGCTGTTCGGCAGCCCGGAACCCCTTTCCCTTTTGGGTGATGCAGTGGACCAACACTGGGCCGCCAAAATCTCTGGCTTGCTCAAGATAGGTTTCCAACGCCCGCAGGTCATGGCCATCGATTGGCCCGAGGTACTTGATCGCTAGGTCAGAAAACATGCCTTGTGGGGCCAGAATGTCCTTAGCGCCGGTCTTGATGCCGTGCAGAACGTCGTAGGCCGGCTGCCCGATGAGCGGCATTCGACTGACCGACTTTTTGATGAATCGCAGGGTCGGCTCATATCGCCGATGAGTACGTAGCCTGCCAAGGTGGTTGGCAAGCCCGCCGACGGTGGGGGTATAGGAACGACCGTTGTCGTTGACGACGATGACGATAGGCAGATCGGGGTTGGCCGCGATGTTGTTGAGCGCCTCCCAGGCCAGCCCGCCAGTCAGCGAACCATCCCCAACCACGGCCACCACAGTGCGCCGCTCCCCGCGCAACCGGAATCCCTTGGCGAGGCCATCCGCCCACGACAGTGCGGTGGACGCGTGCGAATTTCGCACCCAGTCATGCTCCGACTCGGTTGGCTCGGGATAGCCAGACAGCCCGTCGGCCTGCCGCAGGGTGCCAAAAGCTGCGGCGCGACCAGTCAAGATCTTGTGGACATAACTTTGGTGGCCGGTATCGAAAATGATCGGATTATGCGGTGAGTCGAAGACTCGATGGATCGCCAACGTCAGCTCCACGACACCCAGGTTCGGACCCAAATGCCCGCCGGTGCGGCTGACCTGGGTCACCAGGAACCGGCGAAGCTCATCTGCCAGCTTCGCCAGCTTCGCGTAAGACAGCCGGCGCAAATCGAGCGGACTCTCGATCCTTTCCAACATGGCCATGGCTTTCATCGTAGGCGAAACCGCGCCGAGCCCGACGTTTTCGGGCTATTCCTTCGCACAGCAGTTCCTAGTCGCCCGGGCTCGTCGATTGGCTTCAGTTATTGATTGCCGCCAGGTTACGCAACACGTACTGCATGATGCCGCCGTTGAGGTAGTAGGCCCGCTCCCCTGGGGTGTCGATACGCACGACCGCCGCGAACTCGGTGGTGCTGCCGTCGGCCGCTACCGCCTTGACCTGCACCGTCTCGGGGGTCACCCCGTCGTTCAGCGAAGCAACGCCGGTGATCGCAAAGGTTTCCTCGCCGGTCAGGCCAAGCGAGGCGACCGATTCGCCGACCGGGAACTGCAGCGGCAACACTCCCATACCGATCAGGTTGGAGCGGTGGATCCGCTCGTAGCTTTCGGCAATCACAGCCCGCACGCCGAGCAGCGCGGTACCCTTGGCGGCCCAGTCGCGAGACGAACCGGAGCCGTATTCCTTGCCCGCCAGTACCACGAGTGGTGTGCCCGCCTCGCGGTAGTTGTTCGCGGCGGCGAACACGGTCGTCACCGGCCCTTCGGCCTGGGTGAAGTCGCGGGTGAAGCCACCCTCGGTGCCCGGGGCCAGCTGGTTGCGCAGCCGGATGTTGGCGAAGGTGCCGCGGATCATCACCTCGTGGTTGCCGCGGCGCGAGCCGTAGGAGTTGAAGTCGTGCCGGGCCACGCCCCGCTCACGCAGGTACTCCCCGGCCGGGGAGTCCGGGTTGATCGAGCCGGCCGGCGAAATGTGGTCGGTGGTCACCGAATCGCCGAGCTTGAGCAGCACCCGCGCGCCCGCAATATCGGCCACCGGCTCAGGCTTGGCCTGCATCCCGTCGAAGTACGGCGCCTTGCGTACGTAGGTGGATGCGTCGTCCCACTCGAACAGGTCGCCGTCAGGGGTGGGCAGCGAACGCCAGCGCTCCCCGCCATTGAAGACGTCGGCGTAGCGCTCGGAGAACATTTCGGCGGTGATCGCGCCGGCGACGACCTCGTCGATTTCGGCCTGGCTTGGCCAGATGTCTCGCATGTAGACGTCGGCGCCGGAGGCGTCTTGGCCGAGCGGCTCGTTGAACAGGTCGATGTTCATGGTGCCAGCCAGCGCGTAGACGATCACCAGCATCGGGCTGGCCAGGTAGTTCATCTTGACGTCGGGGCTGATGCGGCCTTCAAAGTTGCGGTTGCCCGACAGCACGGCGGTCACCGCCAGGTCGTTGTCATTGATCGCCTGCGATACCTCGGGGATCAGCGGCCCGGTGTTGCCGATGCAGGTGGCGCAGCCGTAGCCGACCAGGTTGAAGCCTAGCTTTTCCAGGTAGGGAGTTAGCCCTGCCCGGTCGTAGTAGTCGGTCACGACCTGTGAGCCGGGAGCCAGCGTGGTCTTAACCCAGGGGCGCTGCTGCAGCCCCTTCTCGACGGCCTTCTTGGCCACCAGGGCCGCACCGATCATCACGCTGGGGTTCGAGGTGTTGGTGCACGACGTAATGGAGGCAACGGTGACCGCACCGTGTCGCAACTCGAAACTGCGACCATCAGCGAGTTTCACCGGTACCGCAGCGTCAACGTCGGCGGCATAACTAGGCAGCGTGGCCGCGAAGCTTTCTTTGGCCTCGTCCAGCCGGATCCGGTCTTGCGGCCGCTTCGGCCCGGAGATGGACGGCACCACCGTGGACAGGTCCAGCTCGATGTACTCCGAGTACACCGGCTCCTGGCTCGGATCGTGCCACAGGCCCTGCAGCTTGGCGTAGGCCTCGACTAGCTCCAGCTGCTCTTCGCTGCGGCCGGTCAGCCGCAGGTAATCGATGGTGACGTCGTCGATGGGGAACACCGCGATCGTCGAGCCGTACTCCGGGCTCATGTTGCCGATGGTGGCGCGGTTGGCCAGCGGCACCTGGGACACGCCCTCGCCGTAGAACTCCACGAACTTGCCAACCACCTTGTGCTGCCGCAGCATCTCGGTGATCGTCAGCACCAGATCCGTCGCGGTGGTGCCCTCGCTAAGCGTGCCGGTCAGCTTGAAGCCGACCACGCGCGGAATCAGCATCGACACAGGCTGGCCCAGCATCGCCGCCTCGGCTTCGATGCCGCCAACGCCCCAGCCGACCACGCCCAGGCCGTTGACCATGGTGGTGTGGGAGTCGGTGCCCACACAAGTATCGGGGTAAACCTGCGTCACCCCGTCGGCGTTCTGCCGCGGGAAGGCCACCCTGGCCAGGTGCTCGATGTTGACCTGGTGCACAATGCCGGTGCCTGGGGGGACGACCCGGAAGTCGTCGAAGGCAGTCTGGCCCCAGCGCAAGAACTGGTAGCGCTCCTTGTTACGCGCGTATTCGATCTCGACGTTGCGTTCGAAGGCATCCGGTGCGCCGAACGCTTCGATGATCACCGAGTGGTCGATGACCATCTCGGCGGGCGACAGCGGGTTGACCAGCGCCGGGTCTCCGCCCAGTTCGGCAAGTGCCTCGCGCATGGTGGCGAGATCGACCACGCAGGGCACGCCGGTGAAGTCCTGCATGATGACGCGGGCCGGAGTGAATTGGATTTCGTGGCTGGGTTCGGCGGTCGGGTCCCAATTGGCCAGCGTCTCGATGTCGGCGGCGGTGATGTTCGCCCCGTCCTCGGTGCGCAACAAATTCTCCAACAGCACCTTGAGGCTGTACGGCAACCGCTCCTGCCCGGGAACCGCGTCAAGCCGGAAAACTTCGTATTCCTTTTCCCGAACAGTTAGGGTAGCCTTAGCTTGGTAGCTGTTGATGCTCATAGTTCTCCTCAGGCGCCATTTTCGGTTGGCACTCCGGTCGGTGTAGATCGTCGTGGACTCAGCAAAGCTACACACTCCACATGATGAGTCTGGGGAAACAAATCATAGGCGCTCAGGCCGTCTAACCCATAACCGAGACGCTGGAAGTGCGCCAAATCGCGAGCCAGCGCGGCCGGATCGCAGGCCACGTAGGCGACTGCCCTGGGGCCAGCCGCAGCGATCCTTGCCACCACCGCCTTACCCGCGCCGCTACGCGGCGGATCTAGCACCACCACGTCGGTTGACTTCGGGATGCGAGCGGCCTGCTTTGGCAGCGAGGCCACCTGAAACTCAGCCTCTGGGACGTTGCGGCGAGCCAGCTCGACGGCTCGCCGATTGCCCTCCAACCCCACGACCCGGGCGTCATGCGAGGCCAAGGCGCCGGCAAACAGCCCCACCCCGCAGTAAAGGTCGGCCACCGACTCACCCGCTCTCACCTGCAATCCTGCCAACACCGCTGCCACCAGCTGCTCAGCAGCCGCGGTGTGCGGCTGCCAAAAGCCCTGGGCGTCAACGAGATAATCGCGCTCGGCCACCCGGAACTGCACCTGCCGAGGGCCTTGCCGAACTTTGCCGTCGACCACGACGGTGGTCTCGGCCCCGCGAAAGACCCGCACGCTCGCGGCTTCAGGCCAGCTGGCGGCAAGCTGCTCGTGTCCGGCGATCAGGCAGCCCTGCGAGGGTAACGCCACGATGTCGCTGGAGCGGCGACGATGAAACCCCAGGTTGCCCTGGTCGTCGGTGGCATAGTCCATCCGGGTGCGCCAACCGAACACCGGGGTGACCTCCTCGACCGGACCGTCCCAGTCGATGCCCGCCAGCCGCTGCAGTTGCTCGGCGATCACCGCCGCCTTGAGCTGACGTTGCCGTGGCCCAGCGACATGCTGCCAAGCACAGCCACCGCAGTCGGTGACGATCGGGCACGGCGCCGCGATCCGATCCGGCGAAGCGGAGATCACCTGCTGCACCTGAGCCCGATTAAAGCCCTTGGCTATCGAAGTTATCTTGACGGCAACCAGTTCCCCGGGGATGCCACCTGCGACGAAGTGAACCTTGCCTGCCACCCGGCCGACACACCAGCCACCGTGGGCTACCCGGTCTAGCTCGACCTGGACCACCTCACCGACTTTCACACGGCCCAACGCTAGCTGCTCTAGGCGACTTCATTGCTGAGCCGCACCGAGCAACGGGGCGAAGATGCTTTGCCCAGTTCGCTAGCTGGCGGCCTTGCCATCGATCTCGGCTGGGACGCGTAACCCAAGCGGGGTGCCCGGGCCAGCGGGCTGGTCGTCGCGGCGCACCACCAGGTTGGCAAAGAACTCCACCAGTTCTACGGCGACATTAGGATTCTTCGGTTCTGCCGCTGCCTTTCCGAGCAGGATGCCGTGCAGCAGCCAGCCAGGCCCTTCTACCAGCCAGGTGCGAGTCAGTTGCGCCACTGGCTTGCCGTCAGCGTTTTGGCCGATGCTGCGAACCACCAACTCGGCGCCAAACGGCCCCTTCGATACGGCCACGGTCCCACCGCCGCGGGTAGCAGCGGCAATGTACTCTTCGCGGGTCTCCGCCAGGATGGAGGTTCGGCTTGGCCCAGCTAACACTCTGACCCGCAAGGCCGAATCGGCACTGGTTACTACGAGGGAAGTTGCTTCACCGGAATTAACGTCGGCCAAGCTGATACCAAGCCGGCGATATGGCGTGACGATGAGCGAGCCCAGATCGAATCGCTGCACATCGTCGGCAGTTAGATCAACCTCGTCGATATCGAAAGGTCCCTCATCGCGGCCGTATTCCGCGTCCCATTTCGCCCACTTGGCCCGGTCATCGTCAGTTATTCGCACGCCCCCACTATGGCAGGCATCGCCAGCTGTGACCACTCTCGCTATTGCTGCCCCGTAGAGCCGTAGCCACCCGCGCCCCGGCTGGTGTCGTCGAGTTCGGTGACCGGCCGGAACTTGGCCTGCACATATGGCACGACGACCAGTTGCGCGATGCGATCACCGGCGGCCAGCTGAATCGTGGCGGCGGGGTCCAAGTTGATCAGGCAAACCTTGATTTCGCCGCGGTACCCGCTGTCGATAACCCCAGGCGAGTTGACGATGCTCAGCCCTAGCCGCGCCGCTAACCCCGACCGCGGGGTAACCAACCCGCAGGTTCCCGCAGGCAGCGCGCATCGCACCCCGGTGGGCACCAGCTTGCGCTCGCCGGGCGCCAACTCAACCGGCACGGTGGTACGAAGATCCGCCCCGGCGTCGCCCGGCTGGGCGTACCCAGGGACTAGCTCAGGCTGAGAAACAACAGGCACATCCATGGACTTCTACTTTCAGCAACCGTTGTCGCAACGCATTTTTGCCTCAACCTGGCCAGAATAGCCCGACCAGGCATAATGGATCCCACGAAGGCTAGGAAGGAACGCGTAATGAACCTTGCCCAATCAATGTTGTGGAAGCTGTATGCCGGTATCCTCGGCGCCGCGACCACTGTCGTTGCCCAGAAGCTGGTGACCAAAGCCTGGGAGGCCGCGATCGGCGGCGAACCGCCGGATCCCAACGACCCCGATACTCCCTTGGTTCAGGCGCTTATCTGGGCCATTTCAAGCAGTCTCGGCGTAGGCATCACGCAACTGGCAATGAACCGGTTCATGCAGCGCCGCTGGGCGAAGAGCATGGGCAATACCGCTCCCAGCAAGCTTGGCAACATGCTGGACCTGCAGGCCCGCTAACCAGTTAAACGCAGTCGACGCAGTAGGGCTGGCCGGCCTTCTCTTCGGCCAGTTGGCTCTGCTGCTTCACCAGGAAACAAGCGGCGCACGTGAATTCGTTGGATTGGCGTGGCAGCACCTTGACCGTTAACGATTCATGCGACAGATCCGCACCCGGCAATTCAAACGCTTCTGCGGCCTCGACTTCGTCCTCGTCGACTTTCCCTGAGTTTTGATCGTTACGTCGGGTCTTGAGCTCTTCTAACGAATCCTCACTCATCTCTTCGTCGCTTTTACGAGGGGCATCGTAGTCAGTGGCCATCGTCTTCCTTCCGAACTCAAGAAACTCAGTCGACGCCGTAATGTGTATCACACTTAGCCAAACTTGCAACATCGCCCCCTCGAAACTGTTCAGTCAACCCACGCGCCGATCATGGTTGCCATTGCTGCTGCCTGCTAAGTTGGGACACACAACAACCTGGAGGAGCGTATGGAAAGCACCTTGACGCCGCGCGAAATACAATCGCGGCTGCGCGCAGGTGCGCCCCTGGCAGATGTCGCGGCAGCCGCCAACGTCTCGGTAGATGAGATCGCCGGGTTCGCTGGCCCAGTGCTCGCCGAACGCGAGTACATCGCCACTCTCGCCCAAACTGGCACCTTGCGTAAGCGCGATGAAGGAACCGGACACCGCCGCCTAGGCGACATAGTCGCGCAACGCGTTGCTGCGCGCGGCTATGAGGCAGAGCTGCTGCAGTGGGATGCGTGGCGGCAACCTGATGGTCAATGGCGGGTTCGAGTCAGCATTGAGATCGCCGCGATGCCCCGCGAAGCCGAATTCATCTTCGATGCTAAGCGTAGGTTCAGCACGGCAGCCAACGAGGATGCCCGGTGGCTGATCGGCGAGAAGCCCCCAGGCAGTACTGGCCCGGAACAGGAACCAACCGTCGATCTTGATGATGAGCTGGCCTTGGTGCGAGCCACCCGGGACGCGGATCAACCCGAGGTGCTGCCGTTCGAAACCGAGGATGAGGGCGGAGCTTACCAATTCGACGCAGACCAAGAAGACCTCGACTCGTTGTACGAGATGTTAAACGTGGTCAGCGATGATTCGGTGCGCATCTACACCGGGCTCGGCGGCGAGGAAATAGCCCAGGGGGAAACGCCGCCCGAAAAAACCGAAGCCGAACCGGCAGAAGCCCAAGAGACTGAAAAGACTGAGCGTAAGCCGACTCGGTCGAAGCGCGGGAAAGGGCGGGCCAAGGTTCCCAGTTGGGACGAGATCCTCTTCGGCGGCCCGGCAACCTAGGCGAACGGTAGCGGCTCGGCCAGCGTGGCCTGGGCTCGAGTCCTGGTCATCCGTCGCCGGTGGTGCGCCCGGCACAGCACCTCGTATCGCACATCAGCGCCATCGTTGGTATCCCCCACCACAATCTGTGAACCCTCGGTAACCATAAGGCCGTTTATGGTGCGCGCATTATGAGTGCCGCGCTTGCCGCACCAGCACAACGGGCCAAGCGGTAGCGTCTCGACCCGATCCGCCAACTCCACCAGCCTCGCCGAACCTGGAAAAAGTTTGGTGCGAAAATCAGCAAGGATGCCGAACGCGTAGCAGTCGATCTGCAATTCATCGACGACCCGGGCTAGCTGATCAATCTGCTCTTCCTGGTAGAACTGCGCCTCGTCACAGACGAGATAGTCCACCCTTCGGCCAGCCACCAGTTCAGCTATGACATACGCCCAGATGTCGAAGTCTGCTGGTACTTCGATCGCGGCCTTGCTCAACCCGATTCTGGAGGTCACGGTGCCGTCGCCGGAGCGATCCTGACACGTGAATAGCCGCCCGGAGCGGCCATTTGTGGATTGGGTGTAGTGAAGCTGCAGCGCCAACGTAGACTTGCCGCAATCCATCGGGCCGGTGTGAAATACCAGCTCAGACATCGCTGTCTCCCACCAATCCCCGGTAAATATCTAGGTACTTTTCGGCGGTGCGCTCCGGCAGCAACTCCGACTGCAGTGAGGATAGCGCCTGGCGCATCTGTGCTCGGCGATTATCATCGGCGAAAACTCGCATGCCTTCGGCGATGGAGTCCGCGTCGGGATCGGTCAGGACCGCCGAGTCGGCAGAGATGCCGAAGTGCAACCGATCGTCGCAGTAAAGCAGCGGGAGCCCGGCAGCTGCCGCCTCGACGATCACGATTCCCTGACTGTCGAAGCGATAGCTAACCAAGACCATCACGTCGGCATCGACCAGTTCTTGCGCGATGTCTTCCAGGGACTTCTTATGGCCCAGGAACTTGATGTTCGAGTCGTCCCCGGCAAGCGCCTTGAGATGCTTTAGCTGATCGCCGTCGCCGACCAGAACCAGTTCGGCGTTCGGCAGGTTGGCCCGTTGAAATGCCTGCACCATGACGTCGACGCGCTTCTCTTTGGCCAGCCGCCCCACAGACAGGAAACGAACTTTAGCGTCATCGCGTTGTCGAGTGACGCGCTGCAACGCTTCCTGCATCCCCCTGGCGATGCCAGTGGGCACCACGTACCCCGGAACGTCGTTGGCGCTGCAGCTGCTGATTAATTCCCGCATGAACTCGCTTGGCACCGTCCAAGCGTCAACTTGGGCGGCAATATCGGCCAGCGACTTCCAGTCGGTCCTTGCCGCCAGCCCGTCGGGCTCTTCCTGTGCGCTTGGCAGCCTCGCGGCGGGCAGGCGTTTCTTGGTGGCCAACCGCAGCGCTGGCAACACCAGTGCGCGATACGACCAGGTGCCCAACAACGCCGCTTTGACGGTGGCGTGGGTGCCGGCAATGTTGGCGTGAAAAGTGTGGACATGCGGAATGCCCTGCAACCTGGCGATCCTGGCGGCCAGCGCGAGTGCCCCGCGGTCGGTGTGCGAGTGCACTAGGTCGAAGCGCCACTTGCGGGTGATGGCTTTGGCCCGCCGTTGCGAATGATGCAGCACCGAAAGATGCGCCGGCAGCCCCTCAATGTAGATAGTCGGGCAGGCGTAGGTTTCGCAATTAATTGGCAGCTCTAGGTGCCGGTTGGGGGCGATGAGAACGACTTGATGCCCGAGCCTAACCAACTCATCAATCTGAGTTTGTACTGACCGACCAATCCCGCCTGAACTTGGGAAAAAATCGTCTATCAGCAACCCAATGCGCATCAACGTCCTCCTGCTATCACCAAGGGTACAAGCATCTCTGCTCGACTCAGCGAACCATGCATGCCAACCAAACTAAACTCCTTGGGGCTTTGGCTTGTCATGATGGCCCAGTCATCGCGCATGGCAACCACCACGTCGCCGATCCGCTGCTGGGCAGGGGGCGCTACCACCGGGCCGAACCAGCCAGCCTCGACTGCTTCCTCGCGCCGCAGCACCAGGGCCCGCTCCCCCAAGAAAGCTGCCCACCTGGCAGCCAATTCGGCCGGGTCACGGGTGTAGACCTGCCGAAAGCGGCCCTCGCCTGCCAGTAGCTCATAGCCGGCTAGCTGTGGCTGTTCTTCGGCGGTGATGCGGTGGTTTTGGGGCACATTGACCATGCCGTGATCGCCGGTGACCAGCAAGCACACCCCGTCGGGCAACGCCGCTTGTAACTGCGAGACTAGGTCGTCAACCTCGGCCAGCCGATCCAGCCACTTCCAGGAGCCGACGCCGTGGCCGTGACCGTCGTGATCCAGCAGGCGATGGTAGGCATAAACCAAGTCGTGGCGGCGGGCGCTGCTGGCTACTAGTTCCGCAAACCTTGCCACGTCTGCTTCCTTAACCACTGGCGCATGTTCAGCGCCGCTGAACGCGATTTGGGTAAGCGCAGTACCAGCGAACTTGGCCAGCGTTACTGACCCAGCGGAGCAGGAATGCTGCGGCAACTGTTCGAAGATCGTGGGAACCAGTTTGAGAGTCGCTGGATCGCTGGGGCCGCCGTCCCAGGTGAGCGCATTGAGTAGCTCCCCCGAGAACGGATTGCGGAAGCTGTAGCCGACTATGCCGTGTTGCCCGGGTGGCAGCCCACAGCCAAGGCTGGTCAGGGAGGTAGCCGTGGTCGACGGAACGCCGCAAGTCAATGTGCTAGCTGGCAGCGAGGTTACGTGGGTGGCGTGCTCGGCATACTGTTGCAGCTGGAGCTGTCCCAAGCCGTCCACCAATAACACCACATAGGTATCAGCCGCCGGGATGTCTATCGCGGCGTTGTTGCCAGTCAGGCGTGCCACGATGCTTGGCAGCAATTGGGCCAGACTTTGGCCGAGGTAGTCGGGGGCCACGAACTCCGGGATCATCGGCCAATCCGTTGCTGCAGCAAAGTCCCAAACTCCAGCAGCTTCTTGGTCGAGGTTGCACCGTCACCAGCCGGGCTCATCCGAACCGTCAGATCGTTTGGCGTGATCGATCCGCTGTAACCGTGATCGGCTGTGCACTCTGGGTCGTCGCAGCCGCCAGTGCCGAAGTCCAACCGTTTCGTGGATCCCCACACCAGGCTCAGCCAGGTTTCGACCAGTTGGGCTTGATCTGGATAACGATCAGGACTGGCCACTGAGCGTGTCACCACTGCAGTGTTGATCGAGTTCAAGGCGACCACTTCGGAACTTGTCAGCGCCCGGTTTGGGTCACCGGCATCACCATCATCGGTGTGACTGATCAGCAAGCAATTCTCGGTGAGTACCAACACTGTCAGGTGGCGATTCACCTCACCATTTGCCAGGGTCGCTTCATGGTGCAGCAGATACCCGACCACAGGTTGGTTACCCAAGGCTGAGGCTATGGCATCAAACACCAAATCCGGGTAGAACCCGGCGTCAACAATCTCGGCAACTAGGTCCTGCGGTAACTGATCTCGTTTGGTCACGGTGGGCACTCCCCCATTCTGGCACGGCTTTCGCTAGGTTTATTCACCATGAGCACTAGGCCTCACTACTCCGCCCGCATTGAGGACGCGTGGCTGCGCCTGCAAACCCGGATCTTACATAGATTCGGCTGGCAGGAAGCAATAGTCGGCTTCACTGGGATCGGCACGCCAGAATACGTTCGCATCCTTGGCCGCGTCGTGCTGCGTCCCCCGAGCCAGCAAGGCATCATGCACCTCGCGCAGGATCTGTTGCGGCGCCGCGGCTGGCGCAACTTTGTGTCGGCACCGCTGCCCGCCGTACGGGTTCTCCTGGTGGTTGGCGAACAAACCATCCCGGTGCAAACAGATCGTGGCGGCTACATTGACGTGCGCGTCAAAAACCCAGGACTGGCGGCAGGCTGGCACCAGGTGCAGATCACCGGCAGCGCCGGGGCTACGGCGAGCATCCCGCTGCAGGTTGTTTCCTCGGCTGAGACCTTTGGCATCGTCTGCGACATCGACGACACCATCATCTCGACCTGGCTGCCCCGGCCGATGATCGCGGCTTGGAACTCGTTTATTCTCACCGAGCAGGCCCGCCAGGCGGTACCCGGCATGGCGCGAATGCTGCAGCAACTCCTGGCCGATCACCCCGGCGCCCCGATCGTCTATGTTTCGACGGGCGCTTGGAACACTTATCCGATGGTCAATCGGTTCCTGGCCAGGCACGGGTTACCGGCTGGCGCGATGCTATTGACCGATTGGGGCCCCACCAACACCGGCTGGTTCCGCAGCGGCGCCCATCACAAGCGCACCTGCCTGCGAGAGCTAGCGCGGGACCTGCCAAATATTCAATGGCTGTTGGTTGGCGATGACGGCCAACACGACCCGGAACTGTATGCCGAGTTCGCCACCTTGCAGCCAGAGCATGTGCGGGCCCGGGCCATCCGGCAGCTCACCCCAGGCGAGCACGCTTTGGCCTCCGGTGGCCTGGTACAGCCAAACTACATTTCTCGCTGGCGACCCGACACGGCGCCCGAGGTTCGTGCCCCGGATGGCGACGGGTTAGCTGATAAACTTCGCGGGATTCTCTAGGGGGCGCTAGGTGGCAAAGACCGCAAAAGTCGAAGAGCACATTCTCGACGTAGACGTGACCGAGGAAATGGAAACCAGTTTCCTTGAGTACGCCTACTCCGTCATTTATTCGCGCGCGCTGCCGGACGCGCGCGACGGCCTCAAACCTGTGCAACGCCGCATCCTCTACACCATGAACGACATGGGGATCCGCCCCGACAAACCCCACGTCAAGTCGGCCCGGGTTGTTGGCCAGGTAATGGGCGTACTGCACCCTCACGGCGACGGCGCCATCTACGATGCCCTGGTTCGGATGGGCCAGCCCTGGGCCGCCCGGCTACCCATGATCGATCCGCACGGCAATTTCGGCTCGCTAGACGCCGGCCCGGCCGCCATGCGCTACACCGAATGCCGGATGGCCGCCCCCGCGATCGCAATGACCGACGGCCTAGACGAAGACACGGTCGATTTTCAGCCCAACTACGACGGTAAATCCAGCGAACCCGCCGTCTTGCCGGCCGCGCTGCCAAACCTGTTGGTCAACGGTGCCACCGGCATCGCGGTGGGCATGGCGACCAACATCGCCCCGCACAACCTCACTGAGGTGGTGGCCGCACTCAAGCAGCTGCTTACCAACCCAAATATTGAGCTCGACGAACTGATGCGCCACCTGCCGGGGCCGGATTTCCCCTCCGGCGGCAAGATCGTCGGGCTAGACGGGATTCGGCAGGCCTACGAGACCGGCCGGGGCTCGCTGAAACTCAGGGCCACCACCCGAATCGAAAAAGTTTCGCCCCGCCGACAAGGCATCGTGGTCACCGAGTTGCCATACATGGTTGGCCCGGAGAAGATCATCGAGCAGCTCAAGAAGGGGGTGCAGGAAAAGAAGCTGAAGGGCATCGCCGATGTCAAAGACCTCAGCGATCTAACCCATGGCACCCGACTGGTCATAGAGGTCAAGAACGGCTTCAACCCCGAGGTTTTGCTGCAGCAGCTCTACAAGTCCACCAAGCTCGAAGACAGCTTCGCCATCAACGCCGTCGCGCTAGTAGAGGGCCAGCCGCGGGTCATGCCCATGCGGGAGCTGCTTGAGGTGTTCTTGGACCATCGGCTCGAAGTTACCCAGCGCCGCACCGAGTACCGGCTGACGAAGGCCACCGACCGGCTACACCTGGTACGCGGCCTGCTCACCGCGATAATCGACATCGACGATGTGATCGCCATCATCCGCAGTTCGGAGAACGTGGCCGAGGCGCGAACCCGGCTAACCGGGGCCTTCGACCTTGACGAGGTGCAGGCCAACTACATCCTGGACATGCAGCTGCGGCGGCTGACGAAGTTCTCCACCATTGAACTGGAGAAAGAGGCAGAGGAGCTGCGAGACCAGATAGACGAGCTGCAAGCAATCCTTGCCAGCGACGAGCGGCTGCGGGGTGTGGTCGCCGAAGAACTGGATGCCGTGGTCGCAAGTTTTGGAACCCCACGGCGCACCGTACTGCTGGCTGGCGACGGCCAGGCGAGCGTTGCGACCGCCGCCCCCCTTGAGGTGCCAGACGATCCCTGCCGGGTACTGCTCGGCGGAGCCGGACTTGTCGCACGCACCGCTGGTGTGGACCCGCTACCGACCGAAGGACCGCGAGCAGACCACGACGTTATTCGTAGCCTGGCGGTGACCACTGCCCGCGGCCAATACGGCGTTGTCACCAACCGGGGTCGGCTGGTACGCCTCAATGCCATCGAATTGCCCGAAGTGCCGTTGACGGCCACGGCGCCCACCTTGCGGGGTGGCTCGCTAACCAAGGAATTGTGGCCGCTGGCAGCAGACGAAGTTCCCCTCGCGGTGATCTCCCTAACCGAAGAAACCCGTGGGCTGGCGGTCGGCACAAAACAAGGCATCGTGAAACGAGTCACCCCTGAAATCTTGACCAAAGACTCTTGGGAAATCATTCGGCTAGCCGATGCCGACGAGCTCGTCGGAGCCATTGAATTAAGCCCCGAGCATGAGGACCTAGTCTTCATCACCGCCAAGGCCCAGCTACTGCGGTTTTCCGCGGACCTGGTTCGGCCGCAAGGCCGCGCTGGCGGCGGCGTCGCCGGTATCAAGCTAGCTGCGAACGACCAAGTCGTCTGCTTTACCGCCGCGATTCCGGAGCGGGATCAGGTGGCCACGATCGCTGGGTCGGCTAGTTCGCTGCCGGGCACTGAACCCGGGGCAGCCAAAGTCACGCCGTTGGGGTTGTATCCCAGCAAAGGACGAGCAACCGGCGGAGTGCGCTGCATGCGGTTCCTGGTCGGGCAAGACACCTTGCTCTCCGCCGCCGTCGGCCCCGCCCCGATCATTGCGCAGACCGAGACCGGTGCCCCAGTTGAGCTGCCGGAGCCGGTGACCAGCCGGGATGGTTCGGGAACGCCGCTGCAGCATCCGGTGACCGCGATGGCAGGCCGCCCCGCCTAAACGTCGATCTGCTCTGCGGCCAAGCTGTAGGCGCCAGCCACGATGAAGTCCCGCCGGGGCCCGACCTCCGAGCCCATGAGCATCTCGAAGACCGCTTCTGCGCGTTCGGCGTCGTCCACGGTGAGCCGCCGCAGGGTTCGTCGGCCCGGATCCATGGTGGTTTCCTTGAGCTGCGCCGCGTCCATCTCACCCAGGCCTTTGTAGCGCTGCGGCTCCTTGAACGCCTGCCCCTTCTTGGTAAGCTCCGCAGCCTTCCGCTGGTACTCCTGATCGGTGTAGGTGTAGATGTAACGCGGCTGCTTGCGCTTTGGCTTGATCAGCTCGAAGCGATGCAGCGGCGGCACCGCCGAATACACCCTGCCCTGCTCGACTAACGGCCGCATGTAGCGGAAGAACAGCGTTGCCAGCAGCGTGCGAATGTGGGCACCATCGGAATCGGCGTCGGCCATGAAGATGATCTTGCCGTAGCGGCAGGCGTCCAAATCGAAGCTGCGGCCAGAACCGGCACCAACAACCTGGATGATGGAAGCACACTCCGCGTTCTTAAGCATCTCCCCCAGCGAAGCCTTCTGCACATTGAGGATCTTGCCGCGGATCGGCAGCAGCGCCTGGAACTCGGAGTTGCGGGCAACGTTGGCGGTACCCAGGGCCGAGTCGCCCTCGACGATGAATAGTTCGGTTTCGTCGGTGTCGCTGGAGCGGCAGTCCTTTAGCTTCGGCGGCATCGTCGAGGACTCCAGCGCGTTCTTGCGACGCTGGTTGTCTCGCTGGGCGCGGGCCTGCACCCTGGTGCGGGAAGCGCCCACTACCTTTTCCATCAGTGTTCGGGCGACGGTGCGCACCGATGGCTTGGTGCTGGTCAGGTACTTGTTTAGTTCCCGCTCCACGATCCGTCTCACGATGCGCTGCACCGGTGGGGTGCCGAGCACTTCCTTGGTCTGCCCTTCGAACTGGGGCTCTGCCAGGTTGACGGTCACGACGGCGGTCAGCCCCTCCAGGCAGTCATCCTTGACGACTTCTTCGCCGGACTTGAGCAGCCTGGTGCCGTCGAGCGACTTCACGAACGCCTTGGTCAGACCCCGCTCGAAGCCGCTGACGTGGGTGCCGCCCTTGGGTGTGGCGATGATGTTGACGAACGACCGCACCACCGTGTCGTAGCCGGTGCCCCAGCGCAACGCGATGTCGACATCTATCTCTCGTTCCACGTCCGTCGGCATCATGGCGCCAGAGTCGTCTAGCACCGGCACCGTCTCGGTGAACGTGTCCTTGCCCTGAATCCGCAGCACGGGCGACAGCTCCGGATCGGGCGAAAGGTAGTCGACGAACTCGGTGATTCCGCCGACGTGATGGAACTCTTCTACGTTCGGTTCGGCAGGATCGCGGTGGTCGCGCACCACTAGCTTGAGCCCGGGCACCAGGAACGAGGTCTGGCGACTGCGCTGGTGCAGCTTTCGCAGCGACATCTCCGCGTTCGGCAAGAAGATTTGCCGGTCCGGCCAGTAGGTGATCCGGGTGCCGGTGACCCCCTTGCGCACCTTGCCTACTTCGCGCAGCCCGCCACCCGGGGTGAACGGCGCGTCAGGACCGTCGCCGTCGAATTGGCCGGGGACGCCGCGGCGGAAGCTCATTGCCCAGGTTCGGGAATCACGGTCGACCTCGACATCAAGGCGGGCCGATAGCGCGTTGACCACGGATGCGCCGACGCCGTGCAGGCCGCCGGAGGCACGATAGGAGTCGGAGCCGAACTTGCCACCAGCATGCAGCCGCGTGAACACCACCTCGACGCCACTGAGTCCGGTGCGGGGCTCCTTGTCGACGGGGATGCCGCGAGCATGATCGACCACATTCACCGAGCCGTCTGCCCGCAACGTGACCTCTATCTCGTCGCCATGCCCGGTCAGCGCCTCATCCACTGCGTTGTCGATGATCTCCCACAGGCAGTGCATGAGACCGCGGGTATCGGTGGAGCCGATATACATCGCGGGTCGTTTACGGACGGCCTCGAGCCCTTCTAAGACCAGTAGGTGCTTAGCTCGGTAGCTTCGGGAGCCGGATTGTTTCGACTTATCTTGCGCCATCACCGCGCTAGGTTACCCGCAGCAGCCTCGTTGGGGCGGATCCGCCACGGCCTGATGAGTTTTTGTTGCCACGCTCGGGAACAAAACTAGGCAGCCGCGCGTTGTAGGCTGTGATGGACATGACCAAATCTTGCGAAGAGACTCAACTCACCGCTGTCGACCGGTGCGACCGGTGCGGCGCCCAGGCCTACCTGCGCGTCATTCTGCCTTCCGGCGGCGAACTAATGTTTTGCGCGCATCACGCCGCGCAGCACCGCGAGAAACTCGATCAGATCGCATCAAAGGTGCAAGACGAGACCAGCCGCCTCTACCGCTGACAGCCCAACCTCCCCTGCTGCCAGGCACTGATCATCCGGCGCGCAATAGAGGTTCCGGTCGGCAACTGCAGTTCGCCGGTGCGCAGCGCGTGGTCTAGTTCAGCTCTAGCAACGAACCTAGCTGCTGCGATCTCCGCCCCGTCTGGTTCCGGTAAGCCAACTGTGGTGCAGGCGAAGAATCCCAGCATCAACGACCGCGGCATCGGCCAAGGCTGCGAGCCGAAGTAGTGGAGTTGGTCAAGTGGCAAGCCGACCTCTTCGAGCACCTCGCGGTGGACAGCCTGCTCGGCTGATTCACCTGGCTCGATAAAGCCCGCGACCAGCGAGTGTCTGCCCGCCACCTTGGCGACGTGCTGTACCAGCAGCAATCGGTCTGCGCGATCTGTGACGGCGACGATGACAGCTGGGTCCTGCCGCGCGAACTGCAGCTCGCCGCAGTCGGCACATACTCGTCGCGCGCCCACAATGGTTGGGCAAGTTGCCCCGCCGCAGTGTTCGCAGTTGGGGGCCCCGGCATGCCAGCGGCCAAGCCACACCGCCGCCGTCACTAACTGCCGCCACTGCGGGGTGACCTGCCGCCAATCTGCCCATTGTGAAGTCACCGCTGCGGCTTCGGTTCGCACAAACCAGGAACGGCCCTGCCATTGCCCTAGGTATAGGTCATGGCTACCGGGTGTGCCTTCGGCACGAAACACTTCTGGTTCATCGCCGTCGACGCGGACCTGGCCAGAGCCGTCGACGTGCAGCAGCCAGGCTTCTTCCCACTTGGCTGCCGCCTCGGTTTCGGTTAGCTCGGGCCGCAGCAATTCAGCCGCCTCATGCCACTCCACTACTGCTTTCCCCCTTTGCTCAACAACTGTTCGATTGCGTCTTCAGGTGGCTCCACCAACTCCAGCTGGTCCTTAGCCACGTGATAGAACCCAAGCCGGATCTCGGCTTCCGGCACGTCATGGGTGAGGGCCCATGCCCGCCGGTAAACCGCGAGCTGGATCGGATCGGCACCGCCACTGCCAGTCTTCCAGTCAACAATCAGCCAGTGGCCGGTTTTTTCTCGGTAAACCGCATCAATCTGGCCACGCACCACGTGCTGGCCGACTGGGAACTCGAAGGCAACTTCTACGGCGGCCGGGATTCGGCTAGCGAACTGTCCCTGCTCAAAGCACTGGATGAGTTTTTCCAGCTCCGGTGGCCTGGGAGGCTGCAGCTCAACCAGGTCTAGCTCGGGTTGATCACCGAACCGCTCTTGCACCCAGGCATGGAATTGAGTGCCCAGTTGGGCGGCTCGCTGCGGGCGCCGCGGCATTCGCCGCACTAGTTGTTGGGCAAAGCCATCGGGCCTGGTGCCCAGCACCACCAGCTCAGAGGCGGTGAGTCCGGGCGGCAACGGTTGCGACGGCTCGCTGGGTAGCCGCTGGGCTACCAACGCTTCGATGTTGGCATCCCACCGTGCCAGTTGCTGCAATTCTTGCTGGGTGGCTACCTGGCCGCGCCATACCCAGTCCTCGGCCGCGGTCTCGGCCTGCTCGACCAGGGCTTGGCCCTCGCTGATACCCGATTCCCAGGCGG